>Ga0189274_100205_pt1 | contig 27715 bp, 24 predicted proteins | sample N5B1minimetaG_FD_130323 | JGI IMG/M metagenome (GOLD analysis project Ga0189274, IMG submission 130323) | Marine microbial communities from the Costa Rica Dome - N5 B1 mini metaG | ecosystem: Environmental > Aquatic > Marine > Oceanic > Photic zone | place: Costa Rica: the Eastern Pacific...
TATAATAGAGCACATAGGTATTAATGTCTCTCAAAACAGTTCCAATTTCATCTTGTGAAATCAATCCTAATTTGTCAGCATTGTAAAAGAGCATATTACTTGTGAACCCGCCATCTACGAAATTTGCTCCCTGCCATGAAGTGGTTCCGTTCACGTTCAGCACCTCATTTAACAAAGTGCTTGCACCGGCGGCATCTTCTAATTCACAGACCACAAAAACATCTGGTTGGGCGTATTCAATGATGTTCGCAAGCGTATCAACGCGGTTTAAATTGGCTGAGGGGAAATTCAATAAATTATAGTACATCACACGCAAGCTATCTTGACTGAATGTGAGGCTACTGCAGAGCACAGTTAGTATTAAAAGTAGTTTTTTCATTAAGTGTAGAACAAAGATAGGCAAAGAAAGGTTTAGGCAATTGACCTTTTATACATCCATCCGCCCGCCAGCAGAATAGCAGCTGCATCAGCAATCAGAAACCAGGTGTCATGTCCCACCATGACCACATTCATGATAGCGAGCAAAAAGAATCCACCAGTCAAGATATAAACACCTTGTTGGTAGCCCTTGGCAATCTTTAATAGCACCCAATTTCCGATCAATACAGCTAAAAAATGTGCTGCGATTACCAATAACATGGCTCCGGTAGGCATCAATTCGAGCAATTGTTCTAAATCAGCTGGGTCTAACGGATTCAAATGTGCTGGAGGAGGGTAAAGCACATGTGATATGTACTCAACCCCAATGGTGATAGCCAATGCCGCTACAAAACCTGCAATGATTGCCCACAATTTTCTCATCTCTTAACAAGTCGTTTCGCCTTCGTTTTCTGGCGTGAATACTTCATCAACTGGTTCCCACAATTCTATTTTGTTCCCTTCTGGATCCATAATGTGCAAAAACTTTCCGTATTCGTATTCTTCAATTTTATCGCAAATAGTAACGCCTTGAGCGCGCAGTTCTTTTTCAAGTTCAACCAAATTTTCCACCCGATAATTAATCATGAATTCTTTCTCAGAAGGTTGAAAATAGGTGGTGTCATCTTGAAAGGGGCTCCATTGAAGATAATTTACTTTCTCTGGTTGATGTGTATTTCGAAATTCAAAAAGCGAACCGTATTCATTAGTGACTAATCCTAAATTATTCGAATACCAATCTTTCATTTTTTTTGGGTCTTTGCATTTAAAAAAGATGCCACCCACTCCTGTTACTTTTTTGCTCATCAGATTCTATTTTGGATCAATTTACATAAAAAAAGTGCCTCTTGAAAGGAGGCACTTTTGTATTCTTTTAAAGCTTAGTTTTACTTGATAATGGTAAACTGCTTTGTTGTTTTTTCACCATTCAATCCAACAATAGTTGCAAAGTAGAATCCTTCTGCTAAATCAGAAGTTTCAATTTTGGTGTTAGATTGTGTTGGATTGATTTGCTGAATCACTTGTCCAAGGTTGTTCGTGATTTCAATGAACTGTACATCTTGAATGTTATCAATAGCTACAGTTACATAATCGTTAGCAGGGTTTGGATATACTAGTACATTCAGTTCAGACCATTCTTGAATGCTCTCTGTATCAGGACTAGCATCCGTCAAAATAGAGAAATCATCAAAGTAAAAACCATCTTCTACAACACCACCATCAGCAAAGAAATAGAATTTGAATTTCACATTTGTTTCTCCAATATAATCCGTCAAATCAATTTCTTCAAATACCCAATCCGTTTGGAAGTTATCGTACAATGGGTTTTCAAAATCTTGGTTAGCATGACCTGGGTTAGTGTATTTACCACAGAGCGGAATCCAGGAAGAACCGTTGTCAGTTGACGCCATGAATTGGCAATAATCCCAATCGTTCTCAATTTCCCATTTAGCCCAGAAAGTAACTGAAGCGTAAGTTGCGTTCTCGAATGAATGTGAAGCAAGAAGTTCACAGTCAGATTGTGTGTTGTTTGAATAGTTAGAGAACGGTGAATCAGTGATACAATTTGGTCCAGAAACGAAATCTTCATTGGTAAAACTCCATGAACCAGTCCAGTTATCTAAATTGGTGCAATCGTCTGTGAATACTGCTGTTCCTGTTCCGTAAGTTTTGTAAATCGTATCTTTCTTAGTCCAAGTGCCATTATCTGTTTCCAGCACATAAATGATATCATCTCCAAAAGCGATACCGGCATCTAAAGTGTAAGAAATAGCTCCGGTTACAGTTTCCATAATATCTAAGGTATGCACATTACCTGCTCCAAATGACTGAACTCCCTGAATCGGTGTCATACTCACAGTGATATCTCCATCTGTTAATCCTAGACGTTCTAGTTCATATGAGAATGTTCCTGTAGTTGTAGCTACGGTGCTTTGCTCTAAATCTTCAGTAACACCAAATACATGTGGCATGTGCGCCAAAACTAGGTTCATGTGCACTGTGTTTTTGCAAATGTCTTCAATAGCAGAAGATGGTGGCCAGAATTCATTTCCTGAACCATGTGAAGAAACTTCTGGTGTCATGGCGAAGATGGTATCTCTTCCATTCACTCCAATGTCGTCAGTATACATCCAGTCATCAGAATCTCCTGCAGCAGGGTATAACCCCGAACTTTTAATGTTCGCGTAACCGTTGTGTTTTACCATGTGTGTGGTAAATGCAGCGAAGTAATCTTCATGCTCAGCTACAGCAACATCTGACCATCCAATAGGGTACAGCAATAAGTTTCCGTGTGTGTGTGCGTTGAAGGCAAACTTGAATTCATGATTCTCACAAAACCATTTCATAGCCTGAGTTTCAACCTCAGAAAAAGGTCCTGTTCCAGGCCAAGTATCATTATTAGGGTTGTTTGAAGTTCCTGATTCATCCCAGTGATAAGCATAGTTTCTGTTCAAATCTACGCCTGGATTTCCTGATCCTCCTGAAACTAAGTTTCTATTTTTTCTATGCATTCCACCTCCGTTAGGGTCAGTCAACTCATTGTGGCGGTATCCATCAGGATTGATCATAGGAACAAAGTACATTTCTGTGTTGTCTACTAAATAAGTTACTTCTTCATCAGTTCCGTAGTTTTCTAATAAATACCACATGTAAAAGATAGTCTGAGATAAAGATGCCGGTTCACGCGCGTGATGAATTGAAGTATATAACACTTCTTCTTCAGCTTCATCTGTTTCAGGGTTATCTGAGATTCGCAACCAGTAAATTGGATTTCCATCTACCGTAGTATAAGAATCGATAGGTGCTTTTGTTGAAATCAAGTTGGGATACAAGGTCTTCATTTCATCCAATTCGTCAATGAATTCTTGATACTTGTAATAACCTCCCATGGTACCTAGATTCCAGTTAGTTGGTGTTACAGGGTCAAATTCAGATGAACCTGAAGATGGACATGCCGCTCTATCTTGACCTTTGTAGTCTGTAATTTGGTTTTGTAAAACATAATGCGCTTTTACATCTTCTATAACAATCTCATAAGTGAAACCATTTTGTTCTAACTTTTGGATGTCAGAAGATGAAAGATCTGTCATAAAATGGTGATTAGGTTTGTATTCACCATGATCAACCGGTAAACCTAAGTCACCCAATTGTCTGAGCTGGTCATCTGTACCGAAAACCTTTACGCGGCTCCAAGATTCTTGTGAAAATGAACTTGCAGAGATGAATGCAAGACACAATAAAGCAGTTAATTTTTTCATGTTTGTTTTTTTCTGAGGGTATAAAGATACGATTAATCGTTTTAGCATTCAAGATTTATGGTGAACGGATAATTCTATTGATTGTAAGGAATTTGGGTTCGTCTATGTGTTAAACATTCACTTTTTTTAGGGAGATAAGAATGACTTTTAGAGAAAACCACTATCTTTACCAAAAAACTAGAAGCAATGGCAGATAACAATTCAGAAGGAAATTACTTTGATGAGTCAACTTCAATCTTAGCGCCAGTGTACATTATCATTGCGTTAGGAATTACTTTTGGAGTTTTATTCTTCGGGTAATCAATCATAAAATATTGAATGAAAGACTTCGTCCTTGAATAGGAACGAAGTCTTTTTTGTTTTACCCCAAGTCAGCTGCTCATGAAAATGCCATTCAACTCTCTTTTCTCATGGATCATTAAAAAGCGAATCCATCAAATTGATTTGTTCAAGAAGTATCCGATTGAAGTTCAGAATGACGTTTTTGAGTATTTAATTGATTCGGCTGCAGATACTGAATGGGGAAAAGAACATGATTATGCTTCGATTAAAACCACTGCTGATTTTCAACAAAAAGTGCCCTTGACTGATTATGCCGTGCTAGAACCATACATACAGCGAATGCTTAACAATGAGCAGAATATCTTGTGGAATGAAGAGGTGCTGTGGTTTGCAAAGTCATCTGGAACATCAACCGGTAAGTCTAAATTCTTGCCGGTTTCAAAGGCTTCTCTAGAAGGATGTCATTACAAAGGCGGGAAAGATTTGCTCAGCCTCTACTACAATCAATTACCTGATCGAAAATTGTACAAAGGAAAGCACCTTATTCTAGGCGGTTCTGCCGAAATCAACTATTTGAATGATGATTCTTATTTCGGAGATCTTTCTGCGATTATCTTAAAGAATATGCCTTGGTGGGCAGAGATAAGAAGAACGCCCAAGAAAGAAATTGCTTTAATGAGTAATTGGGAAGAGAAGATAGAGAAGTTGGCCCAGCACACGAAGGATGAGGATATCTACATTTTAGCGGGCGTTCCTAGCTGGACACTAGTTTTGTGCAACAGGGTTCTAGAGATTACTGGCAAAAAACACCTGAGAGAAGTTTGGCCAAACCTGGAACTTTTTATGCATGGAGGAGTGAGTTTCGAGCCTTATCGAGATCAATTCAAGAAGCTGATACCATTTGATGATATGAATTACGTGGAGACGTACAATGCATCAGAAGGTTTTTTTGGAATTCAGGATGATTTCACTAAGCAGGAATTGCTGTTAATGCTTGATTATGGAGTTTACTTTGAGTTTATTCCAATGACGGCCTTTGATGGTATCCATTCAAAAGTGGTACTATCTCTATCTGAGGTTGAAATGGGAGAGAACTACGCATTAGTTATTTCTACAAATGCTGGTTTATGGCGTTATATCATTGGTGATACGATTCGATTTACATCCAAAGACCCTTATCGATTTGTTATCACGGGTAGAACAAAGAGTTTTATCAATGCCTTTGGTGAAGAGTTGGTGGTAGAAAATGCTGAGAAAGCGATAGCGGCTGCCTGTGCTAAAACGGGTGCTGAGATTTCAAATTATACGGCCGCTCCTATCTTCATGCAAGAGGGTAATTCAGGAGGCCATGAATGGATGATTGAGTTTAAAAAATCACCAGATGATTTGTCTGTATTCACCCATATTTTGGATGGCGAGTTGAAATCGACTAATTCAGATTATGAAGCAAAACGCACGGGAGATTTATCATTAAAGATGCCGCTGGTACATGCATCAAAACCTGGTTTATTTGAGGAATGGCTTAAACAAAATAATAAGTTGGGAGGCCAGCACAAGATTCCACGCCTTAACAATGACCGTTCATTTATTGAACAGTTGCTCGATTTGAATGCTTAAGATTTGTTTCTGAAGTGAAGGATGACTCTTACGCAATTGCGAATTAAAAAAAAGAGTGCACCACCCATTATAAAATAGCGCCAAGCAACAATCTTGAAGTCAACTTCTCCAACTGCTTGTCTCGCCCATAATTCTTCTAAGCCCACATAGGCAACATACGATAAGTAACCAAATAATGGAATAAGTAGAAGGGTGAAGAAAATGTTGTTGAACAAATCCAATGGGTTCCCGCTCTCTGCTTTCAGTTCTGACATCTCATCATCTGAAATGGTTCGGCATATTTTGGATACTTCAGCCGCATTGAAATTACCTGAATTCTCGAGTTCTTTTCTAATTTCATGAATCGAGAGCTCTGAGGTTGCTTTTCGTTGTCTGTAATGACGGATGGCTTCATTTACATCTTTCATACTACTCTTCAAAGATGACAATTGATTGCAACATGGCTTCAATTTGACGCATGTACTCTCTTTTATCGAATCGAGGGGCGTAAATGTATCCTGCAACAGAGAGCATTTTTTTTGTGTTTGGATGCATGAAGCTGTATTGAATAAACGGTCCGCCACCAAAAGCTCCAGGATGGCCATCAAATTTCCAAAGTCCTCTTACTACAAAAGCTTCTTGACCAGCTAAAGTTGTTTTATCTACCTCTGGGCTATAATCAGGGTCATATTCAGTAGTCATGTATGACCCCTCTGATTTTCCAGGCAATTTGTGCATCCATACAGAATCTTTTAAGGCCATAATATGGTAAGGGTTGAATAGAGAATCATGTGCTAATTCATTTTCCCAGAAAACAATTCCTTCTTGAATCCAATAAGTTTCAGCTGTAGTTCCCATAGATTCATCTCCCTGAAATTGCTGTGATTGATCATGTTTGACGAGCATGAAATCATCTTCAAGATCTGAAATGGAAGAGTTTTTAGGGATGTTTATGCTAATACCAAAGTTGATTTCTGCTTGTTCCTTAGCAGCCGCATTATGGCCATTGGCGTAGATTCGTTTTAATTCTTTGAGCTCAAAATCGTTGATAGTCTTGGCTACTTCATCAAAATTATTGTCGACATAATTACACAGTCTAGTAAAATCAGAATCCTTTAAAACCAAGAAAATTTGACCACGAGCAAAGTAATTTTTCTTGACAATGAAAGCTGTTTCTGCATAAGATGAATCATGATCAACAAATACTTTCAGAATAATTCTGCTGAGTTTATTTACATGGTTTAGGTCATCTGGATCTTTTCTGAAATAATCAAACTGAGGCTCTGGGCGCAACAGCACACCATCTATATTCTTAGCCATTTGGGCCTTGATTTTTTCTTGGAATTCTGATTCCCAAATTCCATCATCCACTAATAATAAGATTTTGCCGTGTTCGCCACTGGCATCAGGTAATAAGTCTTCACGACTCAATTCTTCTCCGCAAGAAAGTAAAGTAAGGGCAGTAAAAAAGAGAACTAAATGTTTCATTTTGGTGGGTTTTGGTCGGATGCTTTGGTCAAGACCAACTCATCCTAAATTTTCTTAATTCTGATCTTATCTCCAGGTTGCATACGCTTTGGATCAAGATCTTTGTTCAGCTCTTGAATTTGTCCAAATGGTATGCCAAGTTTTTGCGAAACGGTCCAAAGGCTCTCGCCATTTTTTAAAGTGTAGTATTTATACTGTCCATCATACGAATACTTGATTTTACTGCTAGATGATGAAGAGCTAGAAGATGAACTAGAAGAGGGTTTTTTGACGTTACTGGCCTCAGACTTTTCAATGTATTTTTTTTCAGTCAGCATAATGGTCAGGTATTGTCCTGGATAAACTGTACTTGTTCTCATGCCATTCCATCCTTTGATATCTTGAATAGTTACATCATAGTAAGCAGCAATTTGAGCCATAGTTTCGCCTGGTTTTACTTGATGCTTCTTTTTCTTCTCTAATGCCACAAAGCTCATGTTGAGTGAGTCTAGCGTATTTTCATAATTGTAGATTGAATCTTCAAGTTCAAGGAATAATCCAATTTTTTCAAGAGGTAAGGTAATGCATTGATTGGGTTCAGTTTGCGGAATAATGTCGGTTTTATAGGTTGGATTGAGGTACCTAAAATCATCTTCACTAATAGACAGTAAACTGTCTAAGTGCGAGATACGAACAACTTCAGTTAAACAAACGGTATCTACTTCATGTTGATATACTTTTGCTTCTTTAGGTACAATGTTATGCTCAGGATAATAGTTCATCATGTACATCATGGCAATGAAGTTCGGCACGTACATTTGCGTTTCCTTGGGTAAATAAGGTCGTAATGACCAGTAGTTCATTTGTCCGCCTGATCTTCTAATCGCTTTGTTAACATTACCTGGTCCGGCATTGTATGCTGCCAACGCAATGCTCCAATCCCCATACATTCCATATAGATATTTTAGATATCGACAAGCCGCATCAGTAGCTTTTTCAGGATCCATTCGTTCATCAATGTAAGAGTCATTTTCTAGTCCAAACATGCGGCCAGTGCGGTACATAAACTGCCATAATCCGCAGGCTCCAACTCTTGATTTAACCGTTGGGCGTAATCCTGATTCTATTACTGAAAGGTATTTGAGTTCAATCGGCATGTTGTATTTATCCAAATACTCCTCATACATTGGAAAAAACAGCTTAGAGCGTCCGATACAAACTGCGGTAAATCGTCTTCGCTTTGAGGCAAAATATTTCACCACGCGCAGCATATCATCATTTGCGACAATATCAATAGGGGTAGTTTCATTCAGTTTATTCAATCGTGCAACATACACAGAGTCAGAAAAAGAAGGGCGATCATCCTCTTCATAGCCTAAGGAGTCAATTACTTCATATGCTCGTTCTTTTCCCCAAGTTTCTTTGTAGTATTCAAATAAGGAATGCTCTACCACTTCAATAAAGCGTTCGTATTCTAAGGTGTCTTCGGTTGCAGGAATAGCAAGTGAATCTTGTGCGCGTGACGACAAGTTCAATCCAAAAAGTAGTAAAATCGATAAGTAATATTTCATGCTTTTAATTGATGCTATTCATCATATAATCCGAAAATGCCAAAAGGTCACTTTCTGCGTAATGTTTACCCATGAGTTGGATTCCGAACGGAAGACCGTTAGAATGTTGCCCAAGTGGTAATGATATTGCTGGATTACCTGATAAATTAGCTTGTACGGTAAAAATGTCTTGAAGATACATGGTGATTGGATCATCAGCATTTTGCCCTATTTCAAAAGCTGTAGTTGGGGTTGTTGGAGTTAAGATAAAATCATACTCCTTCAATATATCTTTAGTTCGGTTTTGAATCACACGTCTTACCTTCTGTCCCTTAGTGTAGTAAGCGTCATAATATCCATGAGATAGAACGAAAGTACCTAACATGATTCTTCGTTGTACCTCTTCACCGAATCCTTCTGATCGTGATTTTTTATAAGTATTCTCCACACCTTCAGCAGCTGGAGATTGATAACCAAAATGAACACCATCATATCTAGCTAAATTTGATGATGCTTCTGCTGTTGTTAAAACGTAGTAGGTTGGAACCATTTGCTTTAAAAACGGAAAATCTACACCCTCAACAGTGTGACCTTGCGCTTTCAGCTGCTCAATTACCTCCAGCGTTCTTGCTTTCACCTCTGGATCATTTCCGTCATTTTCAACACAATCCCTGATGTAAGCAATTTTCAATTTCTTTCTGCTATCATGCGGTGCGCTGAAAGATGTGGTTGGCTCTTGCAACATGGTACTATCGTACTCATCTTGTCCGGCGATAACTTCTAGGATAAGAGCTGCATCTTCAACATTAGATGTAAATGGACCTATTTGATCAAAAGAAGAAGCGTAGGCGAGCAGGCCATAGCGTGAAACTCTTCCGTAAGTTGGCTTTAAACCAACAGTTCCAGTAAATGATGCCGGCTGTCTAATTGAACCACCGGTATCTGAACCTAGGGTAGCTGTGCATAAATTTGCAGCTACAGCTGCAGCAGAACCACCAGATGATCCTCCAGGAACCATTTTTTCATTGATAGGATTCAATACATTTCCGAATGCTGAGTTCTCATTTGAACTACCCATTGCAAACTCATCACAGTTTAATCGCCCAATGATAATTGCGTCCTCATTAAGGAGACGTTCAACCGCAGTAGCATTATAAAGTGACTCAAAACCTTCTAAGATTTTCGAAGCTGCACTTACTTTGTGATCTCTGTAGGCTAAGTTATCTTTTAGACCTATGACCATACCAGCAAGTTTACCAGCAGTTCCTTGGTTGATTTTCTCTTGAATCTCTTGAGCAGCTGTTAAAGCATCCGCTTCAAAGACTTCAAGAAACGCATTCAATTGTTGATTTTCCTTGATGTTTGCTAAATAATGATTGACAACATCAGGCAATGTGGTGCCTTCGCTTAAGGCTGTTTTAATTTCAGCAAACGTTTTGTACATAAAAGAAAGAGGAAAGAATTATTCTTCTGACTTATTAGACTTAGTAGGAGTCGAATCTGCATCTGCTGTCCCGTTCATCTCATCTTTGAACCCTTTGATTCCTTTACCCATACCTTTCATTAATTCAGGAAGCTTTCTACCTCCGAACAACAAAAGAATAGCTAAAACAACCAAGGCAATTTGCCATGGTCCAAATGCTCCTGCATATACTACATTTTCCATTCTCAAATGATTTTAGAACACAAAAGTACGAAAAATAAGAGAATGAGCGCATCCATATTTGCAGTATAGATTGATAAGTTAAAGCCTTTTGTAGATTTTATTGCTCCAGTATTGGAGTTCGGCTTGCAGAAATTTTTTTTGGATGTTCGTAACCTTTTGATTTTTCCCAAGGTAAAAGGAGATAACAACACAAACCAGACATCATGAAAACTATAACTTTAGCCTTGGGCTTCGTTTCGTTATTTTCAGTTTCATCTTTTGCCCACAATGGTGGAGATGATGACAAAAAGCCAGTTACCACTTCAACTGAAAAAACAGCATCAGTAGAATATAGAATTCAATTGGTAGCTTCTAGTGAAGAACTTTCAGATGAAATGAAAGCGAAACTTTCAGAAATGGACAATGTGATCCAAGTAAATTCAAAAGGAAAAAAGGCTTATCTCACGCAACAATTTTCAACTGAAGAAGAAGCAGCAGCCATTTTACCCGAACTCAGAGATAAGGGATTTACCGGTGCTATGCAGGTAGTCTTGGTAGAGGATTATGTGATTCCTTCTAGAACCTATCATTTCTTTTATGACAAGAAAAAGGTATCTGCAGAGGAGAAAACGAAATTGTTTACCCCAGAAATTAAAATCATTAAAGAGTAAGATTACTCGTTAATTATATCGTTTAAATGACCCTGATCACAATGTGCTCAGGGTTTTTTTATGAGTTGATTTAGCTTTTCAAACAGCTCAGATTGATACCGAGATTTTATGGCCATTTGTTTTGTGCTGCCCTCCTTGATAAAGTCTATATATATCCAGCGACCTTTAATCTGAACATTCGTGATATCCTTCACCTTAATTTTGTGATAGCAATCATAGAGATATGCAAATGGCTTAAAAAAAAGGGAAGTGATTAAATGAAGTTCTTTATTGCTGAGACGAATACGCAACACTCCGCGTGCACCTCCTGCTTTCGTGATGAAGTTTTTGGTTGAATGACCGCTTGCCCCGTTCTCTGAAAATAACATGACTTAACGTGTCACCATTTTATGCACCTCTTCAATTTTATTCTTGATGATGATGAAGTTTTGATCTTCGGCAATTTCAAAATTCATTTTATTTCTCAACTGCTCTTTGTAGGTGTCTTCAATTGCTTTTAAGTTGGGCAGGATACTTTTCAAAGCATTGATTAAAGCCTCTTCTTCGAAAGAGAGTCCACTCGCTTCATATTTCTCTAGGGTCAGTCTGAGCTGTTTGATATGTGTCAGTACCTTGCTGTCTGCAGTGAAGCTTTGAAAAATAAAACGGCTGGTTTCTATATATTGCCCTAAAGCAAAAAGCGTATCAACAGATTGCTCACGGTTGATTGTTCTTGATAAAATAATCCCATACTCAGGCGAATCAATTGGCTTGATAGCAGCCCAGGTATTTGGGTCATACAGTTTCATCTTTTCTAGAATTTTATTGGCATCATTGGTGCGTTCATTAAAGAAACAATAGTTCATGTCAGCAAAAAGAATTCCCTGAATAACCTTTGGCATGCCTGATTCTCCGAATGCTTTTGGTTCATTATAGTCGGTAGTCAAACTTAAGCGTTTAGTAGTTGGTTTTACTCGAGTGTACACATCAGCTGGAGCAGGAAAAGGCGGCTCGTAATCTGCCGGAACCAAATATTCTTTTCGAGCGGTCATATCTTTAACTTCAAAGGTGTTTTGATTCTTGACGTATTGAACCAGGATTACTGGTTTTTGAATTGTTTTTTGACTCTTGCCTGCGGTTGGAGTCATTTTTACCGTGAAGTTCAATTTATGCTTGGATTCGTAAGCGTAAGAAGGCATAAAATTGGCGTTTACTTCGGCAAATTTGATGTGATAATCATCTTTTATGAAATAGATTTGAAACGCTCGATTGTCACGTAACCAAAAATCAAAATCTGTTTTTTCGATTTTGGTCACAGAAGAGTCACCTTGATCATCCAAAATTTTTATTGTGTAATCGCTCAATTCATCTTTTGAAATTTCATCTATCAAATTGCCCTTAATTCTGATAAATTTGTCAACTGCTATTGCATTCATTGAAAGGCAAAAAACGAATCCGAGAACGAATATTATGTGTATTTTTAATCTCAAAATGTTGATTTTTCAAACAAAAGTTCTTGCTAAAGTTAAGAACCTTTCACTTATGAATCTACAAAATTAGTACCAATCGACACAAGATGAAATTCATAAAAAATTACATAGATGGCGAATTAGTCGCTCCGCAAGCCGGTCAACACATTGATAACGTGGACCCTTCAAGAGGTATTGTTTATTCGCAAATACCCAATTCTACCGCTGAAGATGTAGAGAAAGCAGTGCAGGCGGCCGAGCGCGCTTTTCCAATTTGGTCAAATACGCCAAAAGCAGATCGCGCTGCTATCATGATCAAAATTGCAGATATCATAGAGTCAAGGCTGGATGAATTTGCTTTAGCAGAATCAACTGATAACGGAAAGCCAGTGACTTTAGCTTCTCATGTTGACATCCCGAGAGCCGTTTCAAACTTGAAGTTTTTTGCAACAGCTATTCAGCATTTCGCATCTGAATCTCATTACATGGAGGGCGTTGGTATTAATTACACAACGCGAAAACCAATTGGAATTGTCGGATGTATTTCTCCTTGGAATTTACCCCTCTATTTGTTTACCTGGAAGATTGCTCCTGCATTAGCGGCAGGAAACTGTGTTATTGCAAAACCTTCAGAGGTGACTCCTATGACGGCATATATGTTGTCTGAAGTCTGCGCAGAAGCAGGCTTACCAAAAGGAGTCCTGAATATTATTCACGGGCTAGGTCAACAGGTTGGAGATGCCATGACTAGGCATCCAAAGATTAAGGCAATTTCATTTACAGGTGGAACCTCTACCGGTGCGACTATAGCGAAAATTGCTGCGCCAATGTTCAAGAAGTTGTCGCTTGAATTGGGAGGAAAAAATCCGAACATCATTTTTGCTGATTGTGATTTTGATAAAGCGTTGAGCACAACAATTCGTTCAAGTTTTGCTAATCAAGGTCAGATTTGTCTTTGTGGGTCAAGAATATTTGTTGAGCGTCCGATTTACGAGAAGTTTAAAGAGGCATTTGTAGCAAAAGTGTCTAAATCGAAGGTGTCGTATCCAACCGATCCTGAAGCAAAATTGGGTGCATTGGTTTCGAAACCTCACCTTGAGAAGGTGATGTCATACATTGAATTGGCTAAAGAAGAAGGCGGAACAGTATTAACTGGAGGTGAAAAAGTACAACTAGAGGGTGAATATGCAGATGGATACTACTTAAGACCAACAATTATCGAAGGTTTGAAATACGATTGTCGAACCAACCAAGAAGAAATTTTCGGACCAGTAGTAACGATCACTCCATTTGACACCAAAGAAGAAGTGTTGATGATGGCGAATTCAACTGAGTACGGACTTTCGTCAACGGTTTGGACTAACGATTTGAACAAAGCACATAGCATGGCTGATGAATTACATGCAGGTATTGTTTGGATCAATTCATGGTTGGTACGAGATTTGCGCACTCCTTTTGGTGGAGTAAAAAATTCAGGAGTTGGAAGAGAAGGTGGGTTTGAAGCCCTGAGATTTTTTACCGAACCTAAAAATGTCTTTATAAAAAGTTGATGAAATTGCGATTGCTTTTCCTATTGCTGTGTTTCGGAACCTGGGTGTTCGGGCAGAAAACGCATATAGGTAAGCAAGCCTATGCAATTCATAAATTGGTTCAAAAGGAGCATTACGATCCTAAACCATTAGATGACTCGTTGTCAGCTTATGTTTTCGATACCTTTATTGACAATATTGATCCTAGTGGGTTCTACTTCAGAATATCAGATATTCACCGTTTAGAGCAATACCGTTTTGAAATAGATGACCAAATGCGAAACGAGACCTCAGAGTTTTTTGATGTTGCTACACGTCTATATGAACAACGATTGAAAACGGCTGATTCCTTGGTGACTGAAGTGCTTAAAACACCATTTGATTTTAAAAAAGATGAGGTGCTTAGTTATTTGCCAGAAGACTACAAACCTTATGTTTTGGATACCAGAAGTTTACAGGAACGCTGGAGAAAATGGCTTAAGTATTCTGTTTTAGAAGAGATTTTTGAAGGTGATTATATTGAAAATGAAGATGAACAGTCAATTGAAGATTTGCTCAAGTTTGTTCCAGAGGCTTTAGAAGCAGTAGAGGCGGCAGAGCGTTTCGAAATATCAAGTTATCTGGAACATCCAGCGGGATTCAGAAATTACATGGCGACCTTCTATTTAGAGGCATTGGCTTCGTATTATGACCCGCACACGACCTATTTCTCAGAAATTGATCAGCAAAATTTTGAAGAAGAATTGTCCAAGGATAAGAAGGCCTATGGCTTTTCAATGAATCAGAATGCTGCGGGACAAGTGCTCATTGCAGGATTGATTCCGGGAAGTGCAGCTTGGATGTCTGGACAAATGAGTGTTGGAGATCAAATCATTGAAGTCAAGTTTGAAGGTGGTAAAAAATTGGATGTGGTTAGAATGGATGCAAATAGTTTGAGTTTAGAATTTGAAAATGCAACCGCCCAGTCAATGGTCATGAAATTAAAGAAGCCAAATGGAAACATTGAGGAAGTGCACTTGACCAAGGCTGAGATATATGTTGACCAAGATGTTATTAAGTCCGTAATTTTAGAAGGGGAGAAAAAAGTCGGATACATTATTTTACCTGATTTTTATACCGATTGGGACAATTACAACGGGCTTGGATGTGCGAATGATGTAGCTAAGAATTTGGTTAAATTGAAGCAAGAAAATATTGACGGTCTAATTCTAGATTTAAGAAATAACGGTGGTGGTAGTTTAAAAGAGGCTATGGATTTAGCAGGGATTTTTATCAATTATGGTCCAATCACAGTTGAGGCAGATAAATACAGTGAAGGCAAGACATTGAAGGATATGAACAGAGGGGCAATCTACACGGGGCCGCTCGTTATTCTAGTCAATGGACTTTCAGCCAGTGCTTCAGAGATATTTAGCGCAGCTATGCAAGATTATAACCGTGCAATCATTGTTGGCTCCCAAACATATGGTAAGTCAACCGGTCAAGTTATTTTACCTTTAGATCCTACTGGTGGCGTTGATCCGTCAACAGAGCTGGGCATGGGGTATTTAAAAGTAACTACTTCCAAGTTTTATCGCGTCAATAAAACCACCCATCAAAAAGAGGGCTTGAAACCTGATATTATGTTGCGAGATTATTATGAGTTGTATGACTATGCTGAGGCAAACTATCCGAATGCGATTGGTAATGATAACATTGAAAAGAAAATCTATTTTACACCTGCTGCACCCATTAATAAATCAAGCTTAAAATCGCAAAGTGAGACACGGATGAATCAAAATCAGAATTATCAGAAGTTGTGCGAAATGATTGATACGATTGATGCATTTAAAGCTTATTACCAAGAAGTTCCGCTCAACATTGAAGCCTACCGCGCACATGAAAAACGCATGAATGACTATTACTCGACCCTTTGGGATAGTGAAGAGTCTAAAGCCGAACAATTTGAAGTAATCAATAATAAGTACGACCTAGAAATCATGAAAATCAATGATTTCCGTTCTAAGTTGAATGATGAATACTTAGAGAATGTCGCCAAAGACTTGTATATTGGTGAAGCCTATAACATCATTTTAGACTACATTAAATCGAAATAAATGAAAAAATTAAGCCTAATCCTATTCGTTCTCATTAGCAGTCAATTAACATTTGCGCAATATTCAGATGGTGGGTCATATATGAACGCTATTTCAAAAGAATACCGTTCTATTCAAGAAGACATGTGGGAGTATACCAATGCTGCTTCACACGGTAAAAAAGCGAGTACTGTAGAAAAGTTGAGAGCTCAGCTTGAGCAGACTGCCTACTCAGCAAAGGGAAAAGTATCTAGAATGGGGGATTACGAAGGCAATTCAGCTTACCGCGATTCCGTAGTTTCGTTTTTGAACATCTACTACATTGTCTTGAAAGAAGACTATGCAAAAATTGTGGATATGGAAGCCATTGCAGAGCAATCTTACGACTTAATGGAAGCTTATATGTTGGCGAAAGAAGAGGCAAACAATAAGTTGTCTGCGGCATCAGATATGTTAGATAAAGAACAAGAAAAGTTTGCTAAAGAGTTTGATGTAGAGTTGATTACAGAAGAAGATGATTTAAGTAAGAAAATGGCCAAGGCAGATAAAGTTTACGGCTATTACAATGACATCTACTTAATTTTCTTCAAGAGTTACATCCAAGACATCTATTTAACAGAAGCCATTTCAAAAGGAGATGTTGGAGCAATTGAGCAAAACAAAAGTGCTCTTGAAGCTACGGCAGATGAAGGTTTGATGAAGCTCAAGTCAATCACTTCATTTGATGGAGACATGTCTGTTGTTCAGGCCTGTCAAGATGTATTGCGATTTTATAAAGATGAAGCCAAGAATAAAATCAAAGTAATTACAGATTATTACTTGAAGGCAGAAAACTTTCAAACCATCCAAAAGTCATTTGAGGCAAAGAAAGAAAAAGACAGAACGCAAGAAGATATTGATCAATACAACAAAGCGGTCAATGAGTCAAATGAAGCGGGAGCAAAGTACAACGAAACTATTGCCGTCTTAAATAAAGACCGAGAAGACAAGTTAAATAACTGGAACAGAACAGTTGCCAAGTTTACGGATAAGCACGTCCCAAAAGGGAAAGCGAAGTAAGCTGAGTTTGAAAGTCTGCAAAATGCAGATATTCAGACGTTTTTAGATGTATTTACAGGTCTACACTAAAATATTATAGTTTAATTAAATCAGTGATTTTGCGTTTTTCGCAAAATAGTTTTGGTCTTAGTGATATTCAATTCTGAGAACGTCCTTTCATTTTTCAAATTTGAGAAAAAATTGAATTATGAAAAGAGTATTAATTTTTATTTTGTTACTAACTGTTTTTAACTCACAAGCACAGAAAGATCCTTGTTTTAATTCTTATTGGGACGATTGGTTTATGCCAGGGGCTGGCTACAAAACCTATATTCCTAAAAACAAAGAATTTGGGGTATATCACGGCGTGACTACTGATTTTGTTATCTACGCAAGGGCCAAAAGTTATTGTTCGAATTATTCAGGACCTGCCAGGACTAAATTTTACGGAACTTTAAGTATCCTTTCGAGCACCAATTCGGAAGCTAGAGACATTTTTTATTCAAATGTTGGCGTAAACTTGTCCTTCGAGGGCAGATTAAAAAGAAAGTTTCTCATACCATTTTTTGGAATGGAGATGGGAGGTTTATATCAAAGAGACTTTACTTCATTCAATTTTACACCTTTGGCCGGAATTCAGCTTTTATCAACCGAAAGAATAATTTGGAGTGTTCAAGGTGGTTATCAATATACAACAAAACATTTTGACGAGTATAGTGGTATTACCGCAGGGTCAACCATTAATTTGCTGTTATGGGAGAGGTAAAGTTATACTTTTTATCTTCTGACATGTTTAAACATTTTGAACAACAGAAAAGTTAAACTTAAGGTTACAATCAATTCATCTTCATGGTTTAATTTTCAATCATGAAAAGATGGTTTGCCCTTTTGTATGTATCTTTTATTATTTTCTCTTGCCAGAAAGAAGGGTGCACTGATCCTGCTGCATCCAACTACAATGAATCGGCTGGTAAAGAAGATGGTTCGTGCAGTTATGATTGTGAATTTTGCCCTCCTCCATTGGTGAATATAAATGGTCAAGATTACTACAATATATCTGGTAATCTTACATATGATTATACACTAACCGCAGACAAAAAATGGTTGCTATCTGGTGGTGTTTTTATAGAAGATGGCACCACATTGACAATCGAAGCCGGAACATCAATATATGCTGCAGATGATGGCTCAGTTCCTTTTATATCGGTTCAAAAAGGAGCTAAAATAATTGCACAAGGTACATCTACAGAACCTATTGTTTTTACTTCAATCAAAGATAATCCTGAGGCAGGTGATTGGGGTGGAATTATTCTCAATGGTCAATCTAAAATTCAACATTCTGCAGAATGTGGTGAGGGCGAAGGCGGCACTGGTTCTTTTGGAGGATTAATTCTAGAAGATAATTCCGGAATCTTAAGTTATGTCAGGATTGAATATGCAGGAAAGTTATTGTCAACGGATTATGAACTTCCCGGGCTAGGATTGTTCGGAGTTGGAAGTGAAACCCAAATTGATCATGTTCAACTGTATAAGTGTGGGAATGATGGTTTGCATGTTTTTGGGGGTACAGTAGATTTCAGTCAGTTGTATGTTTTAGATTGTCTCGGAGATGGGGTTGATATTTCAAATCCATGGGGTGGTGCAGCAGAAACCATTTTAATTGAATGGGATCAGTTAGAAGGAGATACTGGACTTGAAATAGAATACGATCTTAATTCGGATTTCAGTGGTCAATTTCAAAATTGTGTGATAAAAGGAGCTGGTCAGCTTGGTGCAGTTAAATTATATGACTTGGCAAAAGCATCATTAGACAACTTCATCTTAGAGTCAAATGAAGTTGGTCTAAAGATTCGAAATGAGGCCATTCCAAATTATCATGACGGACTCGTAAATTGTACAAATTTTACTGGGATAAATAATACAGAAGATTATCAATTTAATTCATCTGAATCACTTGATAGCGCCCAAACTAACCTATTGTTAGAGCAAACATTTAATAATTTGGGAACTGGAATTGAAACGTTCAATTGGCTTGAAGGATGGACAGTTGGTCACTAAGCTCTAGCGATCAAAATCAGCATCTAAGGTTGCTCTAAAGCCGTGATAGTAATCACAACCATTATCAATAGTTTCAATGGTTGAAGGTGACAGCCTAATGGTTAATTCGCACCCTTCTTCACCATACCATACATAGGTATTTTCGTCTATTTTTTTAGCTAATCCTGCAGCACTACCTGAATGAAAATTGGTGCGTACAACGCTTAAATTAAACGCCAGTAAGTTGTTGTTGATGAATACGACACCTATATTATCTTCAACTTCTTCCCATGTTTCCATCTCTGCAGACATGTCCATTACTTCATGTTCATAAACATGCTTCTCCATAGAGAAAGTGAAGTTTTGCAGTTCTGAATCTATCGGTTCTAACTCTGTGACATTTAAATCTTGATGATTGTTGTCTTCTTCAGAAGTTGCCCAATAGTTTTTGGTGGGATCTTCTAATGAAAATGAGAAAAATCCGGTAGTTTTTCCTTGGTAAGATTCAGTTAATCTAAACTCTTGGTTGATGATGTCAAATCCTCCTCTTAAATCTAGGTTCTTTTGACGTTTCACGTAAAAATAGTACCCTTCTACCTCACTAAAATCACCATCACCATCTACTTCATCTGGAGCTTTTACGTCTAGTACGAGAATAGCGGGTGAACCATAAATACCTACGTTCGCATAAAATACTCGTTTTCCAGTCTCAGAGATCACCTCTTCTGTCAAAGATGTAGTGGTTTCTTCACTGATATCTTGACTTACTTCTACTTCACTCCCAGAGTTATTGACTAAACTATCTGATTTATCTGTTTCGTAAATATGATCAGGCTCTCCACTACAAGCGGTTAAGAGTACAAACGGGATACAATAAATGAATTTCACAAACTAGTTTTTGGTTAACTCTTTGAAGACTTCTTCCATGCCTTTTTCTTCGAGTCGCATAGTTAGAATCAGGGCATTATTCTTTTGGGACCACTTTGATATTTGTGCACGAATATCTCCTTCAGATTCAAACAGCCATTGATTGTCTTGAATGTTTTTTACTGAACCAACGCCTTCAATTTGACGCAATTGATTTCGGCTTACAGCTCCTTCAAATTCAACAAAAATGGTTTGTTTTTCTTGTTCAATTTTTTGGATGCCCTTTGTGGTATTATCAGCAACAATGCCTCCATCTTTGATAATGATTACACGGTCACAAATTGCTTCTACTTCTTGCATGATGTGGGTAGAAAGCATGACGGTTTTGGTCTTTCCAATTTCTAAAATGAGCTTTCTGATATCTACCAATTGATTGGGGTCAAGACCAGAGGTAGGCTCATCCAAAATCAAAACTTCAGGATCATGAATAATTGCCTGGGCTAATCCTACTCTTTGGCGGTAACCTTTAGATAGTGCCTCGATTTTTTTGTTTTGTTCTTTCGTTAAGCCAACCATTTCAATCACCTCAGCTACCTTTTCTTTTTTGTTGGGCACCTTGTAGATTCCAGCAACAAATCGTAAGTATTCTTTCACATACATGTCTAGATAAAGCGGATTGTGCTCAGGCAGATAACCCACCTTTTTTCTGATTTCAATAGAATCTTCTTCAACATCTAATCCGCATACTTTGACTTCTCCGGCAGATTTCGGAATGAAACAGGTGATGATTTTCATCATAGTTGATTTTCCTGCTCCATTCGGACCCAAAAATCCTACAATCTCTCCTGACTTTATAGAAAACGAAACGTCATTTAGCGCGGCTTGTTCCCCATAATATTTAAAGGCATTTTTAACTTCTATCGACACAATATTGGTGCTTTTGATGGTTGAGTTACGAAAATAACGCAAATTGATGGCAAAATTACAGTGAGATGTTTTAAAAAGTTAAAACCATTGTGTGAATAGCATTGGATTGATTTGATGTGGATTACGAATGGCTATTTTTTTTCTCAAAATAAAAGCAGTATCATTGACGGCAAGAATTCACCAAAAAATCAGTTTTGTCAATATTCAGCATACCGTCTAGTTATGACAATTTCTACGATAATGCGCGTTTGAAAATAACGTGGCGTTTGAATCTGATTTTGGTGATTTTTCTACCGCCACTGGCATTCACCTTGTATAGATTAGGAGTACCTGCAGCAATTCCGACTTTAATTGGATTCCTTGTTTGTTTAGTGATGTATTTTGTTATCAAGAAAACAGAATCGTACAAATTAGCTGCTATTGTTCACTCGCTGACAGGGGCAGCTTTGTGTTTACAAACATTGATTGCTTTTCCTGAATCTTACCATTTTGTAGATGTAGTGTGGATGTTAATTATTATTCTACATACCTATTTTACCTTAGGGTCTCGTTGGGGTCTTGGGGTCTTGGGGTCTTACTTGCCTGTTTAGCAGGAACCATTTATTACTTACTTTTTGTTCTGAAACATAACCTTTCTTTGGTGGGAGAATTACCTGATGAGCAGATTTATGCCTTGGCTGTCAACTTTAGTGTGTGCACATTAATCATTGGTTATTACGTGAATCAATTTTTGAAGGTGAATGCGATAGCAGAGAATAAATTCAAAGAAGCTAATGAAGAATTGAAAAGCAAGAATGAAGAAAAGACCTTATTGCTGAGAGAGATTCACCACCGTGTAAAGAATAACTTGCAGGTAATCACAAGCTTATTGAGGTTACAAGCAGAAGATTTTTCAGAAGGAAAACAAAAAGACAGCTATACAGAAACAATCAACCGAGTTGTGGCCATGTCAATGATTCACGACCGTATTTTTGAGAGTCCTGATTTAACGAAAATTGACTTTGAAGTCTATGTGGATGATTTGTTAAATGAGATTGTGTATACGAATGTGGTGGCTACAAAAATTGATTTGAATGTGACCTCAGAGATTGAACACATCTCAGCCAAATCATTGGTCCCTGTTGCACTGATATTTAATGAGTTAATCACTAATTCAATCAAACATGCCTTTAAAGGAAAGTCTGACGGTGAAATCAAAGTGGAAATCCAACGAAAAGGGGAAATGGTGAGTATCTATTACCAGGACAATGGTACATGGCAAGCACCGCAAAAAACATCTAGTTTGGGCCTAGATCTGATTCGATCATTGACTTCTCAGCTCAATGGTCAAATGGAATTAATTGTTGAAGATGCTTATACAGCTTATCGATTCGATTTTGAATCTGGATTACAAGAGCAATAATTGCTCAACACAATTTTCTCCAAACGAATAAGGCATGTAATGCAGCGAAGGAATTTCTTTTGTGATGATTAAATTGGCCTTCTTACCTACGGTGATAGAACCCAATTCTTCATCAATTTCCATGGCATAAGCTCCGTTGATGGTGGTTGCATTTAGGGCTTCTTCTGGCGTCATTTTCATTTTCGAACAAGCCAATGCATTTACAAACTGCATGTTTCCGGATGGGGTAGACCCTGGATTATAATCAGTTGCTAAAGCAACCGCAGCATTATTTTTAATGAGTTTTCTTACTGGCGAATAGGGGATGGATAGAAAAAAGCTGCACGAAGGCAGCGCAGTGGCAATTGTTTTGGAGCCATTCAGGGTATCAACATCTTCATCTGATAGTTCTTCCAAATGGTCAACCGAAACTGCTTTATGCTTCACTCCAATTTGAACCCCACCCATAACACTAAATTGATTAACATGAATTTTAGGTTTTAGTCCTGCTCGCAATCCTGCTTGCAATAAGGTGTCAAGTTGCTCTGCCGAGAAGTAATTACGTTCGCAGAAGACATCCATATATTCTGCCAAATCTTCTTCAATGATGGCAGGAAGCATCTCTTTCAAAATGAGATCAATATAGGCTTGTTGATTTTCTTTATATTCAGTAGGGAAAGCATGAGCGCCAAGAAATGTTGCCTTAATAGTCACATCTGATAGCTCTTTCAATCGCTTAATTACGCGTAACATTTTGATTTCAGCCGCTACACTTAATCCATACCCACTTTTAATTTCAATTGCTCCCGTGCCAAATGATTTAATCAGCTCTAATCTTTTCAAAGCATCATTTACTAAATCATCTTCTGACATTTCAGCAAGCTTTCTTGCCGAATTTAAAATTCCGCCTCCTTTGGCACCAATCTCTTCATAAGACAATCCTTTTATTCGGTCTACAAATTCCCCTTCTCTTGTTTTGGCAAATACCAAGTGAGAATGAGAATCACAGTAAGCAGGCAAAACATATCGATTTTCAGCATCAATCACTTCAAGATCAGTCCAGTCAGCAATTCCAGCTAAATCTTCCATCTTGCCATACATAGCAATTCTGCCATCTTCAACAGCTAAAAAAGCATTTTCTATGGTATTGAGTTGACCGAGCTGCTCACCTCTTAGCGGAGCGGAATTGTTTTCTAAAATTCCAGCCAATCCTTTAATGTTTTTAATCAATAAGTTTCCCATATAGCGAAGATACACTATTGGATGTATTTGCAAGTTTCCTACTTAAAATTTCATTTTGTTAATTATTTCTTAAATAATCTTTCTAAAACGGTTAGTTCCTTATCCCTTGGTGTTGTTGAGATTGCGATTTTGGCACAAGATTTGCAATTCATTTATTGACGCAAAGAATAGCAGAACTATTCAAGCCCAATGACTTATTACAAGCCATGCTTGACACGATAGTGCTGCGGATTGATTAGTTAAATTAGGTGCCTTCTCTCCACGTACGGCACCTTTTTTTATTTACAGAATTCTTCTACTTTTTCGGATGTCTTTCACCATGAGCTGAATAGAAGATTGACCGTTCCAGTGATTCTCTTCAATGGTGTACACAATATCAATTAAGCCTGTTTGTAAAAGATGATACAAGGATGCTTGCTTGAAGGCAATGGCATCAATTTTAATGTTAGGATACTCATCTTGCATCAGTTTCATTTTAATGTGTTCATCTTTGAGCAGTCTTGAACCGGCATCTTTGATACCACGACTGACAAAAACTGGTCGTTTATTGTTTGGCCCAAAAGGAGCTAATTGTTTTAGAATTCTATAAAATCTCGGAATGCCAGATTGTTGCTCTTCAAAGATGTCTCGAAAATCAATTTCACAGTCAATTTCAATTTCAGGAGTTAGTTGTTTTTCTTCAATAGTTGCACTCACAACTTGATTGAATTTAAGCTTGAAAGGCACCACGTTTTCCACATCCATAGTCAGTCCGGCTGCATAAAAGTGCCCACCAAACTGATCCAGTAAATCAGCACATTTAGAAATGGCTTCATATACATTGAACCCTCTTACTGAACGAGCAGAACCAACTGCTTTTCCGTTTGATTCAGTCAAAACTATGGTCGGTTTATAATGAGTCTCTATGAGTCTAGAAGCAACTATTCCAACAACTCCTTTATGCCAATCTTTTTTGAAAACCACAGTAGATTTTGCATCCAACAACCATTCGTCTTCCGCAATCATCTTCAAAGCCTCTTCTGTGATTTCCTTATCCAAGCCTTTTCTGGTTTCGTTGTGGGTGTTAATGAGTTTTGAAATCTCATCAACTTCATCCAACGTCTCTGCTAACAATAGCTCAACTGCCTTATTTCCGCTATCAATCCTACCTGCGGCATTTATTCTGGGGGCAATGGTGAATACCACATCTGTGACTGTTAACTCACCGGTTTTGTTGGCTAGATTCAATAAAGCTTCAAATCCTATTCTCGGGGTATTATTCAATAAATGAATCCCATAATAGGCTAAAATTCGATTTTCACCATCCACCGGAACAATATCTGCGCCGATAGCTACCATGACTAAATCTAATAGGTGATAAACTTCATCAAAAGATTTGTCTCTGGCCTGATTAATGGCTTGAGCCAACTTAAATCCTACGCCGCACCCGCATAATTCTTTGTAAGGATACCCACAATCTTTTTGTTTGGGGTTTAAGATGATGGCATCTGGTAATGTTTCTCCGGGCGTGTGATGGTCGCACACGATAAAATCAACGCCGTTTTCTTTAGCATACTTGATTTTATCAATGGCCTTTATTCCGCAATCGAGCGCAATGATTAAGGTGAAACTGTTGTCAATTGCAAAGTCAACTCCTGCTTGTGATACCCCGTACCCTTCTTTGTATCGATCAGGAATGTAATAACCAACTTGCTCATAATCTTGCGTTAGAAAGCTATACATCAAGGCTACTGCAGTTGTTCCGTCAACATCATAATCGCCATAAACCAAAATGTTTTCATTTCGTGCAATAGCTTGTTCAATCCGATCGACTGCGGCATGCATGCCTTTCATTAAAAAGGGGTCATGCAATTCTTCAATAGTAGGTCTGAAAAACGCTTTTGCTTGTTCAAATGTGGTGATGTCCCGTTGCGCCAATATAGTAGCAACCGGCCGTGATACTCCAACATCTTCAATGAGTTTAGCCACAGTATCAACCGGAGGATTCTCTTTAATAATCCATCTTTTTTCGGTGTGTTGCATTTGTTTTGATAATTATCTATCCGCAGCGATTAAACCTTTTTTGAAAGTAGGAGTCAATTACTGTGAATGATTTTGGCGCGAGAAAAACGAAGGTAAAAAATCTTGTGGAAAATCTAATTAACCATCATCCATATTCGTATGAAAACAATTCTATTATTCGTTCTGGTTGCTCTGTCATCTCTTTTGCAGGCGCAAACTAAAGTTATTGCTTTTAAGAGTCATTCATTGCACATGGAGCATTTTTTGACTGCTTTAGAAGATCCTACTCATAATCTGTCAGCGCATAATTTGGGAGCAGCACCGCAGCCATTTATCAAAACAGCAGTATTAGATTCGGTAATTTTCATAAATGATAGCGCAGCAATAATGGTCACTTCTGAATATTGTCAAAAAAATCCTTGGTATAGCAGTCGTCCAGCTCTAGATGTGCCTAGTGGAAAATCTTTATGGACTTCAGGTTCAGACACTGTTTATCATCATCCGCTTTTCACGCAACAACATGCGCTCGATAGTATTAAGACTGAATTGAAACATCATTATTATTTCAGAGAAAGCATTGATTCAACGGTTTTTGTGGGATACGATAATAAAAGACCCGTACAGAAACTTAATCGCAAACAAAAAAAATCAAGTGTTCCTGTCATTATCACGCCAACAGGAACAGGTGGAACCATGACCGGATTTTTATTGGTAGGGATTTTACTGCTTGCTTCGATAGTTAGTTTTTGGAGCTTTAGGTTACAACGACAAGGTCAGTATCAGCTGTGAATTTGAAATCATTTGTCTCTGTGTTGGTGAACCTCTTCTTTGTGGGGGGCGTGATCTTGATTCCAGCTGCGAGCAAACTGTTTGAATTTCAAGACGACTTTGCAGTTGTTCTTTTTGGGTGGCTTTTGCAGCTAATTGATTATCCACTTCAAGATTTCAGTTCAGATTCGCAAGGCATGTATCTGTTACTTCTGATCATCTTAGTGTTGGCGATACTGATAGCTGGGTTGTGTAAACTGCTCATCAAAAACGAGCAGGCCATTCTCAGGCTGAATGGATACCTGCATGTCATTTTGATTTATTACCTGGCAAGTAGAATGCTGGTTTACGGATGCGATAAATTATTTGCAACACAATTCTATCAACCAGAGCCAAACACACTCTACACGCCCTTTGGTTTTATGACTAAAGATATTCTGTATTGGAGCGTCATGGGAACCTCAAAAGTATATCTGATTTTCACGGGATTGTTAGAAGTGGTACCAGCAATCCTGCTATTATTCCGAAAAACACGGACCTTAGGTCTGGTGTGCTTGGTTTTGGTATTGACGCATGTACTGATGATTAATATAGGGTTTGACATTTCAGTGAAGTTGTACGCTTTATTTTTATTCTTGATGGCACTTTGGTTATTGCGTCCTCAATTAGTTTCGATATTCTACTTTTTTAATGGAAAAATGGTTCAGCTTCAAAGTCGGCACGTAAATCTAGGAATAGCTGTCTGGTTAAGAAACGGAATTAAGACATTAGTAATTGGGTGCATGTTGTTAGAATCATTCTCTTTTGTCTGGATGACCGGATATCTGGACGATCAAGAAATAGAACATAGTGAGCTTTACGGAGCCTATGAAATTATTGATGATACATCTCCTGGCATGATCAAAAGAGTGTTTTTTCACCGAGCTGGATATTTTATCACACAATCGTTTGATGATGATTTTAGAGACTACCAATTAAATGTAAAGAATTCGGTATTGACCCTCAGAGATTATAAGAATAATTTGAACGAAGTTGCCTTTGAATTGTATGATAATGCACTGATGCTCAAAGGCTCATTTCTGCACTCAGATGACCCCTTGTTTTTTAGGAAGCTCGATTATGAAAATCTACCGGCTCTACAAGACAACTTTCATTGGACGACAGAATCATTCGCCTTGAAGTAAAATCGGTAAGATTTTTGTAATTTAATGGCTAGTTATGCGTTTAATCACTCTATTAATCTGTTGTGCTTTTTTGCAGTTTGCTCAGGCGGCAGATGATTTTTACTCCTTTTATTTTCATAAAAGTTCATTGTTTGAATTGAATTCAGTTCAAAAAGTGGCACCACAGTTATTTGGAAAGTATGAATTAAGAGACCTACCTCAAAATGAAATGAGAAGAGCGGCAGGAGAATTCTTGCATGTTGACGCTTCAGGGATTTATATGCAAAAGAACAAATTGTTGCATATCAGTAGAGAAGAGGTCAGGGAAAACTCTAAGTATTGGGTAAAGGA
>Ga0189274_100206_pt1 | contig 27267 bp, 21 predicted proteins | sample N5B1minimetaG_FD_130323 | JGI IMG/M metagenome (GOLD analysis project Ga0189274, IMG submission 130323) | Marine microbial communities from the Costa Rica Dome - N5 B1 mini metaG | ecosystem: Environmental > Aquatic > Marine > Oceanic > Photic zone | place: Costa Rica: the Eastern Pacific...
CAAAGTCAAAAACAAAGAAAAATCTGAATAGATTTTTTTGATTGTCGATCTTTTTCTGTTCACTTCTTGTTAATTTTAAAGACAAGAAACAAATCAATGCCAAAGGAACAAGTATCACAAGAAGAGTTTATCGAGATTTATGGAGCGAAAGAGCACAATCTGAAAGGATTTGACTTGAAAATACCACGTAACAAACTTGTGGTTTTTACAGGTTTATCAGGCTCTGGTAAATCTTCTTTAGCTTTTGATACCATCTTTGCAGAAGGTCAAAGAAGGTACTTAGAGACTTTCTCAGCTTATGCGCGTCAATTCTTGGGTGGACTTGAGCGTCCTCATGTAGATGAAATTCTAGGTTTAAGTCCAGTTATTTCCATTGAGCAAAAAACCGTAAACAGAAGTCCGCGTTCAACGGTTGGAACTGTTACTGAAGTGTATGACTTTATGCGTTTGCTATTTGCTCGTGCTGGTGAAGCCTACAGTTATAATACTGGTGAGAAAATGGTCAAGTATTCTGACCAACAAATCATTGATTTGATCCTTGAAAAGTATGACGGCAGAAAAATAGTCATCTTAGCTCCCAAAGTAAAAGGTAGAAAAGGGCATTACAGAGAGCTTTTTGAGCAAATATCCAAGTTGGGATATGCAAAAGTTCGGGTAGATGGAGAAATCAGAGATATTACCTCAGGAATGAAGCTTGATCGCTATAAAATCCATGACATTGAGATGGTCATTGATCGAATCAAAGTTTCTGAAGAAAATAAGAATAGAATCGCTCAAGCAGTTCAATCCGCCCTTAAGTACGGATCTGATGTTATGATGCTTGAAGATCATGATAGTGGTGAAATAGGTCAGTTTAGCCGCTTTTTAATGTGTCCAACCACTGGAATATCTTATGCAGAACCTGAACCAAATTTGTTTTCCTTCAACTCGCCTTATGGTGCTTGCAAGAAATGTAATGGATTAGGAACTGTTTCTGAAGTCGATACGGACAAAGTGATTCCAGACCCTAAGTTGAGCATAAAAAACGGGGCGATTGAACCCTTAGGTAAACTGAAGAACAACTGGTTTTCAAATAAAATCGAGTTCATTTTAGAAGCATATGGATATAGTGTCAAGGATCCAGTAAAAGATATACCTGAGGAAATTATCAATAAGCTATTGTATGGTTTTGAAGATGTTTTGGAGGTAGACGGTTTAAACAAAAACTTCTCTTTCGAAGGGATAACAAATTATCTCAGCAAGCAATTTGAAGAAAGTTCATCTCCTTCAGTTCGTAGATGGGCCGAAAGTTTCATGAATAAGACAACCTGTGATGTTTGTGAAGGAAGTCGGTTAAGAAAAGAAGCTGCATATTTTAAAATTGCAGAAAAGAGTATTGGTGAATTGGCGCAAAATGACTTGTCTGCCTTGCAAGAATGGTTTGCTAATTTAGAAAGCAAATTAAATGACAAGCAAAAAGCGATTGCTTCTGAAATTTTAAAGGAGATAAACAGTCGTCTCAAGTTTTTGATGGATGTTGGACTACATTATTTAACCTTGAACAGATCATCAAAGTCTTTGTCTGGTGGTGAAGCCCAAAGAATTAGACTGGCAACACAAATTGGCTCTGAATTGGTGAATGTTCTTTACATACTAGATGAACCTTCAATCGGATTACATCAACGCGATAATCAACGTCTCATCAATTCTTTGAAGAAATTGCGGGATGGAGGTAATTCTGTAATCGTAGTAGAGCATGACAAAGAAATGATGGAAGAGTCTGATTTCATTGTGGATATCGGACCAAAAGCTGGAGTTCATGGTGGAGATATTGTACAAGCATGCACACTTCCAGAAATGTTGAGCGGACAAAGTACTACTGCAGCATACTTGAAAGGAGATATTTCTATTGAGGTTCCTAAAGAAAGAAGAAAAGGGAATGGGAATTTCATCACCTTAAAAGGTGCAACTGGGAATAATTTAAAGGGTGTTGATGTCAAATTTCCATTGGGCACTTTTACTTGTGTAACAGGCGTTTCTGGTAGCGGAAAATCAAGTTTGATTAATCATACGTTATATCCGATTCTAAATCAACATATTTACAAAGGAGTAAAGAAACCATTGCCTTATAAGAAGATAGAAGGCTTAGAGCATATAGATAAAGTAATTGACATTGATCAAAGTCCAATTGGTAGAACACCACGTTCAAATCCTGCAACTTACACTGGTCTTTTTTCAGATGTAAGAAATCTCTTTGCAAATATTAATGAGTCTAAAATCAGAGGCTATAAACCGGGAAGATTTAGTTTCAATGTAAAAGGAGGAAGATGTGAAACCTGCAAAGGAGGAGGATTACGGGTGATTGAAATGAATTTCTTACCTGATGTTTATGTGGAGTGTGAAGAGTGTCAAGGGAAAAGGTATAACAGAGAAACCTTAGAGGTTCGATATAAGGGCAAAAACATCAATGATGTACTTGAAATGACCATTGAGGATGCTGTGGAGTTTTTTGAAGCTATTCCAAAAATTAGAAGAAAATTGGAGACACTTAATTCAGTTGGACTAGGTTATATAAAATTAGGTCAACCTTCCACAACGGTTTCAGGTGGAGAAGCTCAACGTATTAAGCTGGCGTCTGAATTATCGAAGAAATCAACTGGTAAAACATTCTACATTCTGGACGAGCCCTCAACAGGTTTACATTTTGACGACATCAAGATGTTGCTAGATGTCCTCCAACGACTTGTTGATGAAGGGAATACCGTTTTAGTCATTGAACATAACCTAGATATTGTAAAGGTAGCAGACCACATTATTGATATAGGGCCAGATGGTGGTAAAAATGGAGGAGAGTTAATTGGATCAGGTACACCCGAACAATTTATCAAAAAGTACAAGTCTGAGACGGCTAAGTTCTTAGCTAAAGAGCTTTAAAATGGCTGTCAATAACAGCAGCAAATTGATCAGCCGCCGTGTCACATTTTCTAAACCACAGTTCAGGTTCAATTAGTTCCAGTTCGCCAATTGCTAAGTGGTCATTATTATCCCAAACTACATCAACTCTGGCATAGGCTGGCATTGGATCACAGGCCGATACTGCTTTTTCAGCAAATTCGATTTCTTGAATACTTGCTTTATAATCGTGAACACTTCCTCCAAAATCATCTTGAACCCTGAAGTCACCTTCTTTGGCAATTTTTAATACCGAATGAGAGTATTTGCCTCCAAATACAATATGCGAGACTTCACCTTTCGTTTCAATCTGTTTCATAAATGGTTGAAGCATCATGCTTTCGTTAGAAATAAGCTCTTGAAAAATTTGCTCGTATTCTTTACATTCGCTAGCCTCTATTGCGTATGTGTGTCTGGCAGCTCCACTAATACAGGGCTTTAAGATGAATTTGTCCCATTGCAATTTGTTCGCTAATTCAGCTAGACTAACTTGAGTTCCTTTTTCAATAAAATGACTGGGGACAATTGGAATTCCTTTTGACTCAAGGTCTGCCAAATAGTGTTTGTCTATATTCCATTCAATGGTTTTCTGAGGATTCAGGAATTTAGTAGATTGACTGGCCGAATTCAACCAATTTGAAAATTCTTCATACCTGTGAAAGTAATCCCAAATAGTTCTGAAAACGCATAGTTTGGGTTCTTTCCAGTCAAAGTCAGTATGATCCCAGTTCACAATTTCAACTGTATATCCTAAGTTTTCAAGTGCTGTCTTTACTAGGTTATCCTCCAATAACACTTGTTGTGTGTACCAGTCGGTCTTATTGGTGTTGATGTATTTTTTTTCTGTTAGTAATACAATATCAAGCATGGTCAAAAAATTGTTTTCGAGTAATTTTATAATAAACTGAGTCCTCAATTCCTTCACAGGGAGCTTTTTTGTAAAAAGTCATTCCGGCTTTCTGGAGAACACGAATAGAGGCCTTGTTTTCAATTGCTGTCCTTCCTATGATTTCATCTAAGTGATACCTTGAAAAACCTTGTTCTATACATTTTATAGCTGCCTCAGTGGCAAATCCTTCATTCCAGTACTTTTGGTGGTAACGATAACCCAGATCAACTTCAGTGTCATTAAGACGTTTCAGACCACACCAGCCAAGAACTGTATTTGTGTTTTTTAATAAAACGGTCCATCTACCAAAATCAGTTGAACTATAAGGGTCATACTCTTCTAAGAATTTTTTTGAAGCATCTATGCTTGCAAATGGCAAGTCTCCAGTGTACTTCATCACAATGGGGTCTGAATTTAGAAGATAAAATTCTTCAGCATCATTGACTGAAAATTGTCTAAAATCAAGCCTGGATGATGAAAATAGGATAGGAGTCAAAACTGAAAACTTAGGGTGTTTTTGAGGATATAATTTGTTTTTCGTACACCTTCAATATCTCTATTATCATGAGTTACTGTGTATACAATTTTGAAACTAAGATATTTATTTACTCTAAATCTCAGGTAAGATTCATTCGCAAACCTGTAGAATCCAACATCTGTTAGTTTGGGCTGTAAGTAAGAGATGGTGTTAAATCCAATATTTTCAGAGAATTGACCATCAAAAGATAAGTATGAGGTAGAAAGAAAGTCTGCCGTGTATCCTGCATTATCTGTCAACTGTTCATATTCTCCCATGAATCCTGTACCAAAACTGAGTTCGTAATTCTTTTGTCGGATAATGTTAAATCTGATGCCGGAACCCAAAAGTAATCGCAAATCAATACGCTGGATTTTATTGAACTGTCCCTGTTGAAATGCCTCAAAAACAAAATGTCCAGAGTCATTCAATTCATAGTTGTATCGTAAATGTTCATAGCCCTTATTAATGAAACTGTCGTCTTGACTCTTAACAAATGAGTGATCAGTGATTAAAAAAGCATGATGTTTATCCTTAGTGAATCCCACTTTTAATTTGTCTCCAATTTGAAGCAATTGTTTTGTATTCATGGTGAAATTCAAATTCAAGTCGGCTGATCCAAAGAAACCTTGAGTGCTCCCTTCGATTCGTTTGTTTTCAATATTGACAATTTGAGCAGTAGCTCGCACCTGAATAAACAAGGCAAGTAGAACGATAATACGCATAGAAAATAAATTAATGTGATAAGAGCCAGTTCAAAGCCGTCTCTTCGTTTTCAAAGACTTTGATTGGATGTTTTCCTGACAATATAGCTGTCGCTGCATTTACGTATTCTTTTGCCGCTTCTGTTTTTACAACAAACGCCTCCGCGACTTTTGTGCGGTGCCGGTCGGCCACCAAATACCTATCAGCCACATCTCTTGACATCTCAATATCTCCGTCAAATACTACGAGTAATCGAATGTCTTTTAAATCATCAGTTCCTGCAATGTCCGAATATACACGTCTGATTTCTTCCAGATGATTAACATTCACTAATGCACCATCTTTATAGGTGGTTTTGATTAATCCTTTTTGGATTAACTCCACTTTTGCATAGTCTAATAATTTCATACTCAAAAAAAATCCTGACTCGAAATTGAATCAGGATTAAATTATAAAATAATCTTACTGTTAGGCATTCACACCAAGAACTTCTGCCATTTTCATTCCGATTTCAGCAGGAGAGTCCACTACATGAATTCCATTTTCTCTTAAAATTCTTTTCTTAGCTTCAGCTGTATCGTTTTCACCACCTACGATTGCTCCAGCATGTCCCATTGTACGTCCCTTAGGAGCAGTTTCACCAGCGATAAATCCAACAACTGGTTTACCGTTTCCATTAGCGCTAATCCATTCAGCTGCTTGAGCTTCAAGATTTCCACCAATTTCACCAATCATAACAATTCCTTCAGTTTCAGGATCGTTCATTAATAGCTGTACAGCTTCCTTAGTTGTTGTTCCAATGATTGGGTCACCACCAATACCAATTGCAGTAGTAATTCCTAATCCTGCTTTTACAACTTGATCAGCAGCTTCATAGGTTAAAGTTCCCGATTTAGAAACGATACCTACTTTTCCTTTTTTGAAGATGAAGCCTGGCATAATTCCAACTTTAGCCTCATCTGCAGTAATTACACCCGGACAATTTGGTCCGATTAATCTACAATCGTATGATTTGATGTATTCTTTAGCTTTAATCATGTCTTTTACAGGAATACCCTCTGTAATTGCAATGATTACCTTGATTCCGGCATTAGCAGCTTCCATAATAGCGTCAGCAGCAAATGCAGGTGGAACAAATATGATAGAAACGTCAGCCCCTGTTTTTTGTACGGCTTCATCAACAGTATTGAAAACTGGTTTGTCAAGATGCGTTTGTCCACCTTTTCCTGGGGTAACACCACCTACAACGTTTGAACCATATTCAATCATTTGACCAGCATGAAAAGTTCCCTCTCCACCTGTGAAACCTTGAACAATAATTTTTGAATCTTTATTTACTAGAACTGACATATTCGTTGTTTTGTTATTGAGTGCTCAAAAATATGTTTTTGAAACCGTAAAACAAAGACAATTTTAAAAACATTTCTAACAAGCAGGTTATCTTGAATTAACTACTTAATTTTGAGTTGTGAAATTTCAAAATCCAGATGATACCATTTGTGCACTATCAACCCCTCAGGGCTTAGGTGCAATTGCCGTGATAAGAGTGTCAGGTAATCAGACGTTTACAATAATAGATCAGCTCTTTTCAAAGAATTTATCTGAGAAAAAAAGTCATACAACTCACTTTGGCACCATTGCAGAAGACGATCGAATCATAGATGAAGTGTTAGTGAGCATTTTTAGAGGTCCAAATAGTTTTACTGGAGAAGATACTGTTGAGATTGCATGCCATGGTTCCACCTATATTCAAAATGAGATTTTGAAAGTTATATTGAATAAAGGTGCGAGATTAGCCGGACCGGGAGAATTCTCTTTAAGAGCATTCTTAAATGGAAAAATGGATTTGTCGCAAACTGAGGCTATAGCTGATTTAATTGCTTCGAATTCGAGTGCTTCTCATCAAGTGGCAATGAATCAGATGAGGGGTGGATTTGCAAAAGAGATTGCAGATCTAAGACAAAGCCTAATGGATTTTGCCTCTCTCATAGAGTTGGAATTGGATTTTTCTCAAGAAGATGTTGAGTTTGCAGATCGCACACAGTTAGAGAATTTGGTGAATGAGGTAGAGGTGAAGGTGAAGGATCTAGTGAAGTCTTTTGATTTAGGTAACGTGATTAAAAATGGTGTTCCTGTGGCGATTGTAGGTGCTCCGAATGCTGGAAAATCAACCTTATTGAATCAGTTACTGAATGAAGAAAAGGCAATAGTCTCTGATATTGCTGGAACCACAAGAGATGTTATAGAGGATACCATAGTATTAAACGGAATAGAGTTTAGATTTATTGATACGGCTGGAATCAGAGAGACAACTGATACCATAGAAAATTTAGGGATTGAAAGAGCTTATGATCAAATTAAGAAGGCTAAAGTGGTGCTTTTCATGGTTGATTCAAGCGAAGATGAACCGATAACTATTAATCAACAGATTGATAAATTAAAATCTTCCTTACTAAGTGATAAACAATTGTTTATTCCAATTCTTAATAAGGTGGATGTAGCTTCAAAATATCATTTTGAAATAGAAGGCGTAGTGCGATTATCTGCTAAGAATGGGGAAGGAGTGAATGACTTGATTTCTAAATTGACTGAAATGTATCAATTTGGTGAAACAGAGGGCACTGTTGTGACCAACTTAAGGCATTATGAAATTTTATCTAAATGTGTAGTCGCAATTGATAAGATCAAAAATGGATTAGAACTTCAGATTCCTGGAGATCTTCTTGCTATGGATATCAGAGAAGTTTTAGGGTTGTTAGGAGAAATAACTGGCGAGATATCTTCAGATGATTTGCTTGGAAATATATTTTCAAATTTCTGTATCGGGAAATGATTATTCGGCCTGAAAATATTATTGGAAATGAGTTTTCAGCCAAGGGTGAATCGACATTTCGTAGTTACAACCCTTCTCTTAATCAAGAAATTGATGCAACATATTATATTGCTACAGCTGAAGAAGTTGAACAAGCTTGTATACTAGCTCAAAAAGCTTCAAAACCTTACTTTCAAATAGGTGTAAAAAAGCGAACTGATTTTCTGAATAAAGTGATCTTCTATATTCAAGAAAACCAAGCTGAATTGTTAAGGTGGTTTGTGCAAGAATCTGGTTTAAATGAAGCACGTGCAAAGCTCGAGCTAGACAGAACTATCTTTCAAATTAAAACTTATGCCGTTTCTGCTGAGAAGCTGTATTCGACTCTAAATAGCGAAGCTGCTGATCCTCCAATTCATTCAATCAAAAGAGAATACTTCCCATTAGGTCCTATTGCCGTGTTTGGTGCGAGTAATTTTCCTTTCGCTTATTCTACTGCAGGTGGGGATACAGCAAGTGCATTAGCTGCGGGATGTCCCGTAATTGTCAAAGGGCACCCACTGCATCCAATTACTGGTCATTTAGTTGCGCAATGCATTCAAAAAGCTGCAATTGATACTGGAATGCCAGAAGGGGTATTTTCTTATCTAAATTCAAATGCGATTCAAGTAGGACAACAATTAGTGCTGAATGAGGCTGTAAAAGGGGTTGGATTTACCGGATCTATTAAAGGTGGTAGAGCAATTTTTGATTTAGCAGCTAAAAGAGAAACCTTGATTCCAGTTTTTGCAGAAATGGGAAGTGTTAACCCGGTATTCATATCTAAGAAATCTTTGAAGCAAGGCAATAGTTGGGCGGAGGAATATGCCAAATCAATAACCCTAGGAGTTGGTCAGTTTTGTACGAGTCCAGGGCTGATATTTGGGTTGAATAGTGGGGAGTTTGATGATTTCGCAAATCGATTAAATCATCTACTTGAAACAACTGACGAACAGGTGATGCTCGGTTCTTCTATCAAAGAAAATTTCACGCAAGGATTGACTAAGATAGGGGTTGAGCTAGATGCAACATCCAGCCCTAACGCTATCAAGCCTACCATGAAGGTTATTGAAGCAAAAGAATTTTTGAATAATTCAGACTTTGCTGAAGAGTACTTTGGCTCTTTTTGTGTCTTAGTCAAATGTACCGACCTAGAGGAGGTAGAAAGTTGTGCTCAATTCCTCAAAGGTCAACTGACTTGTTCGCTAATAGCTCAAGAAGATGAGTTGAAAGAAATGAGTGACCTGATCTATACTTTAAAAAGTAAATGCGGTCGCTTGATTTTTAATGGGGTATCTACAGGAGTAGCTGTTCATCCATTTCAACAGCATGGCGGACCTTATCCGGCTTCAACAGATAGTCGATTTACGGCAGTAGGTGATGATGCAATCATGAGATGGGTGAGACCAATAGCAGTGCAAAACGCTTTTTAGAATTTTACAATTAATCTTAAGTTAATTCTTCTTCCGGTTAAGTGGTTCGGAATAGCATAATAGCGGGCATTAATGTCTTGCAACCATTGATAAGAAATGATGTTATTAATACCAAGTAAATTAAATGCATCAAGACTCAATGTAAGTTGTTCTAGGTCCCCCCAAAGCTTTTTATCCTTAAACTTTGCTTTGTTGTTCGAGTTAATGAAGTCATACATGAATCCCAAATCAACACGTACGTAGCTTTTTGTACGTAAAACATCCTTGTAACGCTCATAGGTGGGAGGTCCATAAGGTAGGGGAGTTCCGATTGTCATGTTCACTGAAACTTTAAAGTCTTCGATTTTAGGCATATGATCCTGGAAGAAAAGCGAAAAGGTCAAAGTCTGATCTGTAGGTCTAGGTATCCATCCTGGACTTTGAAGAATTGAATCTGTTTTTACATTGTCAAAAGTATATCCCGGAACTATAGTGTCACCTGCTGCGTTTAAATAAAGGTAGTAATCATCATTCAAGATATCCTCCTTTGTTTTTAGAAATCCAATTTTGAAGAATGATTCAACACCAGGGATAAATTCACCGTGCAGTTTCGCATCAACCCCGTAAGCGTATGCTACAGCACTGTTTTCAGCATAATATCTAATTCTTACGTTATCAATTTCGTAAGGAACAACATCCCACATCCATTTAAAATAAGCCTCACTAACAAACTTAAATGGCCTATTCCACATGGTGAAGTAAAGGTCTGTTCCTATTACGTTATGAAAACTCTTTTGACTCACCACATCAGGGTTGATGGTGCCAAAAATCCCTCTCATTGTGCGGTAAAGTGGCGGTTGATAATAAAGTCCACTCGCAAACTTTAATTTCAAGTTTCTTCGAGCTATAGTTGAATCCTCTTTCATGAGGTATGAGCGTGGAGTATAGGTGATGCTTGCTCGTGGCGTAATCCAGTACTCGTTGTTATAGACCCTGTATCCACCTCTTGTACCCAGTGTTAAAGCCAATTTGGAAGGGCTGTTTTTTATAGATTCTGATTTTTCAACCACCCATTTGGTTGAATCCGTCTTAAATTTTTTCTTTAGGTGAACATCAATGTTTTTGTTGGTGATCCAATTTTGAGTATACATCACATGACCGCTAAACCTACTGGTTTCAACAATGTTATCTTGTTTTATTACTTCTTTTAGTTCAACTACATCACTTGCTCCTTGTGGAATTGAATATCCGGCAGAATCAATCAAATTCCATTCAGATAAATGGTCTTCAAAGTATTCGTATTGTGCTTTAGCACCAAATCTAAAATCTGAGAAAGTAGTTTTAGAAAGTGAATCGTTGATTTGATTGCGTTTGTACGTTGAATTATAAACCCCTTCAAAGTAAGTGTTTGCTATCCAGACATCTAAATCGTTACGAGCATGGTCGAGAAAAGCACCAACTCCCACATTTGAGGTAGAATCACCAAAATCTTCCTTAGAAGGGTCTGTTTCAAGGGCGTTAATCCAGTATTCTCCTAAAATATCAAAGTGCTCACTTTCCTGGGATCTGAATACAGAAGCAACAAAGTCCATTTTGAACTGCTTACTTTTTTTCCAATTAACTCCCGTAGCGGCTGTAAATGTTTTGAATTTAGTTTCTTCTTCACCTTCGTAGAAAACGCGTAGTTGATAGGCTTCATTTACTGTACCCCAACTCGTGTTGCGTGTAGCTGGTTGAAATCGATAATTGTTACTTGAGTAATGTCCTAAAGCGAAAAGTTTGGTATAACGATCTTGATTATCATAATTGAGGTAATAGTTTGTGAGTAATTGGTAATCAAAAAAGGTCGGATTGTAATCACCTTGCGTTGGAAGGCTGTTCAATAAATACGAATTAGCCCGATATCTTGCTCCCGTAATGTAATTCCCTCTTCTTCCAGCGAAATTACCTTCCAGATGGACTTGCCCACCCATAAAACTTGCCTCTGCTGAGCCCACAAAATTTACAGGTTCTCGATATTGGATGTCTAAAACTGATGATAATTTGTCTCCGTAATGTGCATCAAATCCTCCGGCTGAGAATGAAATGCTTTCTACCATGGCAGAATTAATAAAACTTAGACCTTCTTGTTGTCCTGATCTTACTAGGAATGGACGATAAATTTGAATTCCGTTAACGTAGATGAGATTCTCATCATAGTTCCCACCTCTAACATTATAGTTTGCTGTCAATTCATTGTTCGAGCTAACCCCAAGTCCGGCTATTTTTAAAAGGTCTTCAAAATTTCCTGACGGGCTGGGTAATCTACTCAGATTAACTGGTGGGAAACGGTCTACGAACTCTCCTGGTCTTTTGTATTCTACTGTTACCGGACCAAATTGATTATCCTTTAATTTAAACGTTCCGATAAACTTATCTTCACTCCCAATGGCAACAGTTTCTAAGATAGGTTCCTTTCCAGCATATACAATATTCAAGGTATAAACTTTATTGGGCTCCACTTGAATTACAAAAATTCCTCTAGAATTAGTATACGCTCCCTTGTTTTGAACGTTTTCAATTTTAACTGAAACGTCCTTTAGGCCTTTGCCGTCTTCGTCAAGAATCTGACCGCTAAGCTCAACTTCTTGGCCGAAAGCGACTACACCAATTAATGTGAATATGAGAACTAAAAATTTCAAGGTCCCAAAAATAGTGATTAGGTGATGAATCAAACGTGATCAGATGCACTTTATTTTGAATGGCAACAAGAATTATACATGATAAGTTGTTAATATTCTGATAGAAATTGCTGCCTGAACTCTGACATTTAACTTTATTTTTGTTAGATACCCTTAATAAGTAATTAGAAGATGGCGGAGAAAGAAGTAAAGTATACCGAAGATAACATACGATCTCTTGATTGGAAGGAGCATATCAGAATGCGACCTGGAATGTATATTGGTAAGCTGGGAGATGGTTCAGCTGCTGATGATGGTATTTATGTTCTTGTCAAAGAGATTGTGGATAATTCAATTGATGAGTTCGTAATGGGGAACGGAAAACGCATCAATATTAAAATTAAGGACGGAAAAGTAATGGTCCGTGACTTTGGTAGAGGGATTCCTCTGGGGAAAGTAATTGATTGTGTTTCTAAAATCAATACTGGGGGTAAATATGATTCCAAAGCCTTTAAAAAGTCGGTAGGTTTGAATGGAGTTGGTACAAAGGCTGTGAATGCGTTGTCTGACAACTTTATTGTAGAATCTGTAAGAGACAATGAGAAAAAACGTGCTGTATTTGCGAGAGGAGAATTGTTAGAAGATCAGAAGGTTGAGAAAACTGATGAGCGCAACGGAACTTATTTTGAGTTTATTCCAGATGCTTCAGTGTTCAAAAATTACTCCTTCAAAATCCCATATTTACATAAGTTATTTTGGAATTACTGCTACCTCAATAGAGGACTCGCAATCTATTTTAATGGCGAAAAGTTAATTTCTGAAAACGGATTGAAGGATTTGTTGGAAGATAACATGGAGTCAGATCCACTTTATCCAATCATACACTTAGAAGGAGAAGATATAGAAGTAGCTTTTACACATGTCAGAAGTTACGGAGAAAACTATTATTCATTTGTGAACGGGCAACATACCACACAAGGAGGGACTCATTTGAGTGAATTTCGTGGAGCGGTGGCAAAAGTTATCAAAGACTTTTTCGGAAAGAATTATGATGCTGTCGATATCAGACAGTCAATTGTTGCAGCTGTTTCGGTGAAAGTGATTGAGCCTGTTTTTGAATCGCAGACCAAAACGAAGTTGGGTTCTCAAGAAATTGAACCAGGCGGAAAATCAATGCGTGCATTTATCAATGACTTTCTCAAAGTAGAGTTGGATAATTTCTTGCATAAGAATCCAGAAACTGCAGAATTGATTGAGAAAAAAATCAAACAGTCTGAGAAAGAGCGTAAAGAGTTGTCGGGCATCCGTAAACTAGCCAGAGAACGTGCTAAAAAAGCTAATCTACACAATAAAAAGTTGCGTGATTGTCGTATTCATTTCAATAATTTGAAAGCTGAGAGAAGAGAAGAGTCTACTATCTTCATTACTGAGGGGGATTCAGCGAGTGGATCAATTACTAAATCACGAGACGTTAATACACAAGCCGTTTTCAGTCTAAGAGGGAAACCATTGAATTCTTTTGGTCTCACTAAAAAAGTAGTTTACGAAAATGAAGAGTTCAATTTGCTCCAGGCTGCATTAAACATAGAAGATGGAATCGAAGGTTTAAGGTATAATAAGGTGGTCATTGCAACAGATGCAGATGTTGATGGAATGCATATTCGTCTGTTATTGCTGACTTTCTTCCTGCAGTTTTTTCCTGAGTTAGTGCGTCAAGGACATGTTTACATTTTGCAAACACCCTTGTTTAGAGTTAGAAATAAAAAAGAAACAAGGTATTGCTATACTGAAGATGAGCGAATAGATGCTATCAATAGTCTTGGTCGTAACCCTGAAATAACAAGGTTTAAAGGTTTGGGTGAGATTTCACCAGATGAGTTCAAGAATTTCATTGGTGAAGACATTAGACTAGATCCCGTATTGATTGGGAAAGATGCTAAGATTGAAGATATTCTTACGTATTATATGGGCAAGAATACCCAACAAAGACAGGAATTCATTATTGATAATTTGAGAGTAGAGGAGGCTGTAGAACCTACCGTTGAGTAGTTGAAATAGACACTTAACATCTTCAGGGATAATCGCTTCGCTCTTATATTTTATATTTAGTACATGCGATTACTTTTACTATTTTTTCTGGTGAATAGTGGTTTGGCTTGGGGCCAATCAGATTCATCTGTCGTCAAGTTTCTAGTTGAAGTTGATAATGGATACTTTGAAATCCTTATTGATGACAAAATCTATTTAAAAAATTACAAAACTAAACTTCCGCCCGGTTTGCATACGGCTAAAGTATGGTCGCCCGGTTACATTACCAATGAAGTCTCATTTAATGTGACTGCTGGACAAGAATCTGAAGTTCATGTTAAAATGGCGCACACAAATCAACATGCTCAATTCGAAAGAGATTATGCTGATTATCGAATGCGTTTTCATAAATCTTTGACCGTGCCAGGGACAGCAACATTAGCTGGAGCGTTGACAACAGGAACCTTTATGATGTTGGCCTATGATAAAAAAAGGACCTTACTTGGTTTAGTTGATAGTTATTATGCAGCTCCTTCCTATAACGAAGTAGTGAATTATAAAGAGCAAATAAATGTTAACTACAAAAAATACAATCGATATCGATATGGATATTATGTAGCTGGCGGTCTAACTGTGGGTGCATTAATAACTACTTTTTACACCTACAGAAAATTTAAGCAAAACAATGAAGAGCCTGTTTTGAACTCAAGAAGCCCATTTGCAGATCGTTTCTCATGGTCTCCAAACGGTTATGGTTGTACTTTTAAATGGAGAATAGGATGAAAAGATATGTATTTGCAATAATTAGTGTAGGTCTATTGTTTGCCTCTTGTTTGAAGAAAATAGATGAAGTTGAAAATGCTTCTACAAATATTTTTGACCCAAATTATACAGGAGGGCAATGGTGGGTTTATGAGGATGTTTCTTTGGTGACAAACTCAAACAACGATACTAAAATCAAAATAGATATTTTGGTTCCAGAAGAAAACGTACCAACATTGAACCCTGTAGGATTTTCGGTATGGTCACAACTAAATGAGTATGAAGGTAGAGTAGATTCATTGTCGGTGGATTATTCAGGCGATTATTCTGGTGCGCTTATATATGATCCAGATGGAAGTACAGATTTTTGTCTTCAACTAGGGATTTACAACTACGATCCTGACACCATTGTTAATGTTTTTTCAGAGTGTAAATCACTTTAATTTTTTCAACTCCTAAATCTTTCCTAAATTAGCTGACAATGAAACGATTAATTCTACTCAGCAGCCTTTTTATTGTTGCATTTGCCCATGCCCAATATGATTGGGTGGCACAGTCATCAGGTGTTACCAACGGAATTCGCGATATACATATTGCGCCTACTGGTAATGCGATAGGAATTTTTGGAACAGATGAAGGAGAGATTGGAAGGACAAATGATGGTGTTAACTGGACTGTTGTTTATGATATTCCCGAAGTAAATGGTGATTGGACTTCAGATTGGATTAACGGTGTTTATGTAGATGATGCTCAAAACTGCGTTGTCGTTACCAATGGCGGTCAGATATACAATTCTTTGGATGGAGGAACAACGTGGAGTTTGAAATACAGCAGTGCTCCTGGCTACTATTGTAATGATTTAGAATACTCAAATGGACGACTCTTCGTTGGTGGATCAAGCAAGGTCTATTTTTCTGATGATATAGGTGATTCCTGGGATTCGGTGAGTGTAAGTGTAGGAGGGTCTATTACTGATTTAGATTTTAAAGGAAATAATGGAATATTGACAGGTGCTGATGAGCTTTGGGTGACTACTGACTTGGGAATGAACTGGACCCAGCTTTCAGGTTTGCCTCATGTTTACGGAATAAATGGTGTCGAGATTACTGATCCAGGAACCTATTTTACTGCTGGTGATTTCGGCGAAATAATGGGTACAGATGATGATGGAACAACTTGGAACAGTGTTGTGAGTGGTGTAAGTCAAGATTTATTCAATATTGAGTTCGGAAATGCAACGCATGGTCTAATTTCAGGAGCCTCTGGAACTCTTTTGATGACCGATCAAGGAGGTTTTGATCCTTGGAATGTTTCAACTCATACGGCTAGTGCTTCTTCAAGTATTTATGGGTTACACACACAGAATTCTGTTTTTGCTTGGTTTGGAAACGCCGGTGGAGAATTAATGAAAGCACCTGCTCAAGCTGTTGACATTGATATTACGGATATTATTGGGCCTGATACGGTCTGTCAAGGCGAGACTTACACGTTTACAATTGAGTATGACGTTACTGCAGGCACAGCTATGGATCCTGCATTTCAAGTGCTATTGAATGGTACTAACGTGAGTGGTGGTTACGCAACTCATTCAGGGACATTTCCAACTGGTTCATACAGTTTCGCAATTAATACTACTATCAATTTCAGTTCAGCCGGAACATACGGTTACATTGCGAATGTAGCTCCAAATGCTTCTCAGACAGGCACGCTACTAGATTGGTATGGGATTACAGAAACTGAGAATGTATACATGGCTTTGCCAGAGCCTACTTCAGTAAATAGCCCGCTTTATTTTTGTCCAGATGATGAAATTACTTTAACTGCAACAGGCGGTAACGACTATACCTGGTACGCAGGAACAACCAATAGTACACCATTGATCGATATCCTTCAATATCCCATAGTAGAAACTAACTATGTTGTTGAAATTCAACAAGATTATTGCACGGTTTATGACACAGTATTTGCATTTTTAGATGTGAATTGTTTTCAAGATACGACCACCCAAGATTCGGTTTCTTTGCAAGGAGTGTTAGAGTCTTATGCGTTCTCTCCAAATGGAGATGGTGTGAATGACATATTCGTTTTAGATTTTCTTGAATCAGATCAAAACGTAGTCCACATCTTTAATCGATACGGAGATGAGATCGCCCTGTTTCAGAATTATGATAATGAAACAGTGGTTTGGGACGGTTCTTACTTGGGAGTTCCGGTCGGTACAGGAACTTATTTCTTCGTAGTTGAATATGCCCAGAGTGAACAACATGTTGGTTGGGTTCAAGTCGTCAAATAAACTGTTAAATTTCTGTTAACGACCGTTTACTCATTGAGAGCAAGGGTTTATTAATTCCTCCATTTATTGGCATGAATATTTCATGAATGCAGATGATTAATTGCCAGTTAATCAAATCATATTCATGATCGCATAAATGGCAGGGTTCACATACTTCATGTGAACCTTTTTAATTTTTTATCAGTCTTCACAATCAAACTGTTGATAACTAGTCAGAATTGCAGAATGATTAAGCCAAACAACTTTCTATTTTTGTGTGTTCAGCAAACCATTTATGTCAGAAGAAAACGAAGACCATATTGAAGATGAAAACCTGCCTGAAGATGGAGGTCATGAAGAAGGTTCGAATGTAGACGAAGACGGTAATATCATTCCATTATCTGGAATGTATAAAGATTGGTTTCTAGATTATGCCTCTTATGTGATTCTTGAAAGGGCTGTGCCTGCACTTTTAGATGGGTTTAAACCTGTTCAGAGAAGAATCATGCACTCCATGAAAGAGATGGATGATGGGCGATACAATAAAGTGGCGAACATTATCGGTAACACAATGAAGTATCACCCCCATGGTGATGCATCTATCGGTGATGCCCTCGTTCAAATGGGGCAAAAAGATTTATTGATTGACATGCAAGGTAACTGGGGAAACATCTTAACAGGTGATTCTGCTGCTGCACCAAGATACATTGAAGCAAGATTATCAAAACTTGCTTCCCATATCGTTTTTAATGCTAAAACGACTGAATGGGTACCATCATATGACGGTCGAAACAAAGAGCCAGTTTTGCTTCCGGTTAAATTCCCGTTACTGTTAGCTCAAGGAGCAGAAGGGATTGCCGTAGGTATGGCATGTAAAATAATGCCACACAATTTTCTTGAATTAGTTGATGCTTCAATTGATGTGTTGAGAGGCAAGAAAACAAATATACTTCCTGATTTTCAACAAGGTGGTATGGCTGATTTCACAAACTACAATGAGGGGCAAAGAGGAGGGAAGATTAGGGTTCGAGCCAAAATTACTAAAGAAGATAATAAAACCCTTAAGATTTCAGAAGTGCCATTCGGTACAACTACTGGTTCGCTAATTGACTCCATTCTCAAAGCAAACGATAAAGGGAAAATTAAAATTAAACGTGTTGAAGATAACACTGCAGCTGAAGTTGAAATATTGATTCACCTTGCTACAGGGGTTTCTCCTGATAAGACAATAGATGCGCTTTATGCATTCACGAATTGTGAAATGTCCATTTCACCAAATACTTCGGTGATTGTTGACAATAAACCAATGTTCTTATCGGTCAACGAAATTTTGAAAATTGCTACTAATTCTACGGTTAATCTACTCAAACGAGAATTAGAGATTCGAAGGGGAGAACTAGAAGAGCAGTGGCATTTCGCTTCTCTTGAGAAGATTTTTATCGAGCAAAAGATTTATATTGAATTTGACGGTAAATCTTATGACGAAGCAATTGTGGTGACACATGAATTGCTAAAGCCACACATCAAACATCTAAAGCGAGAAGTGACTGATGATGATGTGAAGAGATTGTTGGAAATTAAAATGCGTAGAATCACGAAGCATGATTCTGATAAAGCTGATACTTTCATTCAATCACTTGAAGAAGAACTAAAACAAATAGCTCACCATTTAGAAAACTTGATTGAATATGCTATAGATTACTTTAAAGATCTTAAAGCCAAGTTCGGTGAAGGCAAGGAAAGAAAGACCGAAATAAGAACTTTTGACAATATCGCTGCTCGTAAAGTAGTAGTGGCCAACAAGAAACTCTATGTTGATAAAAATGAAGGTTTCATTGGTTGGAGTCTAAGGGGAGCTGATTTCGTTAAAGAATGTAGTGATATTGATGATGTCATTATCTTCTTTAAAACAGGCAAAATGATGGTAACTAGAATTGCTGATAAAAAGTTTGTCGGCAAAGGAATAATACATTGTGCTGTCTGGAAAAAAGGAGATATCAGAACGATTTACCATATGATATATCGTGATGGTAAAGAGGGTGGACCTACTTTAATGAAACGTTTCGCTGTCAAGAGTATTACTCGAGACAAAGAATATGATTTAACCAAAGGAACAAAAGGTTCGAAGGTGTATTACTTCTCATATCATCCAAATGGAGAAAGAGAAATTGTAAGTGTTCAATTACGACCGAGACCACATCTTAAGCGCGTACGTTTTGATATAGACTTTGGTGAATTATTGATTAAAGGAAGAGGGTCTGCAGGCAACAGGGTAACTAAAGAGATAGTTGCTAAAGTTGTTCAAAAAGAAGTTGGGGAGTCTACATTAGCGGCCACAAAAATTTGGTGGGATGACGTAGTACAACGCCTTAATCAAGAGGGAAGAGGTAGGCTTTTAGGTCAGTTTAAAGGAGATGATAAGATCCTGACGCTCTATGATTCGGGTGAATTTAAACTTTCCAATTTTGATGTGGCCAATCGTTATGCAGATAATCTGATTCACATTGAGAAATGGCATCCTGAGCGTCCTATTTCGTGTGTTTATTATGACCCAGAAAAAGATTTACATTTTGTCAAAAGATTCTTGATAGAGGTTAGGTCTGATAAAAAGACAGTGTTTATCTCTGAAGCTGAAGGTGCTACTTTAGATGTAGTTTCTACAGCTTATGAGCCAGAGATCAGAATCGTTTACAACAAACGTCTTAAAGAGACTAAGAATTTGCCTGATAAAATTGTCAGACTTGACGAGTTTATTGATGTGAAAGGTATGAAGTCTCAAGGTAATCAGTTGACCAAGCTAAAAGTTAAAGCTATTGAGTTGACTGGACCTATTGAAGGAGAAAAGCCATGGCCAGAACCTGATAAATCAGAGAAAGAAGAGGATGATGATAATGAAGTAGCATCAACTGATTCAAATGAAAACTCTGACTCAGAAGGACCTGTAGAAGTAGAATGGGATATTCAAGCTGAAAAAAAGAAAAAGGGAAGCCCAATTAAAGACCCTGATGATGATTCGCAGGCTAAGCTTTTTTAGTGTAGTTTTTCTTTTCTGTTCATGTGTAGGATTGAAATATAAGACCACCTTTGAACGTAAAAAAGGAGAGCCAAAACATGCCAGAGGAGTCTTTGTTAATGACAACTTTATTGTTACTTCAGGATATGAAGGTCGTGTGAGTATTTCTTCAAGTGATCGTGTCCAATTCTCTGTATATAAAATAGATAGCTTAGAAGATTTTCGAGATGTTTGTTTCTTAGACAATCATGTCATAGCTATGAATTCTGGAAATCTAGGCCAAATCTGGAAGTTTAATCCTGAAAAAAAATCCAAACAAATTGTATTTAACAGAGACAGTGTGTTTCTTGATGGGATGGACTTTAATGAAAACCGACAAGGAGCTGCATTTGGTGATCCAATTAATAACAAATTGACTGTCTTACTTTCAGCTAATAACGGAGATTCATGGTATCTGTGCAATTCTGAGGCGCTTCCATTTGTTCAAGAAGGCGAAGCAGGATTTGCTGCAAGTGGGTCTGGAATCAAAGTATTTGATGATGGAACGATTTATATTGGCACTGGTGGAGGAGCTGTAGCTAATCTTTACGTTTCTGAAGATTTTGGTAAGTCGTGGAAAGTAATTCCAACCCCCATGAAATCAGGAGGTTCTTATGGAATTTATAGCATGTACTTTTGGTCAAAGAATGAAGGTGTCGTGATTGGTGGAAGTTATGAGCACCAAAACGATACTGAGAAAATCTGTTTTCTTACTAAAGATGGTGGGCATTCATGGGAGGATATTTCTCAAGGTCTTCCTGGATATTGCTCCTCAGTGAACGGAACAACTGGTGGAGAATTAATTTTTGCAAGCGGAAGAAATGGTGTTTATTATTCTAAAAATAAAGGCAAAAAATGGGAGCAATTATGGAGAGAACCATATTATTCAATTGCAGTTCATAAAGAAAAAATTGTCTTTTCAGGTAAAAACGGAAAGCTGCGAATAATTGATTTACAATAGTTTACTGTGTAATACATTGAAATAATGTGAAATTTTGAAATCACAATTAAAAAATAGTTTATACATTTGTCACGCAATGAGAACACAATTACATCATCATCATTTTCATCTTACTGCTTAGGCGAATGGAAATGATATGTTGTTAAATATAGAATTGAAAACCGTCTGAGCAAATCAGGCGGTTTTTTTGTTTGCAACCATTTGATTTGTTCGGGCACATTTAAAACAAAATGAACAAATTAAAAATTGCAATCCAAAAATCAGGAAGACTCAAAGACGATAGTCTAAAGCTGTTAAAACAGTGTGGAATTTCAGTTGATAACGGGAAGGATCAGCTCAAAGCATCCGCTTCCAACTTTCCTTTAGAAGTCTATTACTTGCGTAACAGCGACATTCCCAAATATATAGAAGATGGTGTTGTTAATCTTGGAATAATCGGCCAGAATTTATTGTATGAAATTGATAGTGAATTACCTGTCATCAAAGAGTTAGGCTTTTCGAAATGCCGTGTATCGCTTGCTGTCCCTAGAGATTCAGACGCGGTAGATAGCTCTTTCTTTATGAACCGTAAAATTGCAACTTCTTATCCAAACACAGTTAAGAAGTACTTGAATACAAAAGGAATTAGTTGTGACATCCACAAAATTTCTGGATCGGTAGAAATTGCTCCCAACATAGGCTTAGCAGATGGTATTTGTGACATTGTGAGCTCAGGTAGTACACTGTTTAAAAATGGATTAAAAGAGCTAGAAACAATTCTTAAATCAGAAGCAGTACTCGTTCAAGAACCTAATCCAAATGAGACTGTTAAAGAATTGATTGATAAGCTTTCCTTTAGAATAAACGCAGTATTACGAGCAAAAACTTCAAAGTACATCTTAATGAATGTTCCGAATGAAAAAATTAAAGAAGTTTCTGATTTACTTCCCGTTCTGAAGAGTCCAACAGTTTTGCCGCTTGCAGAAGAAGGTTGGAGTTCATTACACTCTGTAATTGATGAGAACGACTTTTGGAATGTCATTGATCAACTGAAAGCTGCAGGAGCAGAAGGAATTTTAGTCGCACCAATTGAAAAGATTATAGAATAATGAAATTAATAGAATCAAAGAATATTGAAGAAATAATAGAGGCCTGTGCTCGGCCTTCTATCAGCAATGAACAAATCAAACCAATTATTGAAGAAGTCTTCAAAGAAATTGCGAACAAAGGAGATGAAGCAGTACTGAAGTACACCCACTTTTTTGATAAGGTAGATTTAAATCAATTGGAGATGGAGCGCTCTGTTGTTGAAGAATTAGCCGCTCAAACTTCAGTTGAACTGCAAGAGGCAATAAAAGTTGCAGCTAAGAATATTGAAAGATTTCACGCTTCACAACAGATCAATTCTACCAAAATAGAAACAGCACCTGGGGTGTTTTGTTGGCAAGAGAGCAGAGGTATTGAGCGTGTAGGAATTTATATTCCAGGCGGTACGGCACCATTATTTTCTACCGTATTGATGCTAGCTATTCCAGCTAAAATTGCAGGATGTAAAGAAATTATCTTGTGTACCCCTCCAGATAAAAATGGAAATATAAATCCAGCAATTGCCTTTGCAGCTTCTATTACCGGAGTGAATAGGGTGTTCAGAGTTGGAGGTGCACAAGCAATTGCGGCCATGACTTACGGAACCGAATCCGTGCCGAAAGTGTATAAGATTTTTGGACCAGGAAATCAATTTGTTACTGCAGCTAAGGTGAAAGCGCAAGAGTATGGAGTTGCTATTGATATGCCTGCAGGACCTTCTGAGTTAATGGTTGTAGCTGATGATAGTTGTGTGCCTGCATTTGTTGCCGCAGATCTACTATCTCAAGCTGAACACGGAACAGATAGTCAAGTAATTTGTGTGTTAAATAATGCTGAGTTGTATGAACCCATTCTTACAGAAGTGAAAGCACAGCTTGCAGACTTGCCTAGAAAAGATATTGCAGAAAAAGCCTTAGAAAACTCTAGGTTCATTATTACAGAAGATCGGTTATCTACTATTGAAATCATCAATGAGTATGCTCCTGAGCACCTGATTATTTGTACTGAATACAATAATGAATTGATTATGAATATTGAAAATGCAGGTTCTGTATTCGTTGGGAACTACACGCCTGAGAGCGCGGGTGATTATGCTTCAGGAACCAATCACACCTTACCAACCGCAGGATTTGCAAAGGCCTATTCTGGGGTAAACTTGGATGCGTTTACCAAGAAAATCACCTTTCAAGAAATAAGTAAAAATGGCATCCAAGAATTAGGGCCAACTATAGAAAAAATGGCGGAAGCAGAACTATTACAAGCACACAAAAATGCCGTAACACTGAGATTAAAATGAAATCAATTGATTTAAATGTTTTGAGTAGAGCGTGTGTAAGAAATCTCACACCATATTCTACAGCAAGAGACGAATTTGAAGACGAAGCGTTAATCAAGTTGGATGCGAATGAAAATCCATACGAATCGGCATATAATCGTTATCCTGACCCATATCAAAAGGTGCTAAAACAGGAAATAGCAGCACTCAAAAATGTGAACGCAGACCAAATCTTTTTAGGAAATGGTAGTGATGAGGCAATTGATTTATTGTTCAGAGCATTTTGTGATCCAGGTAAAGATAATGTGGTCAGTATTGCACCATCTTATGGTATGTACAAGGTTAGCGCGGGAATCAATGATGTCGAGTTAAGGTTGGCCGCTTTAAATGATGACTTTAGTTTGAACTTACAAAATGTGAATGACCAGATTGATGGAAATACAAAATTGATATTTCTCTGTTCACCCAATAATCCCTCTGGAAATGTGATGAATGTAGATTTGGTCAAAAGCATTGCCGACAGTTTTGAAGGGCTAGTAGTTATTGATGAAGCTTATATTGATTTCAGTCAATTTGATTCGTGGACAAGTCAAATTGATGAGTATCCAAACATAGTGGTACTCCAGACTTTCTCTAAGGCTTTTGGACTAGCTGCCTTGCGATTAGGTATGGCCTTTGGAACTCCTGATTTAATTCGCATTTTGAATAAGATTAAACCACCATACAATATCAATGAGGCTACACAAAACTTAGCCTTAAAACGGTTAGAAGATATCTCTGAAATAAAAGTGCAGGTTACTGAAATTATTGAGGAAAGAAAGATGCTTAGTGAAAAATTGAAATCAATAAAAGAAGTTGAAAAGGTTTATCCGTCTGAAGCTAACTTCTTGTTGGTCAAGTTTGATGAAGCAAATAAGCTTTTTAATTTTCTGATTGAACAAGATATTGTTGTTAGAAATAGAACCAATCAATTAGGCTGTGAAAATTGCTTGAGATTGACGATTGGTACAAAAGAAGAAAATAAATCACTCATTGAGAGTATTAAACAATTTTACACCGCAAACACATGAAAAAAGTATTATTCATAGATAGAGATGGCACGCTAATTATCGAGCCGCCAGTAGATTACCAGGTAGATTCTCTAGAAAAACTAAGTTTTTATCCAGGCGTTTTTTGGTATTTGAAAAAGATTGTCTTAGAATTAGATTACAAGCTAGTAATGGTTACAAATCAAGACGGATTGGGGACTTCTTCTTTTCCAGAAGACACTTTTTGGCCAGCTCACAACAAAATGATGGAAGCCTTCGAAAATGAAGGGATTCAGTTTGAAGAAGTGTTTATTGATCGCAGCTTTGAAAAAGATAATCTTCCGACAAGAAAACCAGGTACCGCCATGTTGACGGATTACATGAAGCAAGAATTAGATTTAGAGAATTCGTTTGTTATTGGCGATCGTACTTCGGATATTCAACTTGCAGATAATTTAGGATGCTATGGAATCTTATTGTCAGATGACCAGAGTAGGGCTTACAACTCTGATGTTCAACAGCTTCAATCTGGTTCATGGGAGGACGTTTATAATTTTTTATCAGACAAATTAAGATCTACCTCCATTAATAGAACAACCAAAGAAACTGACATCAGCATTGAATTAAAGTTGGATGGTGAAGGCAAAAGCACTATAGATACAGGCTTGAAGTTTTTCGATCACATGTTAGAGCAAATAGCCAAGCACGGTGGAGTTGACCTTAATATTAAGGTAGATGGCGATTTAGAGGTTGACGAACACCATACGATAGAAGACACAGCAATAACATTGGGAGAGGCGTTTAAAAAGGCGCTAGGAAATAAGCTCGGTATTGAAAGATATGGCTTTGCCTTACCAATGGATGACTGTTTAGCTCAAGTGGCTATTGATTTTGGTGGTCGAAATTGGATAGAATGGGAAGCAAGCTTCAAACGTGAAAAGGTAGGAGATATGCCCACAGAGATGTTCTACCACTTTTTTAAATCTTTTTCTGATGGCGCGGCTTGTAACTTGAATATTAAGGCTGAAGGAAATAATGAGCACCACAAGATTGAAAGCATTTTTAAGGCTTTGGCGCGTGCAATAAAAATGGCCATTAAACAAGATAGAGATAAGATGATACTACCTTCAACTAAAGGGAAACTATGAAAATTGTAATAATTGATTACGGAGCAGGTAATACAAGGTCAGTAGAGTTTGCATTCAATAGAATAGGTGTAGATACGTTACTCACTGATAATCCTGAAGTGATTCAAGCTGCTGATGGAGTGATTTTTCCGGGTGTAGGTCATGCTCAGCACGCCATGAATGCATTGAAGTCTAAAGGATTAGACCTCTTAATTCCAGCTTTGAAACAACCTGTACTAGGTATTTGTTTAGGCATGCAACTGTTATGTGATTCTTCTGAAGAAGGAAACACAAAAGCTTTGGGCATAATAGACACAAAAGTGGTCCAGTTTGAGGCAAACTTGAAGATTCCAAAAATCGGATGGAACAATTTAAAGATGAATGAAAATGAGCTATTCACCGGAGTTAATCAAGATGAATATTTCTACTTCGTACATTCTTACTATGTGCCACAAAATGAATACTGCATAGGACGGTCTAATTATGGTTTAGAATACACGGCAGCACTGAATAAAGACAACTTTTACGGATGCCAATTTCACCCTGAAAAAAGTGGTGCAGCTGGAGAACAAATACTCAAAAATTTCATAAAAATATGCGAATAATACCTGCAATAGATATTATAGATGGCAAGTGCGTTAGGCTTTCACAGGGAGATTATAATCGAAAGAAGATATACAATGAAAATCCACTTGAGGTTGCTAAAAGTTTTGAAGATGCTGGCATAAAACACTTGCATTTAGTGGATTTGGATGGCGCTAAGAGTCAACAAATTATCAATAGAGGAGTGTTGGAAGAAATCTGTAATAAAACGAGTTTATTAGTTGATTTTGGTGGTGGAGTAAAATCATCTGAAGATGTTTCGATTGCTTTAGATGCCGGAGCCAATCAAATCACTGCTGGAAGCATTGCTTACAAAAATCCAGAATTGGTAAAAGAATGGATTGAGGAATTCGGAGCAGAGAGGATTATTTTAGGTGCGGATGTAGCTGGAGGAAAAATAGCCATTAACGGATGGAAAGAAACAACAGAGATTAGCGGAGTAGAATTTATAAGTCAATTCTCGCAACTGGGAATTCAGTCAGTTATTAGTACTGCTATTGAAACAGATGGTATGCTTTCAGGACCTGCGGTTGAATGGTATAAAGTACTCTTGGATAAGTTTCCAGAAATTGATGTAATCGCTTCAGGAGGAGTGAGCTGTATTGATGACGTTAAAGTATTAAATCAAATAGGTTGTCAGGGTGTGATAATTGGTAAAGCCATTTATGAAAACCGAATAACCTTAAGCGAATTGAGAGATTATGTTGACTAAAAGAATCATACCGTGTTTGGATATAAAAGACGGTCGTACTGTTAAAGGAATCAACTTTGTGGGATTGCGAGATGCTGGAGACCCTGTTGAATTAGGGGTGAAATATGCGAATGAAGGTGCAGATGAACTGGTGTTTCTAGACATTTCAGCTACCGAGCAAAGACGAAAAACCTTGGTGCCGCTGGTTGAGCGTATTGCGCGAAACATCAATATACCGTTTACAGTCGGCGGAGGCATAAGTTCTGTTGAAGATGCAGATCGTATCCTAAAGCACGGTGCTGACAAAATTGCAATCAATTCTGCAGCTGTAAGATCACCTCAATTAATTTCAGATTTAGCGAATAAGTTTGGAAACCAGTGTGTCGTAGTAGCGATTGATGCAAAACGAATAGATGGACAATGGAGAGTGCACTTAG
>Ga0189274_100207_pt1 | contig 27149 bp, 23 predicted proteins | sample N5B1minimetaG_FD_130323 | JGI IMG/M metagenome (GOLD analysis project Ga0189274, IMG submission 130323) | Marine microbial communities from the Costa Rica Dome - N5 B1 mini metaG | ecosystem: Environmental > Aquatic > Marine > Oceanic > Photic zone | place: Costa Rica: the Eastern Pacific...
CCGGGAAAACTCCGCAAGCGGGATGCCGAGGACACCACGGACACCGCAGACCAGCCACACGGACACCCCGGTGTCCGCCGGCATCCCGCTTCCTCCCACCTCCGCCGCAATCGCGTGCGGAGCTGGTGGTGTGTGCCGAGGCGCCGGCTTCTTCGCTCCCACACCGTCGTCATCCCACGGTCGCGGCAACGCCGCGATCCGGGGGACCTGCGCTACCCCGTCGAAAGGCTGGACGAGGCCCCCGGACAGGCCGGGGGTGACGGTGATGACGTGTTGGCGGAATTAAAAGCCGGCGTGATGCGCCAACACCGCACGTCGCGACGTCCCATCTCAAGCGATGTTGCGGAAGGTCCTGAAATGGTGAGCCGACAGGGATTCGAACCCTGGACCTACTGATTAAAAGTCAGTTGCTCTACCAGCTGAGCTATCGGCTCCCCGAACGAGGAGCGCGGAACCTATACGGGCGATTTGGGGGGGTCAATCGGGGTTTGACTGCGGATTTCAGCATTTTTGATGAGATTTCGCCGTAATCGCCGATTAAAATGCAGCGCATGAGGGGAAGATTGAGTCTGTTCGCATGTCTGCTCGTGGCGTTAGGCGCGACCGCATGCTCGTCCACACGCCAGACGGCCGGTGAAGCCGGCAGTTTTGCGCGCGAGGAAACAGCCGAAGCACTGGAAGATGCCGTCGGCCTGCCGCGGGAACGGCCGGGCCGGATCATGGTCGATCAGGGCGAGGAGACCGTGCCGACCCCTTATGGCGGTGAGGGATCGCGCCGGCGCTGCTCCACAGTCGCCCAGGACGTTGCCCGACTGACCGTCGTGCTCGGCCCGGATGTCGAGGAAGAACGCCGCCTCGCCGAAGAAGAAGAACATGATCACGACACCTGGATGGGGCAGAGCGCTCATATCGCCGCCCAGGCGCCGGACGCCGCCGCCGATGGCGCACGCGGCCTCTATCGCTCGACTATTGTCGGTCTGAACCCGGTCCGTCCCGTCGTGCGTTTTCTTGGTGGTGCCGGCCGAATTGAACGCGAGGCCCGCGAACAGCGCGAAATGGCCCAGCGTCGCCGCGCCTATCTGCGCGGGCTCTATGACGGCTTTGGCTGTCCGCCCGCCCAGATGCGCCGCGCCTTCGAGGCCTATGGTCTGGTCGAGGAAGAAGGCGACCACGAGGACTGATCGCCTTGCGCCGCCCGACGCCAAACCGCGATCAGGCCAGTGATTTATAGAAGAAGGTCGTCGAGCACGCAGACCCGTCCGGGAAGAGCGCGTAATCGGGAACAGGCCCGACCTCCACCCAGCCGCGCTTGCGATAAAGCGTCTCGGCAGGTGACCCTGTCACCGTATCGAGGACAAGCGTCCGCAATCCGGTGTCACGCGCCTTGGCCTCCAGCGCTGCCATCAGCAGGTCGGCAATGCCGCGCCGCCGGGCCTCCGGTGAGACCATCAATTTGGCGACATCACCGCGATGAGGCTGGTTGTCAGGCAGGCCGGTGATGAGCTGGACCGTGCCGAGGAGTGCGCCTGTGTCGGTATCGCGCGCTGACCAGATCAGCCGGTCGCCACGCTCCACCTGACCGGCGATGTCGGTCCAGAATGCGTCAGCCCGCGCCGGAGAAAGAACCGCCATGAAACCGATCGAGGCACCGGCCTCAACGCAAGCGATGAGAAGTTTGGAGAATTCAGGCAGCGCTGCCGCCAATCCAGCTTGGTCAAGCAGGCGCACCGTCACTGACATCGCTATCCCGCCCGCTCAGCTGCTTTTGCCTGGCCCTCGTCCCATTTCGCCCGGAACTCCCGTCGAAAGGCCTCGAACTCACCCGCCGCAATCGCGGCCCGCATGCGCCCGGTAAGGTGCTGGAAGTAAGCGATATTATGCCAGGAGAGCAGCATGGCCGAGAGATACTCGCCGGCCCGGAAGAGGTGGTGAAGATAGGCACGTGAGTAATCCGTGCTGGCCGGGCAATCGATCTCCGGATTGAGCGGTGTGTCATCCTCGGCGAATTCGGCGCGCTTGATATTGATCGGGCCATGATCCGACCAGGCCTGGCCATGACGGCCCGAGCGGGTCGGCAGGACGCAATCGAACATGTCGACACCGCGGGCGACCGCCTCGACCAGGTCAATCGGCTTGCCGACACCCATCAGGTAACGCGGCCGTTCGCGCGGCAGGTGCGGTGTCGTGAAGTCGAGCACGTCGCACATTTTCTCAAAGCCCTCACCGACCGCGAGGCCACCAATGGCATAGCCGTCATAGCCGGTCTCGATGAGGCGTTCGGCGCTTTCGCGGCGCAGGTTTTCAAACACCGAACCCTGGACAATACCGAACAGGGCCTGATCGTCTCGGGTCCCGAAGGCCGCCTTGGAGCGCTGCCCCCAGCGGATGGAGAGTTCCATGCTGGTGCGGGCTTCTTTTTCTGAACAGCCAAAGGGCGTGCATTCGTCCAGCTGCATCGAGATGTCGGCGCCCAGGAGGTCAGCCTGGATTTCGATCGAGCGTTCCGGGGTGAGATTGTGCTCGGACCCGTCGATATGGGAGCGGAATTTCACCCCTTCCTCGGTCATCTTGCGCAGCTTTGACAGGGACCAGACCTGGAAGCCGCCACTATCAGTCAGCATCGGGCCTTTCCAGGTCGAGAATTTGTGCAGGCCCCCGAGACGCTTCACCCGCTCGGCACCGGGGCGAAGCATGAGGTGATAAGTATTGCCCAGAATGATGTCGGCCCCGGTCTCGCGGACCTGGTCCATATAGAGCGCCTTCACCGTCGCGGCCGTGCCGACCGGCATGAAGGCAGGCGTACGGATATCGCCGCGGCTGGTCTTCAGGACGCCGGTGCGCGCCGCGCCATCGGTGGCGTGGATCTCATAGGGGAAGGTGGTCATGTGCGGCGCTCCAGCAGGCAGGCATCGCCATAGGAGTAGAAACGATACTCCGCCGCAATGGCATGGGCGTAGGCGCGCTGCATGACATCGAGGCCCGACAGGGCGCTGACCAGCATGAAGAGCGTCGATCTGGGCAGGTGGAAATTCGTCATCAACATGTCGGTGATGGCAAAATCCGAGCCCGGTGTGAGGAAGATATCGGTGTCCCGGCTGCCCGCCTTGATCACGCCCGGCGCTGTGGCCAGGCTCTCAATCGTGCGCAGCGCCGTGGTGCCCACCGGGATAACCCGGCGGCCCTCGGCCTTGGCGGCATTGATAGCGTCGGCCGCAGCGGCCGAGACTGTGCACCATTCCGAATGCATCTGGTGATCATCAGTATCGTCGGACTTCACCGGCAGGAACGTCCCCGCCCCGACATGCAGGGTCACGCGGGTCTGCTCGACACCGCGCGCCTCCAGCGCCGCCATAAGTTCCGGCGTAAAGTGGAGACCGGCCGTGGGGGCCGCGACCGAACCTTCATGGGTGGCAAACAGGGTCTGGTAGTCCGCCTCGTCCTGCGCATCGACTCCGCGCTTGCGGGCGATATAGGGCGGCAGCGGCATCTCCCCCGCGGTGGCGATCGCGGCATCCAGCGCCGGGCCCGTCGCATTGAAGACCAAGCGGACATCTCCGCCCTCGGATTTGCCGGTCACCTCGGCGGTGAGCGTCTCGCCGAAAGTAATCATGTCACCGGTGCGCAGGCGCTTGGCCGGGCGCACAAAGGCACGCCAGGCCGAGGCATCGATCCGCTTGTGCAGATTGACCTCCAGCTCGACCGGCCCGCCGCCGCCCACCGCCCGCGCCGGACGCACGCCCTTCAGAGCGGCCGGGATAACGCGAGTGTCGTTGAACACCATCAAATCCCCCGGCTGGAGAATGTCCGGCAGGTCGCGCACACCGCGATCAGCCAGCACGCCATTGGAGGCGACATGGAGCATCCGCGCCGCATCACGCGGGCGGGCGGGACGCAGGGCGATCCGCTCCTCGGGGAGGTGGAAGTCAAAGTCGGAAACACGCATGGCTGCGGGGTCTATATACGGACACACGGCTTCGCAATCTTTGGCGTGTAGAAAGCCTGCCAATACTTCGGTTCACACCATGAGCTCGTCACGTGCGTCACACGATTTCAGCTTTTCTGGCCCTGTGCGCGGTGCTCGGCCTCGCCGCCTTCATCACGCTGGCACCGGCCTGGCGCGGGTTTGATGCCTGGCGCCAGATCTGGCCGCTGGTCATGGTGTTCGCGACAGGCGTGACGATTGTCTCACTGCGCAATCGCCACCGCTTCGTGCCGGTCCTGCTTGCTCTTGGCTGCCTGGCGATCGCGATGCCGGCGGCACCGGAATGGATCCGGCGTCTCTCGACCTCCCCTGCCCGCGCAATGCTTGATGAGGGCGAGGAGGTCACCGTCATGACGCAAAATCTGTGGGGGTTGCGCCGGGATCCGGCGGGTGTGCCGCTGGTGGTCGACGCCATCAATCCCGACATTCTTGCCCTGCAGGAAGCCACCCGCCACGCCAAGCCGACGGTGGACGCGCTGGAAGCGAGCTTCCCGCATATCGCCCGCTGCCGCTCGACCCGGGTCCTGTCACGCCTGCCCATTCTCGACAGCGGCTGTGTGCGCCACCCGCCGGAGATATCCTTCCAGGATGCCGTGCCCTGTGACTGGGAGTTGCCACCGGCTGTCCGGGCCCGCATCGAACTGCCGGACGGACGCGAGGTGACGATCGTCTCCGTACACCTGACCTGGCCCTTCCCCAGCGTCGCCCAGGACTGCCAGCGCCGCAATCTCGCCCGCGCCCTCGCTGGCGAAGCGCAGGACAGCCTGATCGTGATGGGCGATTTCAACGCAGCCGCGCCGTCACGCGCCCTGGCGCGTATCGGGCGTGACCTTGATCTGGAGCGCCGGTCCCTGGCCCTGCCGACCTGGCCGTCGGAGGGCCTGTTCAGCACCACCCTGTCAGCCGAATTCCCTGTACCGCCAATGCTGGTCGGGATTGATCACATATTTGCCGGTCAGGCATGGGAAACCGTGTTGATCGAAGCCGGACCCAATACCGGGTCCGACCATCGCCCGCTCATCGCGCGTCTGAGGCTGATGATCGATCAGTCGTGAGACCAGTTGTCCGGATCATCCGATATGTTCGGTGACAGACCCAGCGCCTCACCTTCATGGTTCACACCCAGGCCGAGAACCGTCCGGTTGGCATAGGCGAAATAGGCCGTGACCTGGTTGATCTCGAGAATTTCGCCATCGCCAAACCCGGCCTCGCGCAAGGCGATGACATGCTGTTCGGTCAGACTGTGCGGTGCACGGGTCAGAAGTTCGGCATAACGCAGTCCGGCCAGTTCGCGCCCTGAGAAGGCGCGCTCGGGAATGCCACTGTCGATAGCGGCGCGAATCTGCGCGGCGCGCTCATCATCGGCCAGCAGGCGCTTGAGCCCGGCGAAATGATGCTCGACGCAATAGGCACAGCGATTGAGCGAAGAGACCCAGATTCCGATCGCTTCCAGATAGGTCTTGTCGAGCGCATTGCCGTAATGGTGGAGCACGGCCTTGTAGAGGGCCATATGGCCTTCCAGCGTGTGCGGGCGCAGGGAATGGGCGGCGAGGATATTATCGACCTGGCCGGCCTGGCCGGCCACCCGGTCATAAATAGCCGAAAGGCGGCCATTGGCCGCCTTTCGATCACGTGTCTTTATCCAGCTCAAGGCCTTACGCCTCGATGACCGAAGCCTTGATGATCTTGCCCGGATTGGCCGGCGGCTCGCCCTTGGGCAGCGCATCGACATGTTCCATGCCGGAGATGACTTCACCCCAGACCGTGTACTGGTTGTTCAGGTAGGGCACGTCATCCAGGCAAATGAAGAACTGGCTCGACGCACTGTCCGGATCGGCAGCGCGGGCCATCGACATCGTGCCACGCACATGCGGCTCGGACGAGAATTCGGCCGGGATGTGCTGGCCGGAACCGCCCATGCCATTGCCGTTCGGGCAACCGCCCTGGGCCACGAAACCATCAATCACACGGTGGAAGTTCAGCCCGTCATAAAAGCCTTCCTTTGCCATCTCGGTGATCCGCGCCACATGCTTGGGCGCGAGGTCGGGACGCAGCTTGATCGTGACGTCACCGCCTTCAAGCGTGAATACGAGTTGTTCTTCAGCCATGGGTCTTCCTATTCAACAATCCGGGTCGGCACGGTGATATCGCAAATGTCCGGCAGATTGCCAGACGGGTCGCGCAGCGTGTCGAGATAGGCGGCAAAGGCCGCGCTGTCGGTATCGGCCACCTCGATGGTGACCTGTTCTTCGGCCGGCAGCTCATCGCCGGTGCGCATGGAGCGGATGGTGTCCGGGCGGAAATCCGGGTCTTCCATGGCGGAGCCGACGGCAATTGCGTCAATGGCGTCCTGACCCACGCGAACGCGGCCCCAGGACGTGTATTGCGCATTGAGATGCTCGGGATTGCCGCGCGTGATGTAGAACTGGCTACGTGCCGAATTGGGGTCGCTGGTGCGCGCCGCCGCGGCCGCGCCGCGACAATGCAGGAGCCAGGACTGGACCTGTCCGTCACCGGTGATTGCAGCGAGCGCCGCAGTCTGGGTGCCGGCCGGGAAACCATCCCAGAAGCCGGCCTTGGCCGTTTGCGGCAAGGCGCGCGGATTGATGATGCGATCCTGCAGCTCGGTCACCACCGGCTCGCCCGAGCGGCGTACGGTGAACTCCGCTTCCAGGCCTTCTACGTCCGCCGCATGGCCGGGATTGGACCGCGAGCCACCGCCCTGGGCCATGAAGCCGTCAATCACCCGGTGCCAGACCAGGAAGTCATAAAAGCGCTCCTGGGCCAGCGCGCGCATGCGCGCGACATGATTGGGGGCGAATTCCGGCGCCATTTCGACAATGACCATGCCGTGGTCGGTCTCGATATAGAGCAGGTCTTCCTGGTCGGCCGTGCGCCAGGCATCGGCGGGCAGATCCCATTGCGGGGCGGGTGCCGTCTCCTGGGCTTGTATAGCGCTGGCGGCGCCCGCCGCGGCGGTATCGGCATCAGCGGTGTCATTGGCGCTCTCGCCGGCGCAGGCAGCGGTTGTCAGTGCAAGGGCCAGGGAGGCGGAAAGGGTGAAACGCATGATCACGCAAGACGCTCCTTCAATCGGCGTTCAATACTTGGCGTCACGAAGGCGGAAATATCGCCGCCCAGACGGGCAATTTCCTTCACCAGGCGCGACGCGATGGCCTGATGACGCGGATCAGCCATCAGGAACAGCGTCTCGATATCATCATTGAGCTGCTGGTTCATGGCGACCATCTGGAATTCATACTCGAAATCGGACACGGCCCGAAGTCCGCGCACGATGGACTGAGCGCCGATCTCCTCGGCGAAATGCATGAGCAGGCCATCAAAGGGGCGGACTTCGATCTGCGCGCCATCTGCGAACTGGGCCACTTCCTCGCGGACCATGTCGACACGCTCCTCCAGATTGAAGAGCGGCTTCTTGCCTTCATTGATGGCAACACCAATGACCAGATGGTCGACGAGTTTCACGGCCCGGCCGATAATGTCGATATGCCCATTGGTCAGCGGATCGAATGTGCCCGGATAGAGCGCGGTACGGATCATGGCCATTCTCTCCCCGGGCCTGGCGCCCCTGCGACACCGGCCCGGTGTCGGGATCCTGTCTGGCAGACCGGCGAGGCGAGATCAATCATCCCGCCTCGCTCGATATGCGACTCGCCTGTGCTACTCGCCCGCTTCGCCGTCGCCGTCAGGCCCGGCATCCGGGGTCGGAGCGGAGTCGTCCGGAGCCGCGCCATCCGGGGCCGGCAAGGCCTCCGGATCAAGCCCGTCCTCAGCCTCATCACCGGCATCCTGGATGCGCACGACGGCGACGACATTCTCGCCCTCATTGAGGCGGATCAGGCGCACACCGCGCGAGGACCGGCTGGCGATCCGGACGGTATCGACCGGGAATCGGATCAGCTGGCCACCATCGGTGACAGCCATGATCTGGTCGGCATCCTCGACCGGGAAGCTGGCCGAAAGCGGGATATTGCGCTTGATATCGGTCGCCGCGACGCCGTTATTACCGCGCCCCATGACCCGGAAATCATAAGCCGATGAACGCTTGCCCATACCGTCGGAGGCCACGGTGAGGAGGAATTCCTCGGCGGCGCCCAGCTCGGCGAGGCGTTCGGTCGACAGGGCGGCTTCATCGTCACCGTCTTCCTCACCGTCAGAGACGGTGTTCTCGACCTCTTCATCATCTCCCAACGCCCGGCGCATGGCGGTGGCGTGTTTGAGATAGGTTCGCGCTTCCGGCGAGGTGACATCGATATGGCGCAGGATCGCCATCGAGATCAGCGTATCGCCCTCGGCCAGACGGATACCGCGCACTCCGACCGAATTACGGCCGGCAAAGACGCGGACATCGGTCGCCGGGAAGCGGATCGCGCGGCCCTTGTGCGTGGTCAGGAAGACATCATCCTGCTCGGTACACAGCACCACATTGACGATGCGGTCATCCTCGTTTTCCAGCTTCATCGCAATCTTGCCATTGCGATTGACCTGGACGAAGTCGGACAGCTTGTTGCGCCGGACCGTGCCCTTGTTGGTGGCGAACATGACATTCATGTCGGCCCATGTGCTCTCGTCTTCCGGCAAAGCCATGATCGAGGTGATGGTCTCGCCCTGCTCCAGCGGCAGGAGATTGACCAGGGCCTTGCCGCGCGTATTGGGCGCACCCAGGGGCAGACGCCAGGTCTTGGTCTTGTAGACCATGCCGCGATTGGAGAAGAACAAGAGCGGCGCGTGGGTCGAGGCCACAAAGAGCGTGGCGATGAAATCCTCGTCCTTGGTCGCCATGCCCGAACGGCCCTTGCCGCCCCGGCGCTGGGCGCGATAGTCCGACAGGGCCGTGCGCTTGGCGTAGCCGCCATGGGTGACGGTCACCACCATCTCTTCGCGCGGGATCAGATCCTCATCCTCGAAGTCGAGTTCAGCATCGACGAATTCCGAACGGCGCGGCGTGGCGTAATTCTCGCGCACCTCGGTCAGCTCGTCACGGATCATGCCGAGGACACGGTCGCGCGAACGCAGCAGGTCCAGGAGATCGGCGATCTGCTCGGCCAGGGTTGCGGCTTCATTGCCCAGCTCTTCACGGCCGAGACCGGTCAGGCGGTTGAGGCGCAGTTCCAGGATCGCCCGGGCCTGCTCCTCGGTGAGGCGCAGCGTATTGTCCTCGCGCAGCATGGAACGCGGATCGGCGACCAGTTCGACCAGCGGGGCCACATCCATGGCCGGCCAGTCACGCGCCATCAATTGCTCGCGCGCGGTCGCCGGATTGGGCGCCTTGCGGATGAGGGCGATGACTTCATCGATATTGGCCACAGCCAGGGCCAGGCCGACAATGACATGCGCCCGGTCACGCGCCTTGTTGAGCTCGAACTTGGCCCGACGCGCCACCACTTCCTCACGGAAGCGCAGGAATTCACGCAGGATGTCCAGCGCGCCCAACAATTGCGGGCGACCGCCGACCAGCGACAGCATATTGGCGCCGAAACTCGTCTGCATGGGCGACCAGCGGAAGAGCTGGTTGAGGATGACATCGGCCACCGCATCGCGTTTCAATTCGATCACGACGCGCATGCCATTGCGGTCGCTCTCATCACGCAGATCGGCAATGCCCTCGATTTTCTTGTCGCGCACCAGGTCGGCGATCTTCTCGATCATCGAGGCCTTGTTCACCTGATAGGGGATTTCATGAACGATGATCGCCATGCGGTCTTTGCGCACTTCCTCGATCGAGGTCCGCGCCCGCATCACGATCGAGCCGCGCCCGGTCAGCACCGCATTGCGCGCGCCGGTCCGGCCCAGGATGAGACCGCCCGTCGGGAAGTCGGGACCCGGGATATAGTCCAGCAGCTCGGCTTCGGTGAGGCCCGGATTGTCCAGCAAGGCCAGCGTCCCGTCGATCACCTCGCCCAGATTGTGCGGCGGGATATTGGTCGCCATGCCGACGGCGATACCGCCGGCGCCATTGACCAGCAGGTTCGGGAAACGGGCCGGTAGCACGACCGGTTCTTGGCGCTCGGCCGAATAATTGTCGATGAAATTGACCGTATCCTTGTCGATATCGGCCAGCAGCGACTGGGCCACCTTCTGCATCCGCGCCTCGGTGTAACGATAGGCGGCGGGCGGATCACCATCGACCGAGCCGAAATTGCCCTGCCCGTCGATCAGCGGCACGCGCATCGACCATTCCTGGGCCAGGCGCACCAGCGAGTCATAGACCGCCTGGTCACCATGCGGGTGATAGCGACCCATCACGTCACCAACGGCGGTGGCGCATTTGCGATAGGCTTTTTCGTGCGTCTGCCCGTTCTCGTGCATGGTGTAGAGAATGCGGCGGTGAACCGGTTTGAGACCATCACGCGCATCGGGGATGGCCCGCGACACGATCACACTCATCGCATAGTCGAGATAGGAGGACTTCATCTCGTCTTCGATGGCGATATTGCCAATCCCGTCCGGCAGGGCCGGCGGCTGGCCACCGGCGTTCTCGGGTCCGTCTTCCGGGGTGTTCGGCGTGTCGTCGTGATCGCTCAAGGCGGCCCTCTTTTCGTTGGTGTCGCAGGCCCGGACCGGAGCCTCGCCCCGACCATCCCCACGAAAAGCGCCGCCGATCCCACACCCTCTCGCGCGGGCGCGAATCGACAGTGTGAATCAGGCGGCTTTCCTGTCACCGAGTCTTAACAATCACGGGGGTGGAGAGCAAATGCGCGGGGCGGTTGGGGGGCAAACTCACGTCCGGCACTTTATCCGACGAACAACCCGCCCCTCACCGTCATCCTGACCAAAGTCAGGACCCAGTCTCGCAGACACGGTGTCGCCGCCCCTAGCAATGACATCGCGTCGCAGACTGGGTCCCGATTGTCATCGGGATGACGGTGGCTCCGGGGTTTCAAATGCCTTTGTCATCCCGGCGCCATCGCGCAGGGCCGTCCATACATCGCTTGTCATCCAGCAGGCCGTATCGGGCCCTTCAGCTCAAGGGGGAAACCGCGAAGCGGCCGCGTTGCGGCCCTTTACCTGAAGAACCCGATACGGCGAACGCCCGGTAAGCGGTTTCTGGCAGGGTTTGCGCCGGTGCGCTGGGATTTCCCCGCCCCCGCCCTCCTCCGAGGAAGAGAGAAAGCATGCACCGCTGGGGACACCTACCAAAGCCCCCTACCCGGCCTCATCCGGCAAGATCACCCCCAACTCACCCGGCTCCCCGCTGAACACCTCGAACTCCTGTTCCAGCGTTCGTGGCCAGAAGACGCTGGCCACCAGGGCTGTGACGAGGGCGCCGACGGCGAGGCCGGTGATGAAGGGGCGCTGGATGTATGCGAGGCCGGTGCGCAGCCAGGTCCGGACGGGCCAGGTCGGAGACGGGCGGGGCTGGGTCTCGGCACCCTCCACCGGACGGCTCAAACAATAGCCCACGCGCGGCAGGGTGCGGATCAGGGCCGCATCGCCCAGCAGGCGCCGCAAGCGCGAGATGGCCTGGTTGAGGGCTTCATCGCTGCCATCCTCATCCCAGACGGTGTCGAGGAATTCGTCGCGGGTGACGGGTGTGGTGCCGCGTCGGGCGAGCAGGTGGAGAACGCCGGCCAGGCGCGGTTCGAGGCGGTGGTGCTTGCCGGCCCGGTCGAGCGTGCCGGCCAACAGGTCACACTCGGCGTCGCCCAGGCGGAAACGCTTCAGATCAAGGTCTCGGTGACGCGCTTGGTGTGTCATGACAGCCTATCGGAGAGGTTTTGGTCAGGTCTGCGCCGAACCGGCGCGCTAGGTCGGCGAGACTAACACGAGCTCGGAGCAGCAAGACCATGAAAGCTTTTTCATTTCCCCGACCCGACTGGCGCGGTGCCATGATCGGTCTCTCCCTCACCATGGCGGGGCTGATCGCCCTGCCCGCCGTAAACGCACAGGCAAAAGCGCAGGCACAGAGCCAGACCCTCCCCGCACCCGAGGATCGCGAGGCTGCCAGCGCGCGGCTCATCGAGGCCATGGACGCGCTTGAGGCGGCCGGCTTCACCGGCATTGCCGGAATGTCGCTGGAAGGCGAAACCCTCCTCATGCGCGGGGCCGGCGCGGCCGACCCGGCCAGTGGTCGTCCATACGGACCGGCGACGCAGGTTGATACGGGCTCCATCACCAAGAGCTTCACCGGCATGCTGGCCGCCCGGATGATCAGCGACGGCGACCTCTCCGCCGATCTGCGTCTGGATGCCGTGTTCGAGGATGTCCCCGCCGACAAGGCCGGTATCACCCTGCACCAGATGCTGACCCATTCTGCCGGCTTTCCCGGCGCGGTTGGCGATGATCTGGCGGAGGAGGGCTTCGACACCTTCCTCGCCAATGCCTTTGCGGCCGAGCTCCGCTTTGAACCGGGCACCGGATATCATTATTCCAATGTCGGCTTCTCCCTCGCCGCGGCGATGATCGAACGCGCCGGAGGCGACAGTTTCGAGGCCTTGCTGCGCCAGCAGCTCGCGCCGGCCGGAATGACGGATACGGGCTATATGGCGATTTTCGATCCGGCGCGGTCTGTCCATCTGGAGGACGGACGCGATGTGTCGGACGCCTCCTGGGGCGGGCATGCGCCGAACTGGAATCTGATCGGCAATGGCGGCCTCGTCTCGACGGCGCAGGACATGCTGGCCTGGCGGGCGGCCTGGTCGTCGGGTGAACTGATCTCCGACGCGGCGCGCGATCTCGCCCAGTCTCCCCACCAGAATGAGGGCGGCGGAAGCTTTTACGGCTATGGCCAGGTGGTGGAGGAGGATCCGCGTCTGGGCCGGATCTACTGGCATAATGGCGGCAATCCGCATTTCAACGCGCATTGGCGCGAGCTGGCGGATCACGGCCTGGTCCTCTTTGTGGCGACCGATCAGCGCCGCCTGAATGCCGACCGCGTGGTCGATGTGCTGACCGCCGCCTGGTTCGACCAACCCTGGCGCGTCGACCCGGCCCCGCTCGCCTCAGACGCGCCGGTCGACCTGCCGGACACACCAGCCGGTCAGCTGGTGGCGGAGTTCATGACCGCGCTGGCGGGTGATGCCGCGGCACACCAGGCCTTCATCGAAGCGCGCTTCACGCCGGACATGCTGGCCTTCGCCGAGATGGACCAGCACCTGGCCATGTTTGCGCAATTGGCGGCGGATTTCGGTGGACAGGACGTGCTCGGCTTAGACGCCGGCGCGCATCATGTCCGCTTCACGGTTCATGCGCCGGCCATGGGCGGCGTGATCCCGATCCAGTTCGACACGACCGGTGACGATGCGTTGCAAATCGCCGGTCTGCAGATCGGCTAGGCGGCAGGCCCCGACCGGCATGCGGTCGGGGCCTGATCCCTAATTGGCGCTGTAGGTCATGAATTCGGCGCGGGTGACACGGCCATCACTATCCGCGTCGATCTCGTTGAAGACGGCGGTCACACTGGTCACGGCGGTCTCCTCGGCATCGGCGATGACCCGGGCGAGGAAGTCCGGCGATGCCACACCGGCCTGGGCATTCATGCCGAGTTCGGCCAGGGCGGTCTGGACGGAGCCGGTCACTTCGGCGCGCAGCTCGGGGCCGAGCTGTCCGTCCGGGGTGAGACCCGCTTCGACGAAGAGTTCAGCGAGGTCAAAATCATTGCTGTTATCGCGATCGACCGAGGCAAAATTGGCTTCCGGGTCATCCCGGTCAGCGCCGGCCGGCGTGGTGGTCTGCAGGCCCGAGACGACAGCGACCGCGGTCACGAGGGCGAGAAAACTGGCAGGCATGGTGTACTCCTTGAAATTGACAGAGGGGAGCACCCGGCGTTGACGGCGTGAACCGGAATAGGTCTCGACATAGGCGCGAAGCACTTCGCTGGCTGTGACGCCCTGCGATTGGCAAGCCTGCATGAAGTCCTGTTTGGTCTGGTGACCGATGCGGATTTCCAGGAACTCGCTCTGTTTTTCACGCCGTTTCATGTCGTTTCCGACCCGCCAGGCGGGCCGACCCTTGTTTCACGCTGACGTCCAAGTGCGAGCCGATCTGGCCACACGCTGCCGGTCAAGAAGAACCGAATTGCCGTCCTGACGCACGCATTTTAGCGTCCGGACATTGATTTCATTGGTGAAACTTTGGTCACCTTCCGATCTTGCGCGCAGAAATCGCAGCCGGTTCGTCACAAATCCTTGCCTTGTCGCCGCGCCCCTGCCTGACTACCGCGGATTGGTCGGTGCTGCCTTTTCGGGGATTTCCATGCTGTCACGCCTGCTCGTTCTCACCTGTCTGACCGCCCTGGTCGCGGCCTGCTCGCATCTGCCCGGCCGCACCGCGCCGGACGCCGATCCCACGGATGCCGGCCCGCCCGTCGTGATCATGGTCGGGCTGGATGGTCTGCGCTACGACGCCATCGACCGGCATGACGCGCCCAATCTGCGCGCCCTCGCCGCGCGCGGCACACGGCCGGAGCGCATGCATCCGGTCATGCCGACCAAGACCTTCGTCAATTTCTACACCTTGGCGACCGGGCTCTATCCGGAACATCACGGCATGGTCTCCAACTCGCCCTATGACCGGCGCTTGGACGAGGTCTTCTCCAATTCCGGCGGCAGCCCTCAGGATCCGCGCTGGTGGGGCGGTGAGCCGATCTGGATCACGGCCGAGCAGCAGGGCCTGCGCTCGCACATCATGTTCTGGCTCGGCTCGGAAGTGGCGATCAACGGCACCCGTCCGACCGTCTGGCACCCCTATGATCATGACCGGCCCTATGAGGAGCGCGTCGCGGAAGTCCTGTCCTGGTTCGATGCGCCCAGCGCCGAACAGCCACGCTTTGCCGCCTTCTACATGGATCATGTCGACACGGTGGAACATCGCGGCGGCGTGGAAACCGAGGCCGAGGGCGAGGCCGTGGCCCGGGTCGATGCACTGATCGGCGAACTGGTCGCCGGGCTCGAGGCGCGCGGCGTCATGGACCGGGCGACCCTGATCATCGTCTCCGATCATGGCATGGTGAATGTCTCCACGGAGCGCACGATTGCTGTCGATGCCTATGCCGATCTGGACGGGCTCTTCATCGAGGAATTCGCCGGCCAGTACGGCGCCGGCCTGGAACCCTTCCTGATGGCTTATGGCGATGAGGCGGCTGTCGAGCGCGTTTATGCCGAGCTCGCGGACGCCCACCCGCACATGACCGCCTATCGCCGCGAGGACATGCCTGAGACCTGGCATTTCGATCACCCCGATCGCGGTCCGGACCTCTTCATCCTCGCCGATCCGGGCTGGCAGCTGACCGCTTCGGAGACCAATCTGTCCAATCCCTATCTTGCCGGACTGATGGCCACCCATGGCTATGACAATCGCGCCGACGAGATGGGCGCGACCTTTATCGGCGTCGGTCCGATCTTTCCCGAAGGCAGCCGCCCGGCCGCCTTCGAGAACGTCAATGTCTATGGCCTGATCGCCTGCGCGCTGGACCTCGAGCCGGCCGAGACCGATGGTCGTGCGGCAGAGGTTGAACGCATCACGGGCGGACGCTGCCCGGCGGAATGAGGGAGAGACACATGTCCGGCATGAACAGACGCCTTGTCCTGGGCGGGCTCGCCGCCTGCAGCTTGCCCATGCCAGCCTGGGCCGCGCGCCAGCCGGGCAATGGCGCCTGGCAGGCCATGGCCGCCCTCCCCCGCCGCGTGCAGGAAATCTATCCGACCGTGCTGGATGGCCGCCTCTATCTCGCCGGCGGACTGGAAGCGCGCAACGGCCCGAATGTCGACAGTATTTCCGACCAGCTCTTCATCCAGCCGGATCCGGCCAATCCCGACGCAGCCTGGGACATCGCCGCCCCGTTGCCGGAACCGCGCCACCACCCCAATCTCGTCGGCCATGACGGTTTTGTTTACGGGATTGGCGGTTTCCGGGCCGGCAATGGCGGTATCTGGGAGGTGCTCGCCAACACCACGCGCTATGCCCCGGCCAGCGATCAATGGACCGAGATGGCGCCCATGCCGGTGCCCTATGCCGAGACCTGTGCGGTGGCGCTGGACGGTCTGATCCATGTCGCAACCGGGCGCCAGCCCAATGGCGAGACCAATGCCAACTGGCCCGATCATGGCGATCGGGCAGATCATCTGGCCTATGACCCGGTCGCCGACAGCTGGTCCCGTCGCGCGCCCAATCCCAATGCCCGCAACTCGGCTGCCGGTGCGGTCCTGAACGGGCTGTTCCATGTCGTCGGCGGTCGCCGGGTCAATGCGGGCAATGAAACCCATCACGAAGCCTATGATCCCGCCACCGATCGCTGGGAGGCCCGCGCACCCCTGCCCCAGGGGCAGGGGGGCCTGGCTGCCGCAGTGGCCGGCGGCAAGCTCTATGCCTTTGGCGGCGAGTATTTCGACAATGGCGGTGGCGTCTATCCGGAGGTCTGGATCTATGACCCCGAGACCGACCGCTGGGATGCCGGCCCGGACATGCTGACCCCACGCCATGGTCTGGGCGGCGTCAGCCTGGGTGGCGCAATCTACGCTATTGGCGGAGCATCGAGCGCCAGCGGGCAAGATACCACCAATCTCGTGGAACGCCTTGTCCTGCAATCCTAGACCGGCTTGGTGATCATCAGCCAGAGAATGGCAATCAGCGCCGCAAAGGCCGGCCAGCCAAGGGCGAACCAAATCCGCATCAGCCGGTGCACATCGGCCGGGATGTCAGGACCGGTAGTCTCGGCGAGGCGGCGCTTGACCCGCACCTGGATCCACACCACCGGTAGCCAACAGGCGCCGATAAAGAGATAAAGCGCAACACTCGCCACCAGCCAGGCCGAAGTCAGCGGCCAGCCTGCCACATGCGCCAGCGCAAGGCCGGAGATCGGCTGCAGGATCACCGCGCTGGCCGTGAAGACCCAGTCCGCCAGAACAACATGGCGCGCCACCAGCGCAAAGCCGGCGCGCTCGCCGCTGCGCCAGGCCAACAGCATGAAAAAGGCAATCGCCGCGCCCGATCCGAACAGGACCGCCGCGCCCAGGATGTGGATCAGCCGCAGGACAGGAAAGAGTTCCATCAGCGTTCATCCTCGGTAGCGGCAATCATCAATGCGAGCGCCAGCATCGGGAAGACTTTGAGGATCGGTCCCAGCGCGTCGGCCCAGAGCTGCGGCAGGGTCAGGCTCAGTGCCGCGATATAGCCGAATGTGCCCAGGATCATGATCGCCGCGACCCAACGCACGCGCCACTTGGCCAGCATGGCCGTGCCAAGCGCGATGTCGAAGAGCGAGCCGAGCCACAGGACCGGCGGCCGGGCCGCTTCGGAGAAGCCGCCCTCCGCCAGCACCGAATAGGCATGGTCTTTGGCGATGGTCAGCGCCAAAACGCCGGTCATCAGCCAGTAAAGACCCAGCATCCAGCGCGCCAGCGGCCGGGCAAAGCCGAGACGGGCGTGCCAGCGATCTTGCAGACCAGCCGGGTTGGCCGCGAGCCAGTCATGAAAACCGCGCGGCTTTGCCCCGGTCGCCGCCCGCCAGTCTGACGGATCCCCCTCGACGTCGAAATCGAGTTGTTTGAGCGCATTGGTCCGCATCGATGTGCGTACACCCAGCCAGCCCAGAAGGTCTCCGATCCAGAAAGCCGGACTGGCCAGCCAGCGTGGAACCGGCAGGATGCGAGTCTCGCCAAACCCCAGCCAGCGGCGATAGCCGCGCACCGTCTCGGCCAGGCTGACCCGTTCCGGTCCGGCCAGATCAAAACTCTGTCGACTGGGAGCTTCGGGACGAAGGAGGTCTTCCACAGCCGCGCACAGATCATCCATGCCGATGGGACGAAAGATCTGCTCCCCGCCCACTACCGGCGTCACGAAGGGCAGACCACACAGGCTGCGCACCAGGGCGGTGCCGCCATAGACATTGCGGGCGATGACCAGGGAGGGGCGCAGGATCAGCCAGTCCAGGTCGCGCGCCTTCAGCGCTGCCTCTCCAGCCAGCTTGTCGCGGGCATAGTCGGAGCCCGCCGCCTCGGTGACGCCCACGGCGGAGATGTGCAGGACGCGGCGAACACTGGCGGTTTCGCAGGCCTCGAACAGGGCAGCAGGCCCGTCGACATGCGCCTTGCGGCTGTCATCCCCGAGCCCGTCCTGCAACACCCCGACGCAATTGATGACGGCGTCCACGCCCTCAAGGCGCGGCTGCCAGTCTTCCACCCTGTCGCGGCGAAAATCACAGCCGACCCAGTCGAGTCCTGGCGCCCGCTTGCGAGCCGCCTCGACCCCGCGGGCGGCGGCACGGACTTTATGGCCGGCTGCCATCAGAGAGGCCGCGATGTGGGAGCCGATAAAGCCCGATGCTCCGGTGATCAAAACCCGCATTCATTCCCCCAAATGCGAACGCGCGGCCAGTTTAGACCGCGCGTCCATCAAGGGAAGGGCAACCGCAGCTCGCGGCATGGCAAGATCAGGTCAGCGCGGCTCAGCGCGTGGGTTCACGATGCTCGGCGCCACGGCTCTCCAGCCAATTGACAATATCGGTGTGACCGATGCGACGGGCCTCGCTGAGAGGGGAGCGGTAGATATCCTGACCATCGCGACTATGCGCCAACACCGTCAGGGAAAGATCCGCACCGGCCGCCGCGAGGCGCTGGATCACATCGAGATGACCCTGCTGAGCCGCGCCGACCATCGGTGTCTCGTCGCCAAACACATAGCCATCCGGATTGGCGCCGGCGGCCAGCAGCAGGTCGACCGTCGCGAGCCGGCCATGCATCGCCGCAGCGATGAGGGCGTTGCCGTCGCCGGAGAAAGCGGTTTCGACATCCGCACCGTTCGAAAGAAGGAGCTGGACCAGGTCGTCGCGTCCACGCGCGGCAGCCGCGATCATCGGGCTGCCATCGCCTTCGACACCGAGGTCAGGGTCAGCGCCAGCGGCCAGCAAGGCCTCGGCCGTCTCGAAGCTGCCGGACCGCATGGCCGCGATCAGGGCTGTCCCGTCACCGCTGAAACGCACATCCGGATTGGCGCCGTCCGCGAGCAAGCCACGGACCCGGTTGAGCTGGCCCCGGCGGGCGGCCTGGAAGAGATGGGCGTCCAGATCGAAGCTGTCATCGAGCCTGCGGGCGGGCGCGGACGCGGCAATGGTGGCGTTGGCGACAGCATGGCCTTCAAGCGCGCGGGCTTCACCGAATTGCGGCGTGAAGACCAGCGCGGTCACAGCGAGACCCGGCAGGAGGAGGGAGAAGCGCATGGGAGTATCCTTTCTTTCGAGAGTATCGGGGGCGGTCAGGCAGCCGACGCGGTCGGCGAGGCTGGACCGTGTGGGCGTCGCGGCGAGGGCAAGCGAGGGCGTCCGGGTGCGGGCTTCGGCTGCATCCAGCAAGGCCAGGGCGAGCGTTCTCGGCGCCTGCGTGATGCGGGCGGCGTCGCGATCGCACAGACTTTCCCGCGCAGCTTCCAGACGCGTCATCAGCGGTCGCAGGGGCAGGACCCACCAGAACAGGACTTCGAGGCAACGCAGGACAAGGACGGTCCAGGCATCGCCGCGGCGGGCATGAGCGATCTCATGCTCGAGCACGGGACGGGCGGCCTCGTCGAAACAAAACCCGCGAGGCAGGAGGATTTGCGGGCGCCAGTAGCCGGCCAGCAGAGGTGTCGACACAGCATCACTTTCCGCCATCGGCAGCGTGGCCGACAAGCGAAAGCCGGGTGGGCATGGCAGCCGCGCGGACCGAGTACGAAGCTGTTGAAGCGCCAGGAAATCGCGCAGGAGACGCAGGGCAAAGGCGAGGCTTCCCATTACCCAGATCACGGGCAAGGCAAAGCGAAGCGCGGCCAGGCCGCTCGCCATCGCGGTTGCCAGGAAGCCTGACTTCGATACGGAAGCTTCGGCCGCTGCCTCATCGGGCGCCGCATCCGGTCGCTCGACCTCGACCATGTCCGCACCCATGCCAGACAGCACGGTCGCCGCAGCGGGGTCAGCCGGGTTCGTCATTTCGGGCGGCGGGATCGGAGCCGCACGCAAGGCGAGGACAAACACCAGAGGCAGAACCAGAATCGCCGCCAAGGCGAGATCATGACGCTCTCTCACAAGATGCGACGGGGCGAAGCGGTGGAAACCGGCTACCAGCGCCACCAGGAGCGCTGCAGCCAGGAAGACAGCCAGACCAGCGAGCAGGATTGGGGTGACCGGCATTATTCGCCCTCCCCGTCCGTCTGCCCGGAGCGCAGGACTTCGGCCCGCAGCGCTTCAATATCGTCAAGGGTGAGCTTCTCCTCGCGCACCAGGTGCTGGGCGAGGCTCTGGGTCGAACCGCCGAAGAGCGACCGGACCAAAGAGCCCAGCGCCTGGCTGCGGGCGCCGTCTCGGCTGAGCAACGCCGTGTAGATATGCGCCCGGCCCGCCTTGCGAAAACCGACATAGCCCTTGTCCGTCATGATGCGGATTGTGGTCAGGACCGTGGTGTAGGCGAGGCCATGGTCTGCGCTGAGCGCATCGGTGATTTCGCGCACGCTGGCTTCACCGCGATCCCACAGGACGGCGATGATGCGCTGTTCGGCTTCGGTGAGTTGCGGTGAGGCGGAGCGGGCCATCTACGAATTCCTTAGTTGATGCTCCATGCCTCCCACAGGGCGGCTGAGCGCTCAACTAACAAATTAGTAAGTGAGCCGGGTCGCCTGTCTGGACGAGCGATGGGCTGGCAGACCAGAGCGAAAGCGGCGGGGTCTGACGGCCCGCCGCATCCCGGTCTATTCGTTCGCCGTGGCGGCGGCGACCGCATCCCGCATCATGGTCAGGTTGTTTTGCAGATTGGTGGAGATACGCTGTTGAACCGAAGGCCAGCGGCTTTGCACAATCAGCCATTCGTCTCCGGAGAGAGTTTGCTCATTGACCGCGGCGTAATAGGCGTTCGTGCCAAAGGAGCAGGCCCACCAAGGCGAGGCCTGGCTGGTGAAGGCGTCGCCACTCTCGATCACCTGCTCGATGGCTGCAATGGTCAGCTCGGGGCGTGAGGCTATGACCTGCACCACCTCCTCACCGGCATAGGCGGAGGCTTCGTTGATGACGTCCAGCGCGGAGGAATCGAGACAGCGTGCCGCGTCATACATGGTCCGCGAGCGACCGAGAAAATAAGCCTGCACCGCGAAAGCCGGGTCCGATTCCGCAGTCAGCCTTGCCAGTTCAAAGAGGAAAAAGGGCGGATTTTCATCGCGCGCCGTCCACAGGGTCTGGGCAACCTCGATGGCCCGCTCGGACGGCTGGTCCTGGAGCTGGTTAAGCAAGCCCAACACATCACCCCAGGCCATCTGGCCCACCACGAAATGAGCTTCACCCTCGCCTTCACCCAGCGGCACAACCACCAATTCTGGTGACCGCTGATTGAGGTCTTCGCCCGAGTCCTGGGCGGACGCGCCAGCGGCAACCAGACCGGTCGCCAGCATGCCCGCCGTCAGGAGACGGTTCAGGCTAGAACGGAATTTCATCATCGAGATCTGCATTTCGGAAATCTTCCTTGGGGCCGTCCGAGGCGCGCTGACCGCCACCGGACCCGCCACCCGCTTCATCATAGCCGCCACTGCTGCCGCCGCCATAACCACCACCGGACCCGCCTTCATTGCGGCCGTCCAGCATGGTCAGCTCACCGCGGAAACGCTGCAAGACGACTTCAGTGGAGTATTTCTCCTGGCCGTTCTGATCGGTCCATTTGCGGGTCTGGAGCTGGCCTTCAACGTAAACCTTGGAGCCCTTCTTGAGATAATTCTCCGCGACCTTGGCCAGATTGTCGTTGAAAATCACGACCCGGTGCCATTCGGTCTTCTCGCGGCGCTCGCCGGAGGACTTGTCGCGCCAGCTTTCGGATGTCGCGACCGAGAGATTGACGACCGGGTCGCCATTATTCATGCGACGGATTTCCGGATCACGTCCCAGATTGCCGACCAGAATTACCTTGTTGACGCTTCCCGCCATCGCCCGTTCTCCATCCTTGCTGCGCGTCCCGTGAAGGGGGCAGCCCAGTGTTCACATTCTGTTCCGCAGGTCAATTCACGCCCGCGAGTCGCGCTGATTTGAGAGGAGGGGCGGCACAGAGTCCAGCCGAGGGAGTCAGACAGATCGCAGATGGCGTGCTCATCCCCTCCTGCCACCGTCATGTCAGCTGTTTGCGCCGCAGTGCTGGACCCGGATGCCTCGGCGTCCTATCTCAACGGGACCACGTTGTGCGCTGGACAACACGCGCAATGTTCCCCTAACGTTCCGGTGTGGTTGCGATTCTCAACCGACAGGCGCGACCAATGAGGACAGGCTGAGGCATGGCGCTCGACAAAATCCGCGTGCAGGGCGCACGCGAACACAATCTGAAAAATGTTTCCGTCGAGCTGCCGCGCGACAAGCTGATCGTATTCACCGGCCTGTCCGGATCGGGCAAGTCCTCCCTCGCCTTCGACACCATCTATGCCGAGGGCCAGCGCCGCTATGTCGAGAGCCTCTCGGCCTATGCCCGCCAATTCCTGGAGCTGATGTCCAAGCCGGACATGGACTCCATCGAAGGCCTCTCCCCGGCGATCTCGATCGAGCAGAAGACGACCTCGAAAAACCCGCGCTCCACCGTCGGCACGGTGACCGAGATCTACGACTATATGCGCCTCTTGTGGGCCAGGGTCGGTGTGCCCTATTCGCCCGCCACCGGCCTGCCGATCGAGAGCCAGACCGTCAGCCAGATGGTCGATCGCATGATGGCGCTGGAGGACGGGGCCCGTCTCTATCTGCTGGCGCCGGTCGTGCGCGGTCGCAAGGGCGAGTATCGCAAGGAATTCGCTGAATGGCTGAAGGCCGGCTTCCAGCGGGTCAAGGTCAATGGCGAATTCTATACGCTGGAAGACGCGCCCACGCTCGACAAGAAGTTCAAGCACGATATCGATGTGGTCGTGGACCGTGTGGTCATCAAGCCGGAGATCGAAAGTCGGCTCGCTGACAGCCTGGAAACCGCCTTGCGTCTGGCCGACGGTCTGGCCGTGGCCGAGTTCGCCGACCGGCAGGACGAGAAGGGCAAGCCGGAGCGGATGATCTTCTCGGAGAAGTTCGCCTGCCCGGTCTCCGGCTTCACCATTTCCGAGATCGAGCCCCGCCTCTTCTCCTTCAATAACCCCTTCGGGGCCTGTCCGAGCTGTGACGGGCTGGGCCAGTCGCTCAAGTTTGACGAGGGTCTTGTCGTCCCCGATCGCGACAAACCGCTCTCCGATGGCGCCATCGCGCCGTGGAGCCGGGCGACCTCGAAACTCTACCAGCAGACGCTGCAGGCCCTGGCCGGCCATTTCGGCGGCGACATGTTCCAGGCCTGGCGCGACCTGCCCGAGCCCTTCCGCAAGATCGTCCTTTTCGGCACCAAGGAGAAGGTCACCTTCGTCTATGAGGACGGGCTGCGGAAGTTCGAGACGCAAAAACCCTTCGAGGGCGTCATCCCCAATCTCGAACGGCGCTGGCGCGAGACGGACTCGAGCTGGGTGCGCGAGGACCTGGCCCGCTTCCAGTCGTCCCAGCCTTGCGAGACCTGCGGCGGGCGGCGCCTGAAGCCGGAAGCCCTGTGCGTGAAGATTGACGGCCAGGACATCGCCGACGCCTCCAAACTCTCCATCCGCAATGCCCGCGACTGGTTTGGCTCTGTCGAGGCGACCCTGTCACCCAAGCAACGGCAGATCGCCGAACGCATCCTCAAGGAGATCCGAGAACGCCTGAAATTCCTCGTTGATGTCGGGCTGGACTATCTCACCCTCGACCGCGCTTCGGGCACGCTGTCCGGCGGTGAAAGCCAGCGTATCCGCCTCGCCAGCCAGATCGGCTCCGGCCTGACCGGCGTGCTCTATGTCCTCGACGAGCCCTCGATCGGCCTGCACCAGCGCGACAATACCCGCCTGCTGGAAAGCCTGCGCGGCCTGCGCGATCTGGGCAATACGGTGATCATTGTCGAGCATGACGAGGAAGCCATTTTGACGGCGGATTATGTCGTCGATCTGGGTCCCGCCGCGGGCATTCATGGCGGCGAGATTGTCGCCGCCGGCACGCCGGAGGAGGTCACCAACAACCCCAACAGCCTGACCGGTCAGTATCTGCTGGGGACGCGCCGCATCGAGGTCCCGACCCAGCGCCGCAAAATCGACAGGAAACGCACCGTGAAAGTCATCGGTGCGACCGGAAACAATCTCAAATCTGTCGATGCGGAATTCCCGCTCGGCGTCCTGTCCTGTGTGACCGGCGTGTCAGGCGGCGGCAAGTCGACCCTGACCATCGAGACCTTTTACAAGGCCGCCGCGCGCAAGCTGCAAAAGGCCCAGCAAGTCCCCGCCCCGCACGACCGGATCGAAGGGCTCGACCGGCTCGACAAGGTCATCGATATCGACCAGTCGCCCATCGGCCGCACGCCGCGCTCCAATCCGGCCACCTATACCGGCGCCTTCACCCCGATCCGCGAATGGTTCGCCCAGCTGCCCGAAGCCAAGACGCGCGGCTACAAGCCGGGCCGTTTCTCCTTCAATGTGAAGGGCGGTCGCTGCGAGGCCTGCCAGGGCGATGGCGTGGTGAAGATCGAGATGCACTTCCTGCCCGACGTCTTCGTGCCCTGCGATGTCTGCCACGGCAAACGCTTCAATCGCGAGACGCTGGAGGTCCAGTTCAAGGGCAAGTCGATCGCCGATGTGCTCGACATGACGGTCGAGGAAGGCGCCGATTTCTTCAAGGCGGTGCCGGCCGTGCGCGACAAGATGGAAACGCTGAAACGCGTCGGCCTGGGCTATGTGAAGATCGGCCAGCCGGCGACCCAGCTCTCCGGCGGCGAGGCCCAGCGCGTCAAGCTCTCCAAGGAGCTGTCCAAGCGCGCCACCGGCAAGACGCTCTACATTCTCGACGAACCGACCACCGGCCTGCATTTCGAGGATGTCCGCAAATTGCTGGAAGTGCTGCACGAGCTGGTCGAGGCCGGCAACACCGTCGTGGTGATCGAGCACAATCTCGACGTCATCAAGACCGCCGACTGGCTGATCGATCTCGGCCCTGAGGGCGGCGATGGCGGCGGCGAGATCGTCGCGGTCGGCACGCCGGAAGACGTCGCCAAGGTCGAGCGCAGCTGGACCGGCCGCTATCTCGCGCCGATGCTGGAACGGGCGAAGGCGCTGCGGAAGAAGGCGGGTTAGCGCCTAGTCCGCGTCAGCTGCAACAGCGTCGGCAGACGGCGCGAGCCCCTACCCCTCGCTCGGCGACGCCCCCATCGGATGGCCGGCCGCAAGCGTCGGCGCATCCGAGGCTTCACCGTCACCGCCACTGCGGGCACGGACGGCGTTATAGGCGCCGACCGAATGCCAGACCGCGGTGAAGACGACCTGGATGACATACATGACCCCGAAGCCGATCAGGAGGCTGACGACGGTAAGCGGGTCGCTGAACCAGGCTTGCAGGCTGGCCAGGGCGGCATCCGGATCGACATGCTGGCCCTGCTCTGCCAGGTCCACAAAATCGATGATCATGGGCAGGAAGGCGGCTAGGACAACAAGCTGGACGATGCCGCCGAGGACGCCGCCAACAACCGCCATAAGCGCCCAGACGACGATATAGGTCAGCAGCATGTGCCAGAAGACGCCATTGGTCGCCTCCCAGCTTTCGAAGAAGCGCAGGCGGCCATCGAGGACCGTCAGGGCGGGCGCCGAAGCCAAGCGAATGGCCAGCATGGTCAGGCCGATCAGGATGCCGAGGAAGGCGAGGAAGATCAGCAGGCCGGCGCCCAGGCCCAAGGCAGCGTTGTCGCCGCCGCCCTGGACCATGAAGATGGCCCCGACGCCGAACACGCCCAGCACGGCGACAACCCCGAAATAGGCCGCTATCGCAATTACGATATAGAGGAGATTGACGCCGATCAGACGAAATTCGTCACCGCCCAGTCGCAGCGGAATGACCGGCTTGATCTCGCCTTTGGTGAGAAAGCGCAGCCAGGCCGCCTGGAACATCACCGCCAGGAGAATGCCCAGCGGAATGATCAGGAAACCGTAGGACAGGAAAGGCAGCACAGTATCGAAAACCAGCTCCAACGCCTCGGCATCGCTGAGACTGCCGGCCGCATCCGCCTCGATCAGCTGGAAGAGATTGAGATAGGCGGGGCCCATCACCATCGCGGAGAGGGCCAGCAGGGCGAGCGCGCACAGCGCCTGCACGAAAATCAGCCAGATCGCGCCGCCCGGCTTTTCCCCGAAGCGGATAAAGAACCAGAAAATCCCCTTGCCGATATCAAAATTCTGCGTCGCCATGATCAGTCCCTCCACTGCGTCACGATGATCGCATCATGACGCAGGCAGGAAAAATCACCAGCGGGAACCGGCCAAGCCTTGTCCCGCCCGGTCCCGACCTAGCTGCGCGCGCGATAGAACTGCGCGTAAAGACCTGCCATCACGGGCAAATTCACAATCGAGAACAGGCCGGCGATGCGCAGATATTCCGGAATGCGGGCAAATACGCCCTCGGTGACCATGACGTCGCCGACCGAGACCGGCGTCAGGAGCGGGCGGTGATCGAGCGCCAGGCAAAGCGCTTCATAGAGCGCCACTTCCACCCCGATGAGCGGCAGACCGGCCAGTGCCATGGCCCCGAGAATACGCCAGGCCTGGCCCTCACTGAGAGTCCAGACGGAGAGGACGCGCACCCGCTTTTCGGCAAAGGTCGCGGGAAATGACAGGGAGAGACGGGCCACCAACCAGGCGACCAGGAAAAAGGCCACCATGTTCACGACCCCGGCCGCGACCCAGTCGGCGGTCCCCATATAGCTCATCGCCATCGGCAGATCGAAACCGGCGGTTTCCGGGTCGATCCCCGCACCCTCCACAGCACCGCCGGCAATCGTCGTAAAGACGACAAAGGCGAACATCGCTGCCAATAGCGCCACGATCAGCACCAGGGCCGCATTGAGCAAGGCGACCAGAAAGAAGCGCCACTCATCACCGGATAATTGCAAGCCGAGCTGGCCGCCATATTCATCGCGAACGGCGAGCCGGAAACACATGGCGGAGAAAGCCAAACTCCCCACGGTCGCCGCGATCATCACGGTCGCATCGAGGGTCAGCCAAAACCCGTCCAGCGGGGCCGCCAGCGCCTTCTGGACGAGCCAGAGCTGCAGCGCATAAGCGATCGTGAAAGGCAGGCCGGCCATCACGAAACGTGACCAATGGCCGATCAACAAGGCATAGGCCTTGGCCACGCTGGGCAGGA
>Ga0189274_100208_pt1 | contig 26926 bp, 36 predicted proteins | sample N5B1minimetaG_FD_130323 | JGI IMG/M metagenome (GOLD analysis project Ga0189274, IMG submission 130323) | Marine microbial communities from the Costa Rica Dome - N5 B1 mini metaG | ecosystem: Environmental > Aquatic > Marine > Oceanic > Photic zone | place: Costa Rica: the Eastern Pacific...
ATGAGAAAAAAAATTAAAAATAAACGTTAACTTCAGCACCAAAATGAGTCGATCTCGTGCACTTGATTTGCACTGCTCACTTTCATCCGCCGCAGGTGGTATACATTGACCGCCCTATCCAATCTTTATCGGACTTCTCCGTTTCCTGCTTTTCCTTTCCGTTCAACAGGTTCCAGAACTTCCTATTCCCAAATATGGAACAAATCAGCAAATGTTTATAGATCTCACGAGGCCGGAACTTTGGCGAGAACGAACTTAAAATCAAGGAATGTAAATAATAGAAGCTGTTCCCAAGACTTCCAAAGTGGTTGGAAAAACCGGATAAGCCCTTTCCAGGAAAATCAACATTATCAATTCCCGCTTTTTCAAATTCCGATTTACAGAAATGTTCATTTCCTATAAGATATATGTTTGGGGCGTTTGACTTCCCACTGAAAATTTTGGCGATATGGTCTGTTTTTTTTTGGACCTTTTCATTGGTGGATTTTGGGTCTTTCAACAAATTGTTGAAGAAGAAAAATATAGCGGATGACTTGGGCAAGTAATTGGAAATGATTTCGTTGAATTCAATACTTTGCATATCAAAACCAACACAGATTAAATTGATTCTCTTCTTAGGGTTTTCTTTCGTACAGGAAAATAAGTCGATCAAGGTCTGGCGAATATCACTAGGCAGATTGTGGTACTGATCCTTGGTGAACCGTAAGCTCGATTTATGGGATACAGTACCATGGGGCTTGATATACAAGGGCTGTCGCAGTCTACCCCCGTAGGAAAGTTCACTTATCGGCACACAGTCCCCGTCAGAAATGATTCGATCGAACCCATCATTCCCCATCTCATCAAGTATGGCCTGGTCCAAGAGCTCATCAAAATTAAAATTAACCACTACATCGATATACCTATTCTTGAACAAATGCGCGACGATGGAATAGAAAAGTGTTGGGGCATGCTTAAAATTATAGGTCTCGTATAAAGCGCTGCGTACCATATCCATAGGGAAAATGTCCGATAGTGTACCTAAAAAAGTCTCGAAATCGGCCTTATCCGAGTTATTGGAATAAATCGAATTGATTAAATTCCATTTTCTGATTCCAGAAAGATACTTATGTGCAATTTCTCTCATGAAACTGTAATCCCTACAGAACCGTTGAGCCAGATAGTCATTAAGGTTTTTCCTGTTGAGACGTTGGTCCAGAGCATGGAAATCGATGGTTTTCAAAGCATCCTTATTTCCATAGTTCTTGAACTCTTCCTCAAATCGCTCGGCAAAATTCAAAAAATAGGACAAACTGATTTCTTCTTCCTGGAATTCAGAGACAAAAATCTTATTTTTTATATTTTCTATGGCCTCCTTTCCTTTTGGAATGTTTTGAAAACTGTTGAATGAGCAACCTGCACCAATAACAAGGATGTTTCTTGTATACTCTGTTGTTTGACCAGTGGCTGCTTTATAATCCGGCGAATATTGAGGTTCGCCGTAGTCCCCGTCTATATACAGTCCTTTCCCCGCCTCTTTCTTTGAGAGATAAACTTTTTCCTTGATCGATGCTATTTTTGATGCCGCCATATCCCTGTTCATTTTGGGATATAGGTCAAGACTCGATGCGTTGAAGTAATTTAAGCTGAGCTCCTTTGCAAGAAGTTGGATATTGTCCAAAGAACAATTAAAATTGTGATTTTTTATTTCCATAAATATTATCCTACAAATACTTTACAATTTATTTTGTTAAAATAGTTGATTTTTAACATTTATATCAAAATTTAGATGATAATATCACGCATTCGTCCAACAAATTGATAAAAGTCAATAAGACAACGCATACCAATAAATCCTGCCCCTTAACACAAACGAATTACTCTAGAAATTTTTCCTCAATCACATTTGGTCCACTGAATCATTTCCAATGCGCTGCTCCAAGTAATTCCTCCCAAAAGCTCCTTGGTCACTCCCTGAAAAGATGACATTATTACCTGGAAACTTGCCAACGCATCTGACTTTTCAATTGTTTTTATGCTGCATTAGTCAGAGCTATAAATCATTTACCATGTTTTATGCAGCTTCCATGGGACCGTGAACTTTCCTTGTCTCGTTTTTGGTTTTCCTATGTGTATTCACTGCCCTTCTTTTTTTGTGGGCAAAACAACAACATCCCTTCTTGTAGCCGGCATAAAGCCAGACCCCACTTCGGTGGGGTTTCTTTTTTATACGGCTTGCACAAGCAGGCATGTTGTACCTAGTTCAGCATCAAAAAAAGGTGACAGCGATGGCACTACTGGAAGTAAATCAAAAACCACAGACCATGGAATCGTACACATCCCATTTATCGGAAGCAGCGCAAAAGAATCAAAAAAAGGAAGACGCTCCGGATACCATAAGTAAATCAGTTGCCTTCGGCCTTTGTGCTGTGGGTACTAGGGAAATGGTTCGGTTCCTTCAAGATGCATTCAATTATTTTTTAACCGCCCTATTTGGGCATAAATCCTTTCAATTATGAGCAATTTCAGAAATCAGGTACAATTAATCGGAAATGTGGGGGAAGATCCCAAGATCACCCTCCTTGATGGAGATCGCAAAGTGGCCAACTTTCCCATGGCCACCAATGAGTATTACACCAACACCAAAGGTGAAAAGGTCCAGAACACGGACTGGCACCAAATCGTGGCCTGGGGCAAGACGGCCGATATCCTCGAGAAATACACCGCCAAGGGCAGTGAGATCGGTGTCCGTGGCAAGATCAAGACCCGCTCCTATACCACCGAGGATGGGAACCAGCGCTATGTGACCGAGGTCGTGGCCGATGAAGTGCTCCTATTGGGCTCCAAAGCTGCCCAAGAGGCCAGCGAGCCAAAGACCCCTAGGTCCAAGACCTCCAAAAAGACATCCGCCAAAAAGGATGCCTAGCACCCAAGGGGTGCCCCTAGGGCATCCCTTCTTTTCTTTTTAGTTCAATTCAAATTCAATTCCCATGGAAACAAACATCCAACACCTCAAAGAACAGCTCGGACAGTTTCACGGCTCCGCCCAACTATATCAACTGCCCTTGTGCCGAACACGTTATACCGAGGGCATCCAATTCCTTGCCACATCCGCCAATGCTTTTTGGCTGATCACCGATGCCTCCGTCATGGGGAAGAGCCTCATGTCCAAAAGCCGCTTTATTACCGTCGATTTTAAACGCTATACCCAAGCGGAAGCGGAAAGGCACGGTTATGGTGCCGTGATCTCCTATAGTGATGGCAACGGAACCGTATTTACCGAACAACGGTACCATATCACGGATTTTCCTTTGGAACAGATCCGCCTCTTTTTTGTGGACAATACCCTGTTATTGCCCTCCGAGTATTAAATGGTCGAGGGGATGTCCCTATAATCCGAAGAACACCCCCTCTATCATCTTTCTAACCCTTTAATTCTAGAAAAATGACTTTTAAAGTTAATGAAATAAAAATCAGTTACCGAGAACATGTGGACGTGGCCAACGCTCCACAACTGACCTCATCCCGGGATGTGGCCAAACTATTAAACGCTAATTGGGATCCTGACACGCTAGCCCTCAAAGAATCCTTTAAGATCCTTTTGCTCAATAATTCCAATCGGGTCAAGGGCACCTATCAAGTCTCCGATGGGGGCATCACGGGTACCATTGTAGATTTGCGCATTCTTTTTGGTGTGGTACTCAAGACCTTGAGTGTGGGCATCATCCTTGCCCATAACCACCCCTCGGGCAACCTCAAACCTAGCCAACAGGACAAACTCCTGACCGTAAAGATCCGTCGGGCGGCCGAGCTGTTCGATATCAAAGTGCTCGACCACCTCATTATCGTACCCAATGGTCAATACTTCAGTTTTGCGGATAACGGCCTGCTTTGATTCCTTTCTTCTTTTCCAAAAAGTCACTCGGTACGGGTGGCTTTTTTTATATCCCTGAATGGCCATCCCATTTATAGAAAGTCCATAAGTATCATTCTTGTCCATGTTTTTTTGAATGCTGTTTTCCTCACTCCAGGGTGATTTCCATGCCGTCAAATTTCCTGGACCCTTTGAAAGAAATCCAGCCTTCCCTAATAATTGCTGCAAACCCCATAATTCACGATATCGATAAATCTTAAAGTTTTGGGTTCTTTTCTTTCAACGGTACTTCCAAAATACCTTCAGCTAAGGCGATGATTTTTGTGCTGCGCACAATAAGGAAGAGCAAGAGGGCAACACGGCCAGCCGGTGTTGCATGCATTAACCTTCAAATAACCCACTGTTTTACAGTGGTTTATTATTCAAAAAGCTTTTAAACAAAGGTCTTTGGAGGCTCCGATTTGCGGCAAATGCCCCCGAAACCCCTATAAACAGGCACGGATTTGCGGCAAATTCAAATCAAAAACAACCATGGGAACTGAAAGTTTTAGTAACATACGCTTCAAAAAGGACACCGCAAAACGGTTCCAGTCCTTCTCGCGCATGTACTATAAAACCCATACCCTGGCACTGGCCGGGATGCTCGATTTCTTCAAATACAATGAAATCTCCCCTCACGAAAATCTGGGCAAGCGCATGGGGCTGATTATGGACTTCCTCCAAAAGTTCCGTGACTTTACCGCCAAACGCAACAACGCCACCATAGCCATCATCAAGGACCTCGAAAAGCATGGTATCATGCCCACCAAGGCGATGATGGAACTGCTCTTTGAAGGAGGGCCAACCTCCTCGTCTCAAAAGTCTGGTGATATTCCTGAGGCTGAATTAATCATTCCCGAGATCCAAGGCCTGGACCTTGATACCGAATTTGCCCTGCTCGAAGAACGCAAACAACGCCAACTATTGGAGCAAGAGCTGGCCCAGCTTAAAACCCTGATCAACGAGCAGCTCCTTAATCGGGTCAAGGTTATACGACCAGCACTCGGTTCGCCCCGCCTTCAATTGGAGATGACCCTTTCCGAATGGAAAGCCGTTGAACAACAATTTAAAACACCATAGCTATGTACATCACCATCACACGACAACATCTCGGCGAGACCTTTTCCCAAAGTGCAGCAGACTTTGTGGACTATCTGGAAAAGGAAAACAAGGCACTTGCCCCCGAACAACAGGAACCTTTTTTTAACCAGCAACAAGACCACATCGATCCCAAGACTGTGGTCCAGGAAATCGATGCAAATACCGACCGCCTCAAACAAAGCGAGCCCAAGTTCTACTCTCTGACCATCAATCCTAGTCAGCGGGAACTCGCCGCCATCCAAAATGACCCCGAAAAGCTTAAAGCCTATGTCCGGGAAGTCATGAAGGATTATGCAGCTTCCTTCTACCGCAAGGAGCCCGTTCAAGTGGAGCAGTTGAAGTATTTTGCCAAAATCGAAAAGGAACGGACCTATTCCGGACGGGACCGTGAAATCCGGGAAAACCGCCCCTACAAAGCACAAATCGCAAAACTCCAAAACGACCTAGCCAAGGTCAAACGTGGCGCCCTGCAAGGGAATCCCAAGCACATCCAACAGGATATCAATCGGCTCTACAAACAGATGCCACATAAATTGGATGGAAAGCCCATCACAGAGGGGATGCAAAAACCGGGTTCCCAAACGCACGTACACATCGTGATGAGCCGCAAGGATGTCACCAACACCTACAGTTTGTCCCCCGGAAGCAGTTATCGGGAATCCGAGGCCAAGCTCCATGGACAGACCGTGAAACGGGGATTCCGAAGGGATGAGTTTTTCGAGAAGGCTGAAAAGACCTTTGACCGGATGTTCAAATACAACCGGAACTATGTGGAATCCTACAATGCCCGAAAGACCTTGGACAAAGACCCCAAGGCCTATTTTTCTAAAATCATGGGGTTACCCGCCTCCAAAAGGGCTGTTGCCTTCAAATTACTGTCCAAGACCGGGGCCAAAATACCCTTGCCCAACATTCCGACCAGTAAGGTGGCCATCGCCCGAAAGACCCTGGCCCGCCTGCAAAAGGCCGCTGCCCTAGTCCGAAAGGCCAGTTCCATTGAAATCTGACCCCTATGTCTTTGGAATTACTTAATCATCTAGATGCATTTTTTACCAGCTATTGGTGGCTGCTTTTCCTTCCTTTGGGATTGGGCATGCTACTCTTTCAATATGTCCACCGATGTGGTGTTCTGATGGTATTAGGGCTGTTTCTATTGGAAGGGGCCTTATTTGTTTATTTCTTGGGATGGGGCATTATAGTACCCTTACTGTTGTACGCACTACTTCCTTCCCTCTTCCTGAACATGCTTATCGGGCTTTTGCTGCATTTACGGGAAGAGGAAGATGCGATACCCCCGAAATACCAAGCCAGGCTGCCACTGCGCAGCGGCTCCCTCACCCTTAAAAACATACGGCGGGGGATTTCCATTATTGGTTCTGCAGGAAGTGGGAAAACGGAATCCGTGGTCTATGGCTTGTTAATGCACTTTCAGAAACATAGCTTTTGCGGGGTCATCCATGACTACAAACACTTTGAGATCACCGAACTGGCCTATCCCCTCTTCCATGACCAAGGCATTCCTTTTCATATCGTGTCCTTCGATACCATCCACAAACGGGTGAATCCCATTGCGCCCCGTTACCTGCCCGATGAGGAAAGTGTGAACGAGGTCTCCCGGGTCCTACTGGAAAACCTTCTTGAACAACGAGAGTCGGTGGCCCAGGGTTCCTCCAAGTTCTTCAACGATGCTGTCGAGGGACTGCTGGGAGGATTGGTCTGGATGCTTCGCACCCATCATCCCAAATACTGTACTCTCCCCCATCTTATCGCGGTATACCAACTATTGGAGCCTGAACATCTCATCCAATGGCTGAGCCAAGATCTCGTGGCCAAAGCCATGGCCGATGCCTTTATCGCAGGCAAAGACTCCGAACGCCAGACCGCAGGGGTACTTTCCACGCTGGCCAATGCCCTCAAGAAAATATCGACCCAACGGATATTCATGGCCCTCTCTGCGGATGAAGTGGACTTGGATATCAATAATCCCAAAAACCCTGCCGTCCTATCCATCGTCAACCATCCCAAATTTGAAACGGCCTATTCCCCCATCATCGCCACCATTCTGCATACCGTTATCAAACAGATGAGCCTTCGGGGGCAACGTTCGTCCTTTGTTTTGATGGAAGAGGCCCCGACCATTCGGTTGCTCAATATGCACCGTATTCCGGCCACCCTCCGCAGCTATGACATCACCACCGTCTATGTGATGCAGGACAAGGCCCAGAACGATATGATGTATGGCGATAAGGCCAGTAGGGCCATACTCTCCAACCTGTCCTATCAGTTTTTTGGGAAGGCCAATGATCCTGACACCGCCTACTATTATGAACGCTTTTTCGAATTGGTTAAAAAACCCATACGGAGCGTGAGCAAGAAAGCGGATTTTATGGCGTCCGATACCCGCATCACCAATATTGAACGGGAAGTGGGTAAGGTCCGATCTGAGGAGTTCTTTCGGTTGAAACAAGGAGAGTTCATCGCCTTTTCCGATGGGAAGGACAGAAAGGTACGGTTTCCGCTGCCAAGGGCAGCACGCGATTTGCCAAAGCCCAATCACCCTTCAAACAGCCCTGAAATTGCCGCCAATTTTCAGCGGATACATTTGGAGGTGAAGGGGTTGTTTCAAAAGCAATGATAAAATACTAAATCCCCTAAAACACCATATTTTGCTCTGTTTTTATCGAATTAGGGAGTTGCACACCGGTGACAAGATGGATAAGCATTAAGGGTTTCGTTAGTTACTCAAACCGTTTTGCATTCAATTAAGGCTCTTCCTTCCTGAAATTTGGCAGTTATAAATCGGCTACTGCGCATTCACAGGTCCGTTACTAAAAGTTTAAATGAACAATTGACTATCTTTTTTTCGATTTAGTACCTTTAGACAAAAACTAAATGGAAAGGGGAAATATTATATTGTACGATGATAAGCCTAATATAGAAATACGGTTGGACAATGACACCATTTGGTTGAATCAGAGACAAATGGCAGACCTTTTTGATAAGGACAGTGATACTATAGGTCTGCACCTAAAAAACATATTCGCGACCAAGGAACTGGATAAAAAAGCAACTACCGAGAAATACTCGGTAGTTCAAAAAGAAGGTAAAAGACGGGTAAGGCGCAATGTGCTCTTTTACAATCTAGATGCCATAATTTCTGTTGGCTATCGGGTTAATTCTAAGCGAGGAACTCAATTTAGAATTTGGGCCAACAGCATTTTAAAGGATTATTTGGTAAAGGGCTATGCCGTAAATGAAAAAAGATTAGCTCAAAAAGAAGAGGAAATCCAGATACTAAAAAACGGTATATCCATATTGGGCAGAGCGCTGGAAGAAAAGTCAAAACTTGAAAACAATGAATGGCTGAAGCATTTCGCTCAGGGCCTTGAATTACTAGATGACTATGACCATGAAAACCTTGATGTTAAGGGGTTAACTAAAAGAGAAGCTGTTTTTCCAAGTATGGAGGAATATCAAGAACTTATCCGACAAATGGCTACAGCATTTGATTCTGACTTATTTGGAAAAGAGAAAGATGAAAATTTTCAAAGCTCCCTTGCTCAAATTACCAAAGGTTTTGAAACAGAAGATTTTTACCCCACTATTGAAGAAAAAGCCGCCACGCTCCTATATTTGATAACAAAGAATCACTCTTTTGTTGATGGTAATAAACGAATAGCCGCCGCTTGTTTCCTTAAATTTTTAAATGCAAACAGCATGCTCGTTTCTAAATTGGATAAACCAATCATAAGCAGTGATACCTTGGCCAGTCTAACACTGTTTATCGCTTCCAGTAAACCAGAGGAAATGCAGACGGTAAAAAGATTGGTGATTAGTGTTTTAAATAGAAACAAATAATTGCAAGTTCAAACAAACGATTGCATGACCAACAAACCAGAATCAAATGGGAACTAGAATAGTCTTATCAATAATCATACTTTCAATTTTCGGTTGTAATAAGGATAATGCAAATAACGAAACTGAGATTCATGGCACTTATAAAGGGATTTTTGAGCGGGATGATATCGTTTCAAATGTTGAGTTGACATTTTATGGCGGGACTTGGTTGGGTGAAAGTGAAAGGTCCAAATATCCTGCATTATGTAATGGTACTTATTCGATTTCAAGAAATGTTGTTTCCTTCGAGAATGCCTGTGCTTGGACAGCTGAATTTGATTGGACTCTGATATTGAGTGATGAATGGAATTATGATATTAAAGGCAATTTATTGGTTTTAACCAAGTCAAATGGAGACAAATATGAATTATCGAGACAATAAGAGGGAGTCTAATGGCCAACTTATAACCTATTAATATCGATTAATTAGTTGGGGTGACCAAGGAGTGGCCTTAACTGATGCGGTCGGATTGTTTACAAAAGTTGAAATATGAGTTATACCGCAAAACAGGTAGAAGACTTTTTTAAAAGAATTGACAACTTGGACGTCTCCCAGGAGCCCAAATTTGGTAAAATGAATGCTTGCCAAATGGTTTGTCACTGTACTGATTTTTTTAGAATGGCCATTGGGAATAAGAAAGCACATGAATATGGTACTATAAATCCGACTGAAATCCTCGAACTCTCAAGTTCAGGACAGACCGTAGCTGCACCAAAAGGCTTCGGTCAAATCGAGGGAGAAGGGACTCTTCCTACCAATTTTGAAAATGACAAAACCATCTTAAAAGAACATATTCGAGAATTTTCAAATCTGGGCAAGGATTATCAATTTGCAGAACATCCTTATTTTGGAAATATCAGTTACGATAGATGGGTTGAACTAGCTATTTATCACCTAAATCATCATTTGAAACAGTTCTCCGTTTAATTATTAGAAGAAGTTAAATCCATATAGAAGTTTAATAGAACGATGACCGAACAAGAATTTTTCAAAAATCTACAAGAAAAGACGGAAACGGTGTTTTATCAGAGTGAAATCTACACTAAAAATAAAGATAAAAATTGGTTTTATTCCATCTGTAACGGGCCCATTTTGAGGCATAAACCAATCATTTTCGGATTGAATTGGGGCGTTAGCAATAACCCGAATTATGAAGGGCACAAGGCACAGAAAACATATCCAGAAAATATTGATAAAAATACCTGGAAGTTTAAATCCCATGTGAACACCTATTTGATCAAATATTTTGGATACTCTTTTGATGAAGTCAATTACAGTAATCAATGCTTTTTTAGAACCCCAAACGAGAAATTTTTAAGTTACCAGGATTGGAGGGACTCAATAGCCCTGTTTAGGGAATATGTTGAGTATATAGACCCTCCTTATTTAATCATGTTGGGAAGACCTAGACACTTAAATAACGACGAACTTAAAGACTACAGAAAAATAGGATATTTTCCATTAGGATCAAAAAGAAGGTCTTTTGTTCGATTGGGAACCCTTTTTGATAAATACACCTTTGGCTCAGTCCCCCATAGCTCTGCTCATATCTCTCCTAACACCCATGATGAATTATGGAAAATTCTAAAAGAAAACTTGAAATAATATCCAAAATAGGTTTCCATATCCCAACTATTTCGATTTTTGTAATTTCATTTTAAATATGACTCTTTGATGAATAGGTCAGCTTCAAAATCCACAAAAAAAGAACTGGTAATTTGGATAGAATCCCTCAACGATGATTCAATTATTGCGCTATTACATTCTATAAAACTTTCCAGTGAAGGAAAGTCTGGCGACTGGTGGGATGAACTTACAGAAAGTGATCGGGTAAACATTCTCTCCGGCATAAGAGACCTTGAACAAGGACAGACAATGAACTCAAAAGAGTTTTGGAAGGAGATTGCCAATGGGTAATATTTGTGAAGTCACCTGGACAAAAAAGTCCGTTTCCAACGCATTGGAAATCAAATCACACCTTAATCGCAAGTTCGGCAAAAAGGATGACCTAGTCTGGTTTGAAAAACTTTTAAAGCAATTTGAGAAAACCGTGTTTCATTTACCAACGCTTTATCCAAAATCACATAAACTTAAATCCTTACGACGCGCTGTAATACACAAAAACATTACCATCTATTATCTGGTCGAAAAAGAAAGGATTACAGTCATTTCGATGAAGGATAATTGATAACTTTAAACAAGTGGGTAAAAAAACTAATGTGCTAATAGACGAAAACATATTGAAAACATATCACTGGAAAATAATACTATACTTGCTGGTTCTTTTATGGATATGCCTATCCATTTTAAGCTGCAGCAAGGATGAGTGCCGTGAAGAGAAAAAAGAAAATTGTGCAGTAACTTTTGAAATCAACCCCGTTTGTGGGTGCAATGGTGTTACTTACGAAAACCCATCAACAGCCGAGTGTAATGGCATCAAGGACTATACAATGGGCTCATGCAACTAGGTGTTTTGACCGTATAGTAAGCGAAGCGAGGTCTTTTTTTTTAAATAGCTGTGTGCCAAGTAATTTGTATGGATTGCCTTAGTTAGCCTATTTTTACTTGAATTAGTTTTGATTCATTGAATCGAGCACGAACCCAATCCAAATGATCAATGAAAAAAATTGTGCCTTTGATTATAATGGCTTTTATGTTGTCTAATTGCTCCGAAAATGATGGCGGTATAGACTGCGCGCTTTTTGATCCTGGCTTCCCTTCGTTGTATGTCAGACTGATCGATCAAAATGGAGATAATCTAATTGGGAACGGAACCATTGACCCGAACGAAATAATACTCCTAAAAGGATTGGGCTACAGATACAATCCGCCCAATGAATTTGCAGTTCCAGATTCCGATATCAGAAAGTTCGACAATACAATCAAGCTGTATATCCCGAATGAGTCTACTTTTCAATATATCATTAAACTGAACGAAACTGATGTTGTTACCTTGGATATTTCTGCTCAACGAAAAAATATCCCCTGCGATCTTTTTTATTATATTCCAACAGGGATATTGCAGAATAACAAAGAACTCCAAATAGAGGAAGTTTTCACCTTGGAATTTATAGCAGAAATTACAATTTAAAAATCATGTACATGGAACAATCGGTCCATTTTAATTGCGACTCGTTTGTGGTGGCGATGATAGAAACACCCCAAAATATATTCAGAGATGGTAAAAAAGCGAACTGAGCACATAATTCATGCAGATGAAGTCGAAATAGGTCCACTCCAATTGCAATTGATGCTCGGGTCCTCGTACAAAAAAGCGATTGAACTATGCGTAAACAGCATTTTTTGTAACTGTGGGTCAAAAGACAAACGTCTGGTTAATTACAAAAGCTATATCAACGACGTAAACGATGTCATTCTAAAGGGCTGGTGTAGTTCTTGTAATACCATCGCAGCAAGATATATAGAAACTGGTGAACGTGAAGGTATTGAAGCCATTGCGGATAGAATAAGACATACCAATCAAAAATAACCTTATATACTTGACCAGTAAAACGGTATGAAGATGAACATCTTACTCGTGAATCTCATTTTTATGATACCTAAAAAAGAAGATGTCTTTTTGTTGATTAGAGCCCCTAAAAATAGTAAAGGAAGGTGAAATTAACCTTATGTGTTGGTGCTGAAAAACTTCTGTAAACTACCTGCTCAATCTTATAGCCTTGAACTTCATGACTTTTGATGTTTCATATCCTATGTTTAATATATTCCCATCTATTGCATAATTCATTATAAATGCTTCCCGACTCGAGTCATAGGTCGAAGCGATGGTCTGATAAAAACGCATCCCCCACTCACTTTCGGCTACTTCGGTTCCATTCAGCGAAAGAAATGTCAAACTACCTGTACCCGAAGCATACTCCCCGAAAAAAGTGTTCCGTGCCGTTGAACCATCAAATTCATCTTCCTTAAACGTGATTCGGATAACATCACCCCTGTTAGGGGTATTTATATTTTCTCCCGTACTTTCATTGAAGTACGAAACCAACTCCCAAGAACCCATTAGCGTTACATTGGTCACCACATCATCATCACTGCATCCCAAACAGAAAAACAGCATCAGAAGTATAGCTAAATACCTGACTGACATAACAATAATTTTATAGTAATATACAATTTTAACATAGACATCCCTTCGTTAAATCATCACAATTTTTAATTCCTTATGTTTGAGTGGCCTGAATTTTATTTCTAAACCATTTGGAATAACAATCAAACAATATTTTGAGGAATCGGTAAAGTGCGGTATGTTTTATTAAATCAAATGATAAAATTGGCCGTAACTAATCATCGAAACCAACCTTGATATAGAAATGACCATGAAAAAAAAACGTGCAAACTCGGAACACTACATTTGGGGAGACAATTGCCATGGTTGGCATCTATTGAAAAATGACCGATTGAGTATCATAGAAGAGTCCATGCCGCCCAACACATCTGAGGTCAAGCATTACCATAACAAAGCTCAGCAATTCTTCTATATTCTAAAGGGTAGTGCAGTTTTTGAGTTGGACAATACAACTATGCACATTGGCGAACGGGAAGGGATACATATCGGAAGTCAAGTTATCCACCAAATTCGAAACGAGGGCAGCACAAATTTGGAATTTATTGTAATCTCAGAGCCCACATCTAAAGGTGATCGGGTAATCATAGAACAGACCAAAACCAAACAACAATCCTAAGCAAAAAAGGTCAGTTATTCCCGAACTTCTCCAACGCGGCGAGGATAGGCCCCAAAGACTTACCCTTTTCCGTGAGGGCATAATTCACCTCGGGTGGAAAGCCGTTTGTTTCACGTCTCTTGATGATGCCCTTAGACTCCATTTGCCGTAAATGGTCTGCAAGAACCTTTTTAGAAACTCTAGGCATCGATCGCCAGAGGTCGTTGAACCTGAATTCCCCATGGTAGAACAAATAATGCAAGATCATGGGTTTCCATTTTCCCGAAAGCATGGTCAACGCCTTCTTTAATCCACAATTCTCAAAATCCTTGTAGTCCATCGCGGGTTTATCCATAAAACAAAGTTACCTAAAAGTAACCTTCTTGCTCATTTATCAAGACTCAGCTAGGTTTACCAAAATAAAGATGACGTCCCTTAGATACTAATGGAGCTGAGGCGGACTTTAATGAATAAAATGTTTAAACCCTATCCTATGCACATACAGTTATGGCGCAATGCCACCATCCAGATTGCAGTCGGAAAAACCAACATACTGATCGACCCCATGCTGGGAGAAAAAGGAGCGGTCGGTCCTTTTCCCTTTACCAATGATCAACGTGAAAATCCATTGGTCCCCTTGCCCTTCTCTGAAGAGGAACTAAGAAAAAAACTGAAATGCATTGATGCCGTCTTTGTTTCGCATCTGCATCCGGACCATTGGGATGAGGCAGCCATTCGTTTAATCGAGAAGACAACCACAATCATATGCCCTGAACCTTTGGCAAAAACCATAGCTTCTTATGGCTTTCAAAATATTGATTTACTCAAAGACCAAATAATACGTGATGACATTCAGCTCCATTTGACCAATGGACAGCATGGCACCGGTGACATAGGGAAACATATGGGTCAGGTCAACGGAATCGTACTTGAGCACCTTAGTCAAAAACTTTATATCGCAGGGGATACCATATGGTGCCCTGAGGTTAAGGAAGCCATCAATAAACACCGGCCCCAACATATCATTGTGGCTGGTGGTGCAGCCACCTTTGCCATCGGAGACCCCGTCACCATGACAGGGGAAGACATCAAAGCGCTTTGTGAATACGCGCCAAAGTCATCCATTTGGATAACCCATATGGAGGCGGTAAGTCCATGCAGGGAGGATAGGACCATGCTTACTGAATATCTAAAGTCCCATGGGCTTTTAAATCAGTGCAAAATATTGGCCGATGGCGAGGAAGTAGAGTTAAATTGAACGGAGTTCTCCATTTGAAGAGGTGCCAGTGAAAAAACCATACCTTCTTCAACCTCCCCCCTCCTAAGGTTGTAGACCTATTTCATGGAAAACAACCCTATTGCACATGGCACTACCTAAAGCAGTGAGGCGGTGATTCGATTATATTATAAACGAAAAACCGAACCGCAACCGCATATGCATCGTGCAAAGAAGTGCTTTGGAAAATCGGTATCCAAGGGTTTAATGGCGCGTAAAAAGCTTCGGTTCCAATATCCTATTTGGTCCCTTGCTTTCCCATTTGGTATTAGAACCCCAAGTGGGCCTATGATACCTTTTCCCTTTCAACACCAGTTTGCGACTGCCGCTTTTTTCCTGTAGCTCTATCATTAGACGTTCCTTACCGCTCAAGGTAAACTTGGGTACCACATAAACAAAACGCTCCACATGGCCTACCTTGACAATGGAAAGCTTGTTATATCTGTAAATTGGTTCCAGAGAAAGTTTCTGATAAGAGGACTTCTTTCTTCGGTTCCCATTCACCTTGAACAGCTGGACAAAATCCACCTCAAAATCAATATCGGACCTGTTTTCAATCTCAAGAACGATATAGGTTTCCTTACCAAAATAGGACACATCACGAAGTCGAAGGACCATGCCATCCTTGCGTTTGGCCTTCATCACGGTAGTATTTCGTTCCAAAAAATAGCAGCTGGCCTTGCGATACTGAAGACTGTCCGACGGTGTAACGGTTTGGAATCTTCTTCTTTTCTTTTGGGCCATTTCATCCTTACGCTTTTCGGGCAGGACATTGCCAATAGCCTCGCTCTCATTGATAAACCTATGGCTTTCCTTTAGCTGTTTTCGATAGGCCAGATAATAGGAATAGGCCAGACCATCCTCGGTCACCACCAGCAGATTGCTGTCAGAACCTTGGTTTCCTTGCAAAAGTCCTACCCTTTCGGGAGTTTCTTTGTTATAGCCTAATCTATAATTGGAATGCCCAGTGACAGCCCGTGATATCGACTTTGGGAATATCAGGGACAAAACATGGGTGTCGTTGACATATAAAGTGTCCGCTTGGGCATTAGCCGTAGCAATTGACCAAAAAAGCACCAGTAAATATTGAAGCATTTTCATAGGATTTGATTTTCTGATTTGAGTATGAGTTGATAACCATCATGAACGGTAACACGCACGGTACGATTGGAGCGTCGGAACACCTGTTTGATGCCTCCCAATTGGGGCATGCCCGGAAGGCTGATATCCTGAACAGCATCGTCCAGCACCTCTCGTGTTGCTTCTTCGCGATAACTGTTCTCCACATAGATACCTTCTCCCCCGTCCATGGTATCGTAGGCCTTTAAACAGACAGGATGCTGGCCGATATGGTCAATGGACAGAAAGACCCGATTGGCCCGAAAGGAGACAAAGCCATAGAGCAAGGTGTTCCGCTTAAAAAGCCTACTGTTGAATACAACATCTTCCATTAACCGAAGCTCAAGACGGTTTTTGGCCCGCACCCGTTGCTCACCGTTAATTACGGCCTTAATGGCAACGGGAGGTTGAACACTATCAGGCTGAAGTATTTCAGAGCCAAAAAAAGCGGTATGGGCCTTGGAAAAATCAATGGGTTTTGGTTTTGGCTTTGGGTCGGGGTTTTCAGTTTTGATGTTACCTCTTTGTTGGGTTTTTATTTTAGGCTTTCGGTAAGTGCCCGCCCCATAATCAATACGTCCCTCCCTATAGATGCTGTCCACAATACGCCGGCGCTGTTCTTCCTGTAATTCCGGGTCGTAGGTCCCGGTGGAATCAATATACTCTTCCCCGTACAGACTGGGCTTTGTTCGTTCGCGTTCGTCCTTGATGGCGTCGACGGCCTCTAGCTTTGAGCTGAACTCTTCTGGTTCCTCTACCAGTTCCGGCACCCTTGGTTGCCTTATCTCCTCATCTTTCGAGGTTTCCCCCATCTGCAGGGCATAGAGAATAATAAACCCACAAATGCTGATAAGCAGCCCTATAAACAACAATTTGTTTCTATCCAGTTTCATCATGACACTAATTGTTTTCTGGTTCAAGTTGACGGAGGGAATCTTCAAAAAAATCGGTAATCAACAGTCCATGTGGATTGTGTGGAAAGTTCCTGTCCACTACAATAAGTTCGCCTGAGGTAACCAATTGGTAGCGGTCCGTGACCGCTCCTCGATGGACCTCAAACACCGTCCTCGCCCTAAAACGATAAGGCTCCTTGTCCAAGTCCAGTTCAATGTCCACCTGTGCAACCTCTTGCCGCAAGGAAAACTGCAACAGACGGTTATAGACCCCATCCGACTTTTTTTGTCGGTAAATAGCATCCACCGAAGCGTCCCCTAGCCACAAGGCCTTATCCAGATGGTCGCGGTAATTGCTATCATCAATACCATAAAAAAGCCGGTGGAACAGATCAATATGGGCCAAAGCCTCCACCTCCCGTTTCTCTTCTTGGCCGACCAGCTGCAATGGCAGTATCGTGCCTTCCGCATCTATCGCAAAGGCAGCGTTCAATAATTTCTCTTGATAATGGTACAGTAGTCCCATCGAAATGCCGCTTGTCAAGAGACAGAAAACGACCACGGCCAACACTATAAAACGGTTCAGGCGCAATACGTCGGTAATGTTTTTGTATACTTTTTTCATATCGGTTTGTTTTCAATAATGATTATGGATTAGGCGCCCCCAGCAAAAAGTCGGAAGGTGAAGGTGGTCGCCCGTTTATAGAGCTTGAACTTCAGCAGTACAATAAACCCTATCCCCGCCAGTTCGATCAAGGGGCCGAACAGCTCGCTGCCAAAGTCCGTTCCAAAGAGATTGGGCCAAAAATTGTCCGTGATTTCTTGATAGAGGGCATTGACAAAGACATTGACCAAAAAGAAGGCCGGGACGATCATATACACCGCTGCATACAAGCGGAAGAAGCGATAGCCCATTTCCCTGAACTTCTCAAAGACCGCCATACTAATGACCAAGGGGAAAAAGGCCTGCATCACCCCAAGGATAAAATAACGTTCGGCCAAAAAGAGCGGATAGATGAACAGATCCAACACCCAAAGCACCAAACTCCCGGCCCAAGCCAGGGTCCTTAAACCTATCAAGGGTGTGGCCAGCCATTCGTACAATAGGCCCATGGCCTTGGTGGCCGCATCCAAGAGACCTGTCTCCTCCTCGACTTCCACTTCCTGAAGGGCAAGTGGCAATAGTTCAGGTGCCGTATCCCTATATTGGCTCTCAATTGCCACTAAAATGGTGTCAAAGGCGCCCAACACTTCTGTTGAGAACAACACCACCAATACCACCGCAAAATTCCGAATCAGATCGCTAGGCGTCAGTCCCCAAGTGAGTCCTGTGCGCATCGCTCCGCCCTCATAATACTTTTTGATGATATTGACCAAAAAGAACAGTATGGCCAAGGCCTTCATCCCACCAATGGTGTAGGTGGCAAAACTGCTGTCCTTGATGGTCTGGAAGACCGCATCCACATATTCAAGTCCCATATCGTTCTAGTTTAATAGTTGGGTTTCCTGTCCTTGAACAAGGCCTGCATCTTCCGAAAGGAAATGATCATGTCATACCGTTTTTTCCGATGCTTGATATCGGCCAACATTTTTCGGGATTCCACCCGTTGGGCCTCCAATATGTCCAGCCGTTCGGCGTCGGTCATGTTTAAAAAGTCATTGCTGAGCACGTGCCCCATAAAATCCAATTGGTCCAGGGAATGTTCCATGATACCGTTGAAGGCATTTGATATAATCTCGACTTCATCGCCATGGATATAAGGGGAGTTCAAGACTTCCCTCAGATCGTCCCGGACCATCTCAAAGAGTTGTTCGTTGTTGCGGGTAATGTCCCGGACCGCTTGGTACTGCCTCACCGCATTGTTGACCTTTTCTATCTTTTCTCGTACCGCATTGAGCTGTTCCACCATCTTTAATAATTCCGCGGTCTGCTTGGCGGATTCAACCAGCTGTTTGGCCAAGGATATAAAGTTGGTATTGTCGTACACCGGCATCCCCTGGGCCGTAGCACGGCCGGGCCATAAAAGCAGGAGGGTCAGGGCCACAATGATTGAAAAGGGCACCTTCTTCATGGATTGGTTTTTAGTTGTTTTCATGTTGCAGTGTTTTCTGATGGATGAATGCTTGGATGGCCAACTCCATATTATGGGCCTTTTCATAAAGCGCCATAATGGCCCGGTTTTCGGTACCGTCGGTGAGGTAGGCGGCATAGGCCTCTGGGGGCACTTCCAAGCGGTAGATATTGCTCTCTGACCCAATCTTGATAAAGATCTCCGTGTACTTGCGTTCGCCTTTCAGGTCGTTCCTGATGGACCGGAGCTGGTTCAGGTCGTGGGCGCTCAAATTGAGGCGTTGCCGGAGCACATCATAGCCCTTTTCGTTCCGCAGGCTATAGATGACCTGGGTATTCTCCAAGATGGTGGCCGAGGTATGGTTCTCTGGCAATTGGTTGATGGACTGCAGTACAATGCCAATGGCGCCGTTCTGCTTTCTGATGGCCTGATAGTAAAACTCCACGCTCTCCAGAACATTGGGAAACTTGAGCTGTTTGGCAAATTCATCGAATAGGATGATGCCCCGCTCGCTTCGGTTTTGCCAAATGGTCCGTTGGATGGCAGACTTGATGAGCTTGAGCATCACGGACAAGACCTCACGGTTGTCCCTGACCTCGTCCAATTCGAATATGATCAGCCGCTTGTCTTCCAATCGGTGAGATCGGTCCTCCCCGACCTTAAAAAGAAAGCTGTAAATGCCATCGCCCACATACTCGGAAAGGATGTGCAAAAAATTGGTCAGGTTGAAATAACCGGGGTCAATGCCCAAGGTTTCCAATAACGTATTTTGGTGTTCTTGGATGTAGGTATACAGCCCTTCGAGCGAATGCCCCTCCTTGACCTTTTCATAATAGGAACGAAGGATTTTCTTCAGGGCCACCTGCTGTGCCTTGCCCATAGCATCGCTGGAAGCATAGAGCTCCATCAAAAAATTCGTAAGGTCCTCCAGCCACTCCGCGGCGACACCGTCGCCAGGGGTTTTATAAAAGGGATTGATGCCGAGGTCTTTACCGGGTTCGTATTTGAGGATGATGTGTTCTTCCGGATATAATTGGGCAAACTTGGCGTAACTACCGCCCAAATCGATGATAACTAAGCGGACGTCCTGCTCAAAATACTGCCGTAGGATATTATTGGCCAAAAAGGACTTGCCCTCTCCCGTAGGAGCGAATATGGCAAAGTTCCGGGCCTTGATACGATGCTTTCCCTCGTCCCATACATCCTTGACCACTGGTATGTTTTCCAGACGGTCATTGAAAATGATTCCCTTTTTATCAGAGCGATAATTCGTGGAATTGATCCATAGACAGAGTGCATGTTTTAGATCGGTGACATAAAGGTCGGTATCGCCAAAATTGGAGGAAAACAAGGGATAGCTGTTGAGTACATAATGGATACGTGACTTGCTCACTGGACTGTACGGTTGAATATCCAATTCCTTGAAACGGGCAGTGAGTTCCGACAACGATCGATCCAAACCCTTTTCACTCTTGGCCCAGCAAAGCACGTTCAATTGGCCCCTGATGATCAATGATGAATCATCTTGGTTGAGCTTGGAAAGGGTATCCGATACCCTATCATATAGCAGTTTGTTCCGAGAACCGAAATTGCTGCTCTTGGAGAGTTCCTCCAACCGTTTTTCGAGAAGTCTGCGCCATTTGTGCCGATCATCCAAATGGATGATCTGGTTGACGATATGATTTCCAGGAAAGGTAAGCCCGAACCCATCGATAAAACCTTGGTGGAACAAAAACCCATCTGCGGTATATTGTTCGTTGGGCCGACTGGTCTGCACGGTATCCCCAAAACAAGCTTCATTGTTCACGGCCATGGCCCCAAACCGATGCTCGCCGACCTGGACCCTGTCCTTTTCCAATACCATGTCCGTATCGAATCCTTCGTTAAACCCATTGAAATAGGCATCCGTATATTGGATCATAGCGGCCTGATTGAACGGCAATAGTTTGAGTTTTGGGGAATTGTTGAGATATCCAACCGCATCCCTGACCGCTTTGCCGAACTCTTCCACTTGTTCCCCAAGGGTCTGCGGTAACTTTTTGGATACTTTGGCAAAGGGATTGATCAGCGCGGAGCTATTGATGGCCCTGTTCTTGGGCCAGATAAAAAAGATCAGGGATTTATGGGAAAGGTGTTCCCTGCCCTCAAAATGGTTCCTTGTGGCCTTTGCCAAAAAGGAACTTCCGGGCAGTTGACCGGCATCATAAGATACTTTTTGGTAAATATCCTGCTTGTGGATCATAGTACCCACGGGTAAGGATTTCAAGGCTTGGAACCAGTGGCCGTGCAGCTCTTCGAAATCTGCCTCGGACAATGAATAGATTTCGGGAAGTTCTACCCGGTAAGCGTAGGCAATGTTACCATTGTTGGCCAATACCCTGTTCCGATCGATATCCACGATGGGATAGCTTTCATGAAAGTTCATCGTAGAGCTCATAGGACGATATTTTTTTATTGGAGATGATATGGGGGAATGAAACCCCTATTTGTAGCAGTCTTGGTTCTTGGACCAATTTGAGCAATGTGCCATAGAGTACTGTATTGCCAATGCCCATCAAAATGAGGAGGATTAAATTAAAGGAGAAGATGACCGCTATGAGGGAGCCCACAACGGCCATCATCTGGAGGGCAAAAAAAGCCACGGGCAATCCAAAGATCAAGGCACGGACACGGATGTTTCGATAAACACTATACTGTTTCATATCATGTTATTGTTGACTAAAAAAGTTGCTTGTGGCTTATACGACAATACCGATGAGATAGGTAAAGATGCCCACGACCGCCCCGGCAATGAGCACAAAGACGAGAACACGGGTAATCCCCTTTTTGAGGTCGGCGTTCTCCCCAAAGAAATGGCCCGCGTTGAAAAGAAAGCCTATGAGGAAGATCACGCCCAGGATGATGGGGAAAATGGCCCGGATGGTATCCGAGATATCCGCAACCGAATCCTCGATTCCCCCGATTTGGGGATAGCTGGTCTGGGAGATAAGAAGTCCAAGAGCAAGTACTACTGATTTTTTAAAGTTTTTCATGACCGTTCGTTTTTTGATGGGCCCCAACGCCATACTATGGGAATGGAACCTGTTCGTGATGATTGATTGAAATGCCCTTAGAGCTGGTTGTATCGCCCAATGGGATTTCCGATGTGGAATTTCCAGTGATATGGAGAAAAGGCTTTAAAAATCACATTTTTTAACACTTGAAGCTGTTAATTATTGAAATATTGGCACCAAAATCATCGTATCGCTGGAAATTGTTCAAACAAAAGTCTTCCACTATGAAACTATACCTGTACTCCATAGCAATGTTCGTTTGCTGTTCAACAGCAATGGCGCAAAAGCCCATTGTGGTCATCGACCCCGGCCATGGAGGTCCCGATTCCGGAGCCATTGGGACAAACGGTGTTTTGGAAAAGGAAGTGGTCTTGGATATAGCCAAACAATGCCTGTTATTGAACCGGAGCCTGTTCCAGGACAGTTTGGAAATCTACCTGACCCGCTATTCCGATACCTTGGTCTCTTTGGGTACTCGCACTAGGCTGGCTAAGGCACTTGGAGCGGATGCCTTTGTGTCCATCCATTGCAACCAAGCCCCGAATGAGAATGCCCAAGGCTTTGAAATCTTTTTGTTCCATGGGCAGGTCAATCCGAAAACCACAATTATGGCCGCCAATTTGGCCGACCAGTTACAGCATCGATTGGGAATTTATGACAGGGGTGTCAAATATGACAACTTTCAGGTGTTACGGGATACCCACGGGCAATGCCCCTCCCTCCTTTTGGAAACCGGATTTATCTCAAATAATGTGGAAGCTAATTATGCCAAAAGAACGGAAAGTCAGTCCGCTATTGCCCTGGCTCTATTACAATCACTTATTAAATCCTTCTATTATGACTGAACTGTTATTGGCCATGACCAAAATATTGAGGAGGCTTTTGTCCGCATGGATAACTTTCATTATAAATGAAGTGAACCAATTTCGGAACAAAGGATAAAATCCAATGAATACTAAATGCTTGGGATGAGCTGATTTTTGGCAAGGTCTCTTTTCAGTTTAAATTTCACCGCTCTTAAAAATCAAAATGACCCTAAATAATTTATCTTTATGTCATGTGCTACTCCACCACATTACGGAAGACCAAGGAAGAAGTCGAAGAAAGGTTCAGGGCGAGACTGCAAATTGAACTAGAGTATACCCCTTACTATCATATGAACGGTTTTACCCATGGCAACTTGTATATCGTGCCCATGGAATATCCCGATGAACTGCTTCCTGCCATGTGGGGCTATGTTCCTCCCTTTGGGATGGATGACCCCGATGCATTCCATAAAAGGTACAATACCCTCAACGCTAAAAGTGAAACCGTTTTTTCCAGCAATACCTACAAGCACTCTATCCATGACAAGCGCTGTTTGATAATTGCCGATGGTTTCCATGAACCTCATCACGTCAAAAAAGTATCCTACCCCTATTTCTGCCACTACAAGGATGATTCCCTTTTCGCCTTTGCCGGTCTCTACTCTGAGCTGGATGACGACCTCTATAGCTGTACCATTATTACCATGCCGGCCAATGAACAGTTTGAGCAGATACACAACCAAAAGAAAAGGCAGCCGTTGATCTTGGACCAACACTGGGAAGAGGATTGGCTCCTCCCCGATCTGCATGAACCAGGTATCAAGGAACTTATGAAATCCGCATTTACCACCAAAGAAATCGAAGCCTATACGGTCTCACGCGATTTGTACAAAAGAGGGATCGACACCAACAATAAGCTGGCCATTGAAAAGAAGGATTATCCGGAACTCAACCAACAGGGGAGTCTGTTTTAACTTATCAACACAATTGATTATGTATTGGAATAAATCCTAATTTTGGGATTATATCCAATGAAGCATATCAAGTACAGGAATTCGGACAAAAAGGCCATCAAAATTTTGATGCGAGAAATCGGGGCGTACCGGTATGAAATCGCCTTGGAACAAATGAAGGTGGAACAGCGCCCCATTAGCATGGAAGGATTCTACCTTGAGGCCAACGATGACTGTATATTTTTATGCCACCGCTACCCTTCAGGGTACATTCTAAAGCTGATGAAGGTCGAACAGTTCGAAATGTTGCCCAGGGATGGGTGGGAACTTGTTAAGGTCTAAAAAATTAAATTTGAAATAATAAACAATTAATACAATGGATGAAAAGGATATGACCTTGTTTTTTCATAGTGTTCTTATAAACACATATGCTAAGATTAGAGAAACTGTCAAATCCAAATCAGATGTGATTTATATAGAGAAGGATTCTGAGAATGAAATTATCATCAGGCCAATTCGTGACTATCCTAATTTTCTATTTCAAATTAGTAAGCCAATTGAAAAAGGAAATAATTTAGTTTTTAGTATAACAAGGGCACCAAAGAATGCCCGGAGCAACAACAGCGAGATTCTGAATTCTGACCATAAGAATCTTGAAAGGGTTTTTAATGCGTGGATTGAATTAATCAATAAACACCTCGGTAAAAAGCCTATTCACCCAAATGAAGACAGCATAGACCAACAATACAATCAAGAGTTCTATGATTGGTTTGAAATTGTCGAGGAAGATGCTGATTCTGCCCCATTTGATATAAAACGTCAAATATTAATTGAACATTCGTTGGATATAGGCATTAAAGCTTTAATTGAGGCTGGGGTAAAAGAAGATGACCCAATTATTAATGAAGCACATTCCTTGAAATCCAAAGTAGGAATTTATTCTAAAAAGCAAGTTATTAAGGTTGGTAGGCAATTATATATTATGTTAAGAAAAAAAGGAGGTGTCTTAACGAAAAAAGTATACGACATTTGGGAAAAAGAAATGATAGCCATGGGCTTCAAAGAATTAATAAAATTCTTGGGAAATGAGGCATTGAAACTACTACCCTAAATCTCTCCTGCATCATTTCGGACCTATAAAGTTCCTGCCTTAGCTGACTGTCTTCTTTTTCAACCGCACACCTTTTGTGTAATCCATTTTAAATTTCAGTTTTAAAAGCGGGCTGCATTAAAAGTTGTTCCTTACTGGAAATACCTATTTGTTTGGCGACAGATTTCCAATCCTTGACCACTCGTATTACCTTATTGGTAATAGCATCCATTTCATCATCACTTAAGCGGAAATATTCCCCAACACTTTTTGCAAGTTCAAAGTCAAGGGCATTATCATCCATATCAATATTTAATGCCAATCCGTCCTTTTCAATGGAAGGGTTCAGATCATAAGCTGGCGACAGTTCCCAACCTTTTTCATTTAGAATAAAACCGTGGTTCCGCAGATGGTCGTCCGTATTTGAAACGGCAATATTAAAAATAATCCTTCGCCATAGCTGATGTAAATTTTCCTCTACATTGGTTCCGTAATTTTCAATCACATCGACGATATCCAAATAGCTCGGAGAGAAAGACTTTAAGGTCTCCTCCGTGTTTCCGGTCATCGTCATAGCAGATGCAAAATGGATGCGACCACCATTTTCACGGTCAAATCTTTTGGTAAGAAAGGTATGATATTGGCCAGCTATCTTTTCTAATCTTGATTCTGCCATTTCGATACCGCAGGCGGTTGCAAGTTTATACGTAAGAAATTCCCAAGCAGCCTTATCTACCGTATCTGTTTTTGAAGGAAACTTGGCAATCCATAGGTTCTTATTAGTATCCAATATATTCGCTTTGGGCCGTGCACCACCCAAGGAAGAGCCTGGTGCAATAAGTACAGCTATCCATTGGCGTATGGCGTCGTTTTGCGTATCACTTTCCAATTGATTAACCGCTTCCTGTAAATCACCAAGGGAGGACCAAGGTGGTGTTGGGTTTTGGTCATCATTGTCTAAAAATGGACCATCCCGATCGGTCTTAAAGCGTAACGCCCCCATTCGGCTTTCGTCATATACACCAAGAAGGTAATCTATTTCATAAAGTGTTTTTGCCTTCTCGTTCCGAGCTCTGGCATCCTGGGCTTCGCGACGTTTCATCAAGGTCTTTCCCCAAGTATCTGGCATGCTGTCCAAGAATATCCCAAAGTTTTCCTTATCTGCTGGAAATTGAGGTCCTGAATAAAATTCAATATCTGGGTCCAGTAATTGGTACAAACCCTTTTCCAACCATTCTTTGTTATAGGCAAAACTGAACGCTTTTTTGGCTTTTGCAAAATGAGCCGATAGGACACCGATTTCAACAGGACCATTTAATCCTATCCAATCGGCATAAACGTAAATATCAAATTTTCCCTGAGCCATTACCTAAAGTAAATCCAAATCTTGTAGTTTACGACCGAATTCATCATCCTCTGCTATTTTTGAAAAATCACTTTCGAGATTTAACACCTTAAGAACGTTGAAATAGATACCTATTGCGACAGTGGGGTCGCCTTTCTCAACACGATGCAAAGTAGCGCGATGAATACCGGCACGTTCCGCAACCTGTTCGGCAGTCAATTTTCTTCGCTTTCGCGCAAGTTTGATATTTTCCCCTATCCCATCGAATATCTTTTGATATTTAGGAAGAAGGATTGCTTTTTTAGAATTCATAACGTCGCCTATTAACGACAAATATATCATTTTTGTTGTATATAAGCGACATTTTTTGATTAAATTCTATTATGTCATTTTTTAGAATCAGAAATAGAATAACAAACCGTGGATTCGTCAACAAGGCAGTAAGAGTTGATCTTTCAACTATTTTCTATGTAGCTCATACCCCTTCATAGTCACCCCATAACAGCGGAGGTGCTAATATGGGTTTATCCATTACATTGATTTTGAAAGGGGCCAACTTAGAAATAGGGGTCTTTTGTGCTACCCTTGGAAAGTAAACCCCGCATCTGTTTATGCGGTCATACTGGAAACGCCGGACATAGTATACCACCCTCGCTGGGTTAAAGTGACCATAGCTGGCCGGACGAAAGTGACCCACCTTCGCCGGGTCAAAGTGGACCACCTTTAGATTAGATCTATCTGTAAAA
>Ga0189274_100209_pt1 | contig 26864 bp, 21 predicted proteins | sample N5B1minimetaG_FD_130323 | JGI IMG/M metagenome (GOLD analysis project Ga0189274, IMG submission 130323) | Marine microbial communities from the Costa Rica Dome - N5 B1 mini metaG | ecosystem: Environmental > Aquatic > Marine > Oceanic > Photic zone | place: Costa Rica: the Eastern Pacific...
GAAGGAGTGTTTTTACTTGATGTGGCATCATTTCCTTTACCAGCTACTATAAGGGCATGATTTCGAAACACTGTTTGTTGCGCATCATACATTAATTTCAGGGTGTCCTCCTCTAGAGCATTAATATTTTTCTTAAAACTACAATTCAAAATGTGCAATCCATAACCATATCCCCCAGTTGTATTTAGAGAACCCTCAATAAGCGCCTCAGCAGTAGCATCTACAGATAAAATCCCTCCCGTTACTACTCTGAAAGCATACAATGATAGTCCTTTATTTTCAGTTGAATCAGGATCACCTTGAATGATGTCTCCTGGAGCATACGGCCAAAACCCTCCGCCTATTCCTGCCACACCAAATCCGTTGTTTGAGTAGGCGCCAATAATTCCAGCTACTTTCGTGCCGTGACCACTGGAAGAAGATCCGGTAATCGGATCACCATTATCAGGTATAGTATTTATATCTCCACCTGTATAATAGTCCTTCCCACCTCTTATTTTTCCATCTACAGGATCAACCACTTCTCCTAAATCGTCATGAGAAGTACGGATTCCAGAGTCGTAAACTCCGACTAAAATGTTATCTTTTCCTGTTTCAAATAACCAAGCAGGTTCAATGTTAATGTCTCCGTCTGGATAGGTATTTGGATAAAGTGAGTGTTGATTATTGTATTCTATGTCGTTTGTTGATAAACTATATAATTCGTTGACTTGAGCATACCTAATTATATTAGATGTATTTTCTTCCAATGACTTGGACAGCGCTAGCTCATCTTGATTTGGGACTTCCAAAATGAAGGTAGCCCAATATGCAGGGACCTCATATTCGAATCCAGTTCTAGTTATTGAGATGTTATCTGTACTTGACAGGCCATTGAAAATTTTGTAGGTCGTTACTTTGTTCCAATCTATGGTTGGTATTCTTGTTTGCAGTTCATTTATTACGTTCGAGCTAACAAAGTCTATTAATGGCCCGAACGTAATACTTTTATCATCAACAGTAGCTGTATTCACTTCATCTCTCAAAAATTGGACAATAATTTCATCATCTAGATAAGCGTTTACTCCATTTATTGAGACTGGATTCAGAGGCCTATCTGCCCTACGATAGTTCACGCTTGTGACCGATTGATTTACTCCATCTTCAGTTCTACCTACGACGAATATTTCATCATTAGTAGCGATCACTTCTTCTGCCACACCAGAGGTTTGATTCTGAGACATAAACTCTTCCTCCAAACGCAATGAACCATCTGGATTAATTACTCTAGTCAAATATTTAGTTTGCCCTTGAGATTCAACACTACCTACTACAATTAACTCGCCGCTTTGGTTGATGTGAACATCCTTACCTTTTGCGGAGCCAGTCAAAACATCACATACTTTATCGTTTCTCCATATCAGAGCACCATTGGTCGCATCATACTTTACGGTAACAAAATTTTTACCTCCTTGGGCATTAGTAATATATCCAGTGATTCCAACTCCATTAAAATTGTCAACATCAACACCAAATCCTTCGTCTGAACCAGAATCATCAATATAATTTACCCACAATTCATCAAGATTGTCGTCAAGCGCAATGGTCTTAATATTGTGATTGTTTGAGGATTCAGAGGTACCAATGACGTAAACATTATTGGTGTTGTCTACAACCATCTCGTGAGGATAATCATAACCATTGCCAACTGTTTGATGTCTTTTTGTGGCTAAAACATTCCCGTTTATATCATACTTTCTTAAGACATAATCAGCATTAACAAAACTATTAGCACTTGTTCCGAGAACTATAATGTCACCATTATTATCAACTGTGATGTCACTTCCAATCTCTGCCTTGTTATTATAATTATACGATTTAACCCACTCTTCATTACCGTTTGAGTCATACTTGATAGTTATTAAATCTGTCATAGTCCATCCCCCTTCACTGGTTCCAAGCACATAAACGTTTCCATTATCATCAATATCAATGGCACTGGGCAAATCATCACCGTTTGATGAGCCGTTGTAAAATTGCTGCCAAACCAAAATACCAGATTGGGTGTATTTAGCAGTAAAATAATCTTTATTGAAACCATTATGATGAACTCCTGTTACGTATATGTTTCCTGAACCATCAATTACTAAATCAATACCCCAATCGTCTTCTGTTGCTGAACTTGGGCAAGTTTGTTGCCAAGCTACATTACCGTTAGGATGGATACAGTTGAGAAATATATCTGAGTTATTTCCATTTTGATGGTTACCCAAGTAAACGAGATTACCGCTGGGATCCAATGCACAAGATATTTCATCATGGCCATTTGAAGGATTACCATTCGATAAATCCCAATCCCTGTTTACATAAGATTTTTGTCCTATCGCCGAAGCGGAGATAATCAATATTACTATAGCTAATTTAATTTTCATAGGTTTAAAATTTGGTTATTAGTTAGTTCAAAAAAGAACCTGTTCTCTTAATTAGATTAAACAATTTAACAAGGCAATTAAAAATCCCATCCAAACCCTACAACTAAAGAGTGATTAATGGGGAATGTCTTAGTGAAATTTCGACTAGGGTATTTCTCAGTCATTTCATTAAAATCATTTTTTGCTAAATCAAGAATATAGAATTCGGTATCAAACCTTGAATAGAAATATAGCTCCTTCCAAATGTTTAATTTAATATTGACATCACAGACAAAACCCAAGTCCGTTTTTTTTATGGCGTGGCTCACTCCTTCGTATCCCTGCTCACCATTAATGATAAATGATTCTTTAGAGAAGACGTGGTAGTATTCGTATCCAAAACGGGAAATCAATCCAGCAGAGGCATTAAACCTAAATTTATCTTTTTCAACAATATTCCTTTCGTACTTGCCACTCAGTATATTCCACTTTCTGTATTGAATTTTTGGATCACCTATTAAGGGTACTTGGTTATGTTTTAAATATGCTCCAATGAACAAATCGTATTCTGCAGCAAGTCCATCTTTTTTTCCAATACGTCTTAAATAAGATACCCCGACTGACTTTATAAGAATTGAATTAAAGAAGTATGATGGTCGAGATGTGTTTTTGATACTTGAGGTATTCATTATTATCATTTCGTCATCATAGAAAAGGTTAACTAAGCCCGAATGAAGTGTAACACTGTTTTTCTTCTGAGCATGACTGATTTTCGTCATACTCAGAAGAACAATTGCAATAAGAAGTATTTTATTCTTACAGTGCATTATTTGCTAACAACAAGCTTCTTGGTTGAAATGGTATTTTCAATATTTATTTCTACCTGATAAATTCCATTCGCAAAGGTGGAAATATCGATCACGTTCCCGACCTTATAATTGTCTATTACATCTACCAGTTTTCCGTTCAAATCAAAAATAGAAACCTTGTCAATTTGAAGAACTTCAGAGGAAGAAATTACGAAGTGTTGACTCGAAGGGTTTGGGTAGATTTTTACGTCCGAAACAATTTCATCTATAGATAAGGGAGGGCAAGAATTTTGTAGTCCTAAACCAACGGCATACCAAGCATCAATTGTACTTCTATGTTCTTGAGAACAAGTTCCAAACAATTGCTCAGCTGCTTGAATTGTTGCCAACCTTGAGTCTACATATTGCGAAGACGATTGCAAAAAAGAGGTTAACGCTAAGAATGATATTTGAATTGCTTTATCCCTTCCAATTCCTTGAACATTGTATGAATTACCTAAGTCGTTAACATCAGCATCTCCTGCCGATAAGATGTAAAACCAGTGGTTTTGGACACCGGAATTAATGTGAACTCCTCCGCTATTTACATTAGCGTCTGTACCATTGTAATAATATGTTCCTAAATATGTGTCTGGCTGCCCTGAGCCAAATACAGGGTTGTTATTGACATCATAATTAGAAAAATGTAATCCATCTGAATTCGGATCATTAAAGCTTCGAAAAGGAAATAAACTTGTTACATTATTCCCAATTATCCAATCCGTAGAATTGTTGTCTAACATTTTAGCTTGAATATCTAATCCAAAAATGTCGCTAAATGATTCATTAAGTGCTCCAGGTTCAAATTCATTCTCAAGCTCAGCGGTGAACGCCGTGATTCCGTGAGTGAATTCATGAGCCACAATGCTGGGCTCCCAAGCGTAATCAAAATTATTTATCTTTCCCAAAGTGATTCTAGGTACAGGGAAAAAGAAATCATCAAAATTAAATCTTGCATCATTTGCATTATACTGCGTTCTCACCTGCAAAAATCCTGAATTGCCATCAAGCCCAGCTCTTCCGAGATTTTGGAAATAATCCCAACTTACTTGAGTAAAGTAATGTGCACTGGTTTCGGTTAAATAAACATTTCCCCAATCATCATCATCATCATGTTGCTCAACCATGCCGTTTCAATTTGCTAAAAGGTTGTTGTCATCACCTTTTCGCGTTTCAAAATTGTGCCCGTTATCTTGAGCTACTAGGTGATAATCCATGTGAAATCCACCTTGCCACTGGGTATCAATAATATTTTGTGTCCCATAATTATATGCACCAGCTGGCCCGTTTTGATGAGAATGCGGAGTTCTGACTTTTAAAATTTGACCTGTATTTGCATCAAAATAGTACACTTTTAGGTCCAAAGGGTTTGCAGTAGCAATGGTTATTTTGTAGGCTAAGGTATACCTACTTGCAGGGATATTGAAGTGTACATGATCGAAGTTATCTATTGCCAACAAAAGTTCAGGGGTAGGGTAATAAGTCACATTAGGGTCATTATGAGTAATCTTGAACTGCGCTTCAAGGGTTGAATCATTCCAAGCAAATTCAGTAGAATCAGGCAATAATTTCAATAACTCTCCTACAGCCTTTTCACTCGGAATCGTAGGTTCAATGCTCAAATCCAAGTCGATTGCGTATTTCGCATTTGTAAAGATCAAGTTATCATTTGAATCAAAATGTTCAATACAGCCAGCTCCTTCGACAGGCAATCCCTTGTATAATTGTTGAAACTTATAATGTGTCATTCCCACCAAATCATCTGTGTGACTCCCCAGTAATAACATGTCATTTTCAACATCTGCGGTTGCAATTTTATAATAATTGAAACACTGACCAACTCCAAACTGATTTGGAGTTTGAAAATACATAAATCCACTTTCTTCTGGAGCAGAAAAAAATTGGTTCAAAGTGTTTGAAAATTGTCCTAATTGCGCGGTACTAAGTTGACAAACAAAAAAAGTCAACATTGAAGTTATAAATGTTTTCATAATGTTCCTTTATGTGAAAAAGTCGTTTTTCCTTTAAATAATGTCTAACAATCTATGAAATTATTTTCACTTTCACAGGCCAAATTTTCCGAATTTCCACTTTCTACGCATAAACACCTAAGTATTTGTACTTGTTTGGTTTTCTGATAATTAAAGTCTAAAAAATGGAACTTAAGATCATTTTTTTATTATTCCAGAGATTTTTGCAGTATCCAAAAGAATAGCTATTTTTTGGCGTTGATATTTTTGAATCCTCCAAAATCTATTCGATCAGAAATAAACTGCCTAACTCCTCTTATTGTAGACTAATTAATTTTGAAATTTTGACATGTTGGTTAACATTGTCGTCATTACAAATCTAAGTTTAATTTCTGCGAAATTTTTGCTATTGCTGTCAATTCCCCTTTTGTATGAAGTATGGTTGAAAATGTCTGAGTCAGATCATCATCTAATTTATATTGTATTTGTTCATGAGTCAGAAGTTCATTGGCAGTCAAAACGATAATTTCGTTAAAATTCTTGTAATTCTGTTTTTTATGTAGGTTGTATTCTATTAACTTTTTTATATGTTTTTTTTCAGTTGAATTTAGTTTTTCTTTTAAAGTTGCAAAGACCAATACTGCATCCGAAAATTTACGGCCTATTGTTTTCATTCTTTGAATATCAGCAGCTTTAAAGGAGGCAAATGTCTTTGCTTCAACTAAAATTAATCCTTCGAGATCTTTCAATCTATTTTTTCTTTGCACGAACATGGCCATATCAACTTCCATTTGTTTCCTGCTTTTTTTGTTTATGAGATCGAAACTGAATATTGTCGTAGATTTAAATCTCTGATTCTCTTTGAAAAATAAGTAGGTGAATAGAATTGGATATGCTCCTGATGATTTTCTTGGAAGGGAAAAAGTACCAATAGGCCGATAACTGAGGTTAAATTCTCTGTATTCCCAAGCAGGTGGTTCAAATTCAAATAAGCACTTACCACAATCAAGTTTATAGTTCAGATCAGTTAATGGGTACCAACTTTTCTGAGCGCACTCAGGGCAGGTAAAACTAAATCCTGCCTGTAATATGTTGTTATCAACTAATTCACGGATATACCCAGACGAAATTTTGTTTCCTTTTCCTTCGTTAAACATCCGTTTAATTTTCTGCTCTAATGAATTTCCTTCAATACCATAGCCCGTGATATCAGTGAGGAGGTTAATAGCGCCTTTTCTTCCTATTGTTCTTCGAATTTGATAAGTGTGTCTGAAGTGTTTAAACATTCTTTCCGCAATTTTTCCAGCACTTGATATTTTTAGATCATAACCATTCATTGATGCCCATGGTATGAAAAGATCAATTGATTTCGTCAATCGAAAAGATTCCAACTGACTGCCGCGAAAACTGTTCAGAATTGTATATCCCATTCTTGAAACTCTATGACTAAAATAACGAGCGTTGTAAAAGCCTTTCAAATTATCTATGCGTTTAGGGAAAATTTCAGGGAAATCAAGTTGACCGTGATTGTTCAATGTAGTGACGTCAATAGCATATTTCACTTCATAAAAAGATCGATAACTGTCTGGTAGTTCGACTTCAAGAGCATTAAAAGTGATTTCTCCATTTTCAAAGGTAAAAGCAGTATCCGAATTATCATACCAAATTTCTGCACAAACCACAGAATCTTCTGCCCATTTATTACTGTCCCAAAGGCGTGGTAAATCCATCATAATAGGGAAATAGAATTCAGAACTTTCACGACTTGATAAATTCCAAAAACTCAAAAAAGCATCTTCGTTTAAACTGCTCGCCTTTATGACTTTGACTTCAATGGTTCCAGGCATATCGACATTGTTTGCCTTTAAACTTTCTCTTAATGTTGATTTTATTTTTTCAATATCTATTGACGTGTCTTTTACCGTAATAGGTAAAACATACCAACCATTTGCCCTTAAATTCCAAAATTCAATAACATCCATTACAGAGTTTGCATCAAGAACATATAAAGCTATAGTCGATCCGTATGAATTCCATTTGGCCGAATTTAAGTTGAAACCTGTTAACCTACGATATGTCCAAATTGGTGATCTGTAATACGATAAATAATTTTCTAAATTAAAACTATAAAGCTCAGGCTTAAACTTTTGGACTAACTGGTTACCGCCTCTGTTTTTTTTACTCTTCAATTCTTGACCGAATATAGAAGTTAGAAAAATTTCGCTCTCATCTTTTTCTATCAAAGGAACGACCATCCTTAATTTTTCCAGAGTTGGATCGATTTGCTGCTCTTTGAATAACTTATCGTAGAACACGTCCATTTTTATTCCAATCCCATATCCATTCTTCAAATGAGTTTCATAATGATCTAAAGACACTGTGGCTTGATGGTAAAGCATGGCAAATTGATCGCTTCCAGTTGCGTCAACAACATAATCTGGATTAAAATTGCTGATATAATCCCTAATAAGCTCTTCCATTTTTCTATTCTCAGCACGTTTTTTCCATATTCCACTTTTCAATTGTTGATTTGGAATGATCGGATTAAAATGACCACCCCAAACAGTTGAGTTAATTTTTAGTATTCTTAAAATCCTTTCTTTATCATTCGGATCAACAATGAAGGCTAGTTTTATAGGTCTCAATCTCTGTGATAAATTTCCTTTTAGCATAGTTTCGTATCAATTAAAACAAGATAGACGAATTTTAAATTTTACCAAACTTTCAGACCTACTGAAATTGAATTCCCGTTTTGTTTTGGTGTATAGTTATCAGAGTAACTGGTTAGTCATAGAATTCAATATTTGTAAGGTGCAAATAATAAATCTTACGAATCTAATCAAGTCTATGCTGAAATTACGCCATCACAATCTACTCCTTTAATCTAACTACCATATTTTTACTTCGCAAAAAGAAGCTTAATATAAACTGTATTGACCTATTCAAAAATCACGATATCAGAGTGATTGGCTACTTCCCGAAATTGGCTATTTTAAAAGTGTCTACTTTGTAGCCTAAATCATTTAACTCGCAGCCTACCAAAATATTTTTTTTCCAAGGAAATGTAACAAATCGAATTTTTTGGCGTTATCCTTACAGCTACTCACCCAAATTTTGGGTCTCATTCTCATTTAAACAGCCAAGTTTACGAACCACTTGGCAGAGTTCAACTCTGAACTATCAAAGACTATCAGTTACAAATTAAATGATTGATAGTAATGGGACAACCAACAAACAACAACGGGAAGTCTATTGAGGACATACTCAAACAATCTGACTTTGAATTAACTAGCGGATGGGCAAAACTCGCTTCGTTAGTTATGGCTTATGAGGGTGTTGAGTGGAAAGAGGCAGGAGCAAAGGCAAGAACGTTGCTCAGAGATGAAAAAGACGAAGCAATGGCATACGTCAAAAAAATCCGCAACATCTTTAGGTCACCATCTAAAAGCAAAGGTAAGACTACCAAATCATCAAAAAAAAAGAACAAAAAGGAAAAGGTAAAACAAGACCGATTTAGCAAGAACTACAGGCGACTAATGAAAATTGCTCCTGAACTGGAAGAATTCTTGGTATCAGGTAAAGAGGTCTCTGGTAAATCCAAGGTTACTGGCTATATGGACTTTAACCTAGAAAAGACGTTTGAAAACAAAAGAGGTCATTATTTAGCCGTATCACATTACTATAAACAAAATGGTGATATGGTTCCTGATCCTGATATGGTGATTCGGGTTGATATCAAAAATCAAATTGTCGAAGCTTTGACGTTTCAGAATTCGTATTACTATGCAGAAGTGTATGACGACTATATGAACCCTGAAAGGATGAGTCCAAAGGAAAAGCGTTCTCAAAATGCCTTTCTCGAAAATTGGCTAGTAAATCTGATTAATCAAGGCCATGTTGTCGATCTTGATGACGTAGAAGCCGAAAAAGAAATAACTGCCGCCGAAGTTGCTCAAATGGAGATCGAACGTGATTCGTTACATGAGGAACTTTCGTTTATGGATGATGCGGTTGTTTCCGATATAAAGGAGGAAGCCGAAAAAATGATGTTGGATGATGTAATTCAAACCGTATTGAAGGATGGCAAGGATGAAAAGCCAAAAGTACGCCCCGTTGTACAATACTTTTTCATCAAACGAATCAACGAATCACCTTTAGGTTTGACTATTGATTACCCACCATTCGGAGAAATAAGACAAGACTATGAAAAACTGGTGGCTCAAAAGGCTGAAAATGATCGTATTGATAAGTTAGCTGAGGACATAGCACAGGCTAAGACCGACAAGAAAGAAAACACCGAAGACGAAGAAGTCAAGCAAGTAGAAAATGAAGAATCAGAAGTAGATGAAACCGAAGTAGCCGAAACTGTCAAGCACTGGACAAAACTGACTGCTGTAATCCAGAACGTTGAGGGCTTAAATTATGAAGAAGCCAAAGAAAAGGCATTAAGTCTAAAGAAAACAGGAGAGGCAGAAAATTATGTCATTAGAGCATTTAACCGAAAATCTGCGAGTAGTCTGAATCAACTCTATAAATTGAACTACCAGCAACTGCTAAGGTTAATTCCCAGCCTTGCTAAAGGCGAAATCAAAGATCAAGCGGGATTACTAAAAAGACCAAAGGATGATGATCCGCTAAGACTGAAATACGAGGGAATGGAATCCTCAACCAAATCAATCGAGCTATTATCAATTCAGAAGGTAAAACAGGATGAAATTGCAATTGTAGGAATCCAAGAAAAAGGCGGAAAGGTTCGCCTGTTAAGTCGAAATGGGAATTTTGATAACAGGAGTGATTTTGATGAAGGTTCGGCTAATGATGATGAAAGATTGAAAGCAAACAAAGAGTTTGGCAGTTGGCTAAAAGTTATGCTTCATTACGGTTTCGAGGACATCAGCGACACTAATCCAAAGTCAGAGAACTTTGAACATCCAGTTGCTAAACTTCTAAAAAAGTTTCCCATAGTTATTGAATGGTCGGAAGGTAATGCAGGTGAAGAAAACATAGGCATCAAATCTTTAGAGGATTTACAAGTCGAATTGAAATCCTATAAATACCCAAAAAAGAAAGATCAAGGTTATTCAAAAACTAAGGTCTGGTTCAGAAATTACCAGTATTACGTCAGGATAGACTTATCCAAAAATGGAGGTGACTATTACCCGCCTGATATGAATCTATTAGAGTGGTTAAAGAAAGGTGATTCCGAATTTGATTGGGAGCAGTTTTCTAAAGTCGAAAAAAAGGAAAAAGGCAAAAAAGAAAAGAAAGAAAAAAATGAGAAAAAAGACAAGGTTGATGAAATTCCAGATTTTGAACCAGGAAAGGTCAAATTGGTCGAGGCACACAAACGTGTTGGACTGGACCAGAAGGATATAGATTGGATCAATAAGCATAAACGCGGAATGACTATCACACCATTGTCTGACATGAAAAACAAGACAAAAAGTTTTGAGGCGGACATGACACAACAAGCAATGAAACCCGGATGGAGAATTTCAAAAACGGGTAAGCTTTATCGGGAGAACCGCAGTAACAGATCGGACTTAACAAACGAAGGAATCTAATTAACAAGATATCAAATGAAAGACAGAATAAGAAACAACGCACACAGAGGTTACACCATGCCCCATAGGGAGTTCATGGATGACGAGAACATAAAGGAATCGGATTTAAGCGAAAAGCTAAAATCTCGCATCCGATTGTTTGAGAAAAAGCACGATAAGTACCTGAATAATGACGGCTATTTGGATGAGCAAGAAGAAAAAGAATTGCTCGGAGAATCTGAGGTGATTAAACAGGAAATAGAACGTTGGCTATCTGAAGATGAGAACAAAGGTAATAAAGGCAAAGCCACCGCTGCGGTTACGCTTACCCTACTAGGTTTCTTCGGATTGCTACTAGGAATTAACAGCTTAAAGGATTAAGAGCCGAAAGGCTTTTGATCCTGATTAACGACTAACACTTTTTACAATGAAAGTACCCAAAAATATTGTCGTAACGACAAAAGATTATATACAGATTATGACGCAAGTCAATCTATTCATTTCAATTTATGGTTGTGAAGCCGTAAAGCAGTATTTGAATACGATTCCCCTCAAACGAACTAAGAAAGACGGCAGAAATGCAGGGGCTTATATTGTCAACAAAATCTGTCAAGAGTATCAAATTACCCAATACGATTTGTTTGAATCCAATGAACGTTTGGAACTAACGGAAGCAAGACAATTGCTTTGTGTTTTGGTTGAAAAACATCTTGGATTTAATAAGGTGCAAATTTCTTCCTACTTCAATCGTTCACGGCATTTCGCAAAAAGAATGATCGGGAGATTTCAAATTGTATTGGAGGAAAACCATAAGCTAGACCAAGAGGTGATTGCTCGGTATCGAAAGTTAGACCGTTTGATAACGGCATACATGGCATTTAAGCCAAAAAGTGATGAATGATGGATTATTACAAAAAAGTCGGAAGACCAACAGATGAGGAACAAGCAGTTATCAATGTAATTGAGACATTAATTAAGGATAAACGAATACCACGTTCTGAAATACCTCATTGTCAGACCTTGGACGATTTATTAGAGGTTCAAAACTTATTAGAAGCCTATGTAAGTGATGTAGAAACAGAAGAGGAAGTAGAACCATTTGAATCAAATGAAGAACCACCAACTGAAATTGAAAGTTCGGAAGAAGAAACGCCAGAGTTTACAGATAAAAAAGAAATAGAGGGTTCTAATGATATTGATGAAGACACAACTGAAGTTCAAACCGAAACGAATGAGATTGAACGTACCGAATTGGATGAAGATGAAATTGAAAACGTTGATACCTTTGAGTTAGTTGAAAAGGAAGCGGTTGAACTGGAACAGGACGAACCTAATTTTGTAGCGGACGACTACGACCCATTCAGTGATGAAATCAAAGAGCGAAGCTATACGAAAACATCAAATCCAGTTGAGAGTATTACGGGCAATCAAGATGAGGAACAGGAAGAACCAGACTTGGAAGAATCGGACGAAACCCCTATTGACAACCTAAACCCGAATACAAAACGCAAGGTAGCGGAGCAAACCGCAAATACTTTATTGAAAGGTTACGCTCGTCTTGCTCCACAGCCTTTCAAATGGTTGGCAAAGATCAATGAACACAAAATTGAAAAACTAGCCTTTGAAGGTGAAATAAACATCAATCTGGAAGTTTCTGAAGGAACGACCTTTGATGATTACATGAGGCAAACGAATGAGCAAGTGGATGAAATTTTCGAGGTGGATGAAGATACCTTGGACGAAATCAGAGAACCGCTCATAGAAGTGCTGTTGGAGCAAAAAATGGAACTTACACCGCAACAACGTTTGATGATGGCGGTTGTTAGCCACCTATTCCAAATGCTCACCGTTGCAATTAACTTAAGAAGACAAAACAACAGAATCTTAGAATATCAAAAAAGGATAACACTATTAGCAGCAAACGAAGCTGCATAAACGGGCATCAATGAAGAAGGATAAGCGAGAGGCCAAAATGGTCTTAGTCGCTGGTCGAAAAGGAGTTGGCAAAACCTATGAGACACTTTGTAACATTACTAAGTATCTCAAAGGTAGCCCACTCAAAAAAGGAAGAAAGGTTTTAATTTTTGATGTAAACAATGAATTTGGCAATATCAGGAAAGATCACAATAATCTGAGCTTTCCCCACATAGGATTAATCAAGCTCAATCAAGTGCCGGCATTTTCAAGATTGAATAAGCCGATCATTAAACGGGTATCCATTTTTAAAAATGATGGTAAGCGAATGAGCCTTGACGAAATGGCAAAAGCATTGGGCTATATTCTTGACCACTATCGAAATGGAATGTTGCTTATTGAAGACATTACAAAATACATCACCGATTCATTGCCAGGGGATCTCATAGGGGCGATTTGTACACAAAGGCATTTGTCCGTAGATGTTGTAATTCATGTGCAGACTGTCGGTAAGCTCTTCAATCCGAAATTGTGGGGGAACTGCAACGAGATTCGGCTACATAGAGCTGATGATACAATAGAACGACATAAAAGCAAGATTACAGGTAATATCGAGCATCTTAGAATCATGGAACAGTTGATCGAAATGAAATACAAAAGAGGTGATAGACGTTTCTTTTGTTTCTTCAATAAGGATACTGGTAAGATTTCTGGAAGGTTCACTCAATTTGAATTCTTACAGGCTATTCAACTTTATCTATCGAGCAACTATAACCGTATTCTAAAACCACTTTTGGAAAAAAGACATATCTACACTGGAGAGAAGGTTTACAAGAATCAGAAACAGGCTGTTAATCAGTACATGCGGTATTTGGTAAAGGAGTATTTGTAACTTAAATTCTGTTTTACTCTTCTTCTGTATCTCTCATTCCTACTACTGTTGCCATAGCATCTTTCATTGAATCAGTTTCCCTCAGCAAATCTGCTAGACAATGTTTACATAAAATATAATCAAACTGTATTACTCCGAAAAAATCAGAGAAGTATAAGCTATTTAATTTTTCACAACTTGAACACTTTACTTTAATTTTATTTGCTATTGTCAAGAGAGCTTTCCTACCTACGGCTTCTTCATCACTTTGCCCCACCATGAACATTTGGCTTATCATTCGAAGAAATTTCCGTTCAATTAACATGTCCTTATCCATAATCTCTTTTTCAAAAAAATATGTATCTACTACCTCCAAAAGATATGTTAATAGATAGGGAACATAATAATAAAAATATTGTAATTGATCTTCCCAATCTTCATTATTTGAAAAAATAAGATTTAGGTTCAAACTATCTGTCCTGTAGGAAGAATTTCTGGTTGTTACCAAATGTGTAGCAAGATTGGTATTGGCATAAATACTGTTTGGATTGGATTTATCCCACCTTAGTTCGTATAGGATATCAGCGTGTAAGGCACTGTACCCTTCAATTTTTTTTATACACTCTTTGATAATATCAACGTTACCTTCTTTTGCGAGCTTTGTGGGTTCAAATTTATTTGGGTTTTCACCGAACAACTGGATAAATCTTTCTTCTTTCACTAACAATTGTTCCAGTATAGATAGATTTTCCAAAAATGGTTTTCGAATAAGAGTGAATGCTACAGTTAGTTTCATGTTTTTGGCAGAATCTAAAGCTTGGTAGATAAAATGACAAACATCTGAAGCAAGAGCTAAAACTAGATTTCTTGAAATTATTTCCTGTCGATCCTGCATGAGATCGAGTTCTTTGAGCCAATCAAGCACGTTCTCTGAGTTCGTGAAATCGTCTAGTTGTCCTTCATTTAAATCCACTTCAACATTTGTTTTTTCACGGAAGTTTTCGTTCAATAACAACTCAACTAATTGGTCATATAACCTGACACAAATATTATGAGAGAACACAAAATCATCAGGTAATTTTGTGTCTGATTCTGGATATATGAATAATTTTTCACGCATGAGCCAACGAAGTTTAATATGAAATCAATTTGCGAACTATTTTCTAAAACAACAAGTGTACTCCATAATTCTTGATTTCGTTGTTAAGTGACCGCCAATTCGCGGTCACTTAATCAGTAAATTATTAATTACCCCTGTTTTTCTTGAATTTAACCTATAAATGACCGTTAAACTGCGGTCATTTATTACTTAAACCCCTATTTGTATTCATAATTCGTATATTTAATTCATTAACCGCCCGCTAAATACGGGTCACATAATAGTAAAACTATTTCTGCTAAAACAAAGTGATTAGCGAAGTTCAAATTTTAGTCTATAAACCTACCGATTGATTGAAAATAAGCGTTGAGAAAAAAAACTTAGGGTTGATACCCATTGAGTAATGTTGAACTTTATTGAATCGCAAAACTTACTTAGGATTACAATTTGCACCGAATTTAGTACCGAATATTCAAAAACCCTAGCTACTGCTAGGGTTTTTGAATTAAAAAGTGCCCAGAGCGGGAGTCGAACCCGCACGCCCATAGGACACCACCCCCTCAAGATGGCCTGTCTACCAATTTCAGCATCTGGGCTGTTTGTTTTATAGAATAAAAACAGGCGCTTTGGTAGAAGCGCCTGCAAATATAATTCTTTCCTCAAATATACCTTTATTCCAAACGAATGATTGTGCATTCATTTGCAACAATTGTGATAATGTCTTCATACAGTGTAGCATAGTTGGTACCTTTTACTCTGTACTTATAATACCTTTCGGTGTTTCCTGTAAACTCTCTCTTTATTGTCATTGCTCCGGTCAATCCACATTGCCCGTCAGCTGCAAAGAATGTTTCTGTTGTAGTAGAATCAACAATGTTTCCTTCTAATTCAAAATATAGCATTGGATGACCTTCAATGTTTTTTAATGAATCTGATATTGCTGGTAAACACCAAAACACTACGTTCCCTCCATATTCACACGATCCGTCATTTTGAGTGGCTTCAGCATCATAATTCACAGCTTCAGGAATATCGCATCCGTTTTTGGTGCAGCTTGCTGCGAAAATTAAAAGAACCGCAGGGGTAAGGAGTAAGATTATTTTTTTCATTCTTTTCATTTCTGTGTTCTAAAATTAAACAAATCCCAGAACATATTCTACTTATCGCTTATAAATACGCAGATTATTGCCGAAGGGTTGTATTCGAAGATGAATTGATTGCCTTTTGCGAGAGGGATAGTAGTGATAGCTTGACAAGTAAGATGCTTGGCAACTTAAACGAATAGCCCGCCCGCTCGCCCAAAAAAAGGACATAAAAAAAACGAGAACCCCTGAGGATTCTCGTTTCTGTGATCTGACTGGGGCTCGAACCCAGGACCCTCTCCTTAAAAGGGAGATGCTCTACCAACTGAGCTATCAGATCTACCTTATTTGTTGCAAGCAGTTTTGCTTTGCGGGTGCAAATATATATGGTTTATTTTAATTGACAAGCCACTTTGAAAAATAATTTTGCTTGGATTCTCTTTTTGTCTAATTCTCAATATTTTTGGGCATGAAAATTTTTCTAATTGGTTTCATGGGAGTAGGTAAAAGTACCTTGGGAAAAAGACTGGCAGCTAAGCTCGGTTACACTTTTATTGATTCTGATAAATTTATTGAAGACCAGGAGGAAATGTCAGTTTCTGAGATTTTTGAAAAAAACGGAGAGGAAGCTTTTCGGGATTTGGAGCTCCTTTTTTTAAAATCAGAATTAGATGATAAAACAGTAATAGCACTAGGTGGCGGAACTCCGTGCTATAAAAACAATATGAATTTCATTAATCAATTAGGGATTTCTGTTTATTTAGACATGCATGAGGCGCTTCTTACAAATCGTTTAATGCATGCCAAAGGAAAACGTCCTTTGATTGAGGCTTTCAAAAATGATGAGCATAAACTGAAAGGTTTTATTGAAGAAAAGTTGAAAGAAAGACGACCTTTTTATGATCAAGCCCACATTAAAATAGATGCCTCTAATTTTAATGCTAGCAAGCTAGATGCTTTGATTGAGATGATTCAATCTTCAGAGCAGTCACATTCTTGATCTGTCACAATCTCAGCAACACGACTTCGGTTTTCACCAATCACATATTTGAACTGATAATCTACCTGACCAATTTTTCCCTCTAACCAATAAATCGGGTTAGGGGATAATTGAGGCTGAGAGCGGTCAACCATATTTTTGCCGTAGAGGTGAAATGATTGTACTTCCTTTTCTGTTAAGCCATAACACTCCATTTGACAAATAGCTAAATCAAGAATGCGCATTTCTTTCGATTCAATTAGCGTAATAATTTCAAATTCAGGAACCGGAACAACACTTTTGTTTTTGTTACTCAGATTTGTTGAACAAATAGAGTTCAGGTAAGTAAATCCTAACACTTCTGAGGTAGAATCATGCAGTGCATAAGTGATAGACAGGTCTTTTTTGTCCTTTTTACCTTCAAGAACATAGATTTTAGGACTGCCACTGGTTTTACTTTTTTCAAAGTTGACGTCACCTTCGTCATTTAATAATCTATAAATGTCATCATTGGTCACCTTTTCACAATTCATTAAATACTGCACTGAATCACCTATTAAGATGTCTTTTTCAGCAATCATATTTTTTACTCTGTTTTCAGGTAACCAAGAACAAGCCCTGTTTCCAAAAATGAAAAACATAAAAACTAGGCCCAGTCCAAAGCCGATTAAATAGTATTTTAGCCTGTTTTTGAATTTATTCATTCAGTTTATTTTAGAGCAAAACTACATACAAAATTGTAAATTTGCCCCTCATATTTAAGATAGATGAGCACAAAACCGTCAGTTGTTAAAGGAACCAGAGATTACTTGCCAGATGTAATGGCGAAGCGTAATTACATTTACGATACCATAAGAACCATGTTTAAGAAATATGGTTTTCAAGCCATTGAAACTCCGGCTATGGAAAAAACCGAAACCCTGATGGGGAAATATGGTGAAGAAGGAGACCGATTAATCTTTAGAGTATTGAATTCTGGAGATCAAATGAAAAAGGCGGATATGAATGCGCTGCAAGAAGAAAATCTTGCTCGGTTTGCAAATTCAGTTTCAGAGAAAGCATTGCGCTATGACCTGACTGTTCCGTTTGCTCGTTTCGTTGTGCAACATCAAAACGACTTGTCTTTTCCGTTCAAACGCTATCAAATTCAACCGGTTTGGAGAGCAGATCGTCCGCAAAAAGGCAGGTATAGAGAGTTTTATCAATGTGATGCAGATGTGGTTGGATCTGATTCCCTCATTTATGAGATTGAATTGGTGCAGATTTTTGATGAGGTACTTTCTAAATTAGGATTGGATGACTTTACCATCAACATTAATAACCGAAAGATTTTATCTGGTATTGCAGAAGTTTGCGGTGAGCAAGATAAGATTGTCCCTATCACAGTCGCCATTGATAAATTAGATAAAATTGGTAAGGATGGTGTAGTCAAAGAACTTCAAGAGAGAGGGGTTAGTGCTGCCGCTATTGAAAAGATAAACCCGCTTTTTGAATTGGATGGTACCAATCAAGAGCGCTTAGATTTATTGAAAGATTATTTGTGTGAATCAGAGGTTGGTTTGAAGGGTATTGAGGAGTTAGAGTTTGTGTTAAATCAAGTAGCAGCTTTAGGATTGCAAAAAGCTCAACTTTCATTTGAGGTGACCTTAGCGCGCGGTCTGAATTACTACACAGGGGCTATTTTTGAAGTGAGTGCAAACAATGTAAATATCGGAAGTATTTGCGGAGGAGGAAGATATGATGACTTAACGGCCTTATTTGGGTTAAAAGGCATGTCTGGAGTTGGAATTTCGTTTGGAGCTGATCGTATTTATGACGTGATGAATGAACTAGATTTATTCCCAGATTCAGCCTTACAATCTACGAAGGTGTTGTTCATCAATTTTGGAGATGATGAAGCTGTTGAATGCATGCGTCTTGCAAAAGTACTGAGAGATCATGATATCTCTGCTGAGGTTTATCCGACATCAGCAAAAATGAAAAAGCAAATGAAATACGCGAACGATAGAGCGATTCCTTTTGTGGTAATGATTGGATCTGAAGAATTGAAAAATCAGGAGTTGACACTTAAAAATATGGAAACTGGTGACCAACAAAAAGTGGCGTCATCATCAATCCTAGAACATTTAAAGTAATATATGGCAAACCATACTATATCAAATGAATTCTTATCTATTTCTAAAATAGGAGAACTCATTCAATCAAATGCGCAATTGGCTCTTTCTGAAGCCTCTAAACAAGCAATAGAAAAATGTCGCGCGTATTTAGATCAAAAACTCGCATCAGGAAAAGATGTCTTCTATGGCATCAATACTGGTTTTGGTTCTCTCTGTAATACCGTTATTTCACCTGAAGATTTGAGTGTGCTTCAGAGCAATCTCGTGAAGTCGCATGCATGTGGAGTAGGAGAAGAGGTTCCGCAAGAGATTGTGAAATTGATGATGTTGTTGAAAGTTCAAGGATTGTCTTTCGGACACTCTGGCGTTCAATTACAAACAGTTCAACGATTAATAGATAGCTATAATAATGATTTGGTTCCCGTGGTTTATCAGCAAGGATCTTTGGGAGCTTCAGGAGATTTAGCTCCTTTGGCTCACATGTCATTGTCTTTGTTGGGAGAAGGAGATGTTTATTTAAAAGGCGAGAAAATGTCAGCCAAGCAAGCCTTGGATAAGTTAGGATGGGAGGCTTTGACATTGAAGTCTAAAGAAGGATTAGCGCTTTTAAACGGAACTCAATTCATGAGTGCTTATGGAGTTTATTGTTTGTTGAATGCGCAGCAACTTTCAGATGCAGCAGATGTAATTGGAGCCATTTCTCTAGAAGGATTTGATTGCCGCATTAGTCCATTTTCAGCCAATGTGAATGAAATTAGAAACCAACAAGGTCAAATAGAAACGGCTAAAAAGTTCAGGAAATTATTAAAAGGATCTGAAATCATCAATCAAGAAAAGATGCACGTTCAAGATCCATACTCATTTCGTTGTATTCCGCAAGTGCACGGAGCTTCAAAAGATGCAATCAATTATTGTGTTCAAGTTTTTGAAAGAGAAATTAATGCGGTAACCGATAATCCAACCATTTTTCCAGATACGGATGAAATTATTTCGGCAGGAAATTTTCATGGGCAACCCCTGGCAATTGCATTAGACATGCTCGGGATTGCTTTGGCAGAATTAGGAAATATTTCTGAGCGTAGAACCTATCAATTAATTGGAGGTAATCGTAATTTGCCGGCGTTCTTAGTGGCTAATCCTGGAATAAATTCTGGTTTTATGATTCCACAATATGCGGCTGCATCAGTGGTGAGCCAGAATAAGCAGTTAGCTACCCCTGCTTCAGTAGACTCTATTGAATCTTCAAACGGTCAAGAAGACCATGTGAGTATGGGTGCCAATGCAGCAACAAAGTGTTATCGAATTGTTGAGAACCTAAAGAAAATATTAGGAATTGAATTGTTCAACGGCTCACAAGCTCTTGAATTCAGACGTCCGCTAAAAAGTTCTGAGGTTTTAGAGAAAGTAGTTGCCGATTATAGAACAATAGTTCCTTTCGTGAAAGAAGACAAATTCATGCAGCCAGAGATTCAAAAATCCATTACTTTTATTGAAAACCTTTAATCATGGATGAAGAATTAATTGATCATAACGAAACGGTAAAAGAGCAAAGAGGAAAAACCTTGCCTGTATTATGTATCCTATCCTGGATATCTCTAGGATTTGGTGCCATTAGTTTGATGATTTCCGTGTTTAACGGACCAAAGTCAGAAGAGCAGCTGATGGAAGAGAAGATCAACTTGTTGAGTTCTGTCAATGACAATACTCCTACTGAAATAAAAGTGATGTATGAAGATATGATCAGGTCTACCCAATTAGTAAATGATTATCATTGGACACTCGCTGGTATGAATTTCGTTTCTTTATTGGTTGGCTTTGCTGCCGTATTCTTGATGTGGAAGTTGAGAAAAACCGGATTCTATCTTTATTTGGTGTATTCTCTCATTCCTTTCATTGTATCGTCAATGATTATGGACGGTATGTTCCTGGGAATAGTTTTATTCTTTACAGGTATCTTTTCTTTACTTTTCATAATTCTCTACGCAGTTCAATTGAAAAGAATGAACTAAGCAAACCTTTTATCTTACTCAACGTTTTATTAAGTGTGAGAAGACTCCTTTTATCTTTTGCGTTGCTGATGGTTTTGGTTGCTTGTAAAAAAGACCAAGACAACTCAATCATTTATGGCTACGAATATTTTCCGGATGATTCTGGTTCTTACGTGGCGTATGATGTAACTGAGATTCTTCATGATGACGTAGCGGGAATTCATGATACAGATTACTATCAAATTAAAGAGGTGGTTGGAGAAGAAGACCAAGATTTAGAAGGAGAATCTTTTAAAAAGATGTATCGTTACAAACGTGCAAATGATACCTTGTCTTGGGCACTGAAAGATGTTTGGGTATTAAAAAAGTCAAACCGTTCAGTGGAGTTAGTAGAAGAAAATCAACGAAAAATTAAAATGGCTTTTTCGATTTCGTATGATCAATATTGGGATTGTAACGCTCTGAATGAAGAAGATGAAGTGGTTTGCTACTATCGTAATATCTATCAACCAATGAACATGGGAGTTGAAGACTATGATTCCACAGTAGTTGTTGAGCATCAAAATGATTTAAATTTCATTCATTACACCAGGTCGTTTGAAGTCTATGCTCGAAATGTAGGTAAGATTCATTCTTACTTTAAAGATATGGATATCAATGAAGGAGATACACTTCAAGCAATTAAAGGAAATGAACTATTTTATACAGCATATGAATATGGCAAAGAGTAAAAAAGTAATGGTAATGATTGGTGCGATATTGCTTGTCGCTACAGCATGTAAGAAAGACGGTGACCCGACAGCACAAGAATTGCTGGATGGTGGAGAATCAATAGCTACCATATTGACTATGAAGCCTGCAGATTCATTGCTAGGCAAAACTTACCTTGGAGGACATATTTTTTATGTGAACGAAACAGATGCTACCGGTATGATTGTTTCAGCTGAGGATGTCACGGCTGCAACAACCTGGGGATGTAACAGTATGAATATTACCGGAGCTGATTCTGCAGGAATCGGATATGGTGCTCAAAATACTTCAGATATAGTGCAAGGGTGTACAGATCAATTCGGAGCCGCCTATCAATGTGATAATTATGTTGATCCTAATGGCTTTACAGACTGGTATTTACCATCAGAACAAGAATTGTTATTGATTCATACGAACTTGCACATGAGTGGTTTAGGAAATTTAGAAGATGATTACTATTGGTCTTCAACAGAATCTCAATTTGCAGGTTCTGCGCAGCACGTATTGTTTAATGACGGAAGCGTTTCCTACTCAAATAAGGCAAATACACACCGTGTTAGAGCTGTGAAAAATTTCTAATGGTTACTGAAAGAACCAGAATTCTTCCGCTTCAATATGAAGATTTTGATGAGGTGATTGAGATGTATCATGAGCCTGATTCTAATAAATTTATTCAGCCTCTTCAGGACAAATCTGATGCCTTTTATCGCACCTTTCTTGCCAGGAAAATAGAAGCGAACAAAACGGTGAGCCAATTTTGGACAGTCCGAGAATTATCAGAGAATCAATTTGTTGGCACACTTAATTTAAACCAGTTTTCAGATACAGATATGACACATATTGGTTGTCATTTGGCGGTTGATTTTTGGAATAAAGGGTATGGAAAAGAGCTCATGAAAAGAATCATCAAGTTCGGATTTGAAGAACGCGAATTAGAGTCGATTCATGCGGTCATTGACACCCAACATCAAGTATCATTAAAACTCTTCAATAATCTTGGGTTTAAGTTTTTTGAAAACAGAGAGTTAGAGGGTGTTAAGCTGAATATTCTTAGACTAGAAAAAAAGCAACTTAATACTACGTATTAACGTATCCAATAAAAACGTAAAAACTGCGTTAGTTAATTAAGTGCACAAAACTTACCTCATATTTCTATTGATGTTGATTGGGTTTACCAATTCATCAAAAGCTTCACATATCATGGGAGGTGAGATTACTTGGCAGTGCCTTGGAAGTGGAAGCTATCAGTTTGACTTAGTGCTATATCGTGATTGCAACGGCCTAGACATTGTCGACCCTAGTTTGAATATTGAAGTGTGGGGTCATCCTACGGTCAATACCATCCAATGTGATCTTTTTCAAACGGTTGACTTATCTCCAGACTGTACTGAATTACCTGGTTTTCCATTGGAGCTAGAGTGCGGAACCGGTTCTCAGGCAGGGAATGGGGCAGGAGCTGTTCAAAAGTATACCTATCGTTCGGCACCAGTTGTTCTGAACGGAACTCCTCCTGCAGATGGATGGGCTTTCACTTACGATTCGTTCTCAAGAAATTGGAACCTAACAAATATTGATAATCCCGCATCTTATGGAGTGACATTATCAGCGATTATGTATGCAGTTCCAGGGAGTTCTGCGAATCCATGCACAGACTCTTCTCCACAGTTCGCACAAGACCCCTACATGCTACTCTGCGGTGGAACAGATTTCCAGTACAATGCGAATGCTTTCGATCCCGATAATGATTCACTCGTTTACAGTTGGGGAACTCCACTAGATCATTTTCCAACAGGAAGTTTTGATCCTCCTACCAATCCTGCGCCAGTGCCATTTGTTGCTGGATTCTCTTTGAGTAACCCAACACCAGATGCTTCCTTTGATCCCGGAAACATTCCGGCAAGTATGGATCCGAACACAGGAGCCATCACTTTTCTTTCAAACACATTTGGGAACTTTGGTTTGGTACAGCAAATTGATTCCTACCGCAATGGTCAATTGATTGCAACGATTAATAGAGAGATTCAGATGATTGTAATTCCTTGTCCTGGATACGTGAATTCAGCTCCAGTAATTACCCCTCCTTTTGCAGGTAACACCTCTTTCGAAGCCGAATATTTTGCCGGTGACCTCATCAACTTTGATATCATTATTTCAGATTTAGAGAACTTGCAAGACGGAACTCCGCAAACTGTGACTTTAACTCCATCAGGAAATTATTTTGGTACCAACTTCACAGATCCCAACAATGGTTGTGAGTACGGACCTTGCGCTACACTTGATCAGGCTCCTGTCATTCAAGGCGTTCAGGGATTGACAACCAATTTTAATTGGCAAACATCTTGCGATCACTTGTTAGACGCAGATGGAGTTCAGCAAGAAGAGCAGATTTATGAGTTTGTATTGAATGCACAAGATGATTATTGTACCGTGCCCGGAAGAACGTATGAAACCATTCGTATCAAATTGAAAAATCAGCCTGTTGTTAATCCTGTTGATTTACATTGCGTTGATGTGTTGGATAACGGGGATGTTACTTTAACATGGACTCAGACAACTGATTTGGGAAGCTCTTTTGTAGAATACCAAGTGTGGTCGGTTGAAGATGGTTTGATAGCAAGTATTCCTACTATTACGACAGAAACTTACACGGTGGTCGGTGCGAACGCAGATTTAGGCTCAAAAAACTATTTCATCATCACACGATTTGGATGTGGAGGCAACAATCTAGCTCCATCCGATACATTAGAGAGTATCCATCTAAATTTGAATGATTTAGGAGATGGGAGAGTTCACTTAACATGGAATAGTACGGCAAATCCTATGAATGACGGAGATGATGTGATGCAACAAGTATTTCGTGAGTATCCTGCTGGAAATTGGACTTTGAGAGCTACTGTGCCTTTCGGAACCAACGAATTGGTTGACACGATTGACATTTGTAATGCCGATTTGAATTATGAGATTGTCATTCCGAATGTAGCTGGATGTAATTCGACTTCAAACACCGTAGGAGGGAACTTTTCTGATATTATAAATCCATACATTCCAAACATTAATTGGGTATCGGTGGATACCACTTCAGGAAGTGTTGATATTTCATGGGACCAAAATGGAGCATTAGATACCTATGGGTATGTGGTTTACGGATTAATTAATGGTTTCTGGGTGCCATTAGACACGGTATGGGGAATCACATCTACTGATTACAGTTATGCTGCAACCAATTCAGCGATTGAACCAGAATCATTTCGTATTACAGCATTTGACTCTTGTATGACAAATGCTGTGCCACCGACTTTTCAAACGTCAGCCTTGAGTACACCGCACACTACAATTCATCTAAGCAATGAATTAGATGTTTGTGAACGTGATGTTACACTCAATTGGACTCCTTATGAAGGATGGGCAGATGACGTTGATAGATATGAAATAATCGTGAGTGTTTCAGGTTCTTCTTATGACGTTATAGCTACGGTTGAGGGCAATATTACAAGCTATACCCACTCAAATGTGACCTATGATTTGACTTATTATTACTTCATCAGGGCAGTAGGCGTGAATGACTCTGTATCTTATTCTAATCAAGCAATTCGATTTGTAGAGAGACCATCTCAGGCTAATTTTCATTACTTGGCTTCGGCCTCTCATAATCTGATGAATGAAATTGAAGTTTTGACGTATACAGATGCTAATGCAAGCGCAACATCTTATGAAGTTGAGGTCAATCGACCGAGTGAGTACGGATTTGATTTTGCTGCATCCATTGCTCCTAATGGAAGCGATTTTATTCCGTATGTTGATTCTGATGTTTATCCAGAGAGAGGGGCCTACCAATATCAAGTAAGCATTATTGATTCATGTGGAAATGTAGGTGATATTTCAAACATTGCAAGGACGGTTTTTTTACAGGTAGATGTAGATCATGTCGGATTACAGAATACCTTGAGCTGGTCTGCTTATGAAGGATTTGATGGTGATATTGTTCAGTATAATATATACAGGGGGGAGGATGGTGTTTTTCCGAGTACACCAATCGCCACTACAATTGCTGCCGTAAGATCTTATGTAGATGATTTGACAGGAGAATTAAATTCAGAAGGTCAGTTTTGTTACAGGGTAGAAGCTGTTGAAGGTACCAACTCATATGGTTTCAGTCAAACAGCCTTTTCAAACACGGTTTGCGCTACTTTTGACCCAATTGTATACATTCCAAACGCCTTCATCATTAACGGAGAAAATCCGGTGTTTAAACCTGTTGTTTCATTGTACGATTTTGATTCCTATGACCTTACCATTTTTGACAGATGGGGAGGTGTACTCTTTAATACGGATGATGTAGATGAGGGCTGGGATGGCAGAAATAGCCTCAATGCCACTGTTTCTGAAGGGGTTTATGTTTATTTCCTTTCTATAAAAGATCGAGACAACAAAGAATATCAGTTTAGGGGAACCGTAACTATGTTAATAGATGCCGAGTAATCAATGACCACCTCCTAGGGCAATTACCTCTTCGCGTACTTCATCAATAAATTCGTCATGATCGCGATTTTTATAGTCTTCAAATGGTATAGGATTACCAATGAAAACATCAATTTTACCGCCTCTTAATTTGAAGTTACTATTATTAGGCCATGCTTTAAAGGTCCCTTTTATTCTAACCGGAAGAATTACGGATTCAGAGGCCAATGCGAGATGTAATCCTCCCTTTTTAAATCGGTGAATTTTGCCATCTTGACTCGTGGTACCTTCAGGATAGATGACTACACTTTTTCCTTTTTTTATTAGTTCAGCTGCGGCATCAATGGATTGTTTCGATTTCACTTTGTTTTGGCGGTCAATAAATATCATTCCTGATAACCCCATGTACCACCCTAAGAAAGGAACCTTTTTTAATTCCATTTTAGCAATAAAGTGCAGGTAAAAAGGCAGTGCTCTGAATAGCGCTGGTATATCAGCATATGAAGCGTGATTTGCCATGATTAAATAATGCTGCCCCTTTGTTAACTTTTCTTTTCCATGAACGACAACTCTAGATCCAACAAAAATCAGCATAGGGCGTGCCCATAAATTTTTAGCTAGAAATAGCATCACATTTTTTTGAAAGCTCACCAAGTATACAAGGGTTGCCGTGGTAATGCAGAGTATTGACCAAATTGCTATGATCAATAGTTTTATGACTGAAATGACTGTTAACATTATTGCGGATCCACATCAATGTCTATCCGCATTGATCTAAATTCATGTTGCGCCAAAAATACATCAATTTTTTGTTTGATGATATCTTTCACTTTTTTAGGAGAAGCATCTCTTTCA
>Ga0189274_100211_pt1 | contig 26410 bp, 26 predicted proteins | sample N5B1minimetaG_FD_130323 | JGI IMG/M metagenome (GOLD analysis project Ga0189274, IMG submission 130323) | Marine microbial communities from the Costa Rica Dome - N5 B1 mini metaG | ecosystem: Environmental > Aquatic > Marine > Oceanic > Photic zone | place: Costa Rica: the Eastern Pacific...
AGATAATCCAAGGGAATTTTAAATTTTACAAAAATGATGTGGTAGAGATCAAACCTGTCAGTGTTTATCCGGGAACTCAGTATGATGACATTTGTATCTCGGCAATTCAAACAAGTTTGGGATACGGAGCAAATCCTGAATTAGATAAATTAATTGATTATTGATGAGGCTGCTACCATAAATGGCCGCGCTTTCTGCTATAGTAACGCCAAGCCTTAGCTGTCGCTCCAATCGCTAGCAGAATTAATTGCTGTGTTCAGCTTCCCACTTTTTGTCGAAATCTTCTTTCTTCAATAGTTTGAGCATGTCAAAGAAGTTTCTGATGTCTGAATCTTTTTTAGCTCCAGATACAGCTCTTACATGACCTTTATCATCAAGTAGAACTATAGAGTTAATCCAAGCGTACGGACCAACTTCTCCATTGTCAGGAGTAGCAGGATGTTGCATAAAGTCCATGTCATAATATTCCCAAGAGAATAATGGTTTAGGGTCTCCATAAGTCATCCACCAAATTGAAGGGTCATACTCACTCATTGACTCGCGTAAGTAGTTATTTGGTCCTTCTGGTACAGGGTTACCATCAAGGTCAGTTAAAACAGACAAGACTTTAACATTACCGTAGTTCTTCTGATTCTTGATGAGTTTTTTAAAGAACAGCTGATTGAACAAGTAGATACCCATTCCGCAGCTATCTAATTCAGGGCAAGCCTGCTGTAAGGTAGTCAGTACAATGAATTTTCCTTCAATTGAATCTCGATTAATGGTAGCACCATCAAATCGGGTCAATTCGAATTCAGGAACTGTGAAATTAACAGAGTCTATAATCTTCCCTTCATCATTAGTGATGTATTCGGTTTGACCCAAATAAGGAAGTTCTACGAACTTGTTTTTAAGATTTTTAGCCAGGAAATAAATGACGCAACCCGGACCCAAGACAATTAGTAAAATTGTCAGTACTCTTCTCCAACCCGGCATGTTAACTAGTGGATTACTTGAACAAGTGCCAAGCTTCGTTAATGTAAGTTGATTCTAACCATAAGATCATCACCAAGTAAAGGATGAAGACCGTGTAAGGCCAGATTACCATTCTTCTTAACGATTTTCTCTCGTCACCTAAGTGCATGAATACCATAACAATGTATCCAGCTTTAACAATCGTTAAGGCAATGTAACCTAATTTGATAGTAAACCAAGCCCATTCAGATACTGAAGCTTTTGGGAAGAAAACACCCACTAATACTTCAATGATTGTTACGATTGAAAGAATTGCAGTTACCTTCCAAATTTTCTTTCTAACATCTTTACCGTGCTCTTCTGAGTGATGCCCTTCTAATGAATATTCAACAATATCGTCTCTTACCATGATAAAATACTTTTAGAAAATTTGAAATTAAACGAGATAGAAAAAGGTAAATACAAATACCCAAACAAGGTCGACAAAGTGCCAGTATAAACCAACCTTTTCTACCATTTCATAGTGTCCTCTTTTGTGATAAACTCCTCTGATTACGTTACGCAATACTAAGAAGTTAAATAGTACTCCAGTAAATACGTGGAAACCGTGGAATCCAGTAATAAAGAAAAAGAAGTTAGCATAAAGTGTAGGACCATAAGCTACAATTTCAGTTGGGTGACCATGTCCGCCTGCGTGATATGTCCCACCATACAGCGAGTGCTGTAATGTAGCATTGTCAGCCCAAGTAGTAAGGTCTCCATCAGGACCAGCAATGAAAGTTGACCACTCCCATACCTGTGAACCTAAGAAGATTAATCCTCCGATAACTGTCCATGCCATCCATTTGATTACACCTTTTTTATCCATTCTATGTCCAGCCTCAACAGCTAATACCATAGTTACTGAAGATACAATAAGGATAAATGTCATAAAAGCAACATACAATAGAGGTAGATGTGCATGTGTGAAAGGGAAGTGAGTAAACACCTCTTCTCCCATAGGCCATCTTGAAATTACCTCTCCTGCCGCATTCGTAACCTCTAAATTCGAGAATTTAGCGAATCCTAATGCTGATAATAAACCACCGAATGTTAAACCATCAGATACTAAGAAAAACCACATCATGATTTTTCCATAACTAACTGAGAATGGTGAGGTATATCCACCTCCCCAAAGTGTAGCCGAATCGATTTCTTTAGAAGCTGCTCCTGCCATAATTCAATTTTCTTTGTTGCAAGTTTAATGAATATAAATTAAAAATAGGTACAAATACAACCACAAAATACCCAAAAAATGCCAAAAGGTTGAGGCCAATGTAAGCCCATTGTGGTAAAGCTTTGAGTAACCCGCTTTCAACGCTCTGATATACACGATAATAAGAAAAACTATTCCTAAAATCCAGTGTAACAAATGCATGAAAGTAAATACCCAAATAAATGAGCTCGCCGTGTTTTGTTGGCTGAATAAATCCACTCTTAATTTATCTGATAAAGGCTGTCCGTCTAACATCAATTGACGATTGACATAATCTAGTTTATTTCCGTTGTAATACACCCAAAAATCTTCACCATAAACACCTTGCATGATAAAGTCTCCACGGTCATTTTTTAGGTTTTCCCCAAATCGTTGTAATGAGACATACTGGCTAGTTTCTAAATCAGCCCCGTTTGATTGGAGATGCTTGTTGGTATAGGTTAGCGGAACGTCATTAAACAGAACGATCCATTTAGTTCCATAATCAGTCAGTTCAAAAACTTTCTCTTTTGTTTTGGTTCCTTGCATCAATTCATCTCCCAATTGTCGAATTGAATTGTGCATATCCTCATTGATTGGTTCTCCTTTGTATACAAACTGAGCCCCATCAAAAGTGACGTTTTTTCCTTCGTACATCAACGAAAAGTATTTTCCATATCTTCCGTCAACAGTCATGATATCACCTCTTACAGCATTTCCGCTCTCAAACAATTGTGTGAATCCTTTCAATTGCGTAAAGCCAAAAATAACAGAAGAAATAAGTGCCAATGTAAGGGTTAGCTTAAAGGCTTTTTGATTTTCTTTTTTCAAGAAGAACTTACTTAAAATCAATAGTCCAGAACCAACAAATATGAGGATAGTACTGATTTGGAATCCAGTAGGCATAGCCACATTTACCCAAAATCGGTCGCCTTGCATCACCAAATATGCGCTGGTAAATCCAGCGAAAATCATGATAGAGGTAAAAATGAAAAGCAATAAAAGATTCCTAAAAATCTTACCTCTTAATTCTGGTGTTCTTCCGTGTTTATCTAACATTATATTTTATCAAAAACGTATAAAAATTGCATGAATGGCAGGTAAATAAACGAAGCAAACATGAGTGATTTTGCCAGTTTATCAGAAGGGTTTAAGTAAAACCTATATGCAACCATAAAAAACCAAATTCCCACAATTGTTCCTAACCACAGCGTAATTTCACCTGTGAAATCAAAGGCCCAAGGTAGCACTCCTACCGGAACCATAAATACACAATAAAGAACAATTAAAAATGCAGACTGTTTACTTTTACCACTTTTGTATGGTAATAATGAAAACCCTGCTTTTCGGTAGTCATCATCTTTAAACCAGGCTATAGCCCAGAAGTGCGGAAATTGCCAGAAAAACTGCACTAAAAACATGGTTCCAGCTAGCAAGTCAAATTTTCCGGTGACCGCGACAATCCCTATCATTGGTGGTATAGCGCCTGGGAACGCCCCAACAAATACCGACCAAGGTGATATTTTCTTCATTGGAGTGTAAATAGCGGCATACATGACCATGGCTAAAATCCCAAGTATTCCTGAAAAGAAGTTTAATTGAAACAGTAAAGCAGCTCCACCAATTCCAGCCGTGATTGAAATGATCAATGCTTCTGTAATGGTCATCCTTTCTTGAGGGAGAGGACGATTCATGGTTCTTGGCATTAGCTTATCAATGTCCTTTTCAATAATTTGGTTAAAACCATTCGAAGCACCAGTGATTAAAAAACCTCCAGCAATCAAATAAAAGAGGTTAATGTTAGTGGCTCCACCAGCAAAATAATAACAGGCCACCGCAGAGATAACAACCAAAAAGGATAACCTCAATTTCATCAAGGTAGCAATGTCTTTGATTCTGCTCACGGTAACTTCTTTCTCTATGCTTGTTTCTTCTGCCAACATGGATGAAATGCAGATGGTACTGCATTTGAAATTTCGGCACAAATTTAATAAAAAACGAACGTTCGACTGTGGAGTTGAGATTTAGAATCAATCTAAGTTGCTTTTTTCTCAACAACTCGCTCAATTAAAAGTCGTTGTAAACGTTCCAAATTCGAGATTTAATTCCAACACTGATAAAATGCTGGTGAGCGGTTCCTGCCGTTGAATTAATCATTCTCCAATTGTAATTGGCTGTTAAGAATAGTCCAATATTCTCTAGAAGTGCATATTCATAAATAAGATTCTCATTCAAGACATTCTGACGCACCCCTTGCATCATAAGATGACCATAGTTTCCGTCACGCAAGGTGTATGATTTGAAAATATCTTGTCCATAACTCAAGGTGTCTGAAGGATCTATTCCATATGAAGCAAAGGTGATTTTGTTGGTCAACCTGTGTTTATTGCTTCGGTAAGACACTATGTTTACTAATTCAAAGAAGTTCGCTCCGATAGGATGCGCAACAGACGCATTTAGATGGCCATAGGCGTGTTGCGAGTTTCTGTGAGAATAAGTGAAAGGACGCGCCGCATTGAATTCGATTTGAAAATAAACACTGTCGTGAAAAAAGGCATTCGATTTGTAGCCGATTTGTCCTCCAAATTTATTGGCCCACCATTTTGATTGGTCTTGAATAGCTGAAAGTAAAAATTCATCCAAGATGAACTGTCCATAGATTTGATGGTGATTATTTATCTTGTAAGAGGTGTTCAATCCGATCAAAACATTGTCAGATGATCCAAGGCCGTATTCTACTGGACGATAAAATACGATTGGATTAATATAATTCACATCAAATCCTCTGTTAACGAGCGTGTCTGATGTTTGCCAAACTACCGTCTCGAATACGGACAAGTTGATGCTTTTGGTAATGTTCCATGAAATGTAATGACTGGATGCAAACTTCTGAATATCCAATGCTGAATTGAAAGGGTCGGTAGTATTGTCTTTCCAGGCTTGGTAAAGGTTGACATATTTTATACCGGCAAAATCAGTTTCGATTTTAACAAATGGATGAGCCGCTGCATTGTCAGATAGAAGCATGGAGCGATAGCCTTCTCCAAACCAGTTCTTCGCAACACCTCCAGAAAAAGTGAAAATATGGTTTGGTTTGTAGGCCAATCTTAGCTCTGATTGATGAAAAAAGCTCGGAGCTATTGCTCTTTGGGTTCCAAAATCTTGATTGTAATTAGATTGAATAGAATCCTGAAGACTATTGCCAACTGAATAATAGGGCAGTGTGTTCAGTTGAAAAATGAATTTACTAGTAGATAAGTTCATCCCAATGCCTATTCCGGTGTTTGTGAAAAAACCGCCCGCGCTCCCAATTTCGTAAGCTGCGTTTAGGTTGGCTATTGGAAACAGTTGAAATATTCCTTTTTCTTTTACAGTTTTGTTCAACATCAAAGGCGACTGCAATTCAGTGTTACGAAATCCGAGAACTGGTAAAACTGAAGAATGTAAGGTGCTTTCCTCTTTAAAGTAGGCTTCACTGTTCTCTATCTTACTGCGGTAATTCATAGGAAGGTACTCGCCATGATACCTGTCGTTGATGTCAGTTTGTCCAAACAAGGGAAAAACGCAGAGTAATGATATGGTCAATAATATTCTACTCACTTTTCTTTTTCGGGTGAACAAAAAACACATAAAGCACAAACAGCCCACAACAACCCAAGCTAATTAAAAAGCTGAAATTTGGATTTTTAAATTGAATGAAGAACGCTTGTAAAATCATCACTATTGTGAACAAGTAGATGACAATAACAGTCAGTTTGTGAGATGGGTTTCTGTCTAGCATTTTATGGTGCAAATGGTTTCGATCAGCACTTAAAGGTGATTTACCTTTTGCGGTTCTGATTAGAAATACACGTAGCGTATCCAGTAATGGGTAGGCTAAAATAGTCATGGTCAGTACAGGTGTTGATACATATTGGAATTTCTCCGGAACCATATCTGCAGGTGATTCAATAAGTTTTATTGCCAGAACACTGATGACTGCTCCTATAATCAAGGAACCAGAATCACCCATGAATATCCTGGCGGGATTAAAGTTGAACACCAAAAATCCTAAAAGCGCACCTGACATAGAAAAGGCAACAAGCGCCCAGTGTTTATCGCCATGGGTAGCGAACCACAATCCAAAAGCGACCGAAGCTATCAATCCAACCCCAGAAGCAAGACCATCCACACCATCAATTAAATTGATGGCATTCACGACAACGATATATACAAAAATGGAAATCAAGTATGATCCATAATCAGGCAGTGTAATGTCCATTCCTAATAATCCTTGAAAAGATGTGATTCGAATGTCTGCCATAACTACTAGAATGAACCCTGCCATCAAGTGAGCGAGTAATTTTTTAACAGGAGACATACCAATGATGTCATCTTTCACACCTACAAAAAAGAGGAGGATAAGGCAGGCCATAAGTGCATGAAACTGGTTTAGTTCTAGCTTAGCTTTGGGAGAATGATCTGGGAACCACAAAAAGCACGCAAACATGAATGCAGAGAATATCATAATTCCTCCAATAGTGGGAACTGACCTTGAGTGCAGTTTTCTGGCCTCTGATGGTTCGTCTACCAAATGCTTCAATTTTGCCACTTTGATCAGAGCAGGCATGGCCATTAGTACCACCCCAAAAGCTGTCAAGAAAACAAGTAATAAGTGATATTCTTTCATCTTAAAAGTCCAAGTTTTTGTTTTTCAAACGCGTTCTTATTCCGGCATAGACGTATGTCGTATTTTGATGCGTGTTTTGATAATAATCTTCTCTGAATAACCATCCTACCACTGCTTGAAGGTTATATGATTTATTGAAGCGGTATCCCAATTCTAAGTTGTTTAGTAAGATGTGCTTCTGTTTATTAGTTGCGTTTAGTGCGTTTATTTCTGAGAAAAGCAAATTGGTTCCATCCGGTAAACTGTCGTGTAAGAATTGCTGAATGTAAACTGTTTTGTTTGAAACAAACCAATTGTTTTTTTCATAGTTCAATTTGATGATTCCTTCATTGAATCCTGACCCAAGAGGGTGTGCTAGAGGGAGGTTGGAATGCGTGTAGTTGTAACGGTGATTGTTGGCTGAGTAAGCTCCGTTGGTTGCCCAATTATACTCAAGTTGAATATCCAATTCTTTTATAAACTGACCATAAGATTTGAGCCCTATTTGTGCTGCGCCAGGGCTGTTGTTGTCAATAAGTAATTGCCCGTAAAATTGATTGTTATTTAAAGTAAATGATGAGTTGATGCCGAATACGTGATTGTAATCTTCTTGGTTTTCACCTAGAATGACACCGTTCACGAATGGGATAGGGTTTAAGAACAACCAATTAGGTTCATGAGTACCAAGAGAGTCTGATCTTTTCCAAAGCGCTCCTTCAAATAATCCGATTGTAAGGTTCGGGGTGACTGCAAGATCTAAATAATGATAGGTGCCAATTTTTCGCTCATAGGTAGGTTCAACAGATTCAAATAGCGGAATTCTAATGAGGTTTTGGTGTAATGCATAAGTTGTTGTGTATTGGATGCGGTCTTGCCACAGATTTGTTTCTAATCTCAAGTAAGGATAGTTGATTGCAAAATCTGATAACAAAAGTGAGCGGTAACCATTTCCAATGAATAAATTACCGTTTCCAAACTGTAAATTGAAGTGTTTGCTAGGTTGATAAGCTATATTTCCTTGTCCGAAAGCAAAGTCATATCCGTCTGTCTTGAAGGGTTTGGTTCTTGCATATCCCGGCATCACTGCGTGTTCTTGCAAATAGCCTCCGTTGTTTTTTGGCCGCAGCTCACCAAACTGATCAATGTAATTGCTGACATACTCTGGAACCAAAGCTTGATTTTCGTAAATAGAAGTCGAAAAACTGAAATTGTCGAAAAACTTTCCTTGTACTCTAATTCCTCTTGTATTCCAATACAGCAGTCTGCTCGAATCCGCATAGAAATCTGTTCCTCCCTCCAGGTCAACTATTGGGTCAATTGCACACCAATAATCGTCTCCTTCAAACACTAAAAAATGCTCTTTGAATAATTTTTGAGTAATCCAGTAATAATATTTCCCGCCTTTGTGAAAGATAGAGTCATAGGCTACTCGGCTTTCAGCAAGTGGTTTCATGGATAAATGAGCTTGATGAAAAGTTTTAAGGCTGTCACTGCGCATGAAGAATTTTTCTGCACTTCTATTATAGAAATCTTCATTCTCCAAGTATCGCTGGGCAAATCCAGAAAAACTTGATGACAGGCAAAAGAATAGTATGGCAAGTAGTCTCGCGTGCATGCGTACTATTTAACGGGAAATCTTACTTAAAGGTTATCGGATGAAGCTAGTCTTCAAGCAATCCCTTTTCAAGAGCGTCTTGAAATGCCATCTGAACACCTTCTTCGAGTTCTGTTTTGTAGGTCCAACCTGATGCGGCAAGTTTAGAAACGTCCATTAGTTTTCTTGGGGTGCCATCTGGTTTAGAAGTGTCGAAAGTCAGTTCTCCCTCAAATCCAATGATTCGTTTGACGGTTAGGGCCAAATCTTTTATACTGATGTCTTTTCCTGAGCCTACATTTACAAACTGTTTTTCATTGTAATGCAACATGAGGTGTAAGCAGGCTTCAGCCAGATCATCAACATATAAAAACTCTCTCAGTGGAGCTCCTGTTCCCCATATTTCAACTGCTGGAAGATTGTTCTTTTTAGCAGTGTAAAATTTTCTAATCAGTGCAGGCAAAACATGAGATGACTTGAGGTCATAATTGTCATTAGGACCATATAGGTTGGTTGGCATGGCTGAAATGAAGTTGCAGCCATATTGATCTCGATAACTTTCGCAAAGCTTGATTCCGGCAATTTTTGCGATTGCATAAGGTTCATTTGTTGGCTCTAAAAAACCACTTAAAAGTGCTTCTTCAGTTAACGGTTGTTGCGCTAATTTCGGATAGATGCAAGATGAACCTAAAAACAAGAGTTTCTCTACATTGTTCTCGTAAGCCGCATGAATAATGTTGGTGGCAATCATGAGGTTGTCATATAGAAATTCTGCTCGATAGGTATTGTTCGCTAATATACCGCCTACTTTAGCGGCAGCAAGAAATACATGACTTGGTTTTTCAGTTTTGAAAAAATCGTTGACAGCTGATTGATTTCTAAGGTCAAGTTCTTTAGAACTTCTTACAATGATGTTTTCATAACCTTCAGCTCTTAGTTTTCGAACAATTGCTGATCCAACCATGCCGTTGTGACCGGCAACGTAAATAGTGGCGTCTTTATTCATTGTAATCAAACGTTTGGTGTCCACCTTCTTTTAGGTACTTGTCTTTTTCGAACAATTTCATGTCGGCGTCCATCATTTCTTTCACTAATTGATCAAAATTACGTTTGATTTCCCAGCCTAACTTTTCTTTTGCTTTTGAAGGGTCTCCCAACAATAGATCTACCTCTGTAGGTCTAAAATATTTTTCATCAACTTCTACCAAAACTTCGTTCGTGTCGGTGTTGATACCTTTCTCATTCACTCCTTCACCTTCCCATCTGATGTTGATGCCTACGTGATTAAAAGATTTTTCTACGAATTCTCTAACTGGATGTGTTTCTCCTGAGGCTAATACAAAATCATCTGCTTCGTCTTGCTGCAACATTTGCCACATTCCGTAAACATAATCTTGTGCATGCCCCCAATCCCTTTTAGCGTCTAGGTTTCCTAAGTAAAGTTTAGATTGCAATCCTAGTTTTATTTTTGCAACTGCTCTTGTGATTTTACGAGTAACAAAAGTCTCACCTCTGAGCGGACTCTCATGATTGAATAAAATTCCGTTACAGGCGTAAATGCCGTAAGCTTCGCGATAATTTTTTACAATCCAAAACGCGTAAAGTTTAGCCACCGCATAGGGGCTTCTTGGGTAAAAAGGAGTGGTTTCGGATTGAGGAGTTTCCACAACTTTTCCGTAAAGTTCTGATGTTGATGCCTGATAAAACTTTACCTTTTTTTCCAGGCCTAATATTCTAATAGCCTCAAGTAGCCTCAAGGTTCCTATTCCGTCAGCATTTGCCGTGTACTCAGGAGTGTCAAAGGACACCTTAACATGAGACATGGCTGCTAAATTATAAATCTCATCAGGTTGTGTTTCTTGAACGATTCTAATCAAATTGGTAGAGTCTGTTAAATCTCCGTAATGAAGAAAAAACTTTACTCCCTCTTCGTGCTTGTCTTTGTATAAGTGGTCAATACGATCTGTATTGAATAACGAAGATCTTCTTTTTAAACCATGAACAATGTACCCTTTTTCTAATAAAAGTTCAGCAAGATATGCTCCGTCTTGTCCAGTGATTCCTGTTATTAGGGCTGTTTTTTGACTCATTAAAGTAAGTTTAGGTTTTTTGGTTTTGCAATGAATTGAGGATTATGTAAATCCGCTTTATTGTATTTCAAAGGTTCAAAGTTAGTCAAATCAATCACTTCTCCACCTATAGAGCGATAAATGGCATGTCCAGCGGCAATATCCCACTCCATGGTAGGCCACAATCTGATATATACCTGAGCTGCATTTTTAACTAAATCAAAAAACTTTAAGGCAGATCCTTTTTTAATTCGATCAATGTCTCCATGTTTTTCTGATTGTTTTTCAATGAAACTGTCAATTCTCGGAGTGACCTGTGTTCTTGAATAAATCACTGTATTGAGTTCTTCTTCTTCTATTCTATGAAGGTGGTATTGCGGGTCAAGTGGGTTTTCGCAGTGGTAAGGAATCTTCGCTGCCGGAATTTCTTCTCCGCCCAAGATGATTTCCTTTTGTACAGGAGATGCGATTAGTCCGAATACTGGAACTTGATTTTTAATTAATGATATACAAATGCAAAACTCACCATTTTTGCGAATGAAATCTTTGGTGCCATCTAGAGGGTCTACCAGCCAGATATCTTGATCTTTTCGTTCGCTGTATTCTGCAATTTCACTTTCTTCAGATACGATTAAGATATCTGTTTTAGTAAGGCATGCCATCAATATTTCATTAGAGGCTTTGTCAGCAATAGTTACCGGTGAATCATCATCTTTCAAAAGCACCTTGAAATCTGTTTCATAGATTGACAAAATTTCTTCAGAGGCTGCATGAACTGCCTGTAATAATTCGGGTAAAAATTCTTTAATCATGTTGTTGGTATGCTTCTGCTAAATTAGTGAAAAGTGAGCTTGCGCCTATTCTCATTGTCTCTGGCTGAATAAACGATTCGCCTAAAATGTGCTGTACAAGTGAAATGTATTTTTCAGCATCTTGTGTTGTTCGAATTCCTCCAGATACTTTGATTCCAGTGGTTGCTTTGAGCTGTTTAATTTGGTTGGCAAATATTTCGGCAGCTTCTTCAGTGGCCCCAACAGCGACTTTTCCAGTTGACGTTTTCAAGAAATCAACATTGCATCCTATTGCAATCTGAGAGGCTTTTGCGATTTGTTCATTTGACAAAACGCCAGTTTCAAGAATGATTTTTAAACATTTATCTGGAACAGTGGATCTTGCCATTTCTAATTCATTGTGCAGGTATTCATAGTTATTCGCGATTAATTCACCTTTATTGACAACAAAATCAATTTCATCAACCTCCATCTGATTCAGATGAGTAAGTTCTTTTTGTTTAAGCTGTATACTTGCTTGCCCGCTTGGGAAATATCCAGCTACAATTGCTTTTTTGATTTGTGGATTCAGCTCTGATAAGTGATTCGAATAGTTGCTGTACACGCATACACTGGCTGGCTGGCTTGCTCCAATACCGGTGTTGGCAATGTTTACAATACTTTGGATTGAAGCGGGGTTGTCCAGATCTGATAGGGTCGTGAGATCTACTAATGAAGTAATTTGTAGTATTTTTTCTTTATTCATGGCATAAAAAAACCCTGAAGGAGTACCTCAGGGTTTCAATAAAAATTTGTTTCAATTATCCTAATCTGAAGTGTATAGGTAACGTATATCTTACGTTTACTTTTTTACCGGCTTGCTCACCTGGAGTCCATTTAGGCATTTTTCTAACGATTCTTTTCGCTTCAGCATCTAAAGCATCAGATACACCTCTGATAATTTTTACTGATTCAATTTTTCCTGTCTTGCTCACAACGAATTGCGTATAAACAATCCCTTGTTCTTGCATTTCAATTGATAATTGAGGATAAACGATATTCTCTTGAATCCACTGCATCATAGCTCCTTCTCCACCAGGGAATGTAGGCTCAACTTCAGCAAATTCATAAATTTCTTCTTTCTCAACAACAACTTCTTCCACTTCTTCTGGTGGATCTTCAGGAATGTCGTCCATACCTAAATCAATCTCTTCAATCTCTTCATCATCCTCAACAATCTCAATCTCTTCAATGATTGGTGGAGGTGGAGCTTGTTCCGGTTCCGGTTCAATTTCTTCTTCTGGCATTTCGAAATCTTCAGGGATTTCTGCTTGCATTGAATTGTCTTGAACAATCTCTTTTGGTGGTTCTGGATCAGCTAGTTTGTAAGTGAATGCCATCAAGATGCACGCAGACACTACTAATAATCCGATTGAAAAGAACGAAAACTTCGAACGTTCTAAATCAGCTTCTTTGGATTTTTTTGCTTCCATAATAAATTTGTTGTGAACGCTAAATTACAAAATTTATATTGACAATTGCGTTCAGATTAAACTAATTTTCTACCTATCAATCTATAGAAGATTGCACCAATAATTGTACCAATTGAATTCACTGCAATATCTTCTTGATCGTAATAGCGTTGATAGATAAAATTACCTTGTATTAATTCTATTGAATATCCTAATAGGATACCACTTGCGATCAGAATGAAATACAACCTCCAATTAAAAAGGTTCGATTTTTTTTCGAATGCAAATAATTGCAGGCAAATTAAGCCAAAATAAAAACCGAAATGTGCTAGGGTTCCGATTGAGATAAGTTCCCATTTTATCTGAGGTAATTTATCTCCAGGGGTAAGACACAAAACAACCAGGATAATCAACCAGACTACCCAAAGTGTATGTTTAAATAAAGGGGATTTCAATTAACCAATCAATGCTCCGTAAGCAGAAGCGTCTAGTAATCCATCTAATTCTGAAGCGTCAGAAATTTTGATTTTGATTAACCAGCCAGCACCGTAAGCGTCACTATTGATTACTTCTGGGTTTGATTCAATTTCTTCATTGATTTCAACTACTTCTCCAGCAATTGGCATGAATAAATCTGAGACAGTTTTTACTGCTTCTATTGATCCGAACACTTCTTCTGCATCTAAAGATTCTCCTTCTGTTTCAATCTCTACATACACAATATCACCTAACTCGCTTTGAGCGAAATCAGTAATTCCAATAGTTGCTGTATCACCATCTACCTTAATCCATTCGTGATCTTTCGTGTATTTTAATTCTGCAGGTACATTCATTTTTTAAAGTGTTTATTCGAGCGACAAATTTAAAATAATATTTGAAGCTTCATCCAGCCAATGCTAAACTTTCACACTTTTAGTTCTAATCAATAAAAAATTCTAATTTTTGCATTATGATTACGCAAGACCAATTGAAAGATTTTGAAACAAGGGTAGATGAGCTACATGCTTATCTGAACATTGAAGAAAAGAGGATTCAAATTCAAGAAGATGAGTTGCGTTCACAAGATCCAACTTTTTGGGATAATCCGAAAGAAGCTGAGGCGGTCATGAAAAAAATGAGGACTCGTAAAGCTTGGGTTGAAGATTATGAAAAGGCTAAGACGTATTTAGAAGATTTAAAAGTGTTGCTTGAATTTTATGAGATGGGTGAAACTTCTGAAGAAGAGATTGATGCTCATGTTGAGCAATCCATGACTTTTCTTGAAGAGCTTGAGTTTAAAAATATGCTTTCTGCTGAGGAAGATAATTTGAATGCCGTCATGCAGATAACTGCTGGCGCAGGGGGTACAGAAAGTTGTGATTGGGCTTCAATGCTGATGCGTATGTACATCATGTGGGGTGAGAAAAATGGGTTCAAAGTAAAAGAACTAAACTATCAAGCCGGTGATGTCGCTGGGGTCAAAACAGTTACGATTCAATTTGATGGTGATTTTGCCTTTGGCTATTTAAAAGGAGAAAATGGTGTCCACCGATTGGTCAGGATTTCGCCATTTGATTCAAACGCAAAAAGACACACTTCATTCGTCTCTGTTTATGTTTATCCATTGGTGGATGACAGTATCGAAATCAATATCAATCCTGCAGATGTGTCATTTGAGACTTTTAGGTCAGGTGGTGCCGGTGGGCAAAATGTAAACAAAGTAGAAACCGCTGTACGATTACGACACGCACCTTCAGGTATCATTATCGAAAACTCTGAGTCACGCTCACAATTGACTAATAAAGAAAAAGCTATGCAATTATTGAAGTCTCAATTGTATGAGTTAGAGCTCCGTGAGCGAATGGCGAAGCAAAATGAGATTGAGGCAGGCAAAATGAAAATCGAATGGGGGTCGCAGATTCGAAACTATGTCATGCAACCTTATAAGTTGGTGAAAGACGTGCGTACAAATTATGAGACTTCAAATGTAGATGCTGTTCTTAATGGTGAGATTGATGAATTTCTCAAAGCGTATTTAATGGCTTTAAATGCCTAATTAAAAGATTTAGAGATCTTTTTTGGTATGGCTTTTGTATTTCTAAAACAAAACAAGAGCTATGAAAAATACGATTTTAAATTTCCTATTATTTGTATTGCTCATTTTGGCTTTTTTAATTTAGGGCAATGCTGCAGTTCAGTCAAAACATTTTAATGTGTTATCTTTGCACCGCTAATTCAAGCGAAAAAAGAAGGATATAATGACAATAGAAGTTGTTCACTCTAAAATACACAGAGTAACTGTTACACAAGCAGAACTGAACTATATAGGATCAATCACAATTGATGAGAATTTAGTTGAGGCGGCAAATATGGTAGAAGGCCAAAGAGTTCAAATCGTCAACTTGAATAACGGTGAGCGTTTAGAGACTTACATCATTTTAGGTGAAAGAGGTTCAGGAACGATCTGTTTAAATGGTCCTGCGGCAAGAAAAACAGCTGTAGGTGATACCGTTATTATTATCGCTTATGCTCAAATGTCAGTTGAGGAAGCGAAGCAATTTAAACCAACTCTTATTTTTCCTGATTCGGAAACGAACCAATTGAAGTAATGTAATTTATTCGCAAATTAGGCGTTACTGCGAAAAGTTAATTCATGAAATCCAACATCATTAAGGCACTGAAAATTATCCTGCCACTGGGCTTTGGGATATTCTTAATATGGTTGTTTTATGATGCGCTTTGCGAAGATGATAAGGCAGATTTGTTTCTCGCCTTCAAAAAAGCGAATTACGGCTGGGTTTTTCTAGCACTCATTTTTAGTTTCCTTTCACATGCAAGTCGGGCAGCAAGATGGAAATACCTGCTCGAACCAATGGGGTATAAAATTTCATTTTGGAATGCCTATCATGCGCTCATGATAGGGTATATAGTGAATCTTATTTTCCCAAGAGCGGGTGAAGCCTCTCGAGCAGGTGTGATTTCGAAGACTGAGAAAATTCCTTTTCAAAAAGGGTTTGGAACAATCCTAGCTGAGCGCGGAATTGATTTGGTCATGCTAGGGATAGTTTGTCTCATTGGTTTGGGTATGCAAATGGATAAGATTGATGCATTTCAAACTAAAATTGAAGGATTCAAATCTGGAGAAGCAGGATGCGGAAATTCCATGATATTTTCAATTTTAGGGCAGGCTGTAACGTATGGTGTGTTATTAGGGGTAGTCGCAGTATTAGTTTTGCTGGTAGTCAAAAAATCATTTAGAGCCAAAGTGAAAGAATTTATTGTTGGATTGTTTGAAGGTGGATTTGCCATTTTTAAATCCAAGCAAAAACTGCCGTTTATTGGCCATACTCTCTTTATTTGGATCATGTACGTTCTTATGTTTGCGGTTTGTTTCTATAGCTTAGATTCAACCTCTCAATTAGGGCTAGATGCTATGCTGGCTGGGTTTATTGCCGGAACGTTCGGGATCATTTTGGTCCAAGGCGGAATTGGAGTTTATCCTGCGCTGGTTGGTCTAATTGTGACTACTTATCTTGCTCCAGATGAACCAGGGATTTTACCTGATGCTCTCGCTTTGGGCTGGATAATTTGGACATCCCAAACTTTGTTGATGATTATTCTTGGTCTAATTTCACTCGCCCTGAATGGGAAAAACGTTAAATTAGATGCTGATGAACAAGCTCCAGCAAATCCACAATAAAATATACCTTCTAAACAATAAACCATTTGTGAAACCAGATGGCAAAAGCGTTGTTTTTACTAATGGATGTTTTGATATTCTCCATAAAGGTCACGTTGAGTATTTAGCTCAGGCTTCAGATTTGGGCGACTATCTAGTTGTTGGAATCAATTCTGATGCGTCTGTAAGGGCACAGAATAAAGGGGCTGAACGACCAATAAATTCCATTGAAGGTAGATCAACTGTTCTGGCTGGACTCGGTTTTGTAGATGCCGTGGTTGAGTTTGATTCAGATACCCCAGCGCAGCTCATAGAAGAAATCCTTCCTGATGTGTTGGTGAAAGGGGCTGATTATAATCCAAATCAAACGGATGCACAAGCAAAAGATTATATCGTAGGAAGAGAAGTTGTTTTGGAAAATGGTGGAGCAGTAAAAGTAATTGATTTGGTGCAAGGATATTCCACTACAAACATTGTAAACAAACTAAGCAAATGACCATAAAAGAAGCACAAAAACTGGTAGATGATTGGATTAAAGAATACGGAGTTCGGTACTTTAATGAATTGACCAATATGGCTCAGCTCACTGAAGAGGTAGGTGAAGTGGCTCGAATTATAGCCCGTAGATATGGTGAGCAATCTGAAAAAGAATCTGACAAAGCCAAAGATCTTGGAGATGAAATGGCAGATGTTTTGTGGGTACTCATTTGTTTGGCGAATCAAACGGGAATCGATCTGGAAGAAGCGCTTCAGAAAAATCTGGACAAAAAAACAAAACGAGATAGTACTCGACACAAAGAAAACGATAAATTGAAGTAGTGTCCTTCGATTATTCCAATCAACTCAAAGCTGTATTTGGTAAAAATGCAGAGGTGTATGCAGAGAAATTTGCTGATCAATCTGCTTTTCAGGAGAGCATTGACTTCTTTTGTGCGCACATCAAGTCAAACCCCATTGTCTTGGAGTTGGGGTGCGGACCCGGAAATCTGTCTGCTTATATTTTAGACAAGGTAAATCCCGCAAGTTTTACGGGGCTGGATGTAGCTCCAGAGATGATTGAGTTATTTCAAAAGAGATTTCCAACACACAATGCAGTTGTAGGAGATATCAATAGTTTTAGTTTTGAACATCCCTTAGATGCTATTATTGCTGGTTTTTGTGTTCCTTATCTGAGTGAATTCGAACTAAGATCTCTGGTAAAAAAGATGAAAAATGCTTTGACGATAAATGGGTTGTGTTATTGGAGTTGGATTCTCGGGAATAATGAGTCAAAAACAACTAAATCGTCAGATGGTAAGCATCAATTATTGATGCATTACTATTCGTATGAATTTATGAAAAGCTTGTTTGAGGGTAGCGGATTTGAAGTGCTGAACTATCAAGAGGTAGGGGAAGATGGGGTGTTTATTTGGCAAAAGTCTTAAACACCACAATGCTCGCAGTAGTCTGATTCGTTGTTATGTTCAAAAACATAGTTGGGGTCAAAAAGTGATTCAATTTTACCAAGCAAAGCAGCTTCAAATTTATCCAGTAAATCTGCAGGAAGCACGGCATTTTCATTTTCGTCAGGAGCAATGTTTTGCAGCCAATCATTCAGGTTTACCATAGATATGATTCCAGCTGAATAAGAATTGATAGATGGATTTCTTTGGCGAAACATCAAGGCATACATTAAAAGTTGACGAGCGTAACCTTTTTTTGGAAACTCAATGAATTCATCCATTTCGTGCAGCCCTTGTCCTCTGCCTTTTTTTAGAGAGAGTTTTGAACTATCACACTTTCCTGACTTGTAATCAATAATTCGATAGACATTTCCTTTTTTATCAATTCTGTCTGCCTGCCCACTAATTTTGATTTGGTGAGTTTGACCTCCTACATTAACCGAATAGCTTGCATAAAAATCCTCTTGCCCTATTTCAAGTCCGACCGGTATAATAGCGTCATTGCTTTTTTTCAATTCCACAATTTGCTGATCTAAAAATCGATTGATGAACTCAATAGACACATCTATCGATAATTTGTTTTGACCGTATTTAAGGTCGCTCAGCTTAAATTGTTTTCCTTTTGAATCTTCATGTCCAAGATAGGCTTCAATTAAGCGTTTTTCGATATTCTTTTTTTCAGCTTTTAAGGGGTCGATTGCAAGTGGAAGCCAACTACCGTCCTTGTAGAAGTTGTCTTTTAGTATGGCTTCAAGGACGTCATGAATTTTGGTTCCGAAAGTGGAACTCTCAATATTTTCTTCAACTTCATTCTCTTCTCGCAATCCTAAAATGTACTGATAGTAAAAATCAAGCGGACACCTGATCAGTGTATTGAACGCAGATGGACTTAATCCTTTTTCAGAGAGTAATTGAAGTAATTTTTCTTGAATTGCATGGGAGTTTTGGATACTGACTTTTTTGGTGTGTGCATTTTCGTCAGATGGAGAAAAGGTGTGTTTTTCAAATTGATGCCCGTATTTTTCATCCAATTCTAGTTCCAGCTGCGTGATGTATCTGGAAACTTCTCCACCTCCAAAATCTTCTGCGTTGGAATTATAAGTCATGCAAATTTTTTGAGCACTTTGTAAAAGTCGGTAGAAATGATGCGGGAAAATGGCTTGTCTATCTTCTTCTAGCGGGAGACCAAAATGGCTTTTGAGGTCACGTGGAATCATGGAGTTGGTCAAATTTGTTTTTGGTAATACTCCTTCATTCATTCCTAAGAGGATAATGTTTTTAAAGTCTAAAGTTCTGGTTTCAAGAATTCCCATGATTTGTAATCCTTGTGTAGGATTTCCAAGAAATGAAAGTTCCTCAGATTGCCAAAACTGGTAAAGTTGTTGTTTGAATGTGGCTAATTTAAATTGTATCGGGTATTCAGAATGTATTTTAGAAAAACGATCAATTGATTTACCAAAATGATAGGTGACTTCTAAATCGATTGCCACATTTTCTGAAGTTTGAAGAACTTTACTTAGCGCATGCGAAAAACGCTTGAACGATCCCAAAATGTGGGAATAATCACTGAGATTCCATGTGCTTATCAACTCGGAAATAATTTCCAAATCAGGTAGGTAATCAATGAGTTCTTTTGCCTGTATGAAGATTAAATTTCGATTAACTACTTCACTTTTGAATCCTTTTATTTTAGAGTTATCCCCGTTAATTAACTTAATATAGGGGTGCTCAATTAGTTCGAGAATTGCTTTGAAGTGAATACTATTAGAGCGATACCTCTTATAATTAAACTGAATGTCAAAAATGAGCTCTATTAAGGTGTTGAGGTGAGAAAACTTAATGGGATACCCCATAGTTATGTTCGCATGCTCAATCTCAAATGGTAATGATTCGGTTAAAGGAATGAGTAACGATTCGTCTGCTAAAACTATGACCGTCTCGCTTAAATTTATTCCTTCTTTGCGCCATTGGGCAATTTTATTTGAAGCAATTTTAACTTGAGCAATCTGTTGCGAAGTTTCAATGACTTCTATCTTTTTCGGTGTGCTATTAAATGTGTTGTGGAGTTGAGGTTTGAGGTTCCATTCTTGACAGAGTTTCTCGTAAAAATGTTTGGCTTCATGATTAGGGTTGTCATAATAGAAGTGATCCATGTCAAAAGAAAAATCACCTAGATTTTCGTTTTTGAACCATTTAAATATTTTTTGTTCGGATTTTGATAGTGCGTTAAATCCTAAAAAATAATGGAGTTTAAAATCAAATTCTTGAAGGGACTCTGAAAACTTTCGGTATGCCTTTCCCTGGTAAATCGCATTTCGTGCTTCTAACTTCTTGTTGAGAGTGGTGTAGTAAAGAATAAGTTGGTCCCAGATAGTCTTGAAGTTCTCCTGATTAGGGCTTAGTTCATCAGTGTTGAAACTCCAGTTTTCAATGTCCTTAATTGACTTGAGATTTCTGTAAACGTCCTTTGGATCTAAGAGATAACGGTCTATTTCATCAAAATCGGCAAGAAGCATTTTTCCCCATTGCGAGAATTGTTCAAAAGTTTCGGTTTCTTCAGCAATTTCTTTGTGGACTTCAAACAAAATAAATAGTAACTCTGTTTGTGTTAATATGCGTTGTGGGGTGTGTTGGTCAATCCATTCTGAAATAGTCAGGATGACAGGGGAGAAAACCACTTTATTCAAGTGTTCCCCAAGATGTTTGTGGATGTAAACAGAGGCCCTTTTATTGGGGATAACAATAGTTATGTCAGAAAAGTCGTCAGAATTCTGATCAAAAATTTGAGTTATTTTTTCTCTGAGGTAATATCTCACAATAGCCTATTAATATTGAGTTTAAAGCTAGTAAAATTATTGAATAAGTATTCGTATATAAATAAAAATGACAGTTTTTTTGTCGCGATTTAATTATTTTGATTAATATTGCGTCAGCTACTGATTAAAAAATAATCAAACAATTATGACAAATCTTAAAGCAGGTGATGTAGCACCAAATTTTTCATGTGAGGATGAAAATGGAAATGTAATTCAATTAAGTGATTTTGAAGGAAAGAAGTTAGTGATGTATTTTTATCCTAAAGATAATACACCTGGTTGTACAGCAGAATCATGCAATCTAAGAGATAACTATCAGGCATTATTAGATAGTGGATATGAAGTGTTAGGGGTGAGTGCAGATACGCAAAAAAAGCATCAAAATTTTATTTCGAAATACGACCTGCCATTTCATTTATTGGCAGATGTAGATAAAAAAGTAATCAATGATTACGGAGTTTGGGGTCCGAAAAAATTCATGGGAAGAGAATTTGATGGAATTCATAGAACCACTTTTGTGATTGATGAGAAAGGGGTCATTGAAGAGGTGATAAAAAAGGTGGTGACTAAAGATCACGCTAGTCAGATACTAGGAGGAGAATAAAAAAAGAAAGAAAAACAACAAACCAAAGGTGCAACGTAAATAGTTTACGGTTTACCCATGTTCCTTTGACACAAATTAATAATTATGGCAGAAGTAAAAGAAGTAAACAAAGAGAAGTTAAAGGCGCTACAGTTAACGCTTGATAAACTTGAAAAAACTTACGGTAAAGGAACCGTGATGAAGTTAGGTGATGAGGCAATTGAAGATTTGGATGTGATTCCAACTGGATCTGTAACGCTTGATTTAGCATTGGGTGTCAAAGGGTTTCCTAAAGGAAGAATTGTAGAGATATATGGGCCAGAGTCTTCAGGGAAAACAACGGTCGCGATTCATGCAATTGCAGAGTGTCAAAAACAAGGAGGTATTGCAGCTTTCGTTGATGCCGAGCATGCTTTTGATCGTTTTTATGCTGAAAAATTAGGGGTTGATATTGATAACCTGTTGATTTCACAACCAGACAATGGAGAGCAAGCTTTAGAAATTGCAGACAACTTAATTCGTTCAGGAGCAATTGATTTACTAGTAGTGGATTCTGTGGCTGCCTTAACTCCTAAAGCAGAGATTGAAGGAGAAATGGGTGATTCTCAGATGGGATTACAAGCACGTTTGATGTCAAAAGCATTGCGTAAACTAACCGCTTCAATTAATAAAGCGAATACTTGTTGCATCTTTATTAACCAGTTGAGAGATAAGATTGGGGTGATGTTTGGTAATCCAGAAACAACTACAGGTGGTAACGCATTGAAGTTTTACTCTTCTATTCGAATCGACATTAGAAGATCATCACAAATCAAAGATGGAGATGAGGTAATTGGTAATAGAACAAAAATTAAAATTGTCAAAAATAAAGTAGCGCCTCCTTTCAGAAGAGCAGAGTTTGATATCATGTATGGAGAAGGAATATCTAAAGTGGGTGAAATTTTAGATATCGGTGTAGAGATGGGAATTATCAAGAAGAGTGGTTCTTGGTTTAGTTACGGAGATACAAAACTAGGTCAAGGGAGAGATGCGGTTAAAGCATTAATCAAAGATAACCCTGAGTTGATGGAGGAGCTTGAAAAACAAATTATAGAAGGCATAGAAGGCCAAGAAGAGGCTTAAAGATTACTTCTACCAAAAAAGAGGAGTGAACCCTTTTTGTGTAATAGCAAAATGCGGAACACTCCTTTTTTTATGCCCTACACTCAATTGTTGTCAACTCTTCAATTCTTATTTATAATTTTGAAGTAATTATGGATAAAATGAAAAGAGTATTCTTAGGAACTTTGTTGAGTTCTTTGCTATTTGTTTCGTGCGAAGGGTCTTCAGTAAACAATCATGAAAACCAAGAAGCAAGTGATACAACTGTTACAGAAATTGTTGATTCGCTTGACTTTTATAAGAACAAACTAAATGCCGACCCAAATAGTCCAGTAGTCTTATTTGAACGAGCTCAATACTATGTTCGCCATGGAGATGTCGAATTAGCTGAAAAAGATTTAGAAGCCATATTGAGTAAAGATTCTTCAATCTTGAAAGTACACAAACTATACGGTGATATTGCTCTGTCTAAATTGGACCTTGAAAAGTCTAAATACCATTATGATTACATTATTGAAAGAGATTCATCTAACACCGGAGCTCTAATTGGTATGGGTAAAATCTATGCAGCACTCGATAACTCTCCAATAGCGTTAAACTACCTTAACTTGGCATTGCAAATTAACCCTTACCTTCCTGAGCCATACTTTACAAAAGGATTAATTTACCGCTCAGATTATTACCGCAGAGTAGAAGAAGACCCAAGAAAAGAAGAAAGCTGGGACAGAGCGATTAGTTCTTTTCAAACAGCAGTTGAACAAGAACCTGACTACTACGCGGCATACATTGAAATGGGTGTAATGTATGATGAAAAAGGAGATTCCATTGCTCTAGATTATTATAATTCAGCATTGGAAATCTATCCAGAAAGTGTGGAAGCATGGTACAATAAAGGAATGTATTTTCAAACGAGAGGTTATGTTGATGATGCTTTGGCTAGTTACTATACCTTGAATAAAATTGATGAAACTTGGGCTGATCCTTATTACAATATTGGGTACATACATCTCATTATGACTGAAGAACTGGATAGTGCGAAATACTATTTTGAGCGATCAACACAATTAGATCCAATGTACTATCAGGCATACAATAACTTAGGTTTGACTTACGAAAAAATGGGTGATAAGGTGAATGCAAGAAGATATTATCAAAAAGCCATAGAAATCAACCCTGATTTTCAATTGGCGAAGGACAATTTGAATGCAATTCTCTAATGGACATTAAATCCAAATTAAAAAATCCACTTGTTCAGCAATATGTGCTTGAGATAGCGCTCCCGCTTCTAGGTTATTTTGTTTTCGGATGGCACCTGAGTGTGATTATTGCATTTTATTTTATTGACTTCTTAGTCTCTGAAATTACTCGGCATAGACGTTTCTTTGCTATCGCAAAACATTATAATTACCAAACAGGTTTTACTGCTATTATGGGGATAGCACTTTCTGCAATTTATTTCATTGCTGCACTGACTTTTGCTTTACTTATTATGCTTAATCCAGATTGGGTTATGTCAGCTGAATACAAAACAGAACTTTCTGGTTTTTTTGCATTCGAAGGCTGGGTGTTGATTCCGATTGTATACTTAGCTTATCACATGAAGGATATGATGACTTTTTATATGCCTAGAAAATTTGCAAAGTATGATTACCTCAAAACCATGAAAAACTTTCAAGTCGAGATTACTTTGATGTTCGTTCTGATTATGTTTGGTTTGTACGCATGGTACATTTTTGCGATACCAGATATCTGGGCGCTATTGGGCTTCATAACGGTCAAACTTGTTTTTGACTTTTTGATTGCCGAACCACTACGTTCAAAATCTAGAGCTTAGTAGGCACGCTCTCTATTTCCTTCTACGTAATTGATGAATGCTTTATTGACAACCTTGGTTCCTCCTGGTGTTGGGTAGTCACCGCTAAAGTACCAATCACCTGTATGACCCGGAATCGCTTTGTGCAAGTTCTCTATAGTTTGATATACCAGTCTTACCTCTGCATTCATTCCTTCTGGCGTTAGCATCTTAGCAATCTTTCCTGAAATTTCATCTGCAGTAAATGGCTTGTATATTGCTTTTACTCGATTAACCATGTCTTCCTTTTTCAATAAAAGTTCAGCTTTACAAGCTTCATAGGTTTCATCAATAATGTGCTCCATTCCTCTTTCCTTTAGTAATTGAATGGCTGCTTCAAAGGCAATAAAATCTCCCATTTTTGCCATGTCAATTCCATAACAATCTGGGTAACGAATTTGCGGAGCTGAAGACACAACTACAATTCGCTTTGGATTTAGTCTGTCAAGTATTCTTAAAATACTTTTCTTTAGCGTAGTCCCTCTTACAATCGAGTCATCAATAACGACCAAGTTGTCGACATTTTCTCTAACTGTTCCGTAAGTGATATCGTACACGTGAGCTACCAAGTCATCTCTACCATCATCTTGAGTGATGAATGTTCTGAGCTTCGTGTCTTTGATGGCAATTTTTTCAATTCTGGTGCGTTTTGCCAAAATTGACTGCAATTCTTCATCAGTAATGTTGCTTCCTTTTTCTTTGATTAAATCAAATTTGATTTGATTTTGGAATTTCTCAAGTCCCTTTATCAGGCCAAAAAATGAAGTTTCGGCAGAGTTAGGAATGTAAGTGAAAACTGCATCATCTATTCCGCCGTCAATCTGCTTGAAAGTTTCATTGACCAACAATCTACCTAAATTCTTACGTTCTGTGTAAATGTCTTTATCTCCTGGTCGAGCAAAATAAATACGCTCAAAAGAGCATTGCTTGATTTCGCGAGTAGGATTGATTTCGTGTTCTGATACTTCTCCTGATTTTTTAATAATTAAAGCATGACCAGGCGTTAATTCTTTTACATCTTCTAAAGCTACATTGAAGGCTGTCTGAATAACAGGTCTTTCAGAAGTTACCACGCAAATCTCATCATCTTCATACCAGAATGCTGGTCTAATTCCGTTGGGATCTCTAAGTACAAAAGCGTCTCCGTGTCCAACCAATCCGCACATAGCATAACCTCCATCCCAGTATTCTGAAGATTTTTTCAGAATTTTTGGAATGTCCATGTTTTGACCAATGAGATTGTAGACATCTCTATTAGAGTATCCTTCTGGTTTGTATTTTCCATACAACTCTTGATTCTCTTCGTCTAAAAAATGTCCGATTTTCTCTAAAACAGTAACTGTGTCAGCTTTTGCCTTCGGGTGCTGTCCTAGCTTCAACAAACGCTCAAACAACTCGTCATTATTCGTAAGGTTGAAATTTCCAGCAACAATAAGGTTTCTGGTTTTCCAGTTGTTTTGTCTTAAGAATGGATGACAAGATTCAATTGAGTTTCTTCCAAAGGTACCGTATCTTAAGTGACCCAAAAATAACTCCCCTGTGAATCCAGCATTCTTTTTCAGATAATCAATATCTCTCAAAAGTGAAGGGTCCTCTTTTTCAATCGCAGCAAAACGTTGGTTGACATGATTGAAAATATCTTGAATCGGCTTTTGATCAATTGATCGATATCTGCTGATATAGCGTTGCCCTGGTTCAACATCAAATTTAATGTTTGCAAGTCCTGCGCCATCTTGTCCACGGTTGTGTTGTTTCTCCATTAAGAGATACATTTTGTTCAGCCCGTAAAAGGCCGTACCGTATTTTTCAAGATAAAATTGAAGGGGTTTTTTGAGTCTTAAAAGTGCTATTCCGCACTCGTGCTTTATCGGATCACTCATTTTACTAAATTTGAGCACGCAAAATTACAAAAGACATTCGGATTTTAGGCCTAATAAAAATAAATACAAGTTTTTTTCGGCGATTCTTTGTTAATAAAATTAAACATTGTACATTTGCACCCCCGAATTTGGGGTAAGTTTTAATATTTAAAGACAGATATTGTGGATACACTAAGTTACAAAACGGTTTCAGGAAATAAAGAAACTGCTGATAAGAAGTGGTTGATTGTTGATGCTGAAGGACAAAAACTTGGAAGACTTGCAAGCAAGGTAGCTTTCATTTTAAGAGGGAAGCACAAGCCAAACTTCACGCCTAATGCTGATTGCGGAGATAACG
>Ga0189274_100212_pt1 | contig 26326 bp, 21 predicted proteins | sample N5B1minimetaG_FD_130323 | JGI IMG/M metagenome (GOLD analysis project Ga0189274, IMG submission 130323) | Marine microbial communities from the Costa Rica Dome - N5 B1 mini metaG | ecosystem: Environmental > Aquatic > Marine > Oceanic > Photic zone | place: Costa Rica: the Eastern Pacific...
AGCGTTACTTTCCGCTTATTTAATCTACCACCATTTCCATGAAGCCTTCAGTATAATAGGTTTCTAACCTATTCTTACTGTTATTAAAAATGAGGTAAGCCTCAAGCTCGAGTTGTGGATGATCATTCACAAACTGTATCCCTTTTTCTGCTCCCATCACCATTAATGCAGTAGCATATGCATCAGCCAATGCGCAATTTTCTGCAATCACTGTGGCGCTCAAAAGCGTATGTTGAACTGGGTATCCAGTTTTTGGATTCAAGGTATGTGAGTACTTCATGCCATCCTTCTCGTAAAACTTTCTGTAAGAACCAGAAGTCGCAATGGCTTTATTTTCAAGTTGCACTATTTCATAGATTACACGCTCTTGGGCAGAGGGATCTTCAATGGGTTTATCAATTCCTATTCTCCAATATTCCCCCTCTGAGTTTTTCCCCTTCACTTTAATCTCGCCCCCTATCTCAACAAAGTAGTTTTTTCCACCTTTGCTTTCAATCAAATCACAGAGCACATCAACAGCTTGTCCTTGAGCAATGGCGTTAAAATCAAGTTTGGCTTCTGGGGTACGTTTAACAATCTTGAACAGATTAATCGAGTCAGCTTCTTCAGGAACAGTTGCAGTGAATTCAAAGTGCCCCATCTTTTGAAAACCGGTGAGACTTTTTAGTTCTTGTACACGAATCGAATCTGGAACATCTTTCATGTCTTTGAAAAATCCCCATCCTTCAACCAACGGAAAAACAGTGGGATCAAATAAGCCTCCAGTACTATCAAAAACACTAAGAGATTTCTGGTAACAATCTTCAAAATATCCAAATTCGTCAGCTAATATATAAGTCCCTGCCGGAGAGTTATTCAAAACACTGATAGTGGACTGCGGTACATAAGTAGACAATGCTAAATCAAATTGGCGCAATACTTCATCAATCTCAGATTGACTGAGTGAAATTGGGTCATTAACAATAACAGAATAAGTTGTTCCTTGTGTAGAGCCATAAAAATTAACCTTCTCTAGTGTCTCTTCTTCCACCTCTTGAATTTTCTCTGAAGGAGGATTAGAGCAGGAAACAATAAAAAGGGATAAAAGGGCAAGTAGCGAGATGCTGTGTTTCATTCAATTAATTTCTTCCGATTTGAGCTGAACTTGTTTCATCATTCCACTGATACTCTGAAATTGGTTCACCGTTTCTAGTATAAGAAACATGTCCGTATCGTGTTGATGTTTTTTCGTAGACTTTTCCTACACCTTCTACCACTACTACTCTACGCGTCACATAAGCTTTAAGTAAACCATTTGAATCATTTATTGCAAAGCTTTCTTCAGTCACACCTTCAGGGAACTTTTTCCCAAGCGCATTTTCAAGCTCAGGAGTGATTTTAGTGATATCCAAGTCTTTCAATTCATCAATATAAAGCTCACTTTCTTCTAAGTATTTATCATTCTCAATTTTGTCATCAGCAATGTGATCTAAGTGATTTTCGATTGCATCATTGGTTTTATCAGCATTCTTAATGGCATCTTTATTGCCTTGTTGATCTAATTTTTCTTTTTGGTCGACCATTGTTTCTGTATGGTCTTTCACATCAAAACCATTGTCTACATTTTCATTGGTTAAATCTGAATCATACTGGGTAATTTCATCATCAATTTCTACGAGAACCTCTTCATATCCTTCACGCTTTGCTTCTCGCTGTGAATTATTTTCATCAATCTTAATTTCAATGTTTTCAATCGCCACATCATTGTTCATGATCTCGTTTGTTTGATCATTCATATTGTTTGACTCACGCGTTTCGAACTCATCTTGTTTTTCTTCAACAATTAACTCCACTTCCTGACGTGGCTTGTCGTCATCCATTTGATTCTCTACAATCTCAGTTCTGATATCTTCGATCTTAACCGTCATGTTTTGATTGTTGTTTTCTTGAGTGGTAGCATTTTCACCTTCTCTTTCTTCATAAGAAATATTTATTTCTTCAATCACCTCTATGCTTTCAACTCTATTCACATCATCATCTAATTTGTTTGCGATAATATCGTCCACCAAAAGCTCTGTCTCCACTTTTGTATTCATAACCTCATCTTCTTGATCCCAGACGTTTTCATTGTTTTCATTGATGAGTGTGATTTGCCAATCTTCTACTTTTACCACCGTATTCAATCGATCAACATCATTATTTGGATCGTTGGTAACATGTGACTCCACAATGGTGTTGATGTTGTTTTTATCAGTCTGGTTGACATTCACTTGATCGTTCATGTCATTTTCATTTTTTGTGATGATATCATTTCTGATCTTTTCTACATCAGCTATATATTCTTGACGCGGTTTATCGTCATCCATCTTGTTCTCCAGAATTTCTTCAGTCATTGCTTCTACTCGTTTATTCTGGTACTGGATATCGTTATTTTGAGTATTGACCAATTGATTCGTTTCGACATCTAAATCTTCTTGCCATCTCACCACGTTATCGCGACTTTCAACACGACCTTTTTCTCCGGTATCACCTACATTATCAAAATAGGTTTGTAACTTATCGGATTCTGTTTTAGCAATGAATTCTTCATTTCGCTGCGCTTCTGACCATTGGCTGTTAGCATCTAGGGCTTCATCTCTTTGGTCAAAAATCTTCTGATACTCAAAGTAGCGTTGCTGCTCTTTTGCTTCATGCAACATGGCGTCAATATCAATTGGCTTTTCATTTATTCTCGGACCATAATCTTTCAGCTCTCCTGATTGCCCTATAAGTTCTTTAGGTGGATTTAAGATGGCATCTATTTCTTTTAACTTATCCTTTGGATACTGATCAGATGGCTTCAACTTCACCGCTCTTTTGTACAGATTTTTCGCCTTGTCATAAGTTGCTGAATTGAAATATTCATCTGCCTTTTTTATGAGTTTCTCATATTGTTTGTTGATTCCAGAATCATCTTTTTTCATATTCTGGCGACACTTTTCTACTTGGTCGGTTGGATACTTTTCTTTGAATAAATCCAAGGCATCCATGTACAATGGTAAGGCTTTTTCAAAATCGCCTTTCTCGAACTGTGTATCAGCATCTTGAATCAATTTATTGTATCGATCTCTTTTCTCCTTTTCAGAAGCCATATCTTTCAACAACTGATTGATTTCGTCAATCTTATTTTGAGGAAGCGGATCAGAAGGCTTCATATCTTTTGCTCTATTGTATAGTTCTAGAGCTTTCTCATAGTTCTCTTCATCAAATTTCTTTTGCGCTACGGTTAAGATTTTCTGATACTGTTTTTCAATCTCGCTATCTGATTCATTCTTCAAATTGTCATTACACAAGTTGATTTGATCTTTAGGGTATTGCTCAGCTGGCTTAATATCCAACGCTTCTTCATAAGCGGCTTTTGCTTCGAGGTAATCTTTTGAATCAAATAGTTTATCTGCCTTTGCCAATGCTGCCTTATATTTCTCTTCTTTCTCTGCATCTGCTCCCAACTTCGCAAGTAAAGCATCAATTTCTTCGATTCTTGATTTAGGATGACTTTCAGTCGGCTTCATTGTTAGAGCCTCTTTATAATCTGCTAAAGCCTCTGAATAATCTCCATTGTCAAACGAACGGTCTGCGGCTTGAATCAACTCACGGTATTTCTTTTCAAAAGCTTCTTTATCCGCAAGCTCTTTTTCTTTTGCTTCTTTGATTGCATTGATCTCATCAATTTTTTGCTGTGGTAATGGATCAGATGGCTTCATATCTTTTGCTCTGTTGTACAGCTCTAAAGCCTTGTCATAATCTTCTGCATCCATTTTAGACTGAGCCACTGAAAGAATTTTCTGGTATTGCTTTTCGATTTCATTCTCAGATTCCTCTTTCATTTTACGATCGATTTCATCTAGCTGATCTTTAGGGTACTGCTCATCCCCTTTAATATCAATCGCAGCCTTGTACAATGTTTTTGCTTCTTCCCAATTAGAGGCGTTAAAAGCGTCATCTGCTTCCTTTATTTTTGCACGGTATTCTGATAACAAGGCATTATTTGCATTTCCCTCCTTAATTTTTGCCTCAAGGTCTAAGATTTTCTTTGAAACAGATGGATCTGGTTTTACCTTGATTGCTTCTTGATACTTTTGAATAGCCGCATCATATTCATTCTTTCCTGCCAGCTCATCTCCAGCAGCCACAAGGTCTTTAAATTGTTGCTCTTTTGCATTGGCATCAGCCAATTCAGCAATTTTAGCTTTTGCTTTATCGATACCATCTTTGGCCTCTTTTTCATCCTTTATTGCATATGCCTCTTCGTACTTACTCAGAGCTGTCTTATAATCTTCTGATGAATATGCGTCATTCGCAGCTTTAATTGCCGCATCATACTTAGCTTGCTGTTCTGCTGCATCCGCGTTTTGTGCGATTAAATCATCAATTTCTTTAATTTTTGCTTTGACCCCTTCATCATCCTTGATGTCTAAGGCTTTTTGATATTTCACCTTTGCATCTGTCAGCTTATCAGCATCAAAGTCTTTCTGAGCTGCTGTTACTAAATCATTAAACTTCTTCTCCTTAGCTTCTGCATCTTCCTTATCTTTGATTAATCCGTTGATTTCATCAATTTTTTGTTGCGCAGCATTATCCCCAGGCTTTGTTTCTAACGCCTTCTTAAATTGATCTAATGCTCCAGTTAGGTTGTCTTTGTCTTGAGCTGTTTGACCATCCGCCATATACTTTTGATATTGTTCTTCTTTGGCCGCCGCATCAGCCGCATCAGCCATTAACTTTTCTATCTCAGTAATTCTTTCTTTCGGTTCAGAAGCGTCAGGCTTAACCTTCAGGGCTTCTTTGTATTTATCAATTGCCTCTTGATATTTTTCATTGCTTTTCAATTGAGCCGCAGCGTCCATGAGGTTTTTGTATTCTTCCTCTTTAGCAGCATTAGCCTCTGCTTCCTCTTTGTTCTTTTTGGCTACTGCAATTTGATCTTTAGGGTACTTTTCGTTTGCCTTCAGTTTTAATGCTTCTTCGTACCTAGAAATTGCCTCATCCCAACTTGACTTCTCAAAGGCATCATCCCCTTCTTTAATCAACGCTTGATATTGCTCTTCTAATCGTTTAGCTGCATCTTCGTCTTCCTTCAATTTCTTGAGAATATCATCAATTTCAGAAATTCGCGCTGATGGATGAGATTCACCAGGCTTCAAATCAAGAGCCTCTTGGTATTTTGACTTCGCATCTTCGTATGATTTTGAATCAAAAGCTTTGTCAGCCTGAGTAATTAAATCATTGTATTTTTCTTCGAGTTCTTTCGCCGCGGCGTCTGCTTGCTCTTTTTCAGCTTTTTTCTTTTTAGCATCTTCCAATTTTGCCTTGACACCAGCATCATCTTTTAAATCAAGAGCCGACTCGTAATTGGAAATCGCGTCATCAAAAGATTCGGACGACATGGCCTTGTCTCCATCCGAAACAAACTTGTTGAACTTTTCTTCAAGCGCCGCTTGATTCGACAAAATCTCTTCTATTTCTTTAATTCTTTCTTTTGGCAGGCTCTCAGCGGGCTTAAGTTCGGAAGCTTGCTTATATAGATCAAGAGCTTCGTTGTAAGATTTTGCTGAAAATTTATCTTTTGCTTGAGTCATCAAGTCTTGAAACTTTTGCTCCAGCTCTTCACTGGCCTTCTTTTCATCCCAAGCCTTTTGGGCATCATCTCTCTTCTTCTTTACTTCTGCATCATCAAAAATTTCAAGCGCGCTATTATAATTCTGGATGGCTTTTTCATACTCTTCTTTCGAAACGTTTCCATCACCGGCTTTGACAAAAGCATCAAAATCAGCTTTCTTTTTGGCGTCTTCTTCTGCCTTTTCAGCCATTTCCTTTTTCAAATCCTCAATTTTCTTGAGCATCTGTTTGGTATATGCTTGGTCCCATGTGGTTTGACCATATTGATCTAGCTCAAACTTAATCATAGGCGTTGTCTTCAACCAATCAAAATCAACTCCTTCTACCTGCTTAAACAGGGAAGTTTGCATAGGGAATGGGACAAATGGAGGTAAATCTTCAGGATAATCAAAATGACCATCAAAAGTCGCAACCTTTGGAACATACCCGTCTTTTTTGATTACAATTTTGTAATTCGAACCAATTGGTAAATCAATTGGAGGAACTTTACCATTTGAAGCTGAATTCTTGGTCACAAAAAGCTTTCCGTCCTTGAAAATTTCAACGACAGCACCAGACAATTTTTTTCCTGAATCATCATCTTTTGTGGTGACGTTTAAAGAAATAACCGGGTCTTGAGCCAAAGCAGCTCCTCCGATAAATAATAATATGACAAGGGTTAATAACCTCATTTCTCTTTTATACAGCTTTCAGTAAAAAAGGTTCATTTAACATTTTACTGTTCGCAAATCTTGTTCCATTTTTTCAGTGAAACATCTGATTCGGCTTACCTTTACCTACGGTAAAAACAAAAGGCCTTAATCCACAAATATCCCAAAAAAAACTGAGTTTGTGGGCATTTTTTATGTATGATTAGTTTTCAAAATCTAAGTTTTTGGGAAAAAGAAACATTTCTTCACAAAGCAGATGTTTTAATTCTAGGCTCTGGAATCGTGGGTCTATCTACCGCTATCTACCTTAAACAACGTAATCCCGCCAAAAAAGTAACAGTTTTAGAAAGAGGGTATTTGCCTTCTGGTGCATCAACAAAGAATGCAGGATTTTCATGCATAGGAAGTCCTTCAGAACTTCTTGATGACCTCAAAGCATCTTCACCTGAACAAGTATTTGCTACCGTAGAAAAAAGATGGAGAGGCTTACAGAACCTAAATCAGTTATTGGGAACCGAGAACATTGGCTACCTTGAATTGGGTTCACATGAACTTTTTCGCCCTCATGAGCAAGATGTTTTATCCGATTGCTTAAACAACTTAGACATTCTGAACTCTGAACTTCAACAAATTACAGGTCTTCAAAATGTTTTTCAACTAGCTCCGGAAATTCCTAATAACTTCGGTTTTGAAGGATTTGAAAACGCTATCTCTCACAAAGCCGAGGGACAAATAAACACGGGACAAATGATGCGATCTTTAATGAAAAAAGCGCAAGACTTGGACGTGATTATTCTAACCGGAATTGAAGCTACTCAGATTGATAGAAACTCGCTTCACACAGCACACGGCAATCTGTCTTTCGATAAACTTGCAATATGCACTAACGGTTTTTCGAAACGCTTTTTTCCGAACATGGACGTAGAGCCTGCACGTGCTCAAGTGGTAGTGACTAGTCCCATCAAAGATTTAAAACTAAAGGGTATTTTTCATTTAGATGCAGGCTATTACTATTTCAGAAATATCGGGAATCGAGTTCTGCTTGGAGGAGGCAGGAATCTGGATTTTAAGGCCGAAAACACGACTGAACTTAAAAATACCGACCTTATCATAAACCAACTCAAAAAGATGCTGTCAGAAAACATCCTGCCTAACAGTTCTTTTGAAATCGAACACCAATGGGCTGGAACAATGGGAGTAGGCAAAGCAAAATCCCCAATAATCGAACAAGTTGAAGACAATATCTATTGTGGAATCCGCTTAGGAGGAATGGGGGTAGCAATTGGCTCACTTGTCGGAAAAGAATTAGCAGAGAAATTAGATCAATGAATTATTCAAAAAAAATTACAGAAAGTAGTTCCAATTATGACAATCTAGAAGATATGTCAGTGAATGAACTACTCACAAACATCAATAAAGAAGATCAAACAGTCGCATTCGCCGTAGAAAAATGCATCCCTCAAATTGAAGCCTTTGTTGAGAAAGCGTTAGATCGGATGGAAATGGGAGGAAGACTCTTCTACATTGGGGCAGGAACAAGCGGAAGACTTGGCATAGTAGATGCTTCTGAATGCCCTCCTACTTTTGGTGTAGATCATGGTGTTGTGGTTGGATTGATGGCCGGAGGAGACAAAGCCATGCGCAAGGCAGTTGAATTTGCAGAAGATGATCCAGAAAGAGGCTGGAACGACCTCAAAGAACATGAAATCACAGATTTAGACTCAGTGGTAGGAATTGCTGCAAGCGGAAGTACTCCCTATGTTATTGGAGCTTTACAACATTGCAATAAAAACAACATTCTTACTGCTTGCATCACCTGCAATCCAGAGAGTGAATTGGCAGAAACTGCAAGGTTCCCTATCACACCTATTGTCGGACCCGAATTCGTCACCGGCTCTACCCGCATGAAGTCTGGAACAGCCCAGAAACTGATTCTTAACATGATTTCAACATCCATTATGATCAGTCTTGGACATGTCAAAGGGAATCGCATGGTAGACATGCAATTGAGCAACAATAAACTTGTAGACAGAGGAACAAAGATGGTTATGAAAGCAACCGGATTAACTTATGAAGAAGCCAAAAACCTTTTACAAACACACGGCTCTGTCAGAAAAGCAGTTGATCATTTTGACAAGAACTAATATTTCTTTCAAGAGATTCTAAAACCCAATATTTACGGGCTTTTCAAGCCTTAACATTTTTTAACACCGCTTTAACCAAAGGGGCCGTATACCCTTTGTAAATTTGTTAGTTAAACCAATCGCATATTGCGAACAACCAAAAAACAGAGCATGGAAGACTTAGGTCAAAACACACCACAATCTCCACAAACAAGCATAGAAGAAATCAATGCTAAAATTCAAGCTGGCAGTGCGTTTCTAGACAAAATGAATGCTGAAATCAGCAAAGTAATTATCGGTCAACAATACATGATTGACCGACTTATGATTGGTTTATTAGCCAATGGTCATGTTTTGCTAGAAGGTGTGCCTGGTTTGGCAAAAACTTTAGCCATCAAAACGTTATCAGATACCATTGGAGGAGATTTTAATCGAATTCAGTTCACTCCAGATTTACTTCCTGCAGATGTTGTCGGAACCATGATTTACAACCAGAAGAAGGAAGACTTCTCAGTAAAACAAGGTCCTATTTTCGCCAATTTCATCTTAGCGGATGAGATTAACAGGGCGCCTGCAAAGGTACAGTCAGCTTTGTTAGAAGCCATGCAAGAAAGACAAGTAACATTAGGAGAAACTACTTATCCCCTACCTCAGCCTTTCTTGGTACTCGCCACCCAGAACCCTGTTGAACAAGAAGGAACCTACCCCTTACCTGAAGCACAAGTAGATAGATTCATGCTAAAAGTGTTCTTAGATTATCCAAGTAAAGAAGAAGAACAATTGATTGTTAGGGCGAATATCTCTTCAGCTGGATTCCCAAAAGCGAATACCGTAGTCACAGTAGACGAAATACTCAAAGCAAAGGAATTGGTCAAAGAAGTGTACCTGGATGAAAAAATCGAAAAGTATATCGTAGACCTTGTCTATGCTACGAGAACACCATCAGATTACGGATTAGAAGATTTAGCTCCTTTAATTGGTTTTGGAGCTTCGCCGAGAGCATCTATCAACATGGCTCTTGCAGCCAAAGCCTATGCTTTTTTAAATAGAAGGGGATTTGTTATTCCAGAAGATGTAAGAGCGGTTTGTCCAGATGTATTAAGGCACCGAATCGGCTTAACTTATGAAGCAGAAGCAGAGGACATTACCCAAACAGATTTAGTCAATAAAATAATGGATTTCGTTGAAGTTCCTTAATGATAAAGGAAAAGAAAACGAACTACACCAAAATTGGACGCCTGTTAAATAAATGGACACGAAAGAGCTCATAAAAAAAGTACGAAAGATTGAGATCAAGACGAAAGGCTTGACCAATCAAATCTTTTCTGGCGAATACCATTCGGCATTTAAAGGAAGAGGTATGGCTTTTTCAGAAGTTCGTGATTATGCAGTTGGGGATGAAATTAGAACCATTGACTGGAACGTAACCGCCAGGTTTAACGAGCCTTTTGTGAAGGTGTTTGAAGAAGAACGTGAATTGACAGTAATGTTGTTGGTGGATGTTTCAAAATCTGAGATGTTCGGAACCAGAAACCAATTGAAAAGAGAAACCATCACCGAGCTGTGTGCAGTATTGGCTTTTTCTGCAGTATCTAACAACGACCGCATAGGGTTGATCATGTTTACAGATGAAATTGAAATGTTCATCCCTCCAAAAAAAGGAAAATCACACATCCTCAGAATCATTCGGGAACTCATTCATTATGAGCCAAAGAAAGCAGGCACTGATATATCAGAGGCTTTGAAATATTTCAGTAAAATGGTCAAAAAGAAAAGTATTGCATTTGTACTTTCTGACTTTACTGCCCCGGACTTTTCAGACGCTATAAAAATCACTTCTCGAAAACATGATGTTGTTGCATTAAAGGTAAAAGACAAGGCAGAATTAGAACTTCCAAACATTGGTTTGGTGCAGTTCCAAGATCTTGAATCTGGAAAAACGAGATGGGTGAACACCTCATTAAAATCGGTTAGAAGAAAGTATGCTGAAAATGCTGCTCAAAGAGAAGAGGAAATTCGACAACTTTTCAGGAGATCAAAAACGGATTATTGTGAAATCACCACTGACGAAGGATACATTAAACCTTTGATGAACCTCTTTAAAAATAGATGAGATTATTGGTGTCCATATCGTTCTTGTTTATCTCTTGGATCAGCTTCGCGCAGACTCCTCAAGCCGAACTCAAACTTGATTATGACAAAGTTAGAATTGGCGAGCAATTCAAGGCAAGTTTGAGTATCACCTATGTTGACCCTCAACAAAAACTACTGGTTGGATGGCCAAAGTTTGACCAGGAATTATCGAAAGACATTGAAATTATTGATCGTAACATTGATTACACTGTCCCTGTAGACTCGAACGGAACATATTCTCATATTCAAGACTTCACCATTACCTCATTTGAGCCGGCTTACCACATTATCCCATCTATCGGCATTGAGTTGGGCGACTCTATTTACCAAACCGACCCAACTCCTCTACTCGTAGAAAGCGTTCAAATTGACACCTCCAAGTCTATCGTAGATATTAAGGAAAACTACTCGGTAGATTATTCATTTGGTGAAAAGGTAGAAGATTGGTTCAGAAGTTATTGGCAATGGTTAGTGGGATTAGCAATTATTATTGCTGCCTACTTCCTCTTCAAACTGTTCAAAGGACGACTCAAAAAAGAAGAAGAAGTTCCTTATGTACCGCCAACTCCGGCCCATATTACTGCGCTTGCTTCTCTTAAAGAATTAGAAGCAAAAGAAGCTTGGAAATCATTACAACAAAAAGATTACTACTCTGATTTAACCTACACGGTCAGACTTTACCTCGAACAAAGATTTGGCATTAAAGCAATTGAGCAAACAACACGTGAAATCATTCAAGAATTGAAGTATGCAGATATCTCTGAAGAAGACAAAATGCATTTGCGAAAACTATTAAGCGAAGCAGACATGATCAAGTTCGCAAAGATGAAGGCTGATGCAGAGACAGGAAAAACAGCATTGTACAAATCAATTGATTTTGTCGAAAAAACTAAAAAACAAGAAGCACAAAAAACTGCAGAAGAATGATGGACTGGATTTCAGATATCACCCCATTTGCATTTGAATATGTGCGCAAAGAAGCCTTTTGGCTATTCTTAATTGTTCCGTGTGTCATAGTCTGGTACTGGTACAATCAAAAAAGAACCTATCAGCAGATCAACATTTCGTCTACACAGCATTTTCAGGACAAAAAATGGAGTTGGGCTGCCTTATTCAAACACCTCAACTTTAGCTTGTTTGTGTTTGGATTGACGTTCGTTATTCTGGCAATGGCCCGACCTCACACAGAGCAAGACATTGATGAATACAACAAAAAGAACATTGAAGGGATTGACGTGGTCATTTCAATGGATGTCTCGGGATCTATGCTCGCAGACGACATCAAACCTAATCGTTTAGAAGCCGCAAAAGAAGTGGCGGCTAACTTCATTGATGATCGCCCTACTGACCGAATCGGATTGGTAGTATATGAAGGGGACGCCTTCACAAAATCTCCTTTGACGACAGACCACGAACTCCTGAAAGCACAGTTAGACAAGGTTCAAACCGGAATGGTGGTGGGTGGCACAGCTATCGGTCTCGGACTGATTACTGCGACAAACCGCCTGATTGAATCAGACGCAAAAAGTAAAGTCATCATTCTAATGACAGATGGTATGAATAATTCGGGAGATATGCCCCCTGAAAAAGCAGCCCATATTGCTAAAGAAATGGGGATTTGTGTGTACACCATTGGAATGGGAAAAGAGGGAGGAGGATCCATGAACATATTTGGAGGCTTATCAGCTTCTATGGGCAGTGATTTGGACGAAGCTCTACTGACTGATATCGCCAACTTAACCGGTGGAAAATATTTCAGAGCACAAAGCAAAACTGAACTACAAGGTATCTATGATGAAATTGACCAAATGGAAAAGGCAAAAGTAAAAGTGCTGGACTTCAAAGTAAGTCCGCCTGAGCGTTTTTATGGCTTTTTACTTTTAGGATTGTTTCTAATACTACTGAACAAAATCATGAACGCAACGCTTCTGAAAAGCATTCCTTAATGAGTAATTTGACGCATACATATCGTTTTAAAGGAATCACGATTGCCGTGATTATTTGGGAGTTGTTGTTTTGGGGCGGCTTTTTCTCTCTCGGCTATTACTTGAGACAAATAGAGAATTTTAGATTTGAAAATGAATTCGCCCTTTGGGGACTTCTTGTAATTCCTTTGATAGTGTTAGGGTATTTGGTGAAAATTAAATGGAAAAACAAAGCATTCAGTCAATTGGCAAGTAGCAATCTTTTGCCATATCTGACAGCACCCATTTCATCCATCAAGAGCTTTTTTAAGTGGTTTGCCTTAAGAAATGCATTTGCATTGCTGATCATTGCATTGGCCAATCCTCAATACGGAAAAGGAAAAAGTGTTATGGCTGCAGAAGGCATAGAAATAATGGTTGCCTTGGATATTTCGAATTCAATGCGTGCTTTCGATTTGGACGCTACCAAAGACAGGCTCACCGTTGCTAAACTCTCAATTGATCGCTTATTGCATTCTTTGCATGGAGATAAGGTTGGGGTCATTGTATTTGCAGGAGATGCCCACTTACAAATCCCAATGACCAATGACTATAGAGCTTTACGTATGTTTTTACCCAACATTCGACCTGAAATGATGACTAATCAAGGTACAGATATTGCACTCGCAATTGACAAAGCCATTCAATCATTTGATATGGATAATGGTGTCAATAAAGCAATCATTGTCATGTCAGATGGTGAAAGTCATGAAGGAAATGCAGAAGAAATGGCAAAAGCTGCTTACGAGAATCAAATCATTGTGAATACCGTTGGAATGGGTACAGCCAATCCGACCACCATTCCAGAAGTGGAAAACGGAAGAGTTACTGGTTTGAAAAAAGACGGTCAAGGCAATACAGTATACACGCAAATCAACGAAGAGATGTTATTGAGTATTGCTCAAGCGGGTGGAGGATCATACACGCGAGCTGAAGGAAACTTTGTGAATCTTGAAGGCCTGCTTGAGGAAATCAGAAAAATTGAAAAAACAGAGATGGAGTCAGCTCTTTACACCGATTATGAAGACCAGTACCAATGGTTTCTGGCTATCGGATTTGTGCTATTGCTGATTGAATTTCTATTAACAGAGCGAAAAAATAATTTCATTCAAAAACTATCATTAGATGAGGCTTAATCTAATTATCATACTATCATTTGTTTGCAGTTTTGCTTTTAGTCAAGACTACACAAAAAAGCATTTGTACTATGGAAATCTTGCATTTAATGAGGGGGACTATGAAACTGCACTCAGCCACTACAAAGATGCGGTGAGTTATTCGCCCAATGATTTTAAAGCGAATTACAACCTGGCTAATGCAAAGTACCGCTTAAATGATTTTGAAGGGGCTATTGAGCAACTCGAGAAAATTGCTCAGCTCGGACCTACCTCTCTTGACAAAGCAAAAGCATTGCATAATTTAGGTAATGCTCAACTATTGAATCAAGATTTAGATGGAGCAATAGAAAGCTATAAATCTGCTTTGAGATTGAATCCCTCTGATGAAGAAACGCGTTATAATCTCGCTTATGCCCTTCAAAAGAAAAAAGAGCAAGAACAACAAGAGCAAAACCAAGATCAAAATCAAAACGGTGGTGATGGACAACAAGGAGATGGTCAGCAAAGTCAAAATCAAAACCAAAACGATAATCAAAACCAGAATAATGATGGTCAAAACAATGATGAGAATCAAGGTGATCAGCAAAACAAGCAACAAAACAGCAGCGATCAAAACAATGACAATCAGCAAGACGGCACGAACAATCAGTACATGAACAAGTTGTCTAAAGAGGAAATTGAAAAGATACTATCCAACTATTACAAAAGAGAAAAAGACTTGCAAAAAAAACTATCCGAAAATGAACGCGTAGGATATGGAATGAAAAGTAAGAAAGACTGGTAATGTACAAACTCATTTTACATATCACTTTTTTATTGAGTCTATCTTTAGGATGGGCGCAACAAGCTTACATTGATGCTGCAATTAGTGCTACGACAGTCACAAGCAATGATCAGTTTACCTATAAAATCACAACCGACTGCGATTGCGATATCATTCCGCCAGATTTATCCGCTTTTGATATCCTCCAAAAAATGCCGGGTCATATGGAGTCAACCTCCAACATTAATGGACAAGTTACAAAGCAATGCATCAGCACTATGACCTACGTGCTTAGAGGTAAAAAGAAAGGGAAATTTGAAATTGGCGAAGCCAAAGTAAAGTGTAAAAATGCCGACAAAAGATCTGAAACCTTCACCATTGAGGTGTTGAATGCTGATGAAGTTTTTCAAGAAAACGAAGGAAAAGTTGCCTATTACTTTAAGATTGAAAGCAACAAAGACTTAGTAAGAGTGGGTGAACCATTCATAGTCAACTTTTTCATGTATACTGAAGCACGACCGCAAGATATCACCAATATAAACTCTGGTGCTGCGGGCGGAATCTTTAGAGAAAACCTATTCAATGAAAGAGCATCCAACTTTGCTTTTCCGGTTGCAGAAAAAGCCGTTAAAGGCAAAAAGTATTATGTCATTCAATTGAGAAAAGAGGTCTGTATTGCTTCTGCTCCGGGTCAACTAAAAATTGAACCCTATTTCGGTAGAGCGGTCGAACAGTATCACTTTTTTGATGCTGATTATATGGAAGGATATTCGAATAGTCTAGACATAAAAGTTGTGAATGTAGCGAATGAGCTTCCTGAAAACTATTACGGAATGGCGGGAGAATTTGAGCTGAGTCATGAAATAAGTCAAACTGAGGTAAAAGCAAACAGAACGATTGAGTTGCGCATCAAAGTATCGGGAACTGGAAACTTTAATTCGTTCAGAAATCCTGAACTTTTATTTCCTGAAAGCTTTTTGGTAGGGGATCCCGAAATCGAAGAATCTTTCCAGACAGATGAAAATGGCATCAACGGTTTTGCCGAGTATGTTTATCAAATAACACCAACAAAACCTGGAAAATACAATGTGCTTCCCTATGTCATGACTTATTATGACTTCAATGCAAAGACTTTCAAATCAATCGCTACAGAGAGCTTTGAGTTCAATGTAAGTGAAGGTACCGGCGGAGATGTCATTAGCACCAATCCAAACAATGAAATGATAGGCGAAGATGACATCAGACATATTCATGATGCGAATACGTTCAAGATGAACTCAGTGTTCGGGAAAATGTGGTGGTGGATTTGTTTATTCACTCCGTTAGCGAGCTTACTAGGGTTTGTTTTATGGAGAAGACATAAAATCAACTTAACAGCTGATGAGCAAAAAGCTGTTATTCAAAAATCCAAAGAGAAAAAAGCGCTTAAAAACATGGCGCAAATTCAATCATCAAGCTCTTTAAATGTTTCTGACATAAAGAATTTAAAACGATCATTGGATGACATTTTGATGTCTAAATTTAACCTCAGTAGATCACAGCTCTCTTTAAAACACCTCAGTGAACAGTTAAACACTTACAATCAAAGTGAGTTGACAGCTGAATTTGAGACGATTTGGAACCAGATAGAGATGGCTCAGTTTGCACCAATGAGTAATGCAAACTTTGATGACTTGGCAAGGAGAACCAAAGCCTTTGTTGAACGATTAAACCAACTGAAATGAAACACTTGAGTCTTGCAGTTTTTTTCCTTGCGTTATTCACGCAAACAGTTGGTTTTGCCTCCGAGGGAGAAGCCATGTATGAGGCAGGAAATTTCAAGGCTGCCATTGATTATTACGAACAGGAAATTGCTGACAATCAACTATCAGCAGACATCTATTACAATTTAGGTAATGCCTACTTCCGAAATGGAGAGATAGGTAAAGCTATTTGGGGATATGAATCAGCCTTGAAGCTTGATCCAGATCACGAAGACGCCTTGTACAACCTAGAATTTGTTAATGCCCAAACCAAAGACAAACTAGATGTTTCAAGGCAAGGAATTGGTCATTGGTTTTCAGGAATCTTGTTTAGTGAAAACATCAATTTCTGGTCTTATTTCAGTCTTTTTGCGGCGGTGATGTTCGCATTGACGACCTATTTATACATTCAAAAGAAACTGCTCAGCAGAGGATTGATGGGCATCATTAGTAGTATTTGTTTTCTTCTGTTGTTGTTTGGTGTTATTGTGGCGGGATATCGCCACCAACAGCTAAGTGTAAAAGACAGAGCTGTAGTGATTAGTGAGCAATTAGACGTAAAACTTTCCCCAATGTCGGATGCTAAAATCACTTACTCTTTAGCTGAGGGCGCTCAAGTGGATATTCTTGAAGGAAAAAGTGAACATCAAACCGGTGGCTGGATGCAGGTAGAAGTCAACGGCAACCCGGGATGGATTGAGGTCGGAAACGTCAAAGAGTACTAGACCTTATTTGAATACTGTAAACAGCTTTTTCAGTTCTTTAGTTTCATTGACATGCATGCTGTAAGGTTTGATTTCTGACTTCTCTTTCAGTTTACCATCCAACAATTCTTTTTCAGCTACTTCAGACTTATAATTAAAGTCAAAATTTGTAGAATCAGCACTTGGCTGATATGCACCGCCAAACACCTGATCATCTTCAGCAAGTATGATATCTGCATTTTGGTTAACCTCTGCTTTTTTCGCAAAACGATCTTTCTTCTTATCTCTATTTGACTTGTCTTTTTGTTGCTTAGCCAAATTACCTGGTTTGTCATCTTTCTGCTCAACATTCAACAACTCATTGTCCGTTGCATCAATAATTGTAGCCGGAGCATTGTTCGCACTGTTACTATTTGTAGTAGTTGTCAGATTATTACCGGAACCTGTTGCAACAGTGTTGGCGTCAAAGTCTTTTCGAGTATCCGTTTTCGAACGCTCAATTTTCTCTAAATCATCTACTGTCAAATCACCTTCGTAATAACCGTCATACATGGGGCTTACCACCTCATCATCTTCAATTATTTCGGCCTCTTCAACAATCGGAGCTTCTATTACGTCAGCATCTTCATTAGCTGCAACAGTCAACTCTTGGGCTAAAGCTTCTTCATTCTCTATAATATCTTCATCTGCCACCATGTGCTCTTCAACGACACCAAATTCTTTATCAGCTCCTCCTCTATCGTTCATGGCGACAGAATCATCTTTGATTTGTGCGGGTGAAAAAATGAATATTCCCACCACAACCAAAGCCGCCATTCCAACATGGAAAGCAGGTTTTTGGTAAAACTTTTTGTCTTCTGGAAGTAAAAACGGAATTACTCCGTTCAACCAGAATCTGCGTTTTCCTTCATCTTGATGCAGATGTGCCATCACCTTATCTCTCAGTTCAGGTGTGGGCGAAATCTTATCACCAGCCAAGGCCTCTTGACTACTCAATAAGAACCACTTCATCTCATCATATTCCTCAGCATTTTGAACCAACTCACTAACAGCAGCTAATTCTTCTTTGGTGAGTTCGAAGTACTCTTTGTTTAAAATGATATTTTCTGCCTCTTTTATCATATCATGGTTTTTCTGAAAACCGCCAATTTCTCTGCTAAAGTTTTTGTTGCATGATGCAATCTTGACTTTACCGTGCCCGCATTGATTTCGAGTGTTTCCGCAATTTCGTTCAGAGAGAGCCCATCAAAATGCCTTAGCATGAACACCTCTCTGTGTTTATCATTTAGTTTACTTAATTCTATTTTCAATTGCTCATTAAAGTTCCCGGCATCTACTTCAGTATCTGGCGCCCTTGTGGCATCTTTTGCTTCAACACCTTCTGGAACATCATAAGCTGTATTTTTTCTTACCTCTTGCTTTTTGTACTCATTTTTGCACATGTTATTCGCTACAGAAAACAACCAAGTTTTGAAGTTTCTGTTCAGATCAAAGCTCTCAGGTTTATCTACAATTTTGGTAAACAAATCATGTGCAAAATCTTCTGCTTTAATCCGGTCATTCCAAAGTTTTCGGTAAAAAAAGTTAACCATGAATGCTTCATAGCGGTCATAAATTTGCTCAAAGGCTTTCCTATCACCCTCAACAAATGAGCGCATCAGATCTTCATCCGTGTATTTGGAATAATCCTTTTTAAAAAGCATGTATCGCTATTGGTAACTTTTCAATATCATCTCCACGTTTTTGGTTTGACTTAATTTATCAGCTAAGGCAACAATCCCTTTCTTTAAAACAGGATCATCAGTTCCCCTAGCCAACTTTAATTTATATAGCGTCAAAAGTGGTGGGAGGTAATTCGTGTATAATCTTTTTTGGGCGGATGTTAAGTTTAAGTTTGCCCAGTCTTTTTTGGCAATCTTATTCCAAAAAGCCTGCAAGTGGTCTAATTGCGAAGATGGATTTGATTGATAGGATAATCCAACTAAATAGGTATTGCTCTCATTCCCGTCTAAATAACCTTGTGAAACTGTAGCTGACAGATACACATCAGCATTTGAATTCATCAGTGCTTTCAGGTAAGCTTTTTCAGCTCCGAAAAATTTGGTTGTTCCATTCGAGTAGGATTTCATGTTCTTTGTTCGATAATTATCTGAAATCAAATAATCCATACAAACCACCTTCACCGAGCTGGCAATTCCTTGCTTTAATTGAAGATAGAAGACGGGAATAGCATCCTTTTCGCTACTCACAATAAATACGCCTTTCTGAGGAAGGGCATCTTTGTAATAATTGAGTTCATTCTTCGCAAACTGAAGCTTAGACAAGAGCATTTTAGCATTTGACAGGTCATTCTGCATCACATAATAACCAAACAATGAACGTGTAATCTGCTGGTCATTCGGATTTAAATCGTACGCCTTTTTGATTCGATCACTTGCATCTGAGTAAAAATGATTGTTCAGGTACCAGGCATATTCAGTTTCTGCCGTGCTCGGAAACTTCTTCTCCATGGCATAACACCAATCATCCATTGTCAACTGCTCATCTCTACTGAATTGCTTAGTAGAGCTGTGCTTGTAGCCTTCACGCATATCAATATATGCTTTTAATGCGGCCTGCGCAGTTTCAGGTAAATCTTGAGCAAAAACAATACTTTGCATGAAGATCAAACCAATTAATATGTACCATTTACGCTTCATTTATCTTGGAATACAATCGTTGTTTAAAAAGGTTCAATTCAATGTACAAAAAAATATACTGTCTACCTGTCAATCCTTCAATCTGCCATAACGTGAACAAATGTTCCGTTGTCATAAAAGAACACCTCATGTGTTTGAAATACCAGATGAGTTTTTTCAGGGAGAGGATTACGGTAAACCATGACATCAGTATAGAACATGGCCTTATGACACTCAAAATAATTAAACACAACAACCTTAGACGGATCGTTTAATGTAGCTTCAAACTCCAACCATTCACTCTTTTGAAAACTTGATGCTTCAGGAGAACTCAGGTATTTCATCCGATCAAAATGATAGACGAGCGCAAAACCAATGATGATAACTGGAATCAATCTAGAAAGTATGAGTTGTACTTTTCGCTGTTCCTTGAATTGTAAAAGTTGCCCTATCCAAAATGCGATCATTAAAAAGTAAGCTGGAGCAGCAATTAGCATATACGTTTGTCTTTTCATTTGCGGAACAGAAAAGATGAGGAGCGGAATCAACATCCAAAGCAAAAGAGTGATGGTTTTATCCCTACCTAGATCCTTGATTTTGGAAACTGAGTAGACAACAGCTAAAAAAGCAGCTGGACCAAAAATTGCGTGAATATTCTCAATGTAGTAATACCAGGGCGAAGCATGGAATGTGGCTTGAGTATCTGCTCCAAAAAGGAGCTGACTCATCATCCAACTGAATTCTTCAGGATGCGAACTCCATTGAACAAACACATAAGGAACAATGAGCACTGAAGTTCCAAATAATGCTATCGCTAAATAGTGGAACCGATTTTTCCAACTAAGCTCCTTATTCAAAAACAGCAAGACTACAAAAACAGGAAAAACAAGAAAGGCTGGAAACCATTTAGATAGAAATGCACATCCAACAGCCAATCCCATATAGAGCAATAGATTATTTTTAGGATGTTTGTTTTGCTGCCATTTGATTAGGAAATAAAACGAAAGCTGCACAAAAAAAACGAATGCCACCTCAACATGATCAGAAGAGAGACGTCCACCAATCAGTTCAATGAGTGAACCATGAATTGCGTGTAAAAATAGAGCTATAACAGCCACCTGTTCATTGAACATTCGTTTACCTATTAAAAAGGTCAACCACACCGATAGCATGCCTAGCAGCAAAGAGGGTAACCTTACCGCAAATGGATACTCGCCAAACAACTCAACTGAGGCACCAATTAAGATGAGCGGAACAGGCCCTTTTGAGTACCATACACCATTGGCAATCCATTCTTTGAAATCGTATTCAATCAATTGCTCCTCATATAATTCAGCTTTGAAATCCCCTCGAAAAAAGTTCTTTCCAACCAAGGCATGATATTGCTCATCCCAGTCATGAAGCTCAGGGTCTGCCGCAACAAAAAGACGGGAAGACAAAGCGATAACCACCACTGCGTATGCGGCCAGATTATACTCCTTTTTCAGCATAAACCAACTACCGATAGACAAGGCTAAAACAAGTATGACAATGGCTACAATTCCCATGTTTGGCAAATATCCTTATTTATTTTCAATCCTTATATTTAGAAAAAAAAGAGTATGAAAAAGTGTTTCGGATTTCTACTGTTGATCGTGTTCATGAGTTGCTCTACAGAGGACGCTAGTTTGGTTGCTGATGACTTTCACAAACACCTAGACTCGGGCGACTATGATTACATCTGCAATAATCTAGTAGACTCAGAAGCAGACCCTACTTTTCCTGACACTTTCAGAAATTTTCTAGAAGTTGTTGGAAGTTGGGGAGCACAAACGAACCGAGTAAAAGAACCGAGTTTCAATAAGCAATACAAGAATGGTTTAACAACGGTAAAACTGGCCTATTCATTTGATGTTGACACCATTCACATGCATGAGCGTATTGTAATGGTTAGCAGAGAGGATGGTTACAAGATTATCTTGTGCAATATGAATCAAAATGAACAAACAGTAATAGATGCCAGTGAGCACTATTAATTGTCTGCAGAAAAAAGGTATTTGTTTGGAGAGGTATACTTTTCTTTCACGGCATACATCACGATTCCGGCAGTATTCTTAACTCCTAACTTAGCCATGATATTCTTACGGTGTGTATTTACCGTATGCTTGCTTAAAAAGAGCTTTTCTGAGATATCAGCATTGGTCAAACCTTCGGCAATAAGCGTTATGATTTCTTGTTCTCTTTCTGATAACATGACAGGATCACAATTGAAATCTACCGCATCAATACTATCTACATTGATCCCTTCGTTCCTGATTGTTTCTAAGATAGTTCCGCAGAAAAAAGTATTGTTTCTAGAAGTCTCAAATACAGCATTCTTGATTTCTTCAAGACTACAATCTTTTTTGATGTAAGATGTCACTCCTGATTTAATAGCATGCACAAGGGTTTGAGCATCCTGTAGTGGAGTGATTCCAACAATTTTAACAGCATCACTTGCTGATTTAGCAGCCATAACAGCATCAATGGTAAACCCATCTGATGTGTAATCCATCAGGACTACATCTGGCTTAAATGACTTCACTTGACTAATTAATTCATCTGTACAACTCGCCTCCCCTATTATCTGAAACTCCTCATCTTTGAAGATGGTTCTCAAGCCAATTCTGGTCAATTCATTACTGTCTGCTAGGATTAAAGAAATCACCTTATTTAGAATGGTTTTAAATAGTGTAACAAAGATACAAACCTTATTGATATCTTCTTGAGAAAGGGTGAAAAAAATATCTAAAAACGATAGCCCAATTTAAATGAACCGCTTACGGTTTCTGTCTTAAACGAGTTTTGCTCAAAAGCAATTTCAAGCGCCCAGTTGAACCCTGACTTTTTTATGCGGTGAATACCTGCTGGTATATAGATGCTGTGAATGGCTAGTCTTTGATTATCAGCATTGGCTGCAGTGTAGATTCCAGCATAGGGAGTTAAGCGCAAAGGTGTTTTACCCAGAATGTGATATCGAGCACCTAAAAAATAAGATAGTTGACCGTCAAAATTTCTGATTCCGACTCCGGCCTCTGCTGCGATATTTGGCGTAATAAATCCATCCACGCTTAATGCACCAAATCCTCCCACACCCCATACATGGGCGTTCACACCAACTGGTCTTACTTTTCTGGGGTTCTTCAGAATCTTCTTACGATTAAACTGATCAGCATCTAAAGTAATGTCTGACAATTTCCATTGCACAGAATCTCCTTCTGAAGCAAAAGCTGCAACTGCCAACGTGCACATTGAGACGAATATGATATGTTTGAATTTTAATCTCACTACTAACTATAGAACAAGATTTTTGCCAAAAATTACAACTTAGTTTTCGCTACGACAATTTTCACAGAACAAGGCTGCAATCTCAGGAACATCTAACGCCCTGACTCCCATCTGATTCCACTTGAACAAATCACAAAACTCTTGAGGATGATCTTGAGCTAAACTTTTGAAAACATTTCTGATCTTTTTCCACTCTTTCTTTTGATTAAATTGTCCCAAGAAATAACCTAACTTCAGGTATTGCTTGTAGAGTTTGGCCATTTGACCAGGGCGCTTAGCGTATTTTGACAAAAGAATGTATGGCTCGGCCGTATAGCCCCACTCTATCAGGTATTGACATATGAAATAAGTCTTCTTTAAATCAAACTTTTTCTTGAGCGCGGTTTCTAATAAAATAGGCGCCACCATTTTGTCTGAATATCTATAGTTCTGTACTCCCGATATCAGCTCCAAACACTCAATCCAAGCCTTTTGACGTTTTGCTCTGACCGTGCCAAATATGGTAGCAAAATCATCCACTTTAATTACTTCATTCCCATTAAATATGTTGAACATCAAACGGTACTCTAAAAAGTCTGCATCTGTCGGAATGGCTCCAATTTCGTAGAGACGATTGAGTTGTTCATAGTCAATCGTATCATTGCTCACATTTAATCGATAAACAAAGTCATACCAGTGTATCTTGCTGTATGCCATATCTTCTGGTATACTGATGTTTAGTAAAGAATCTTTTTGGGTTTCATTACCGTCCATAATTTGATGCGCTATTATCTCGTAAAGCGGCACCATTTCACGGTATTCTTTGGCATCTATTAAGTCTTGTAATCTTTTTACAGACAATCCATACCCACCTTCAACGAGCTCTAATACATCATCATACACCACTCTCACTGTTGATTGTCTAGTCGCATCTAAAAGTGCTGATATAGCTGGTTCTTTGCGGTGCTTGTTCGCGTACATTCTCAAACTATCTTCAGACATGGTTAAAGCGTCTGGCACACCTCTGGAAACAAGACCTGACCTGAAATCATCAAAGTCTTCGTAGAACTCACTTTTCAGTTGAAAATTAGGATAAAATCTTTTGAGGTATGCTTCAATTAATTCGCCTCTTCGTTTAAATAATAATTCATTCCCCTCTTCTGTTCCTTCAATTGATGCTACTCCATTAAAGTAGATAGACGCGATACTAAAGTGATTGCTTTCCAAACTATCAAGAGTGCGCACCAGCTGATTAAAAATGGTCGTGTCTTGATTGGTTTGTCCCCGTTCAAAAGGAATCTTAACCTCAACAGAATCTGAGATCACAATGGTTTTCTCAACAATTTTTGGTTTAGGAATAGCAAAATACTCTTCTGGCAACAAAAAGTCAGGGTTCACATAAATGGTCATACCATGAAGGCACGGACGCCAGCGTTTCACCATATTGAAATCAACTTGATAAAAGGTATCTGCAAATGCCGGTTTTTGGCCAACATAGATTTTGACTAAGGCTGGATTTGGGTCTAGATCTTCACTCAATCTTTGTTTATTCACATAACCAATATAGTAGCCGTCATGATAAAGCGAATTATGAAAACTTGGATTACCTGAGCAATCAAATTGGGCCTGATGAATCACATCTACTGTAATTGCTCCTCTTGCACTAAATATCTTTTTTAGGTTGTTCTTTTTACCTCCGATATAGTTTGAATTCAAGTAATAAATAGAATCATTTGAAACGGTATACCATCCCATGTGAGCCTGATCTTTATTGATTCTTTTTTTCACTTGCTTACAGTTCCAGCAATCTTTCTTGTCTTTCACAAAAAGTTCATCTCCTTTCTTGAAATCATACTTTTCTTCGAAAGGTTTTGAAGCAAGCAACTGGCAACAATAAAGTAGACCGTCTTTTATGGCATAGGTATGAGAAACCCCAGTGAAATCAGGATTGATCATGTTCTTATAGTGCCCAGTTGATTTTTTCCAATTGCCCACCAATTCTTTCGCTAGTTTTTGATAAGTCAAGCGACCTTTAGACTTATCTACCTTCTGATAAAGTGGTACCAATTGTATGTTTTCTCCTACAGCCGAATGAGTACCACCATAAAACACGACCCTATCATAAGGTTTGTTTTTCAACTTTGATTTTTGCGCATGCGATAATACCTCTTCTTTTGACATGTAGTCAGCATGATCTTGAGCAGCTCTATCTAGACTGTGATCTTCTGAAAGCGTATCTACCCTATTTCGTTTTCGAAGTTTATTTACTTCTTCAAGTACATAGCGATTCAATTCATCAACATCAAAATTGTTGGTGTCAATCACATTTTGACTCCAATTAATTGAAGTAAGCAAGAGTGATGATATGACGAATAGTATTTTCAGAGTGTTGCGATAAGATTATTATGCCATGATTGCTTTAGAGGCACGCGCCATTGCCCCTCTAAATCACCTACCTTATTAATTAAATTGTTGTAGACAATGGTGTTTTCAGATATGGTGTTGTTGGCTAGTAAGTTCTTAAATTCATCCATACCAACCAAATGCATCTGGGTAGAGGGATCTTCATAAACCGTATTGAGTCTATTAAAGAAATCAATGGAAAGAGACTCACCAATTGATTTAATTTTTCGAGTGAGCGCATCAATTGAGCAACCGCTCGTGGGACTCTTTGATTCATCTGCCCCTACCAGAACAAAGTAATCATACAACACTTGATGTTCACCATAAAGCTCATTTCCATGTGAAGCCCAGCCTTGGATAAACTGCTTCAATTCTTGATGGATAAATGCTTGATCAGTATCGCTCAGCTTGCGATCTGATTGAAAAATCCAAAGACGTGAATGTGCTGCTAAATTCATTTATAATAATTTGATCACCCCTTCTTTCATGGCGTAGGGTGAAATGGTTAACGTTTGGATATTGAGCTTTTCAATAACCCATTTGATTTTGATTGCGGCAATAGGTGCCATTTTCTTTCTAATGGGTATGATGAATGGATTGTTCATTCGTTCTTCTAAAGAAGAGAAAATCATCTCATCAAGAATTCCTAATAGCGCTTGCGCTGGCAGATCTTCGAATTGATTATCAGGATACTCTTTTTGGTTCAACAAAGCATAGAATGTTTCAAATGAACCACTCGCCCCTATGAGCACATCAGATTGAATGTCTTCAAAATAAGCTGTGGTGTTTTCTTCAAGAAAATCAAGCACTCTTTTAACATCTTCTTGAGTGTATGGATCACTAAAATCAAACATCTGATAAATTCGGGCAGTTCCAATATTAAAACTGTGCGATTTAAGCACCTCATTTTGATTAGCGTAAATAAACTCTGTCGAACCACCACCAATATCCATGATCAAAGTGGGCTGATTAAAAGGATATTCAATTTTGACTCCTTCATAAATAAGTTGTGCTTCTCTTGCTCCACTTATGATTTCAATGTCTACCCCACTTTGTTTGGATGCTTCTTGAGCAAACACTTCCCCGTTTGCTGCATCTCGAACGGCTGAAGTTGCAAACGCCTTCA
>Ga0189274_100213_pt1 | contig 26302 bp, 27 predicted proteins | sample N5B1minimetaG_FD_130323 | JGI IMG/M metagenome (GOLD analysis project Ga0189274, IMG submission 130323) | Marine microbial communities from the Costa Rica Dome - N5 B1 mini metaG | ecosystem: Environmental > Aquatic > Marine > Oceanic > Photic zone | place: Costa Rica: the Eastern Pacific...
CCTGGCGCATTGGAATCGGGGTGGAGACAGCCCGGGAAAACTCCGCAAGCGGGATGTCGGCGATGTCACGTTTTTCAAATCAAACCGGTTGACGGCATTGGCCGATATCCCGTTCCCCTCTCTGACCAAAACGCTAGGCGGTGACGCCGTGGCGACATTGGCGCTTGGGGACACAAAAAATGCCCCGACCTGGATCAGGCCGGAGCAGTCAGTGGATGATGATTTTTTGAAAGCGTGATCAGCGATAACCGCCGACGCCGCCATCCAGCATGAGGGTCATGGAGACCGTGCGGCTGCTCTCGCGCTCGACTTCGCGGCGGACGCGCTCGGTATAGCGCTCCTCGCGGCGCATGAAGACCAGCTTGACGCCCGGACCGTGCATGCGAAGGAGCGAACGCTCATTGCAATTGCGGCGCGGGATCTGGGTTTCGCAGCGCAGATTACCGCCAGCGGTATGACGCAGGGCCTCGCCCTTGCGGCACATGATGGTCGGAGCCTCGTCCCAGTCATAGACACCGTCAATGACCCAGCCGATCGTGGTCTGCATGGCTGTGCCGGCGACACAACGGAAGATCTCGCCATCATAGGTCGCGCCGACGCGCTCCTCGGCATCGACGCGCGAGGCGGGGTGCGGGGTTCCGTTATCGTCGACGCAGACGGCGCGCACGACGCGCCATTCCTCGACCCAGCGCGTACGCTCTTCCTCGTAATACTCGTACTCGTGCTCTTCCTCGACACCGACCACATTAAGCCCTGTGATCGCAGTCGCGGCCGGCGCCGTGGTCATCGGCGTGTAGGAGCCACCGCCAATGAACGTGACAGCCCCCGCGCCGGCCCGGGCACTGGCGCCCGCATTGGCATTGGCCGAGGCATTGACATTGACATTGGTGTTCACATTGACCTGGGTCGAGACATTCACGCCGACATTGATATTGCCGCCATGGATATTGATGTTCGGGACATTGACCGTATGGCCACCGCCATGGGTACAGCAGGACGGCGGAGGCGGCGGAGGCGCACAGCAAGGGCCACCGCCGCCACCACCGCCGCCTCCACCGGCCGAAGCCGGGGCAGCAAACAGGGCGAACGCAGCGCTCGCGGGGATCAAAAAGGCGTGCCGGGCTGAAACGCGCATGGTCGTGCTCCTTACGTATTGCCCCTGTCCTTGCAAAGGCAGGGCCAATTGCCCGAGTCGCGCCGGCTCGCCGGTTTCGCCTCACTGAAGAAGCCCCGTTCCGCCCATTCCCGCCTCAGGCGTATGGCCCCGTTCTTGAAGCGGGACAGGCCTTGGCGATGACCGGTGTGTCCCGCCACGAAGAGATGAGAAAACTGGAGACGTTCATGCGCCACGCGCAATCACAGGCCCTGCATGCCTATTGGCAGACCCGACGTCAGGGCGGTGCAGCCCCGCATCGTGCCGATATCGAACCGCAGGATATCGCGCGCCTGCTCGGCTATGTCTTCATCCTGTGGCGTGCCGGTCCGCAACACCACATCTTCCGCCTCGCGGGCACGCATCTGTGTGATCTCTATCAGCGCGAGTTTCGCGAGCAGAACTTCCTGTCCCTTTGGCGCGGCCATGACCGGACCCATATCCAGGTCGTGCTGGAAGCGTCCATCACTGGCTGCGCACCCGCTTCGGTGATTGCACGGGCCAGCTCGCTGGACATGCACCAGCTGCCGGTCGAGATATCCTTCCTGCCACTGCGAGGCCCGTCGGGCACGATTGACCGCACCTTGGGCCTGTTCCAGCCACTCGATACCACGGATGCGTTCAAGGGGCGTCCGGTTGTGCGGACATCACTACGCGAAATCCACCCGCCAGCCACGCCAGGTCACATATTCCCGGGTCTCGCGACAGACGATCAAGGCCGTGTACAAAAGGTCGCAAACGATCGGTGATCGCAAAACCTTTTTAACGCCTTTGGCCGTAGGGTGTCAGCTCGCAGGAGGTCATTGCGATGCATGACGAAACCGGCCGGCTAGACCGACGCAAGATCAAGATTGCAGCCAGAGGCGCCCAGGAGCGCCGTCGGCACGCGCGGGTCCCCCTGCAATTGCATGGCCGATTCTGGTCCGAAGCCGGCGGGGAACACGCCTGTCGACTTATCGATATCTCGCCCGGTGGCGCGCGCATCATTGCCCGAATGGCCATGACTGAAAACACCCGCGTCGTCCTGATGATCACTTCGATCGGCCGGATCGAAGGCCAGGTCGTGCGTCAGACCGGCGACGAAATCTCAGTCCGTTTCAATGCGCCGATGCGCAAGCGGGACAAGCTCGCCGACGCGATCACCTGGCGCTTCAACAAGGATCGGCTGGGTTTGGACGAAGACCGCACGGCGCCGCGCAAGCCGGGTCGCGGCCGCGCCAAGATCCTGCTGTCCGACGGCGTCGTCATCCAGGCGAATGTGGTGGATGTTTCCGTCACGGGCGCGGCCTTTGAATGCCTGGAGCGGCCGCGGGTCGGTGAAGCGCTGCGTGTCGGTGAGATGTCAGGACGTGTGGCTCGCATTCTGGACAACGGGTTCGCGGTCGTGTTCGATCCGCCCGAGGCTGACGCGAGCAGCCATGAAGCAGCCTGAACGAGTCACTGATCGATAATTTGTCCGCCATTCCGGCGAAATCCGCCAATGCGGCCCGATTCTTGCCCTATCCTTGTGGTAGTCGCTACGAAGCAAAGTGCAAAAGAGATCTGAAATGCCTCGCGATGACGGAATCGCAATGTCCTGGTTTGTAAAAGTCGAGGGTCGTGTCTACGGCCCCTATACCCCTCAGCAAATGCGCGCCTTCGTCGGTGAAGGGCGGATCGCCGCGCATTCTCAGGTCTGCCCGGAACGGGATGGACTGTGGCAACAAGCCGCCGACATCGATGATTTCCGCGAATGGCTTGGGGAATCAAAGACATCGCCCGAGCCCGAAAAGCGGGTCACGCCGGGCGCGCGGCCGGCCAATTTCGTTGTGATCGCCGAGATCCAGTCCGAGAATGGCGCTGAATTCCGCAAGGCCCTTAAAGCCTATGGCGACCTGGAAGCCATCACCGGGAATGTCTGGCTGCTACGCGGCCCGACGACCTCCGCGGTGCTGCGCAATGAGCTCAGTCACATTCTGGCACGCGAAGACAAGCTGCTGGTCATTGATGCCTCGCACGACCGCGCCGCCTGGTTCAATCTGGGTCGCGAAGCCGACCAGAATATCCGTGAATTGTGGAGCCGCGCCCACTGAGGCGCGGCGAATCGGTCAATCGATCCGGCGCAGTCCCGCCTTGTGCTTCTTCCAGTTGGCGACGTAGTGGTCGGCGGACCAGCGCAGCATCTCGGCCGTGTCCTCACCGAGTGTCTTGAGCACCCGCCCCGGTGAGCCAACCACCAGGGAGTTATCGGGGATCTCCTTGCCCTCTGTGATCAGGGCATGAGCGCCGACGATGCAATTCTTCCCGATCTTCGCACCATTGAGAATGGTCGAACCGATCCCGATCAGGCAGCCATCACCGACCGTACAGCCATGCAGCATGGCCTGGTGTCCGATGGTGACCCCCTTGCCGACCGTCAGCGGCACCCCCTCATCCGTATGCAGCACGGCCCCGTCCTGAACATTGGAATTCTCGCCAATCGTGATCGGGTCATTATCGCCGCGAAGAATGGCGCCATACCAGACGCTGGCGCCGGGCTCTAGAATGACACGACCCATGACTTGGGCGCTTTCGGCCACCCAATACTCGTCTGCCCCGGGCAGGGTCGGCGCAGAATCGCCCAATGCATAGATCGCCATCGGCGTCTCCCAATTTTATTTGCGTGAAATATTCGCGACAGGCTCGTTCAGAACTTCTTCACCGGGTTACACTGACACTGTAACCGCGATTCGAGACCTGCCCATCCGGTCGAACATCGTATCGGCAACTCCAAGGGAGGCCCGGGTAGACGGTATGACCAGTCTGCGACCAAGCCCGCCAGGATCATCCGGGTCTTCCGGATCCCTGCCCTTCGAGTCCTTCGAATCGTCTTCGTTGCAAAGTGTCTTCGCCCCTCGCCTTCCGGCCGAGGGGTTTTTCATGTGTGGAGGTTCCAGCCATGGGTAAGCGTAACGTCAAGCGTCGCCAGCGTGCCGAGTTCAACACGGCACATTATCAGTCCGAAGAAACCAAGGTCCGCGCCCTTTTTCCCGGCACCAATTGGTCTCCCGATGCCAAGGAGCCCATGCGGGATCAGCGCTTCATCAAGAATGTGAAGCCGCGCTCTGACGGCCAGGCCCAGCTGATGAAGTCGATCGATGACCATAATCTGGTTCTCGCCCTCGGTCCGGCCGGGACGGGCAAGACCTTCCTCGCCGTCGCCAAGGGTGTCGAAGCCCTGGAGGCCGGATCGGTCAGCCGCATCGTCCTCTCCCGCCCCGCGGTCGAGGCCGGTGAGTCGATCGGCTTCCTGCCCGGTGCCATGGAGGAGAAGCTCGCGCCTTACCTGCGGCCGCTCTACGACGCGCTTGCTGACCGGCTCAGCCCGAAGAAGCTCAAGGCGATGATGGCCGAGGGCCTCATCGAAATCGCCCCGATCGGCTATATGCGCGGTCGCACGCTCAATAATGCTTTCGTCGTGGTCGACGAGGCCCAGAACTGCACCTACGGCCAGCTCAAAATGCTGCTCACGCGGCTGGGCTGGAACTCAACCATGGTGGTCACCGGCGACCCGGCCCAGTCCGACCTGCTGCCGGAAATGTCCGGCCTCGGTCAGATCGCCGACAAGATGGAAGACCTGGACGACATTGCGGTTTGCCGTCTTGCGGCCGAGGACATTGTCCGCCATCCGCTGGTCGCGACCATGCTGACCGTGCTCTGAGCCGAGCCGGACGACCCTAAAAGACGCAATAATCCACGCGAGAACGAGGCGCGGAGCTGGCTGGCTCCGCGCCTTTTGTCTGGGGTGACGTCAGTGAATCGTGACGGGCCGCTTGCGGTAGCGCACCAGAATACGCAGGGTCAGCGGATGGCGCTTGTCCGGATCGAGGCCGAGACGAATGATCTCGGCCCGCGCTCGCTGGCGAAGCCGCCGGGCCCGCAGATACTGGACCGCCACGAAGCCGGCGATCGCCAGGTAAGCGACATATTCGGCGATCCCGTACCAGTCCGGCAGGAAGAGCCAGACCAGGAGCGCCGCAATCGCCGCCAGGATGATGTCCAGCGGCCAATTCTCCGACGGGTCGAAAAAAGCCAGAACCGGAAAAATGCCCGGATCGATATCCCCTTCCGGATCGATGATCTCGAGCAAACGGTCAAACTCCGCCGATTGTGTTGCCCAGACCCGGTTGAGATGGGTCATTTCGGTATAGGGCTCGGCCCCCGGGGGCAATTCGCGATTGAGATAGAGACAGGCCCGCATCAGCCATTCGCCGTCCTGAAGACGCCCACCTCCGACATATCCACTCATCGGTCTGCTCCGCCGGCTTCCATTTCATTCGCCAACCATTGCGCCGCCTGGTCCGGCGTGCGGCGATCCAGGTCGACCTGCCGATTGGCCTCCCGCATCATGGCGTCGTCGATTGCACCTACAAGATCGGCCAGGACTGCCACCAGCGCCGGATTGGCCGCTGCCTCGGGCGAGAGCAGGATGACTGCGTCATAGGGCGGGAGGACCGCCGCCGGATCCTCAAGTACCACCAGATCAAAAGCCGCGATTCGGCCATCCGTCGTATAGGCCGAAATCATGTCGACCTGACCGTCCCGGACCGCTCCATACATGAAAGCTGCATCCATCGCCCGGGTCTGCATCACGCCCAAACCGTAGCGATCCCGCGTCATCACCCACTCAGGCCTGGTGAAGACTTCCGCATCACCGCCCACACTCATCCCGGCCGCGAGCGGCGCGAGATCGGCCAGGCTCGTCACGCCAAGCGTCTCGGCGCGGTCGCGCGCCATGGCGAACCCATAGGCATTCTCGAAACCCAGCCCGCCGAGCGCGAGAATGCCATGCTCGGCCCACAGCCAGCCGGTCATTTCCGCCAGCATGGCATGGCGGTGGATCGGTTCGGGACGGTTCATGACCGTCGCCCAGATCGTGCCGGAATAATCGATATAGACATCGATCTCGCCCGTGCGCAGTGCATCGAAGGCAATGGTCGACCCCAGATTGTCGCGACGATCGACCCGGGCGCCTGCGGCTTCCAGGCGAGTCTCCAGCAAGGCGCCGAGGATGTATTGCTCGGTGAAGGCCTTGGCACCGACGATAATGGTCTCGTCAGCCAGGTCCGCGGCATCGCCTGCAATCACGGGACCGCCCTCGCCCGCCCGTTCAAAAGCGATAAATCTTGGCGCGACCGAGACCATGATCAGCATGGCCAGCGACACGCCGACGCCCAGTGCCAGTCCGCGGCGCCGATCTCTCGCCGCAACCTCCAGCAAGCGGATCATCTGGTCGAGAATGATCGCCAGACCGGCAGCAAAGAGACAACCGAACAGAACCGACAGCCAGTTGCGGGTCTGCAGGCCGGCGAAAATGTAATTCCCGAGACTGGACGCCCCGACCGGTGTCGCCAGGGTCGCCGCACCCACCACCCAGACCACCGCGGTGCGCAGACCGGCGACAATGACCGGCAGGGCCAGGGGCAGCTCGACCTGCCGCAAGCGCTGGCCCGGTGTCATGCCGATCCCGCGCGCGGCCTCCCGCACCACCGGATCAACACCCTGCAGGCCGACAATCGTGTTCCGCAGAATGGGCAGGATGGAATAGAGCATCAGCGCCAGAAAGGCTGGCGCATAACCAATAGTGCCACCCAGCAACGGCACCATCAGAGCGAGCAAGGCCAGACCCGGAATGGTCTGGACCACGCTGGCCGCATTCAGCACCACCCCGGCGAGGCGTGGCCGTCCGGCCGCGTGAATACCGAGCGGCAGGCTGATCGCCAGACCGACCAGGATGGCGCTCATCGACAGCAGGACATGGCCGGACAGGAGATGCGGGAGCTCCGCAAAGCGTTCAGCCAGGTTGGCGTTCATCCCGCCAGCTCCGCAATGGCCCGCATTTGCCGGCGCGGCGTCTCCAGAAGCCCCGACACATAATCATCCGTCGGCTGGCTCATCAGTGCCTGTGGCGTGCCTTGCTGCACGATCTGGCCTTCGCGCATCACCGCCACCTCCTGCGCCATGATGAGCGCTTCGGCCATGTCATGCGTGACCATGACCGCGGCAAATCCGAGCTCGGCCTGCAGGATCTTGAAGTCCTGCTGCAGGGCATCGCGCGTGATCGGATCCAATGCACTGAACGGCTCGTCCATGAGGACCAGCTCGGGACTGCCGGCCAGGGCACGGGCAAAGCCGACGCGCTGGCGCTGGCCACCCGAGAGCTCGTCCGGCATCCGGTCCCCATATTCGGACGGGTTGAGGCGGACGAGGTCCAGCATTTCACGCACGCGCAGCTCGGCCCGGGCCGGGTCCTGACCGGACAGGCGCGGGATGAGGCCCACATTGCGCCGCACACTCATGTGCGGAAAGAGACCATCGCCCTGCATCACCCAGCCAATCCGGCGACGCAGCGCGACCCCGTCCAGGGTCGCGATATCCTCACCCTTGAACAAAATCGAACCGCCTGAAGGCTCCTCCAGGCGGTTGATCATTTTCAGCAATGTCGTCTTGCCGCAACCCGAGGCGCCGGCAAGGACAAGCAGCTGGCCTGCGTCCAGTTCGAGTGACACGTCCCGGACCGCCTCAACACCGCCATCATAGGTCTTGCGGACTGCGCGAATGTCGAGAACCGGAGACGTGCCTGAACTCACTGCTCTTCCAGGTCGATGTCCAGAATGGTGATCTCGAAGGAGTAAGACGTCTCGCCCTCATCGATAATCTTGGAGACAACGCCGAGACACTCGTCCCCGATGTGGATTTCGGCGCACTCGTCAGGACGGTTGCGGCACTGCACGACCATCTCCGGGTTGAGCTTGGTCTGCAGGAAAAGCTGAAGCTTTGCCGCTTCCAGCATGGTCATGTTCTTGTTCAAGGGATCATTCTCCGGTCGGGGATTCGAAGTTGGCGCCAACTAACCCCAAGACAGGGGTGCGCGTCCAGTATCATGCTGCCCACGCGCCTGCACTCAAATGGCTGGCGGACGCTTCACCCTGACCCCTGGGGCAGGCTTTGATCCATGCTCTTGGCCGGTTCATCACAACAATTGCCGACGATCTTGGCCGGAACACCGGCCACCGTGCAGCCGGCAGGGACATCGTGCAGCACGACAGAACCGGCCGCGATACGCGCCCCGTCGCCGACCTTGATATTGCCGAGGACGCGCGCACCGGCGCCGATCAGCACACCCTTGCCGATTTTCGGATGGCGGTCCTCATGAGCCGCGCCCGTTCCGCCCAGCGTGACTTCATGCAGGATGGAACAATCATCACCAATCACAGCCGTCTCGCCGATCACGACCGAGGTCGCGTGGTCAATCATGACGCCGCGGCCGATCCGCGCGGCCGGATGGATATCGAGGCCGAAACGTTCGCCTACCCGGCTTTGCAGGTGGAAAGCCAGGGTCTGGCGCCCCTCATTCCAGAGCCAGTGGGCGACACGATGGGCCTGCAGGGCGTGATAGCCCTTGAAATAGAGGAAGGGCTGCAAAAGGCTCAAACAGGCCGGATCGCGCTCATCGATGGCCATCATGTCGGCGGCGGCTTGCGGGACGATGTCCGGATCCCCGGCCAGCGCTTCTTCCGCCACATCGCGGGCCAGCATGGCATCCAGCTGGGCATCGGCGAGTTTGGCCGCGATGCGATAGCCCAGCGCGTCGGCGAATTTGGCATGGCGCAGGATGGCCGCGTTCAGAAAACTGGCGAGGATCGGCTCCTCGGCTGCGGCCGAAGCCGCTTCAACGCGCAGGCGCGCCCAGATGGAATCCACGCCCTTGCGGGCTTCGACGGGGGTCTCGACTTCGCTGAGTGACATCACGCTCTCCTCGCACCGGTATCCAGCATGGCAGCGGCCAGGTCCGGATCCAGCGCGCCTTCCCGGGCCATGTAGTATGCCCGCAGCAGCATCGCCACCGTCAAGGCGTCGCTTATCTTGCCTGAACTCACCTCGTCCAGCGCATCACGAAAGTGTACTTTCCGCGTGACCAGCTCCTCGGTCCCCTCCGGATCAGCCTCGCCCGGTGTAAGCCCGGTCGCGATATAACCGATCGCGGCCTCGTCCGTGACCGAGTTGGACAAGTCCATGTGCAGAATTTCCTGCCAGTACTGCGCTTTATAGCCGGTTTCCTCGCGCAGCTCGCGCTCCGCGCCCGCTTGCGGATCAGTGCCAAGCAGGCCGCCGCCTTCGGGGATTTCCCAGCTATAGCGATCCTGCGGAAAGCGGTGCTGACCGACCATGACGACACGGCCATCCTCAAGCAGAGGCAGGATGGCAAGCGCTCGATTGGCAAACCCGACCACGCCGTAGACACCCGGCTCGCCATCCGGCTGCGTGACTTCATACTCAGTCAGGCTGACCCAGGGATTGCGATAGATCTCGCGACTGTCATGGACCTTCCAGGGCCCGCGTGAACGTGTCATGCCGCACCATCATCACTGCCTACCAGACCCCACAGGGCTAGGCGTGTTCGGGCAGGCCGGGCAAGCCCGACGCAGTGCCGGCGTCGCGTCCCTGATCGCGCCGCATCGCGGCGAGCAGGCGTTGCTTTTTCAATGACAGCCGGGTCAGCAGTGTGAAGGCGGCCGGTGCAAAGACGAGCGCCAATAGTGCGGATCCCGCCACCCCTCCAACCATCGCAGCGGCGAAGGGCAGCCAGAAGCTGTCGCCGGACAGGATAAGCGGAATGAAGCCGCCAATCGTGGTCAGGGTCGTCGAGATGATGTGCCGGGTCGCATCCATCACGGTCGCCTGGACGGCTCCCGCCTCCAGCGCCAGAGCCGCCGGATTGGCCCGCAGGGCCGAGAGGACGACGATAGCCCCATTGATCGACAGGCCCATCAATCCCATTGAACCGACAATGGCGTTAAAACCCAGCGGTGTGCCGAAGGCCCAGACACCGAACATGGCGAGCCCGACGGACAGGAAAGCGACGATAAAGATCACACCGGCAAAGCGGAAGGAATTGAAGGCCAGCACCACTGATCCGATCATCAGGACCAGGAGCGGCAGAGCCGTGCCGAACAGGCCGGCCATGGCGCTGCCGCGCTCGGCCGCCTCGCCAGCCACCTGCAATTCATAGCCCGGCGGCAGGATGATGCCGGCCTCGTCGAGCGCCGCGAAGAAATGCTCGAGCGCCGGGGCCGGCAGCGTATAGGGATCGAGATAGCCGTGGATCGTATTCACCCGGCGCCCGTCTTCATGCGGGATACGCGCGACTTGCGGGGCCAGCACAACATCGCCCAGGGCCGCCATGGGCGAGGACAGGATATCGCCCCCCTGTGTGGCAAAGGGAGAGGCGGAAACGGCTGACAGGCTGGATCGCCGCGAGTCACGGGCAATGACCCGAACCGGCAATTCCTGGACACCTTCCAGCACGCTTCCGCCGACAACGCCGTCCAATTCGCCTCGCAACCGGTTGGCGAGGTCATCAAGGCGAATTCCGGCGAGTTCTGCAGCGGCCTCATCGGCCATGATGCGGGCCACCGGCTCACCCATTTCCAACAGGGCCAGCGTATGGGTGACAGTGGGCGTCCGCGCCAGGACAGCGCGAATTTCATTGCCCAAACGGTTGAGCTCTGAGAGTTCCGGTCCGACGAGAACCAGCTCGATCGGTGCGGGAATGGGCGGCCCCTGCTCAAAGGGCAACGTGAGCAAACGCGCGTCCGGGAATTCAGACATCACGCGCTGTTGCAAATCGGGCAGGATGCGGGCGGTGGCCTCGGCCGAAGCCGTATGGACGAAACCGGCGGCATAGCTCGACACGCCGGACTGGTTGCCAACCACATTGTAATAGGTTCGCGGCGCGCTCTCACCGATCACCCAGGAGACCCGCTCGACACCCTCATAGGACTCGATCAGCGCGGTCGCGCGCTCGGTCTGGCGGCGTGTTTCCGCAATCGAGGTCGAGGATGGCAGTTCCAGCGACAACTGGAACATGTCCCGATCGGTCGGCGGGAAGAATTGCATCGGCAGGGTCGACGCCGCGAGGAATCCGGCGATGGGCAGGAGGACACCGCCGACCAGTCCCGTCCAGGGGCGATGTGTCACCGCATCGAGAACACCCCTGTAGAGACTGGCCAGCGGGCCTGCACCGATCCCGTGCCGCCAGAAGCGGCGGGGACCACCGGCGATCGCCGGATCATCAAACCAGGCAGCGAAGGCGCCGACGACGGTCATGGCGAGCAGGAAGGAGGAGACAACGGCGAAAATCACCGAAATCCCGATCATCGAAATGAATTCGCCAGAGGCCCCCGGCATCAGCGCGATCGGTGCGAATGCGAAGACAGTCGTCAGCGTCGAGGCGAGCAAAGGCGCGAACAGATGGCGGATCGCCTTGTCCAAGGCCTCGAGCGGCTGTGACCCGCGCGCTCGCATGAGGCGGTATTCATCAACCACGACGATGGCATTGTCGATCAAGAGGCCGAGCGCCACGACCAGGCCGGTGACCGACATCTGGTGCAGCGGCTCTCCATAGATCCGGGTGAGCAAGAGGACCGCAAGGACGGTCAAGGGGAGGGCCGAGCCAACGATCAAGGCCGCGCGCCAGCCCATCATCAGGAACAGAACGGCAAAGACAATCAGGGCCGAATATCCCAGGTCCCGTGCCAGGCCGCTCAGCCGCCTGTCGACGTACTCAGCCTGGCGAAAGATGGTATCGACCTGAACGCCGGGCACCGAGGCCGCGAAATCGGCAACAACTGAATCCGCTGCCGCCGACCAGGTATCGACCCGCAGCTCCGGCTGAAGGTAGGCGGCGACAAAGACCGCGCGTCGCCCTTGGGTCATGGCGATGGCATCGGCCGGCGTACGAGCCCCCTTCTCGACCACGGCAACATCACCCACTCGAATGAACTCCCCATCGGGGCCCTCACCCAGCGCGATCGCACGGATGCGATCCAGCCCGTCGAATTCTCCGGCAATCTCGACATTGAGGTCCGTGCCGCCAGCCCGCAGTTCGCCGGCAGGCGATTTGGCGTCTGCGCTCGCGGTCAGCCGCGCCAGATCGGCCATGGTCAGGCCGAGCGCGGCGAGCGTGTCCGGATCGGCGAGGATACGGATTTCCTCCTCGACCTCGCCGAAAATGGCGGTTTCTTCAGTCCCGCTCATATTGCGCAATTGTGATTCAAGATCGGTCGCGAGACGCGATAGGATGGCCAGGTTCTCATCGCCGCTCTCGCCCCAGCTGAGTGACACGATCATGGTTGCGGCGCCGAGATATTGCCGTCTCACATCCGGCGCGATCACACCCTGTGGCAGGCTGGGCCGAACGCTTTCGACCTGCTCGCGGATCTGGGTCCAGGCCTGGTCGACCCGGGTCGCGTTGAGGTCCTCACGAATTTGCAGCTGGATCACGGACACGCCGGAACGCGAATTGGAGCTGGTAGTATTGATCTCCGCCAATTCGTGGATGGCATTCTCAAGCGGCTCGGTCACCAGAGCCTCGACGCGTTCAGCCGAGGCACCGGGAAAAGCCGTGACAATAATTCCGAACCGCTCGGTCAGCGACGGATCCTCCTGGCGACCCAGCGAAAGCAGGGCCCCGAAACCGGCAGCCACCAGCAGAATGACAGCCAGCGCGGTCAGACGCGAATAGCGATAAAAGAGCGTACTCATCGGGCGCGTGCCTCCTGCACCGCCGGGATAACGCGCTGTCCGGGCGTGATGCGTTGCAGGCCGGAGGCGAGCAGGAGTTCACCATCCTCGACGGCGCCGCGGACAAAGACGCGTTCCGCTTCGATACGCACGGTCTCGACCACTCGCGCTTCGAGCGTGTAGGCGCCGCCCGCATCCGGCGAAAGCACATAGATCGACCACAAGCCGCGGCGGCCTTCGGCCAAGGCGGCTGTGGGTACCCAGAAGCCCTCGGCGACGATCGGGGTCTCCACTGCCAGTCTTACGATCTGGCCGGCCGCAACCCGTTGATCCGGCGCGAGGTCGAATACAGCCGTCACCGTGCGGGTCTGGCGATCCACGACGCTCGACGAGGCGCGGAAACGGGCGACAACCGGCACGCTCTGGCTATCGACCTGGAAGCTGGCAATATCGCCGGGTGTATAGCTTGCAGCGACGGATTGGGGCAGGCCGACCCGGACCTCAAGGGAGTCGAGTTCGACCAGTTCCAGTAATGGCTGACCGGGCGAGGCGATCGCTCCCTCATCGGCACGGCGAGCCGTCACGACACCATCAAACGGCGCGGTAATGACCGAGAGGTCGAGCTGCACGCGCAGCGCGTCAGCCGCGGCCGCAGCGGCGTTTTGACGGGCAAGCGCCGCCCGTGTCGAGGTCCGCACTTCGTCATAGCGTTGTTGTGAAATATGGCCGCGTTCGAGCAATTGGGCCTGACGATTTTCCGTCTCACTGGCCAGTGCTGTCTGGGCGGCGGCTTCGGCTGTCTGGGCGTCGGCAGCGGCAATCTGCGCCTCGACAGCCCGCACATCAAGACGGGCCAGAACATCACCCGCCTGCACGCGGTCGCCCACATCGACGCTGATGCGGTCAATGCGGCCGGCGCGTTCAAAGCCCAGTGCGCTTTCGCGGCGGGCTGTAATCAGCCCCGGGAAAAATTCGGCAATGCGCGCCTCGGGATCATAGTCCGCGGTCAGCACGGAGACGCTCAATGGCGCCGGCGCGGTTGCGGTGAAATTGGCCTCGGCCCGCAGCGCGGTTACGCCGAACACCAACAGAGCGACCAGGATCGCGGCCAGAGCCACCGCGCTGCCGGCACCCATGCGACGCTTGTATAGAGACATGTGAACACCCTCGTCCTGTCACCTGACGAGGATATAGTCTTGTAAATGCCGTTTGAGAAGTGAACGGCGTTTACATATTTATCCATACAAATTATGCGTTTTTGATCAGACCCCGCATGATCATGTCCATTTGCAGGTCGATCACCGCGTCCAGCGTCACATGTTCGGACCCCGGCATCCCATTGGGAAAGTCGTCGAGGCAAACAATCAGCATGGTCAAACCATGCAGGCTGGCCCAAACGGCCTTGGAGGCCACTTTCGGGTCAATGCTCCGAAAGGCGCCCTCCGACTGACCGGCCGCAATCATCTGGACCAGTTTTTCCTCCGCCTCGAACGCCACTTCCTTTTCGTCATGCAGATGCGGCTTGGCCGTCACCGATGGCGAGAAGGCCATCATGTAGTGATTGGGCTCTTCCATGCCGGTCTCGATATAGGCTCGCATGCAGCGGGCACAAAGGACCGCCGTCTCGCCCCCCTCACCCATGGCAGCGTGGATGCGGGCGAGCAGGCGCTCGAAGAACATCTCGCGGATGGCGGTGAAGAGTTCGTCCTTGGAGGCAAAATACTTGTAGATGGCGGCGGGTGAGTAATCGATGGCCTCGGCCAGGCGCCGCATGGATATGCCTTCCTCGCCCTCCGAGGTGAAAATCGCCTCGGCCGCATCAATGATGGCTTCGCGTACCTTGCGGCGACGGCGATCAGCCGGTGTGTCATCTTCGACGGCGATTTCAGCGTCCATACTTGTTACATTTCCCCATCAACTCGATATGCGTGCAGTCCCCGCACACAAGTATACCGACCACGGACCGTTAAGGTCAAAGATAGTCTCGCAGTCAGCAGGTTGCCCATCATAATGAATGATACGCCATTTCCGCCTTTTCCCACACCGGGCGAGCGCCTCGCACCCAGCCATGCAAGCGCGGACACGATCGTGCTGCTCTCCCGGCGTCGTTCTGCAACAGCCATTACCATGGCCGAACCCGGCCCCACACCGGCCCAGCGTGACCGGTTGCTCGGGATCGCAGCGCGGGTACCCGACCATGGCAAGCTCGCGCCCTGGCGCTTCATCGTATTTGAAGGAGAGGCCCGCGCGAGATTCGGCAAGACCCTTGGTGAGGTCTACGCGGACACCCATCCTGATGCGACCGACGCCCAGATTAGATTCGAGTCGGAACGTCTGACGCGGGCACCGCTCGTTGTGGCCGTGATTTCCAATGTTGTCGAAAAACACAAGGTCCCGGAATGGGAACAAATCCTGTCATCCGGTGCCGTGTGCCAGAACCTGCTGATTGCCGCATCCGCGATGGGTTTCGGCGCGCAATGGCTGACCGAGTGGTACGCCTTTGATCCTCGGGTCAAGGATTCACTCAACCTGCGCTCCGGCGAACGAGTCGCCGGCTTCATCTATATCGGCAGCGTCACGGATGAACCTGTAGAGCGAGCCCGACCGCCTGCGCGAGTTGAATTCTGGTAGCCCCGAAAGTCCGCACGGCAGCAGAACTCCATCTCCCGCGAAGGACATCTGCGAATATCCGATGATCGCGTGCAGCGAAACCTCAGGTTACAAAATCGCCAAGGCGATCAACTATAAATCGCATACGAGAACTTGGGGCCAAGCGCTCCAAAACCTAGCCAAACAATCAACAAGATAGGGCAAGTTACGTCAACCAGCACTTGCCATGTCGATTTTTCGATAATTACCGAATAGCTGACGACCGATTATCCCTAACATCACCCTAACGACCCAAAATTACATAAAACTGTCACTGCCCTCTCTCGCGCGTCTAAGCCGCCCTCAATTCTTATCGGCTGGAAAATGAGAGCGCGCCTTTGCAGCCCGCTCTGCAGGAGGACATGACATGCGAGGACTGCAATCGCTTCCGATTTTTGCTCGGGTCGGGATATTGGGGGCGCTGGTTGCCATCACGCTGATCTCGCTGGCGGCGACGCTGTGGTATAGCGACAATGCGACGACGCAAGCCTTGGCACGCCAGAAAAACTTCACCGACATCGAGCGTCTCTCGCTTGAGATGGAAGTTGGCGCGCTGCAGATGCGTCGCCGCGAAAAGGACTTTCTGCTTCGCAATGAAGCTCGTTATCTCGACCTCTATCAGACCGATGCCGATCTTGTAGCCGAGCGGCTCGCCGGTCTTCGCCAGCTCGACACGCCTGACGAAATCACCGAGGCGCTTGGACGTCTGGAAACCAATCTCCCGCAGCATCGCCAGGTCTTCGCCGATGTGGTGGCGGAACAGACGGTTCTCGGCCTGACGCATGAAGAAGGACTGCAAGGTGCCCTGCGCTCGTCGGTCCGTGACGTGGAAGGCCGCCTGGCCGATTTCAACGACGCGGATCTGACCGTCATCATGTTGATGATGCGCCGACACGAGAAAGACTTCATGCTGCGCGGCACCCCGCGCTACATCGCCTCCTTCGATGCCCGTCAGGCCGAGTTCGATGAACTCCTGGCGCAGCGCGACTACCCGGCAACCGATGTCGCCGCAATTCGCGGTCTGATGCAGGCCTATACCCGCGACTTCCACGCTTGGGCTGAAGGCCAGCTGGCCCTCAACGAGACCATCGGGCAACTCTCCGACATCTTCGCAGACATGTCGCCGGACTTCGATCAAATCCTCGAAATCGCCCAGATCGAAGGCCGGGCTGCGGTCGCATCACTTGAGGCCGAGCGCAACCGGATTCGCATGATTACCTTGGGCCTGGTTGTCGCCATTGCCGCCATCGCCGGCCTGCTGTGCTGGTGGGTTGGCCGCTCGATTGCCGCTCCCATCAAGGCCTTGACTGACGCCATGGGCGAACTCGCAGACGGCAAGACCGACGGCCAAGTCCCGGCCCAGCGCCAGGGTGGGGAGATCGGCCAGATGGCCAGCGCCGTGCTGATCTTCCAGAAGAACCAGATCGAAATCGATCGCATGCGCGCGGAGCAGGCCGAGGCCGACGCACGGGCTGCCGATGAAAAGCGCCGCATCCTCAACGAAATGGCAGACGAGTTCGACGCCAGCGTCGGCAGCATTGCCCAGGATGTCACAACGGCGTCAGCCGCCATGATTCAGGTCGCCGGTCGCCTTCGCGACGTGGCACAGCAATCGGACGAGCGCTCCTCCATCGTCGCCAGCGCTGCGGAAGAAACATCGGCCAACACCCAGGCTGTGGCCTCGGCTGCGGAAGAGTTGACCAGCTCGATCCAGGAGATCAATCGCCAGGTCACCGAATCCCGCACCCTGACCAGCGATGCCGTCCAGGAGGCCGACGTCACTCGAACCACCGTATCCGGCCTCGGCGCCGCCGTGGTCAGGATTGGCGATGTCGTCACCCTGATCCAGTCCATCGCCGAGCAGACCAATCTGCTCGCGCTCAACGCCACCATTGAAGCCTCGCGTGCCGGCGATGCTGGCAAGGGTTTCGCGGTTGTCGCGTCGGAAGTGAAAGCACTCGCGGACCAGACCGCCAAGGCCACGCTGGAAATCGCCGACCAGATCGAGTCAATCCAGAAAAGCGGCGATCACGCGATCACCGCGATCGGCTCCATGGTGACCACGATCGACCGTGTCTCACAGAGCACGACCGCCATCGCTTCGGCCATCGAGCAACAGGATGCCGCCGCCCGCGAGATCGCCGGGAGCGTCTCCCAGGCTGCCGCCGGAACCTCGCAGGTCACCGAGAGCATTGCCGCCCTGTCGAGCAATGTGCGCGACACCGATTCCGGTGCCGGGGAAGTGCTGACGGCCGCCCAGGGCGTTTCTTCGGACGCTGAACGCCTCAAGGACGCGCTGGCCAGCTTCCTCGACCAGATCCGTGCGGCGTGATCCGGCTCAGAAAGGATAAAAACATGCAAACCCTGACCCTGATCAGCATCACCGCGCTTGCCTGCCTGGCGTCTACCCAAGCCGATGCCCAGGAAGGTGCCTTCAGCTTCGCACCGGCGCCGCGCTGGGACAGCGCCGATGGCGAGATCTCCATCAAACTCCGCGGCCGCCTCTTCTATGACTGGGCCGATGTCGACTGGACGAGCCCGAACAGCGCCGCGCCCGCCGACCAGGACGAATATCGCACCGCTCGCCTCGGGTTCGAAATCGAACACGGCCCGGTCAAACTCGTCATGGAGTATGATTTCTCCAGTGACGACGCCAAACCCAATGACGTGCTGCTGGCGATCGACCTGCCGGAAGGCGGTCTGCGCATCGGCCATTTCAAGACGATGAACTCGCTCGAGGAAGCCACCTCCTCTCGCTACATGACCTTCATGGAGCGCGGCATGTCGACCGATCTGTTCGGCCTCGATCGTCGCATCGGCGTCGCCTACAGCTGGGCCGACAACGGATTCACGGCCAGCGCCGGTGTGTTCGGTGGCAGGATGGACGACAATTTCGCCTTCCGCGAATCCGATGGCTCCAGCGCCGTGGCCGCCCGCCTCACCTGGTCAACGATCGTCGATGACACACGCTGGCATGTCGGCGGCTCCTGGCGCAGCCTTGACCATGACGGAGGCACGCGTGTGCGGGTGCATCCGCAAACTCACCTGTCCAACCGCTTCACGGCTGCTGATTACCGGACCGGCGCGGCACTCGGCGCTGCCGACAGCTCCGATTTCTTCGGTCTGGAGCTGGCGGCGATCCGCGGTCCCTTCCACCTGCACAGCGAAGTTGCTCGCATGTCCATCGACGGACCGGCCGGTGATCCGAGCTTCACGTCCGGCATGGTCCAGGCCGGCTGGATCCTCAGCGGCGAAGCCCGCCCCTACAAGGAATCCGGTGGCACCTTCAGCCGACTTCGTCCGGACAGCCCGGTCACCGACGGCGGTTGGGGCGCGTTTGAAGTCGCAGTGCGCCACGATCTCAGCGATTTGAGCGATGCCAATCTGGGGCGCATCCGGGCGACGACGCTGGGCGCCAACTGGTATCTGCACGACCATCTGCGCGCGATGGCCAATTACGTGACCGCCCGCATGAATGCGACCGGCTTTACCGAGACTAGCGACGCGGTCCAGTTCCGTCTCCAGGCCGATTTCTGACCCGCGGCGACATCACCATGCAAAAGGGGCGCGGCCAGATGACCGCGCCCCTTTTCATTTTCAGACCGGTCCGGTCTTAGCCCCGGCCACGATAGCCCAGAACATCCTGATCCGGGATCCACACGCCCTTCGGCGGTTCACCGGTGGCGAAGAAGACGTCGATAGGAATACCGCCGCGCGGATACCAATAGCCGCCGATGCGCAGCCAGACCGGGTCCAGCACCTCGACCAGCTTCTGCCCTATCCCCGTCGTGCAAGCCTCGTGGAAGGCACCGTGATTGCGGAAACTGCCGAGGTAGAGCTTGAGCGACTTGCTCTCCACAATCCAGTCGCGCGGCACATAGTCGATGACCAGATGCGCGAAGTCGGGTGCCCCGGTTACCGGGCAGAGCGAGGTGAATTCGGGGCAGACGAAGCGCGTCATATAGGGCGCGTCGCACGGATTGGCGACGCGCTCGAGTTCGGCGGTTTCGGGATTGTCGGGCAGCGGGATCGATGCCCCCAACTGGCCCAGATTGTCGTAGCGATCATCAGTCATGGCGCCGACTTAGTCCCGGTGTGCGCGACAGGCAAGCCTATCCTGCGACGATCACTTCGTCAGGCACCGGCATGGCCGTGCGCGAGAAGACGCGGCGAATACTGAAGCTGGAGACCAGACGGGTCACACCGGGCAAACCTGACAGGACTTCGCGGTGCACGCGCTCATAATCATTGGCATCGCGCACCAGGACGCGAACCAGATAATCGGCATCGCCGCTCATCAGATAGCATTCCATGACTTCGGGGACGTGTTCGACCGCCTTTTCAAACCCGACCAGCGTATCGCGCTTTTGATTGTCCAGCGTGACCTGGACATAAACGGTGATGCCCCGCCCCAGCGCCTGCTCGGAGAGGATGGCCACATAGCGGTCGATAATCCCGGCCCCCTCCAGCGCCTTGACCCGGCGATGGCAAGCTGAAGCCGACAGGCCGACGCGCTCGGCGAGCTCGGCATTGGTCAGGCGACCATGTTCCTGAAGCTCATTGAGGATGGAGATATCAACACTATCAAGGCGCAAGACACACTCTCCCGGACATCATGGATAAAATCGCAGATCATTCTGGATTATCGCGAAGGCTTGGTATATACGTCGCCCCCAACGTCGATTGCTGCACAATAATTCACATCAATCGCTCCGCGTTGTCAAATTTAATCACGCAGACGGCTTCCGACGCAAAAAGCATCGAAGAAGCACCGCGCTGCTCAAGCTGTGAGGGAAGATCATGCGTATCGGGGTTCCCAAGGAAATCAAAGTTCGCGAATACCGGGTTGGCCTGACGCCGAACAGCGTCGCCGAATTCGTGCGCCATGGCCACGAGGTTTTCGTCGAAACCGCCGCCGGTGAAGGCATCGATTTCACCAATGAGGACTATGTAGCCGCCGGCGCGACCATTCTGCCGGACGCGGCCGCAGTGTTCGAAGCCGCGGAAATGATCGTCAAGGTGAAAGAGCCCCAGCCGTCGGAAACGGCGATGCTGAAGCCGCACCACACGCTCTATACCTATCTCCACCTCGCCGCCGACCCGGTCCAGGCCGAGGGCCTGCGCAAGGCCGGCTGCGTATCGATCGCCTATGAAACCGTCACCGATCGCGATGGACGCCTGCCCCTCCTGACTCCGATGAGCCAGGTTGCCGGCCGGATGTCGGTCTCGGTCGCAGCGCATTGCCTTATGAAGTCCCAGGGCGGTCGCGGCACCATGCTGGGCGGCGTGCCCGGCGTGCTGCCGGCCAAGGTCGTGATTATCGGTGGCGGCGTGGCCGGCACGCATGCGGCCGAGATGGCAATCGGCGCACGCGCTGACGTCACGGTCTTTGATCGCTCGAATCGCCGCCTCGCCGAACTCGACGAGCAATTCTCCGGCGCGGTGAAGACAGCCTATTCGACCCAGGCCGCCCTCGAGCAGGCCGTGCGCGAAGCCGATGTTGTCATTGGCGCTGTGCTGATCCCGGGCGCTGCGGCCCCGAAACTGGTGACGCGCGAGATGCTCAAGGAGATGAAGGATGGCGCCGTGCTCGTCGATATCGCCATCGACCAGGGCGGCTGTTTCGAAACCTCCAAGGCCACTACACATGACGACCCGACCTACATCATTGATGGTGTGGTCCATTATTGTGTCGCCAACATGCCGGGCGCCTATGCCCGCACATCAACCTTCGCCCTGAACAATGCGACCCTGCCGCTCGGCCTCGAGATCGCGAACAAGGGTACAAAGAAGGCGATCAATGAAAACCCGCATCTTCGCGAAGGCCTGACCACGGCGGGTGGCGAAGTCTGCCACCAGCTGGTCGCCGACGATCTCGGCCTGCCCTGCGTCAAGCCGGACTGGCTGAACGCCTGATCGCGCGCACTCTCGAAGCTTCCATCGGGGCGGGCACCACAAGGTGTCCGCCCCTTTGCTTTTGGGCCGTCCGCCGGTACAGCGTGCAAGTGTCACAAGAATCACCGAACCTGTGGCGATCACCGCGGTTGGGGAGACCGCCGGACGAGGGGATGGATAAGTGACCCAGCGCTATGACCTGGTCATCTTTGATTTCGACGGAACACTGGCCGACAGCCTGACCTGGTTTCGTGGTGCGCTCGGCGAAGTGGTCGACAAGCACGGCCTCGCCCCTATTTGCCCGCAGAAGGCGGAAGCCTTGCGCGGGCTGACCCCCAAGGCGATCATGGATGAGCTTGCCATCCCCGCCTGGAAAATCCCCTTCATCGCCGCCGATGTTCGCGCCCGGGCCGCCGAAAATGTGGATCAGATCCACTTGTTTGACGGGATACGCGACATGATCGAGGCGCTGGCCGATCATGGTGTGTCCCTGGCGGTTGTATCCTCGAATGGAGAAACCGCAGTGAAGGCCGTGCTGGGCGAGCGCCTGGCGGATCAATTCGACCAGTTTGCCTGCGGTGCCGCCCTCTTCGGCAAGGCGTCGATTTTCCGCAAGGTTATCAAACGCGCCGGAACAATGCCCGAGCGGACATTGTGTGTCGGTGATGAAGTTCGTGACATCGATGCTGCGCGCGAGGCGGGCTGCGCCGCCGGCGCCGTCGAATGGGGTTTTGCGACCCCGGACATCCTGCGCGCCCAGTCACCCGAGCACAGCTACCGCAAGCCCGCGGACATACTGGCCAGCCTGTCCGCGTCGTCCCGAAGCTCCCAAACGGCCTGATTGGTCGACCCCGTCCTTCCGGGCCGGGGCCGACCGGACTGGGTCAGGCGCAGACGCGCGCTTTCGCCGCGTCATACTCCGCCTTGAGCTGGTCGATATACTCGGCAGCCGGACGGACCTGCTTCACCGAACCGATGCCCTGACCAGAACCCCAGATATCCTTCCAGGCCTTGGCCTTGGAGCCACCGCCGGAGCCGAAATTCATCGCCGAGGGATCGCTTTCCGGCAGCGCATCCGGGTCGAGGCCGGCATCGATGATCGACTTCTTGAGATAATTGCCGTGCACGCCGGTAAAGAGGTTCGTGTAGACAATGTCCTCGGCTGAGCCTTCAACAATGCCCTGCTTGTACGCCTCTTCCGCGCGCGCTTCGGCGGTCGCGATGAAGGCGGAGCCGATATAGGCATAATCTGCGCCCATGGCCTGGGCTGCGAGGACGCCGCCCCCGGTCGAGATCGCGCCTGAGCACAGGATCGGGCCGTCGAACCAGGACCGTGTCTCGGAAATGAAGCCGAAGGGCGACAGCGCGCCGGCATGGCCGCCGGCGCCGGAGGAGACGCAGATCAGACCGGTCGCCCCCTTCTCGATCGCCTTGTGGGCAAAGCGCTGATTGATGACGTCATGCAGTGTGATGCCGCCCCAACCCTGAACGGCCTGGTTCACTTCCGCCTGGGCGCCAAGCGAGGTGATCACCACCGGCACCTTGTACTTTTCGCACAGTTCGAGGTCTTCCTGCAGGCGGTTATTGGAGCGGTGGACGATCTGGTTGACCGCAAAGGGGGCCGCCGGATTGTCCGGGTTGGCGCGGTTATAGCTCTCCAGCTCCGACGTGATCTGGTCCAGCCACTCATCGAGCTGGCTGACCGGACGCGCATTCAGCGACGGAAAGGAGCCGACAATGCCGGCCTTGCACTGGGCCAGGACGAGGTCCGGATTGGAGATAATGAAAAGTGGCGCGCCAATGACAGGCAGGCGCAGCTTCCCCTTGAGAATGTCGGGTTCGGCCATGGGAGTCCCCTCTAATATATCGACCAGGCTCGCGATCGCTTCTGGTGGCGATCCGCGATTGAACAGGGTTCACGTCAAACGTTAGAGAGAGCGGTATGGGATGTCGAGCGCGCGGTGAAGCGCGCTACTCATCGTGACTGGCGGCCGCCTGAACCCCCTCGCCCGCGCCCGAGAGGATCAGCGCGAAGAGCAATCCGATCAGGATATTGCTGGTCAGCATCCAGCCCAGGGACCAGCCGCCGACAAAAAGGGCGGCGTCGATGAGAATTCGTCGTGTCATGACGACCAAGGAGCCTGACGATCCGGGCCAAGATAAGGCCGTTTGGTGGCAGTCTCAGCGGGATGATGCGACGTTGCGTCCCACCCACTCCCGGTCAGGTCGGCGTGCCATCCGGCGGCGCATCGACATGGGCCCACATATAATAGGCCAGCCAGGAGCGATAGGGTTTGAACAGGGCGGCGGTGCGCACCGTCTTGCGCCGTTTCGAGGTCAGGCGTTCCAGAGTTTTGCGGGCGGCGACATCACCATCCGGCCAGACATCATCCTCACCGAAATAGAAGATGTTCATCATGTCGGCCGTCCATTGCCCAACGCCCCAGATCTCGGTCAACCGGTCGGTTCGCTGGTCGATCGGCAAGGCGCGCAATGCGTCAGTGTCGAGACCGACTGTGCGATGGGTCTCGGCAATGGTGATGATGGTGCGTGTCTTGGCGCCGGACAGGCCGCAGCCTCTCAGCGTGTCGGCATTGTCAGGGCAGAAATGGTCGAGCAAGTCGGCACCTTCCGCACTGGCTTCAACCCGGGCCCAGATACTCTGCGCCGCCTTGACCGATATCTGCTGGCCAGCGATGGCGCGGCAGAGATAGGCCGGAAAGGGTCGATCATCGCGCCGCGGCAGATCGAGCGGACCGAGCTTGCCGAGCGCGGCGTGCAGAGCCGGAAAGAGCGGTTCAGCCGCTGACAGGAGACGATCATGGACGGCGCGATGCGGCATGATCACAGGCTAGCCCCCTGTTGCACGGTGGTCGACGGAAATTTGATCGACCGAGAGGACGCGAAGGCTTGATCACGCCCCGGAATGGCTGAATGTTCCCGGGTTGGGGCGAGGGGGCGTATCGCGACATGAAGCTTTTCCGACTAATGGGCCAGATTCACCTCTGGTTGGGCATAGCCTTCGGCGTGCAGGTCATGCTGTGGCTGATCTCAGGCCTCATCATGGTGATTATCCCGATCGAAGAGATCCGCGGTGAGCATTTGCGGCATGACCCGGCCGAGTTGGTACTCGACTGGGCCGACGAGGCCCTGCCGCTGGCGACCATCATCGCCGCGCAGGACAGCGAGGTGACGTCGGCCCGGACCGGTTGGCTGGCCGGTGCCCCGGTCTGGCGCCTGGAAACAACGGACGGGCCCCTCATGGTCGACGCCGTCAGCGGCGAGACACTCTCCCCGATCAGCGAAGCCGTGGCACTCGACATTGCGCAGACGCGCCAGCGCGGCCTGGGCGAGCTAGCCTCGATCGATTGGCTGACGGCCCCACCACGGGAAGCCGGCCTCACCATCCCAGCCTGGCGGGTCGAATTCGCCGCTGGCGAGACCACCCCGCCGACCACCTTCTACATCAACAGCCAGACCGGCGAGTTGCGGGCGGTCCGCACCACGGCCTGGCGCGTCTATGACTTCTTCTGGGGCGTGCACATCATGGACTGGTCGAGCCGGGAGAATTTCAATTCCTGGTGGATCAAGGTGACCTCCATCATCGCCCTCCTCTTCGGCCTGGCCGGCGTCTATCTGACAGTTCATCGCTTGTGGATGATGGCGAGACGCCGTCGGGCTTAGCCGACGCGGTTCTGCTGCGGCCCGCTCCCTTTCGCCCAGGTTCCGATTGACACGCTTCTCCCCGCGTGGGCGGTGAGGATGGCTTGCCACCCGAAGCTCAAGGGGCAAAGGGTGGTGCGGGCGGCCGGACTTGAACCGGCACGGCCTTGCGGCCGGCAGATTTTAAGTCTGCTGCGTCTACCGATTCCGCCACGCCCGCGGGAGGGACACAAGCGCGATCCTACACAGCTTCAGCGGACTGGCCAGTAGGCGCGTCAGACCTCGCGCAGCCAGTTGCCGTCACCATCAACGACACCCCCCGCTTCCAGGATGGCGCGCATCGGATCGAGCGCCTCGTCATGGCGCTTCCAGCGTCCGATCGAGCTGGAATAAAGCGGCTGTCGGACCTGGACAGAACTGGCGGTCGCGACGCTGCCCGCCTGGGTGTGGAAGTCGAGGCAGGCCGGGTCCCAATCGAGGCCGCAATGCGCGACCAGACGCCTCGCCTCAGCTTCCAGATCGGCGACCACATCCTCATAGGCGATCTCGGTATAGCGATCCGCCGGCAGGGTCGCCGCCCAATGGGAACGCAGTCGGTCGAAGCCGAGATAATATCGGGCGCAGTCCTCCAAGTCGTAGGCGTAGTTGTAATAGGAGAAGCTGGTGGCGAAGAGCTGACGGTAATTGCTCAAACAGGCATCGATCGGATGGCGTCTCAGGCAGATGATGCGGGCGTTGGGAAGCGCACGCTGGATCTGACCGGCCCAGACGATATTGAGCGGCATCTTGTCGACAAAGCGGGCCGCATCGCCCGCCAGGTCGGCGACACTGTCGAGATAGGCCTGTCCCCATTGCTTAGCGTCGACGGTGCTGGCTGCGCGCAAGGTGGCGGCATCCATGACATAGGGACCCGGTGTGGCGGCAAGCCGCTTGCCGATCAGCGCGAAGCTGGACAATTCTCCGACCGATCGGACGTGCGGATGAGCGCCGAGAATACGGTCGACCAGCGTCGTTCCGGTGCGCGGCAGGCCGACGATGAAGACCGGGCGCTCACTGTCCGCGCCACCACGTGTGGGGGACCGGGTTGTCGCGGCATTGGCAGCGGCGTCGAAAAGCGCGTCATCCGCTTCAGGGTCATAGCGCCGCGATTCGCGGATACCGGCCTTGGCCCGGCCGAGCCAGTCCAGCGCCTCGCTGTCGCGACCGAGATCCTCCAGTGTCTTGGCAATGGCATGACCGAGATGAAGTTGGCCCTCCTCGTCGGCCGCCCGGCGCCCGTCGAAAGCCGCTATCAAGCCATCCAGCCGATTATCGGCCTCGCTCTGCCGACGCAGGCCGATAATGGCCGACAGCGCCTTCACATGATCCGGCGCCAGGTCGAGTGTCCGGGCGTAGGCG
>Ga0189274_100214_pt1 | contig 26032 bp, 16 predicted proteins | sample N5B1minimetaG_FD_130323 | JGI IMG/M metagenome (GOLD analysis project Ga0189274, IMG submission 130323) | Marine microbial communities from the Costa Rica Dome - N5 B1 mini metaG | ecosystem: Environmental > Aquatic > Marine > Oceanic > Photic zone | place: Costa Rica: the Eastern Pacific...
TGGATGTGGATTCCTTAAGCGTGGTTAACAATCAACTTACTCAAATTTCTCCAGTTGCAAAAATGAAAGAATTGAAATGGTTGGATGCTAGACAGAATAAAATTGACGTAGCAAAAATCAACAAGCTTAAAACTTTAAGGCCAGATATTAATGTGGTATACACAGAGCCTGTTCAACCTTCAGTTGGTGTAAGTCCGCCCTTTCCAGGTCTTGAACCAAAAGCAATCACAAAAACGATATCAGCAGCAAATGCTGTGAATGTAAAACTCGGACAAAGTATTTTTAGCTTTCCGCAAAATGCATTTGTTGACCGAAAAGGGAATCCATATAATGGTCCGGTGCAGCTTTCTTACACCGAGTATTTTACACCCACAGATATTTTACTTTCGGGTATTTCAATGACTACTTTATCAGAAGACAGTTCTGAAACAGTGATGCTTTCTTCAGGAGGTATGTTCAACATTGAGGCCACTACACCTTCTGGTGAACAATTAGAAGTAAATCCATCTGCAGATGTTTCGGCTCAATTGCCAACAAATAATACAAATCCAGCCATGCGCACATGGCAAATGAACCAAGATGGTGTTTGGAAAGATAATGGGTTAAATGCCTTAGTCGAACTATTTCGTGTGGATAATGAGAACTTAGATTCACTTATGATTGCACAAGCTTATTCTATTGATGATGCGAGTGTTGAATACATACATGATCGATTTGTCCCATACATTAAGAAAGGGGAGCGTCTGAAAGATTTTGAAATTGGTTTTCATCAACTGCCTACATCATACGGAAATAAAGATCTCAATTTTAATGGCTTTAATGTTGAAGTTCGCAATAGGGCGTATCATTCAGAATACGTGGCATCAAATCGTCTCATTTATGATGGTGACAGCAGTGAGCATGTCCTAGAGGTGCTGGATTATATCAATGGGGTTTCATGGGAAGCCTACAAAGAGTTGCGCATAAAAAAATCAGATGATTATAGTAGAAGAGGGCCGAACTATGTGACGCAACTTAGCTTGATGCCTGACTATGAAAACGACAACTTAGATTTACTCTTTTATTTTAAAGACTCATTGGTCAATATTCCGGTACTTTTTAAAACAAGATCTACTCAAAACCAATACAAATCAAAAGAGATAGCTCAAAAGTTTACGCGTTATCAATACGGATTGAAAAAATATGTCAAGAACAAGCGCAGAAATCACAATCGTATTTTGCCTTTCTTGAACAAAAAGAAATCAGAGTTTTTGAAGAGAGCAAAAAAAATGGAGAAGGATAGACAAAGACAATTGAAAGCTCAGCAAGAAGCTATGGACGGCATGCCTGAAGGAACGAGTATGACACGAACGGTGCCAATTAGAAGCTTTGGTTTATGGAATTGTGACGCACGTTCGAGAATGTTAGCTCCTCAACAATTGAATCATGAATTTATGAGTGTTGCTGGTAATATGATTGATGATGATGTGAAGGAGATTATTGTGATGGATCAAACACAGAATGGTGTTATGAAATTTAAGAATCAGAAAGAAGCATTTTTTGATAAAGGCTCAGTGAACGTAATTCTAGTGTTTTTTGGGTCAGGAGTGGCTGTTTTTAGATCTTGGGTGAACCGAGTTAGAAACAATACTATGGAATTGGAGCCCTTGAGTTTAGAGGGTGCTACTTCTGAAACAATCAAAGCTTATTTGGGAGATAAGTAGTGAGATGTTTTTTCTTCATATCGCTCTTCATTAGCTGCTGGACTTTTGGTCAGAACAAAAAGTTTTTAATTGATTACAATCAGGCCGAACGATTTTTCTATCAGGAACAAGAGGCAGGTGGTCAAGAGATTAGATTAACAGATTTTGATGGAGCTGCTTTAAGTGCAATGGTTATTACGAAGGTTAATAATGAGCTTTCTCGTAAGTTAAGACCAGAGCTCGTTGAAGACTCCATACTGAATAAAATGGCATTTTCTGCCATAAAGTATGTTCCGAGAAAAGCATATCATGACCGCCACAAGTGGAAAAAAGAAAAGCGGTCATTTGATTATGCGCTGAAGTTGTCAGGATCGAAGTTTAGAATGCTAGAGGCCTATCGTTATCAAATCGATTTATTGGATTATGTTCCGGGTGGGAGGTTTTATTTTGATAGAAGGATTGGAACTTCAGAGCTGAACTTGTATGCCGGCAGACCAAACAAAATCAAAGATCGCGAGCATGAAGATTACGAAGAGCCGATTCCACTAAGTTCAAAGACAGAACAAAAAGTAGTAGAGACTATTTTTGAACAGTTTGAAAGCAGAGGAGCCTGGAAGAGTATGACTTCTCGTAAATACTCGAGAATTGGCCTTGCTTGCCGTGTAGAAACCAAGTCACTGAATCGGTCTAAGCGTCCTCAGATGTATATTATCGTCTTTTTGCTGGGCAAACAGAACTTGCAATTGAAGAAAAAGGATTATACTGAGCGTATACTGCGCTATGATGTGAGCAACTAGCCGTAATGCTCGTCATAGTATTTTTGGTACTCACCTGAGGTAACATCATTAATCCAAGCCTCATTATTTAAATACCAATCGATTGTTTTCTCAAGACCCTCTTCAAATTGGAGTGAAGGTACCCAGCCCAATTCATTTTTGATTTTTGTCGCATCTATTGCGTAACGCATATCGTGACCAGCTCTGTCTTGTACAAAGGTGATTAACTGTTCTGAAGTACCAGCTGAGCGATTTAATTTCTCATCAAGAATTCGACACATTTCTTTGACTAAGTCAATATTGGTCCATTCATTCCAGCCACCAATGTTGTATGTTTCACCTATTTTACCTTTGTGGAAAATGGTGTCAATAGCACGTGCATGATCTTCAACCCATAACCAATCTCTTATGTTTTCACCAGTTCCGTATACAGGTAATGGTTTGTTGTTTTTGATGTTGTTAATCATCAAAGGAATTAACTTTTCGGGGAACTGGTGCGATCCGTAATTGTTAGAACAATTCGAAATCTTTACCGGTAATTTGTAGGTGTGATAATAAGCTCTTACCAAATGGTCAGATGAAGCTTTAGAAGATGAATAAGGGCTTCTCGGATCGTAAGCTGTTTCCTCAGTAAAGAATCCTTCTTTCCCTAGTGATCCATAGACTTCGTCTGTTGAAATATGGTAGAAGATATGGTTGTCTCCTTCCCAATTTGAACGTGCCACCTCCAATAAATTTGCCGTACCAACAATGTTAGTGATAATGAATTCCATAGGTCCAGAAATGGATCTGTCTACATGAGATTCTGCTGCTAAATGAAGTACGTCAGTAATTTCCTCTTTCTGAAATAGCTCATTCAAAAAATCTTTGTCTTGAATATCTCCCTTTACAAATTTGTAATTGGGTGCATTTGCCACGTCCGTGATATTCTTCAGGTTACCGGCATAAGTGAGTTTGTCAAGATTAATAATGTTGTAATCAGGATATTTATTGACCATCAGACGAACCACATGTGAGCCAATGAATCCGGCTCCTCCAGTAACAAGAATATTTTTTTTCATAGGGCTAATACGTAGTTTGGGTTTATTTATTCCCTAATTTATCTTAAAGTGACCAGTAATCCAAATTTTGGATTTTTCCTTTGTATAATCCTTTGATGTCAACAAGAACACCTTTGTCATCTTTCATGAATGCTCGGATATCTTCTTCAGTGAAGTTTGAAAACTCCTTGTGATTAACAGTGACAATCACCGCATCATAATCGTTTCCTGCCGCTTCTTTAACGGTGTATCCATATTCTTCAAAAACCTCTAGTGAATCTGCGTGTGGATCCACTACATCAACTTTACATGCGAACGACTCTAGCTCTCTCACAACGTCAACTACTTTGGAGTTTCTGATGTCTGAGACATCTTCTTTGAATGTTGTTCCTAAGACCAATACTTTTGATTCCATTGGATTTTTTCCGTGTGAGATCATTTTCTTCACGGTTTGTTTACCAACGTAGAATCCCATTGAGTCATTCACGTATCTTCCAGAATTAATAATTTTTGCATGATAACCCAGTTGCTTTGCTTTATGTGTTAGGTAATATGGGTCAACTCCAATACAGTGACCTCCAACTAAACCTGGTCTAAATGGTAAAAAGTTCCATTTTGTTCCAGCTGCCTCTAATACATCATAAGTGTTGATGCCAATGCGGTTGAAAATAATTGAAAGTTCATTGATCAAAGCAATGTTCACATCACGTTGTGTATTTTCAATAATTTTTGCAGCTTCGGCCACTTTGATTGATGCGGCTCTGTGAACACCAGCTTCAACTACTAACTCGTAGGTTTTAGCAATGTTTTCAGCAGATTCTTCACAGCATCCAGAAGAAACTTTTACGATAGTTGAAAGGGTGTTGACTTTGTCTCCTGGGTTGATTCGTTCAGGTGAGTAACCTACCTTAAAATCATCTTTAAATTTTAGTCCCGATTCTGCTTCTAATACAGGAATACAATCTTCTTCAGTACATCCAGGATAAACAGTTGACTCATATACAACATAGTCCCCTTTTTTCAAGACTTGCCCAACAGTTGAACTTGCACCTAAAAGAGGTGTTAAGTCAGGCATTTTACTGTCATCAATTGGGGTAGGAACCGCTACTACAAAAAATGTTGCTTCGCGTAAATCTTCTAATTGATGTGTGAATTTAATGTCACAACCTTCAAAATCACTTGCTTCTAATTCATTAGAAGGGTCAATTCCGTTGCGCATCATTTCAACTCTTTTTGCGTTGATATCGAATCCAATCACTTTGATTTTTTTTGCAAATTCAAGTGCGATTGGTAATCCGACATAACCCAATCCGATTACTGCTAATGTTGTTTCTTTATCTACAAGTTTATCGTAAATCGATTTCATTTTTTTCTGAGAGTTTAATTCAAAGTTAAAGTTATTATCCTTCTGACCGATTTTTAGAAAAATAGCGATCTCTAACTTGATATATTCGTTCAATGATTTCTACAACTTTTAGCCCTTCAAGCGCATTAGTCGTAGGTTTAGTTTTGTTATTAAGAGAGTCAACCACGTTTTCGATTATGTGATGATGGTTGGCTGCTGAACCTTTGTAAGCTCCATAATCATTGGCAGGGTTTGAAGGAGGTAGAACAGACATTTCATAATTTTCAATATGACAATATTCAACTTCATTCATATATTGTCCGCCTATTTTAACACTTCCTTTTTCTCCAATGATTGTCATTGAGCTTTCAAGGTTTTGATTCCAAATAGCGGTCGAATAGTTTATACTGCCCAATCCACCTTTGATAAACTCAAAGTTCACTAAGCCAGAATCTTCAAAATCGGTTAATTTCTGATGGTTGAAGTCAGCAAATTTCCCATCTATGTTTTTAATATCTCCGAAAAGCCAATACATGATGTCAATGAAATGGGAAAACTGAGTAAAAAGCGTTCCGCCATCTAATGCGTTATCACCTTTCCAGTTACCCTTTTTGTAATAGCGTTCGTCACGGTTCCAATAGCAATTGATATGAACCATAAAGATTTCACCTAATAGTTTTTGATCAATGACTTCTTTTATCCAGACTGAGGGAGGAGAATATCGGTTTTGCATAACACAAAACACTTGTCGTGATTGCTGGAGAGCTGTGTAGATGACATTCTCACATTTATCTTTAGACAGACCCATAGGTTTTTCGCAGACAACATGACAATCATGTTCTAGAGCGATTTTCGCTTGATCAGAATGCAAACCATTGGGAGTGCAAATCGCAACCACGTCAATGTCTGAAACTGTTGCGAATAACTCTTCTAGGCTGCTAAAAAATGGCGTGTTTTCAAATTCTTCAAGACCCAATAACTCTCTGGAAACAATGTCAACTAGTCCTACTAATTCTGCTTCATCATTCCTTGAAATCATGGTTGCATGTCTTTTTCCTATGTGGCCACAGCCAACGACAGCAAATCTCGTTTTGTTCGTATTACTCATTAATTTTTGTTACTTTATCGTTCATGTCTTTTTGGTAACGATCTCCACTTTCTTCACAAATACCAATCCCGTTTGAGTCAAAATTTAATCTTGAGCCAAACTCACTCATCCATCCAATTCGTTTAGCAGGATTACCAACCCATAATTCATAAGGGTTTATTGATTTAGTGATGACTGCACCAGCTCCAATAAATGCGTATCTACCAATATCGTTACCACATACCACTGTGGCATTAGCACCAATTGTTGCGCCTTTCCCAACAGTTGTTTTCAAGTATTCACTTCGCCTATTTACGGCAGATCTTGGATTGATAACATTGGTAAAAACCATAGAGGGGCCCAGAAAAACATCATCTTCGCATGTTACTCCTGTATAAATCGAAACATTGTTTTGCACTTTAACATTTTTACCAAGCACAACTCCAGGTGAAACAACAACGTTTTGTCCGAGATTGCAATTGTCTCCAATTTTACAGTCTGACATGATGTGCGAAAAATGCCAAATTTTGGTTCCTTCACCAATTTGACATCTCTCATCTATGACGGCAGTCTCGTGTGCAAAATAGGTGACCATTATTTTCTGATGTATTTATCGAAATTATAATGGTCTTTCTCATTAAGTTCTTCAGGAGAAAGACTTTTGAAGTATTCATAAGTTCTTTTCAAACCTTCAGAGCGACTAATTTTAGGCTCCCAATCCAACACTTCTTTGGCTCTTGTAATGTCAGGTTGTCTCTGTTTTGGGTCATTTACAGGAAGCTCTTTATAGATGACCTTTTGATTAGTACCTGTCAATTCCATGATTTCTTCTGCAAAATCTCCAATTGAAATCTCGTCCGGATTTCCAATGTTGACCGGTTGATGGTAGCCAGAATGTAATAGTCGGTAAATACCTTCAACTAAGTCATCTACATAACAGAATGATCTTGTTTGACTTCCATCACCAAAAACAGTCAAATCTTCTCCTCTTAAAGCTTGTCCAATGAAAGCGGGTAAAACACGTCCGTCATTGAGTCGCATTCTTGGTCCGTACGTATTAAAGATTCGTACTATTCTCGTATCAACATTGTGGTAAGTATGATAAGCCATAGTCATAGCTTCTTGAAAGCGTTTTGCTTCATCATAAACTCCCCTTGGTCCGATTGGGTTAACATGTCCCCAATAGTCTTCAGTTTGAGGGTGTACTTCTGGGTCCCCGTATACTTCAGAAGTTGAGGCAATCATTAAGGTTGCATTTTTTGCCTTCGCTAATCCCAAGCAATTGTGAATTCCTAATGAGCCAACTTTTAATGTTTGGATCGGAATCTTTAAATAATCGATCGGACTTGCAGGTGATGCAAAATGTAAGATGTAATCCAGTTTTCCAGGAACATGAATGAATTTGCTCACATCATGGTGATAGAAATCAAAATGTTCTAGAGGAAAAAGGTGTTCAATGTTTTTGAGTCGACCAGTAATTAGGTTGTCCATGGCAATGACATGGTATCCTTCTTTGATAAAACGATCGCAAAGGTGTGAGCCTAAAAAACCTGCTGCACCGGTGATTAATATTTTTTTTCGATCTTCCATTTATTTTAAAATCGTTCTTCTTCCAATACTTTCATAATAGAAACCTTTGCCTTCCATTTCTTCAAGGTCAAACAAGTTTCTACCATCAAATATTTTAGCTTCTTTTAGAGAGGATTGGATTTTACCAAAGTCAGGATTTCTGAACGCTCCCCATTCGGTTGCGATTAATAAGGCATCTTTATCCGCAAGTGCATCATAAGCGTTATCTACAAAAGCAATTTTGTCTCCAAACATCTCTTTCACATTGTCCATGGCTTCTGGATCGTACGCAGTAATTGAAGCACCAGCATCCAATAATTGTTGAATCATATAAAGTGCTGGAGCCTCTCTGATATCATCCGTGTCAGGCTTAAATGCTAATCCCCAAAGCGCAAAGTTTTTCCCTTTTAGATCTCCGTAATGGTTTTCTAATTTCTGAATCAGTTTTATTTTTTGTCTGTGGTTCACATCAAGAACAGCATCAATGATTTGGAATTTGTAACCTACATCATTCCCTGATTTTACTAATGCTTGAACGTCTTTTGGAAAACACGAACCACCGAATCCGATACCTGGGAACAAGAACCTTTTTCCGATTCGCGTATCAGAACCCATTCCAATTCTCACATCATCCACGTTAGCTCCAACTCTTTCGCAGAAATTTGCAATTTCGTTCATGAAAGTAATCTTAGTTGCCAAGAATGAATTTGCAGCATACTTGGTAAGCTCGGCTGATTTTTCATCCATGAAGATGATTGGATTTCCTTGTCTCACAAAAGGCTTGTACAATTCTTTCATGATGTTTCTGGCCTTGTCAGAACTTGATCCAATAACAACTCTGTCTGGTTTTAAGAAGTCGTCAACTGCAAATCCTTCTCTTAAAAATTCTGGGTTTGAAACCACATCAAAGTCAACGGTTGCATTTTTCTTTACAGCTGCTTCTACTTGTTCAGCAGTGCCAACAGGTACGGTTGACTTATCAACGATAACCTTGTAATCAGTAATGATTTTACCAAGGTCTTCGGCAACACCTAGAACGTAGCTTAGGTCAGCAGATCCGTCTTCCCCTGGAGGCGTAGGTAGGGCTAAAAATATAATTTCTGATTCATCAACTGCAGCTTTCAAATCTGTAGTAAAAGTCAAACGACCTTGCTTAATGTTACGTTCAAAAATGACATCAAGATGTGGCTCATAAATTGGAACCACTCCGTTTTTCATTTTTTCAACTTTTGCTTCGTCAATGTCGACACAAATTACTTGGTTTCCCGTTTCAGCAAAACAGGTTCCTGTAACAAGTCCAACATAACCAGATCCTACAACTGCAATCTTTTTCATTTATTATTCTTTAGTAATTAGTTTAAATATTCTTTTACCGCGTTAGTGATGTATTTCAATTGCTCTTCATCTAATTCTGAATGCATTGGCAACGAAATTACACATTTACACAATTCATTTGTTACTTCAAAGTCAGCATCATTATATCTGTGGGCTTCATAAGCTTCTTGTACATGCAAAGGCATTGGGTAATAAATCATAGCAGGAATTCCTTTTTCTTTCATGAACTCTTGCATCTTGAATTGATCTAATCCGTCAATTTTTAAGGTGTACTGGTGAAAAACATGTGTTGACTGAGGATTTAAAGCCGGAGTTTCAACACCTTCAATGGAACTCAATTGCTCATTATAATAGGTGGCAGCAGCTTGTCTATTGGCTATGTAAGTATCAAGATGTTTCAATTTGATACCTAAAATTGCTGCCTGAATTGAGTCTAATCTTGAGTTAACGCCAATTCTATCGTAATAATAACGTTTTCCCATACCATGATTTACAATTGATCGCATGAGTGCCGCTAAGTCATCATCATTTGTGAACAATGCACCGCCGTCACCATAACAACCAAGGTTCTTCGAAGGGAAGAATGAAGTAGTTCCAATATGACCTATTGAACCTGCTCTTTTTGTCCATCCTTCTTTTGAAGTGTATTCTGCTCCGATTGCTTGAGCGTTGTCTTCTACAACAAAAATGTTGTGTTTGTTCGCAATCTCCATGATTTCATCCATGTTGGCGCATTGGCCAAACAAATGCACAGGAATAATTGCTTTCGTGTTGGGCGTAATCGCTTTTTCTACTGCTTCGGGTGAAATGCAAAAGGTATCAGGATCTACATCTACCAAAACATGTTTTAGTTTTAGTAATCCAACCACTTCAACTGTTGCTGCAAATGTAAAATCGGAGGTAATCACTTCATCACCTGGTTCTAGTCCCAGAGCCATTAATGCAATTTGAAGCGCATCAGTTCCGTTAGCACAGGGAATGACATGTTTTACACCAAGGTATTGTTCCAGGTCAGATTGAAATTGTTTTACTGCCGGACCATTAATGAAAGCAGATGAAGCCATCACGTCAATTACGGCTTGATTAACTTCTTCTTGTATGTTTTGGTATTGGGTCTTTAAATCGACCATTTGGATTTGTTTCATCCGACTTTATTTAAAGTGAAGTAAATAGCGTACGAATATAACCAATTATCTACTGAAATGCGGTGTTGTTTGGCTGTCATTTTATAATTTAGCATTATGAGATTATTACTCTTTTTATCACTCCTTGTTGCTTGTTCGGTTCACGGACAACGTAATTTGAGAGATTCTAGTCTGAACCTACCCATCATTGGGATGAATTATAAGTTTAATTTGACCAGTGGGGATTTATCCAATTTATGGGGATTCAACCACGAAATTGGAATTTCTGTAGATAATAAATTCAAAAATGGATTGACCTTGGGTGTTTCAAGCGGCTTTATCTTTGGAGACCAACTTAGAGATTCTTCTATGTTTCTTGGATTAGTGAACGAGTTTGGTTCGATTACTAGTTTAGGTGGGAATCCTGCAGGAATCTTGTTTTTAATGCGCGGAATGACCGCAAATGCTAATGCGGGATATGTGTTTAACAAGCTGGGACACAATCCTAATTCTGGTTTGTGGCTGCAATTTGGCGCTGGTTTTTTGATGCATAAAATAAGAATTGAAAGTTTGTATGATGATGTTCCGCAACTTGAAGGGGATTACAGAAAAGGGTATGATCGTTTGCACATGGGGTTTCAAACTCGACAATTTATCGGTTATTTATTTCAAGCGGATAGAAGGTTTTTGAATTTTTATGCTGGTTTTGAATTTATTCAAGGTTTTACCACTAATCAACGAAATTACAACTTCGATTTGGGTGGGCCAGATCCAGGAGGTAAACTCGATTTATTATGGGGAGCTAAAGTGGGTTGGATGATTCCTATTTACAAAAGAGCTCCAAAAGAGTATTATATTGACTAGATGATGTTGATATACAACATTGGGGTTTGGGGGTATTTCCTGATTGTCAAAATTGCAGCCTTCAAAAGTGATAAGGCAAAAAAATGGATTGAGGGAAGAAAGGAAACCTGGAAGAACTTGAAGTCAATAGATTCATTGAGGGCAACCTATTGGTTTCATTGTGCCAGTTTAGGAGAGTTTGAGCAGGCTAGGCCGCTAATTGAAAAATTAAAGTCAGAAGAACCTGATGCCCAAATTGTCATTACCTTCTTCTCTCCTTCTGGGTATGAAATTAGAAAAAACTACGAATTAGCTGATGTTGTCGTTTACTTGCCTGTTGATAGCAAAAAAAATGCGAAACAATTCTTTGATCTCGTGAAGCCTTCCAAAGTGTTTTTTGTGAAATATGAGTTTTGGGCACATTTCATTTTAGAGTCTAAAAAGAGAAGTATTCCTATATATCTGGTGTCGGCGGTCTTTCGTGAAAATCAAGTTTTCTTTAGATGGTATGGAGGATACATGAGAAAAGTTTTGAGCTCTTTTACAGCAATTTTTGTGCAAAATGAAGCGAGTAAAAAGTTGCTTGAAACCATAAAAGTTGAGTCAGTTTTAGCAGGGGACACGCGTTATGACCGTACCTTAGCAAATGCAGCCAAGGTTGTTCAGTATGATGATGTTGCCAGATTTTGTGGTTCTTCAAAAGTAATTGTTTGTGGTTCGGTCTGGAAAGAAGATCTAGAAGTTGTTGGAGATCATCTAGACCAAGTAGCTGGATTTAAATTGATAGTTGCCCCTCACAACATTGATGAGAATACTCTAAAAATGACGACTGCCTATTTTAAGCATAAAAGGGTGATTCGATACTCCAATATTGAGCAGATGAATGGTGAGGAAGTGCTGTTGATTGACAATATTGGAATGTTGATGAATCTGTATCAATATGGCCATTTTGCATATATTGGAGGTGCTTTTAAGACTGGATTACATAACATCTTAGAGCCAGCAAGTTTTGGTTTGCCAGTTGTTTTTGGACCATACACAGGAAAGTTTCCAGAGGCGGCTTTGTTCGCTGAGAATAAAGTTGGATTTCAAATTTCAAATTCTCAGCAATTTCAGCAAGCTCTTAGCCAATTATCTCAGCATGAGTTATCCGACAAAGTGAAGAACTTTATGGGTCAAAATTCGGGAGCGACAGAAATCATCTGGTCCTGGGTATAAAAAAAATCCGACCCTTTTTCAAAGGCCGGATTTCTAATTATTAAGTTCGTTCAATTAAACTACACCTTGGTCAATCATGGCGTCTGCTACTTTCACGAATCCGGCAATGTTGGCTCCTTTTACGTAATCAACATATCCGTTTTCAGTTCCGTATTCAACACATGCTTTGTGGATTGATACCATAATGTTATGAAGCTTCTCATCAACTTCTTCTCTCGTCCATGATAATCTCAATGAGTTCTGAGACATTTCAAGACCTGAAGTAGCAACACCACCTGCGTTAGATGCTTTTCCAGGAGAGAATAAAATTTTCGCTTCGTGGAATTTAGCAATTGCTTCTGGTGTTGAAGGCATATTAGCACCTTCGGCTACACAGTTACACCCATTTGATACAAGTGTCGCAGCTTCCTCACCATTCAACTCATTCTGAGTTGCACATGGCAATGCGATATCACATTTTTCTCCCCAAGGTCTTTTTCCTTCATGGAAAGTTGCGCTAGAATATTTATCTGCGTATTCAGAGATACGTCCTCTTTTTACGTTTTTCAATTCCATTACGTATGCCAATTTCTCAGCATCAATTCCTTCAGGGTCTACAATGTATCCTTTAGAATCTGAAAGTGTAATGACTTTTCCACCCAATTGAGTAGCTTTTTCACATGCATATTGAGCAACATTTCCAGATCCAGAAATTACAACAGTTTTTCCATTGAATGAATCTCCTTTTGTCGCTAGCATTTCTTTTGCGAAGTAAACTGTTCCGTAACCAGTTGCTTCAGGTCTAATTAAAGAACCTCCCCAGTTAATTCCTTTTCCAGTAAGAACTCCAGTAAACTCGTTTCTTAATCTTTTGTATTGTCCAAACATGAATCCAATCTCACGACCACCAACACCTATATCTCCAGCCGGAACATCAGTATCCGGTCCGATATGTCTTGATAACTCAGTCATGAAAGATTGACAAAAGCGCATTACTTCATTGTCAGATTTTCCTTTAGGGTCAAAGTCAGATCCACCTTTACCACCACCCATAGGTAGTGTTGTTAATGAATTTTTGAATACCTGTTCGAAACCTAAGAACTTCAAAATTGATAAGTTCACTGATGGGTGAAATCTTAATCCACCTTTATAAGGTCCGATTGCTGAGTTGAATTCAACACGGAACCCTCTATTAACCTGAGTGTTTCCGGCATCATCAATCCAAGGAACTCTGAACATGATTACTCTTTCTGGTTCAACCATTCTCTCTAAAAGGTTGATTCCTTTATATTTCGGATTGTCCTCAATAAAAGGGATAATTGCTTCTGCAACTTCTTCTACAGCTTGTAAAAATTCTGTTTCATGGCCGTTCAATACCTTCACCTTGTCCATGAACGCATTGATCTGAGCTGAATATTTTTCTGACATCTTTGTAAATTTTGTCTTTTAGTAGGGGGTAAAAGTAACTAATTTTTGAATAGAAAAAGTGTCTAGCTAAAAAAACTAAATCGATCAAATAAGAATAGCAGTTCAAGAATGCATTACAACTTTTTCTAACAGCTATACGTCTGTTAATTAAGTGGGATTCTTGTTAAAATTGTTTATCTTGTCATCATGCTGAGAAGTCTGTGCTTTTTCACATTTTTATTCTTGCTTCAGTGCAATTTTGTATCTGGACAGGAAATACCGTACCAACAGGGTAAGTTCAAATTTTTGGAGAATAAAGGGCAGTGGCCTGAACATGTTAATTTTAAGGCAGATGTGCCAGGTGGTAATATTTGGTTGGAACAAAATAGAATCATCTATCATTTCTATCAGAAAGAAGATTTTCATTCGCATCTCGGGGAGCAAAAACCTCATTTTGGGATGGATATAAAAGAGCATTTAGTTTACGCCAAGTTTATCGGTGCAAATGCGCAAACAGAGTTAGTAAGGAAACTCAAGTCAAAAGAGTACTATAATTTCTTCATTGGTAATGATCAAGACAAATGGGCTAAAAATGTTCATGCATACCACGAAATTACTTACAAGCAGCTCTATCCATCAGTTGATTTGAAATTTTATGAGAAAGAAGGGCAATTGAAGTATGAATATATTTTAGCGGCGGGAGCAGACCCATCTCAAATCAAATTAAAGTATTACGGAGCCAAAGATGTCAAGAAGAACAAGGAGGGCGGATTGACAATTAAGGGTGCCTTAGGTGAGATTATTGAGGAGCAGCCGTATGCCTATCAAATTAAGAACGGGCGTATTGTTGAAGTTCAGTGCGAATTTGTTGTAAATAAGAATAAAGAGATAACATTCGATATAGGGACATATGATGCTTCTATTCCGTTAGTCATTGATCCTGTTCTGGTATTTGCCACCTACAGTGGTTCAGTAACGGATAATTTCGGAATGACAGCTACTTATGCTTATGATGGGAAAGCATATTCTGCCGGGATGGTTTTTGGTAATGCTTATCCTGCTCCTGCGCCAGCATGGAATGATACTCCGAACATTACTGTAGCATCTACAGGGGTAGCAACCACTGATGCCTTTGTTTCCAAATACTCAGAGGATGGTTCAACAATGTTGTGGACCAATTTTGTGGGAGGAGGAGATAATACACAAGGTACTGAAACTGTTCATTCATTAATTTGTGATACTTCGAACAATATCTACATGTATGGAGTAACATCAAGTACTGATTTTCCAACTTTGAATGCGGTTCAGGGAACGCATGGTGGCGGAACTCCAGTTGTCTTTAATTCTACTGGAACAAATTTCGGAACGCAAGGGACAGATATTTATACAGTTAAAATCAGTTCAGACGGATTGAACTTACTGGGAGCAACCTATATTGGAGGTTCGGGAAATGATGGGATTAACTATTTAGTGACTTCAGGAAATTATGGTAGTGCTGCTGCGTATGATTCATTGACATCAAACTATGGCGATCAGTTTAGAGGCGAAATTATGCTAGATTCCTTGAACAACATACTAATAGCGACAAATACAAGGTCTACAGATTTTCCGACTGTAAATCCAATTCAAGCGGTGAATGGTGGTCAGCAAGATGGAGTTGTATTCAAATTATCTGCAGACTTTTCAACCTTGTTGTGGTCCACTTACTACGGAGGGTCAGAGAATGATGCCTGTTACTCGGTTAAAATTGATTCAAGCTATAATGTGATTTTTGCCGGAGGAACAAGTTCTTCTGACTTACCAGGAACAGTAGGTGGATTGACTCCTACTTTTCAAGGAGGTAAGTGTGATGGCTTTGTCGCAAAGCTCGCGCCTGATGGACAATCACTGACCCAATCTACTTACATAGGGACCAATGATTACGATCAAACATTTTTCTTGGAAGTTGACCGTTGGGACAATATTTACATAGTTGGTCAAACGGATGGTCCAATGCCTGTGATTAATGCCCCCTATTCAATACCTAACTCAGGACAATACATCACAAAGTTAACTCCTGACTTAACTTCAATTATTTATTCCACACTTTTTGGTAATGGAGACGGAAATAAAGACATTTCACCTTCTGCTTTTTTAGTAGATGTTTGTGGAAATGTTTACGTCAGTGGTTGGGGTGAAAATATCTTGCAAGGAGCAGTTCAATTGAATGGAATGCCCGTTACAACTGACGCCTTTCAAAGTGTTCCGCCAGATGGTTTTGACTTTTACCTTTTTGTATTGGAAAGAGATGCTCAGGATATTCTTTATGGATCTTACTTAGGAGATGCCAATGCAGGAGAGCATGTTGATGGTGGTACCTCTCGCTTTGATAAATTCGGAATCGTGTACCAATCTGTCTGTGGTGGCTGTGGTGGAAGCAGCTCTTTTCCAACAACGGTAGGGGCCTGGTCTAACAATAACCTCAGTTCAAATTGTAACAACCTCATCTTTAAATTTGATTTTGAGTTAATTCCTGATGCCGATTTTGTGTTGAGTTCGACAGAAGGTTGTGCTCCTTTTACTCTCGTTCTAGACAACGAAAGTAATGATACGATTAATTCAGTTTGGACTTTTCCGCCTGAAGCAACAGTTGTGAGTGGTGGGGTAAACCCTGAATTGTTGTTCAACGATCCAGGAACTTACGAGATCATCATTTCAATTACTGATACTATTTGTAATTTGGTAGATACAGCCAAAAAAGTAGTGACGGTTTATGAGCAACTTGAGTTGGATTTGCTAGCCAATGACACTGTGATTTGTTCTTCGTTTACTACCGATATTGTCGCTAATTCGAATGGCTCTGCAATAAACTTCACTTGGTCAGACGATCCTAACTTTACAAATGTAATTGCTTCTGGACCGACAGATTCAGTGATTACTGTGAACCCATTGGTGACCACTACTTATTATGTCACAGCTACCAATGGATGGCCAGACTGCGACTTGGTTGACTCGGTGACCTATACTTTTGTAGATGGAGCTATGGAGTTGACTGGGCCAGATACCATGTGTTTGGGTGATACATTGGTGCTAGAAGCGCATAACCTGATTAACTCTGTGACCATTGATTATACCTGGTCTCCAAATACAGGGATTATTGCTATTGGACCAGGTGATTCTACAGTTTCAGTCTCTCCACCATCATCACAGTATTATTATTTGACAGGTGTGACCAACTTGGGATGTACCATCTATGATTCAATCTGGATTAATGTGAATTATATTGATCCGGCAGATGTTTATGCCACGGCAACTCCTGATACAATACCTGAAAATGGAACAACCACTTTAGAGGCTTTTCCGAATGTTGCTGGCTATCAGTATTTCTGGACGCCATCAACTGGGCTATCATCTCCAACAGGTCAAACGGTGCAAGCAAGTCCAGATCAAGATGCAACTTATGAAGTAACCATTTATGGTGATGGGTGTGAAGCTAAAACCCCGGTCAATGTGGTGGTTCAAGAGTTCATTTGTGGAGACATTTACATTTTTGTGCCGAATGCATTTACGCCTAATGGTGATGGTCAAAATGATGTACTTTACGTTCGCGGACAGCATTTGACAGAAGTCAATCTAAAGATATTTGACCGCTGGGGTGAATTGGTTTTTGAAACGACAGATCAAAGTATTGGGTGGGATGGAACCTATAAAGGTGAGCCTGTTGACCCTGATGTATTTAAATATCATCTGACGGCAGTTTGTTTTGATGGACAGGAGTCCTTAATAAAAGGTAATATTTCATTGTTGAGGTAATTGAAATTAGGAGCTATCATAAGTTTTTGTTGGTTCGCAACTTTGAGTTGGGGGCAGGATATTCATTTCTCACAGTTTGATATGAATCCAGTCTATCTTAATCCGGCATTAACAGGAAATCACTCTTGCGACTGGCGATTCACTGCTAATCAAAGAAGTCAGTGGCGATCTGTTTCAAGACCATATAATACGATTGCGATTTCAGCTGAAAACCGTGAAGGTTGGATCCTACCAGGACTTTATCATGCCATTAATCTTTTTCATGATGCCGCTGGAGATGGGAATTATCGTACGGTTGAGTTTAATTTGTCTGCAGCTTATCAGTTTTATCTTGATGTGGACTCAGTTCACTCGGTGACACCTGGAATTCAATTGGGTGTGAATCATAGGAATATTAATTTTTCATTACTCACTTTTGACAATCAGTTTAACGGATATTATTACGACCCATCTTTGCCAACTCAAGAGAACTTTGGGACCAATAAGCGAACAGGCTTCAATATGGCAATGGGAGCTATTTATGCCTATAGACCTGAGTATAGAAAAGAAGTGGTCGCAGGAATAGGGTTGTTCAATATTCCACAGGCAAAACAAAGTTTTTACGGAGATGATCTGATCAAACGTGATCGTAGGTTTGTTATTCATGCTCAAGGAAGTTATCCAATCAATTTTGAATGGGACATTCAACCTGCCTTGTTTATGCAATTTCAAGGTGATTTTAAAGAAATCGTATTTGGTGCTAATGCACGTTATTTAATCCGTGATAAAAAGGGAGAATTGCTGGCACCCTACGGTGGGGTATGGTTTAGAAACAGAGACGCTGGTGCTATTCAATTGGGGTGTCAATACAACAACTGGAAAGCAGGAATAAGTTATGACATTAATGTATCACAATTAGTGCCTGCATCCAATGCTCGGGGAGGTTTAGAATTTTCAGTACAATACGTCATGTGCGTATTCAAACCAAAAAATATCCAGCACAGAATCTGTCCTGACTACTTATGATTAAAATGAGGTTTCCTTTTTTGCTAGTCATCTTAATAAGTGTAGCTTTTAGTAAGCTGACATATGCTCAGTCATACACGCAATTGGTAGAGTTCGCTGACCAAAAAGTGGTCGAAAGGGATTACTATTACGCCATTAAGTATTACGAAAAGGCCATGAAGGTTGATTCATCTTCTGTTGAGATTAGATGGAAATACGCAGAAGCACTGAGGTTGTATAAAGATTATCCAAAAGCAGAACAATATTACAAGTCAGTTTATGAGCGTGAAAATGCTAAAATATACCCTAGGAGTATTTTTTGGTTGGCCAGTATGCAGCATTATAATGGCAAGTATGCCGAATCACTAGAGAGCTGGAAGTTGTGTAAAAAAGTGTTCAAAAAGCAGAAGAAAAGCTACGAGTATAAGAAAAGTCAGGCCGAAATAAAATCATGTTTGTGGGCCATGAAGGCGGTTTTAGATACAACTGATTATGAGTTGAACAGGTTAGAAACACCAGTTAATTCGAAAGATTCTGAACTCGCTCCGTTCTTGCATAACGATAAACTGTATTTCACCTCATTAAAGGCCGACTCAATCAACTTTGCTGAAGAGGTGTTTTCCAATGATTACTCATTGCAAATCTATTCGGTAGAAGAGCAAGACAGTATGTTTCAAAATTTGAGTCGTGTAAAAGATGTTTACCAACAAGGTATGCATTCAGCAAACGGCTCATTTAGTCCAGATGGTAAGCGATTTTATTTTTCAAGATGCCCGAAAAACTATCAATGTAAAATTTATGTGGGTAGGGTTGATGGCGATCGAATAGCAGATATCGACAGTTTAGGAGATGTTATCAATGAGCCGGGAACCATATCCACTATGCCTCATATAACTGAAATTGATGGTAAAGAATATTTGTTTTTCTGTTCGAATAGGAAGAAAACTCAAGGAGGACTTGATATTTGGTATTCGGCATTAAGAGATGAAAATACCTACGGCAAGCCCAGAAATTTGGGTAGGGCAGTGAATTCTATTGATGATGATATCTCTCCTTTTTATGATACAACTGAGCATAAATTATATTTCAGTTCATCTTATCATCCAGGTTTTGGCGGTCATGATTTGTTTTACGTACAAGACAAGAATAAGCAAATGCGATTCATGCAGGCATATAACCTTGGAATCCCGTTTAACACCTCAAAGAATGACACTTATTTAGTTCGAGATACTAAAAAAGACCGTTTTTACTGGTCTTCAAATAGAGAAGGGGTAGATTACGCAAAGAATCCAACTTGCTGTAACGATATATTCACTGCTGCTTTGCCACCAGTAATAGAACCACCAAACCGTTTTGAGTCATTAGAAGATTTGAATAAGCGTTTACCGGTCAAACTTTACTTTCATAATGATGAGCCTAACCCAAGAACCAGAGATTCGGTGTCAACCATAAATTACATGCAATCATATGATGAGTATCTTGAATTAAAGCCCGATTATTATAAACAGTATTCTGCAGGGTTGAAAGGGGATGCAGCTGAAGACGCCAAAGAAGATATTGAAGACTTTTTTGTGCAATATGTAGAGCAAGGTGTTGTTGATTTAGAGGAGTTTTTGAGATTGTTATTGATAGAGTTAGAAAAAGGTTTTGAAATAGAAGTTACCGTGAAAGGGTTTGCATCCCCTCTTGCTAAAACAGATTATAATGTTTGGTTGACTAAAAGAAGAATCAGTAGTTTGATGAAATATTTGGCGGTGTATAAAGGCGGAGTACTGAAGCCTTATTTAAATCATACTGCATCAAATGGAGGGTCACTTGATTTTGTGAAAATCCCATTCGGAGAATATACGGCCGATCAATTGATTTCTGATAATCCAAATGATGCCAAAAACTCCGTTTATTCGCGGAAAGCAGCACTTGAAAGAAAAATTGAGATTCAATCAGTAAGTCTGGTTACTAAAGATTCTACTTACGCTAAAATGGATTTCAAAGAGCAGTCTTTTGATTTTGGAGATTCGAAACGTGGAGATGTTTTGACCCATCAGTTTACCTTTACAAACAATGGAGATGAGATATTAGAAATTGGAGAAATCACTTCTGATTGTGAATGTCTCAGTTGGGATATTTCGTCAACGGTTCTGAATCCTGGAGAATCGGCCAGTATTACATTGAGCTGGGATACTTCGACCAAATCTGGAATTACCTATTCTCGAGTAATTATCAAATCAAACATCAAGGGCGGAGTCAAAGAACTAACAATGGCTTCTGAGATTAAATAGAAGACGTATTTATCCGTTTGAATTTCTATTTTTGCGCCATCCATGAAACAGCTGTTTTACATCACATTTATCCTTTTGCTTGGTTTTGCTTGTGAAGAGCCTGTAAAACCTTTGGATGAAGAACAAGCTATAACTGTTTTTGAAGTAGATGCAGAAGAAGTGATTGTTGATGGTAATCGTACTTCATTCAAAACTTCGGATTCTAACTTAACAGTAGGAGGTGGTGAATGCCAATCAAATGAGTTTTCAAGATCCGGAAATTATTCGATAAAATTAGATACTGTCAATCCCTATTCACTAGTATTTGAATTGTCCAATTTAAAAGCGGGTGAGTACATTCATGCTTCGGTATGGCAAAAAGAGGGAAGTCCAGAAGGGGCTTTGTTTGCAGAGCTAATAGGTGAAAATTCGGCTCAAAGTGTTCGTACTTTTTATTCGAAATGCATCCAAGAAGAAGACGGATGGGTGCAGCATAACATTTCATTTTCTATTTCTCCAGGCATCAATCAGGCAAAATTCAATGTCTTTTCAGGACGACAAACAGCCTATTTTGATGATTTCAAATTTGAAAAAAGTCCATCCATTCCTGAAAATGATTTGGCTGATGAAATTGCGATCAACTTTAGTCCAAAATCAGCCTACAAATTTTCTCAACTCATTGATAAAGCTAGACAAAGTCCCGTCATCAAAGATGAGTATAAAAAGTATGTGAAAGCAAAGTTTATTGATGGTCTTGATACGGCGAAGATCAAAATCAAGATCAAAGGTGATTGGTCTGACCACTTAAGTTCTGGAAAGATTTCTGGTAGAATTAAGATGAGAGGAAATTCAGCGTATCATGGTATGAAAACCTTCTCGTTACATCATCCTAAAACCAGAAATTATTTAGATGAATGGATTGCCCATCAATTGGCAGAACAAGAAGATGTTTTGACTACGACTTATGACTTTGTGAATGTGAAAGTGAATAGGTTGAGGTTGGGTATTTACGCCTTAGAAGAGCATTTCGACAAGCAATTATTGGAGTCAAGGAAAAGAAGAGAAGGTCCAATCATTAAGTTAGATGAAACGGGTGTTTGGGAGTTGATTCATGCTGAAATGATGCAGGGCGAAATGGCAGACCTTCCATTTTATGATGCAAGTGTAGTGAATATGTTCAAGCAGAACAGGACACTTTCTACACCGAGCCTCAATAACAATTTCGTAGAGGGAGCTAAATTATTAACGGCCTTTAAAAATAGAAACGTAAAAGTGGATGAGGCTTTTGATTTAGACCAATTAGCTAAATATCATGTGATAGTAGACTTGGTAGGAGGGGTGCATGCAATGGCATGGCATAATCGCAGGTTCTACTACAATCCGGTAACTGAGCAAATTGAACATATTCTTTATGATGTGATGCCTTTTGAAAAAGGGGAACATTACATCAATTCTATGCTTTTCCATATTAGCGTCAATCAATGGAAAAAAGAAGATGCCTTGTTAAATACACTCGTGTTGAGTGCAGAATTTAAAGATGCTTATTTGTTCCATTTAGATCGGATGACTCAAGAGGTATATATTGACTCTTTTTATAGTAGCATTCAATCAGATCTAACGTTGTACGAATCTGCCTTGCAGCAAGAAGAATCGTACTATACTTTCGATCGTGAGAAGTTGAAAAAGATGGCGGAGTATCATCAGTCAATCCTCTCTGAGCTGGATGCTCAATGGGAAACATACTTAAAGAATAATGCTAATCCACAAGCGAATCTTGTTGAGCAAGAAACCTACCAAGTTCATGATTCTATCAACTTTGAGCACATTAGCTTGAATGCCTATTTAGGAGACTCGTCTGAGAGAGGATTCGAAGTAATGCTTGAGAATTATCAATTAGGTCCAATAGAAATCTGCGGATATGAATCAGCTGTTTGGAAAAATCACGCTAATCAAATAGCCTCATTAAAAATGAAAGGCTATCAACTAGCACCTGATACAGCGGTATTGTACCTTCCGAACAAGCCAGAGCAACTCTTTTATAAGTTAAGTAATTATCCAAATCGATATTATGCGGCTACGGTGCAGCCTTGGAAAAAGCCTTCAGGTAAAACAGTAAGGCAAGAGCTAGCAGCAATTACGAATTGGAGAAATCTTGGAAGCTTTAGTAATAACACCTTGACAATTGGAGGTCCAGTAGTCTTGGACACCTTGGTTTATATCCCAAAAGGAGTGAAGTTGAAAATCATGAGCGGGAGTTCAATTGAATTGCAGAAAAAAGGTGGAATCATAGTAAACGGAGATTTCGAAGCAACTGCTACTGCGGCTGGGGCAATAAAAATCTTTAGTGAATCTGAAGAAAACAATGGCGTCACAGTCCTAAATCCAAATCAAGTACGTGTTGAAAATGTGGAACTATCAGGTTTGTCTAACTTGAATGTGGGCAGATGGATGTTGACTGGAGGTTTTACCATTTACGAATGTCCTGACATTGAAATTCACAATTTTAAAATATCAAACGGAGGCTCTGAAGATGCCTTAAATATTATTCGAAGTCATTTTGTGATTGATGGGCTTTCAATTGATAATTGCTATTCGGATGCCTTTGATGCCGACTTTTGCACAGGTAGCTTGCGACAATCTAGTTTTAAATATACCGGAAATGATTGCATAGATTTTTCAGGTTCCCAAGTAGAGATTAGTGATATAGATATTTTACACTCGGGAGATAAAGGTGTCTCTGGTGGTGAAGATTCTCAGTTAACCCTAAAAAATATTAAGATAGTCGGAGCGATAACAGGAATTGCAAGTAAAGACAAGTCTGTTGTTAAAGCTCATCAAGTGAGTATTGAAGAAGTAGAGTATGCCTTGATGGCTTTTCAGAAAAAGGCCGAGTACGGACCAGCAACATTAGAACTGTCAGGAATTAATTTCGATTGGGATACAGATGATTGGATTTTGGGTAAAGGATCAACGATAAAAGTAAATGGTGAGGTGAGAACGGGAGATACAGAAGTTGATGTTGATGCACTCTATGCGCGTTTTGAATAAAAAAAACCTGGCACTCAAAAGAGGCCAGGTTGTCTATGCTAAAAATTCGTATTCTTATTTAGAAACCAAAATTGATTCGCAATCAAAAGAAACTTCAATCTTATCTTCTGTAATCGCATCATACTCTTCTTGAGCCACTTCTTGACCTGCTTCTTTAGCGTCATCTAACAAGTGCTTTTGAAAATCAACTGAAAGCGTATCCATGTTTAATGATCCATACAACACAGCGTTTGTTCCTTGAGCTGTTTCAATCGGAATTGTAAAGTGATCTCTAAAGAAAACTCTTACATCATTCTCTTCAGTATCTTTGAAAGTAATCCAGCAACCTGCTTTTTGACAAACTTGATCAATGCTTACATTCACTTTATTCTCAAATGCTCCAGTTTCGTTAAACTGCGTGAACATTTCTTCTACTGAAACAGCTTCTTCAGCAGTAATTTCAGAATGTCCGTATAAAGTGTAGTCGCCAGCATCTACGCCATCAAAAGCAAGCGGAGTTTCTTCAATTTCTTCATTGAGCTCTTCAGCTAATGTGTCCACTAAGCTATCCGTAGTGTCTTCAACAGTTTCTTCAGCTTCACCGCATGAAGCGAAAATAAGAGGCAAGGCAAAAGCCGCCATAATGAATGTTCTTTTCATAAGTTGTTTTTTTGGTGCAAAAATAGCTATTCTTTTCAGTACTTTAAAAGTTTAAGGTAAAATACCAACTATCTCTTGTAAAATGATTTGTTGTTCGTTAAAAAAAGCCGTAATTTTACGCTTCGTTAAATAAAATTAAACAATTATGAAAAAAATCTACTTTTTAGCTTCTATGCTGATGATAGGTGCTGCAGCGAATGCTCAGATTCCTTACGCTCAAACAGCTAAAGCTTCTGTAGTTGCTGTTAACAATGATGAGTACAGACCTGCTTCTAACCAAGACAGAGCTCCTGGTGATGTAATTAGTACTTACGAAGATGACTTTTCAGTTCCTGGTAACTGGACTGCAGCAACAAATTCTTCACCTTCTATCAACTGGACGTTAGATAACGTTGGTGTTTCTTACGCAGATGCTTTTGCTTCTACAACAGCTTCTAACGGTTTTGCATGGTATGATGCTGATCCAGCTGGTGACGGTTCATCTGCTGATGCAACCTTAACTTACAACACTGTGATGGATTTTACAACGAATCCTGCTGTTGCTGTACAGTTTGAAAGCTTTTACCAAGAGTACCAAACTCAAGCTTTCATTGAAGTATCAAATGATGACTTCGTTTCTAACATTACACAGTACGAGTTACACACAAACATTACTGACAACGGAGCAACTGCTAATGCTGAGTTGACAACAGTAAATATCTCATCAGCTTATGGTGGGCAATCAAACGTTAAAGTTAGATTCCACTACATTGGTGGATGGGGATGGTTCTGGCAAGTTGACGACTTTAAAGTTGTTGAGGCTTACCAAAACGAATTAGAGATGACTTGGTCTCACTTCTCTTCAGGAACTGAAGCGATTGAGTACTATGCTATCCCAACTACACAGGTTACTGAAATCACATTTGGTGGACAAATCGGTTCGAATGGTGTGACTCAGCAAACTGGTTCTTACATGAGAGTTGATGTTGACGGTGGAACAACTTACACTGAAAACTCAGGTCAATCAATTGATTTATCAGAAGGTCAAGTTGATACTTTCTCAGTTGAGTCTCCAAACGGATGGACTCCTGCTGCTGATGGATCTTATGACTTAGAAATCACTGCTGTTACTGATAACCACACTGAAGAATTAGCTTCAAACAACACAGACGTTTTCGAGCCAATCGTTGTTGGTGGATCAACTTACGCAAGAGATAACGGAGTAAGTACTGGTGGTTTCGCTGGTTTCGTTTCAACTGTAGGTGAGCCTTTACAGCCAGGTAACATCTTTGAATTCTTTGGATCTGCTACTTTAGGTAGAGTTGAAATCCAATTGACTAACTCACAAGATTCAGACGGACAATTAATGTTTGCTTCTGTTTACAGATGGAATGGTGTTGATGATTTTACATATGAAACTCAATCACCAGATCACACAGTAACTGGATCAGATATCGGAACTTCAATTACACTTGACTTGAACCAAAACGTTACAGTAAATGCTGGGGATATTCTTTTAGTATGTGCTGGTCACTACGGAGGTCAAAACCCTGTTTCTTTCGCTATCGCTCAACCAACAATTGGTGGTTCAGTTTTAGCTCAGTCTAACGGAGGATTGATTCAAGGAGCTGATCCATCTGCAATGATGGTTAGAGCTATCTTAGAGCCAACTCAAGTAGGTATTGAAGAGCAATTAGCTGTTACAGGAATGAACGTTTATCCTTCACCTGCAAACGCTAACGCTACTTTGTCTTACAACTTAACAAATGAGTCAACAGTTGAAATGACTATTACTGATTTGAGTGGAAAAGTAATCATGACTGAGAATTACGGTTCTCAAGTTGCTGGAGCTTACAATGTAAACTTCAACACTGCTGACTTAGCAGATGGTGTTTACTTCTACTCGTTAAATGTGAATGGTGAAAAA
>Ga0189274_100215_pt1 | contig 25796 bp, 19 predicted proteins | sample N5B1minimetaG_FD_130323 | JGI IMG/M metagenome (GOLD analysis project Ga0189274, IMG submission 130323) | Marine microbial communities from the Costa Rica Dome - N5 B1 mini metaG | ecosystem: Environmental > Aquatic > Marine > Oceanic > Photic zone | place: Costa Rica: the Eastern Pacific...
AGGTTCACCGGTTGAAGTATTTGTAAAACTAATGTTTCCGCCAACAACTGTTGATGTCCAGCTGATATTCAAGTTGCAGTTAGATCCGGCCACCATGACGCAAGTTGAATCCCAACAAGACCAAGTTGAATCATAGACAGTCAAACAAAGCATCTGGTCTGTTGACTCCTGCGTAAAAGTTGGATTCTCTGCATTTGAATTTTGAGAACCATACCACCAATCATAAAAAGCAATTGTCGGCTCGTTTGTTGAAGTGTTAGTTGCTGATACTTGCCCCGCATTGGTAGTAAATGTGAATGAGGCATCTAACAAGCATTGCGCTATCCCTGAGCTAGTTAACAATAACGCTAAAAGGATAAAAGTAAATTTAGATTTCATTTTGTTCAGTTTTCTTTTCTCAAATACAACCCACTTTTCAATCGGTTGTCTGGGCAAACAAAATATTTTCAATTTGGGAACGAAGTGAAGCAATTAAAAGATGCTATTTTAGAAAGAAATGGGCAAGACTAATTCTTTTTGATTTTAATTAAATCTTGGATACGCTCGTTTATTGTAATGGCTTTCAAATAGTACCTTTTCTCTTTCTTTGCTTGAATACTAGCCAAAGTTAATTGTTGAATCAACTCATTGTTTTGCTCATTACTGAGTAAATACAAAAACTGAAACAAGTCAATCTGCCCAAAAGAATAACGCAATTCATTAAATTTTGGATAGTGATTATCACGGTAATAATTCTCTAACCAATTGAGGTAGTTACCAAAATAAAAGTAATCAGATAATTCGCTCTCTATTTGGGTGGTGTTCAAGAACGAAGAAGTGTTCTGTGCAATCAGACCATTGTAGCCAGTTTTGTGCTGAAACACAGATTTAGTCTCATCAACATAGAATGAATAATATTCAATTTTCTGTTTAACTGAATCTCCATTTTCTTTTGAAAACCAATTAAACTGTTGGTCCATACTGGAGACAATTTGTTTGTTTATCCAGTATCCTGAAGTATCCAGAAACCAACCTTTCTTCTCAGCTACAATCTGAATAGTATCTCCAGAAACAAAGTCAATTCCCTCTTCAAAATCAAATCCGGGACCTATCCTACCCTTTGAATTATGCTTCAAGGTTCCATAAGAGTGAAACTCTGAATTCTGCCGCTTGATTAAAAAATTCAGAATATAATCACATCCTTCAGCTCTTATCGAATCATGTTCATAAGCAATACGATAGTTTTTTATATCATGCTCTAAATCCTTCTGCACAATATCCATGTGATGCTCCTTCAATTGCTTGACACTTTTTGCGTCTCTTACGTCATCAATGTATAGGGCAATCAAAAAACCAAGAACAAAAATGGTCAACTCTATTGCCTTGTCAACAAACCAAACTTTGTCAACCTTAAACCATTTTTCTTTCTTTTTTGGTGCAGTTTCACTCACACAACTAAATTAAGAAATGTTTTTGAATGAAAACACTCCATTCAATCAGCCTAAAACTCTCAACAATCCCCTAAAATCATGTACATTTGTAAGAAGTGATACCTAAACAAACCATAGACGAAATATTCCAAACCGCAAGGGTGGAAGAAGTGATTGGAGATTTTCTTCAAATGAAAAAGTCTGGCTCGAACTTTAAGGCAAAGAGCCCTTTCGTGGATGAAAAAACACCATCTTTCATGGTATCACCTGCCAAGCAAATATGGAAATGTTTTTCTTCTGGAAAAGGTGGAAATGTAGTTTCTTTTTTAATGGAACATGAGCACTTCACCTATGTTGAAGCTCTAAAATGGCTGGCACAGAAGTACAACATTGAAATTAAAGAAGATAGAGAGCGTACCCCAGAAGAAATTGCAGCTTACTCTGAACGCGAGAATTTAAGTATCATCAACGAATTTGCACGAGATCATTTTGTCTACAACATTGAGAACAATGAACAAGGAAAAGCCATAGGTCGATCTTATTTCGTTGAAAGGGGATTCAGAGAAGATATTATTGCCAAGTTTCAATTAGGTTATTGTCTGGATGAATCTGATGGTTTTACAAAACAGGCGCTCAGCAAAAATTACAAACTCGAATTTCTTGAAAAGGCTGGACTCACGAAAACAAAAGAAGGAAGATCATTTGATTTCTTCAGAGGTCGTGTCATGTTTCCGATACACTCAGTTGCCGGAAAAGTGCTGGGATTTGGAGGACGAACATTAAAAGCCGATAAAAAGGTTGCCAAGTATTTTAATTCTCCTGAAAGTGAGCTCTACAATAAGTCTAAGATTCTATACGGCCTATATTTTGCCAAAAACGCCATCATTAAATATGATCAGTGTTATTTGGTAGAAGGTTATACAGATGTCATATCCTTACATCAGTCGGGTGTTGAAAATGTAGTAGCTTCTTCTGGTACTTCATTGACTGAAGACCAGATCAAACTGATCAAGCGTTACACCAACAACATCACCATTTTGTATGATGGAGATGCCGCTGGAATAAAAGCCTCTTTCAGAGGTATTGACATGATTTTGAGTCAAGGCCTCAATGTGAAAGTCGTATTGTTCCCAGATGGTGAAGATCCAGACTCCTATGCTAAGAAATCTTCTGCTACGGAGCTTGAAACCTACATCAAAGAAAACTCAAAAGACTTTATCGTCTTTAAATCAGATGTTCTCTTAGAAGGAGCCGGAAATGACCCCATCAAAAAATCAGAACTCATCAATGATATTGTCGGTTCAATAGCAGTAATAGATGACGCCATAAAACGTCAAGTATACTGTCGCGAGTGTGCCGGTATTTTTAATATTGACGAGCAAACGATTATTCAGGCAGTGAATAATGTCAGAATGAAGACGACAGCTGCTAAACTGAAAAGTGAGCAGTATAAAAATAAGGCACAAAGTCCATTGCCACCACCTCAACAGTCGATTGGTGCAGATCTAGACGGAATTCCGCTTGACGCCCTGATACCACCTGAATATCAGACTGCTGGCCAACAATCACAGATGGCCTCTGTCTCTGATAAGCGCATTGAAGCGCAAGAGTTTGATGTCATCAGACTCATGCTGAATTACGGTTTATTAGTTGTAAAAACGGAGCATGTTGAAATTGATGAAGACGAGAAAGAGCAGGTAAAACAGGTTGAAGTGGCGGTGAACGAATTGATCGTTCATGAATTAGAAAAAGATGAAATCGAGTTCCAGAACCCTGTTTACCAAAAGATTTTTGATGAAGTTTCTAATGGGTTGAAAAACAACGAATTATTAGGTGAAAGCTATTTTTTGAGACATGAAGATGGCGAGATTGCCTCAAAAGCTGTTGATATAGTCTCGAAACGACATGAAATTTCACCAAATTGGACCTCTAAAAAAGTATATACAACCCTTGAAAGTGAGAAGTTAGAACTTGCTATTAAGCAAGCCATCTACTCTTTTAAGTCCGCAAAGCTCCGCCACGACAAAGAGATTATTCAAGAAAAAATCGCCCAATTAGATGCAAGTGATGAAGACCAATTCATAGAAATTGTGGGTCTAATGAAAGAACAGAGAAAACTTGATACAGTAATTGGGGCACTATCTAATAACGACACCTTAGGGAGAGTAATTCACTAATTATGAATTGGATCGCAGAATTTTTAATGTTTGAGATATGGTACTTTGAAAGTTTGTTCATTACACCTTTGAACATCATTATAATTATTGGAATTATTTTATTGACGAAACTTTCGCTGAAGTTTTTGAAGAGATTCTTCAAAAAGAAAGATTTCACAACTAAATCAATCACCACAATCGAAGGAAAAGAGATTCCGGTGTGGCATCTTACGAAACAACTTGTTTGGTTTATCGCGATTATCATCTGCATTCAAACCTTATACATCACTTCGCCAAATCTCAACTTTTCGCTCATTTTAAAACACGAATTTTTCAGATTTGAAAAATTCCATGTGGCCATCTATCACTTCTTCGTTGTCACGATCATCTATTTTATGGGGCGATTCCTGCTCAACATGCTCAAAATCTATTTGATAAGAAGAATAAAAAAACGAGCAGGCTTGGATGAAGGTACAGAGTATGTTTATCTGCAATTGACCAAGTATCTGCTTATCACCATCAGTACTATTTTAATTCTGAGAAGCTTCGGAGTCGATTTAGATTTATTCTTAACCTCAACAGCCTTCTTACTCGTTGGTATTGGTCTCGGTCTGCAAGATATTTTTCGAGACTTTTTCGCAGGTTTTTTACTCCTATTCGAATCGAGTATCAAAGTAGGTGATGTCATTGAAATTGACCGCTTAGAAGGCATGGAGAGCTTTGTAGCTCATATTGAACAAATCAATCTAAGGACATCCAAAGTGCGCACCCGTGACGGCAAACTTTTAATCATTCCAAACTCTCAGCTCACTTTTCAGAAAGTACACAATTGGGATGATGAAGACGAATATACTCGTTTTCAAATTCCGATTTCAGTGATGTTTGGTCAAGACCTCGAAATTGTAAAAAAAATATTAGTGGATGCCGCACACCAACACCCTATGGTCAGCAAAGATCGAGAGATTTTCGTACGACTACTAAACTTTGGTAACAAAGGACTGGAGTTAGACCTTGTCTTTTGGGCAAAGCGCTCCTTATTCATAGAAATCCATAAATCAGACATACGCTTTGAAATTGATCGGAAATTTCGAGAATTCAATATCGAGTATCCTTATCCTCAAATGGATATTCATCACAATGAGAAAAAAAGAACCTAGCAGCTATACGCTTTGATAATTTTTTATCTTTAAGTTGAATCAAATCAGCTCTTATGGTAAGAACAATCTTCTTTGTATCCTCCTTCTTAATTTCAGGAGGATTAGCTGCCCTGGCTTATTTTCACTCCCCTAATTGGTTGTATGCCTTCATTCTTTTTGGCCCACTTATACTTATTGGAATGAGTGATGCATTTCAAAACAAGCATGCCATTCGAAAGAATTTTCCTTTAATTGGAAACATTCGATATATGCTAGAGGCCATTTCGCCTGAAATACAGCAATATTTCGTGGAACGAAGAACAGATGGTGCACCTATTAATAAGAATAGCAGAGCAATCATTTATCAACGTGCCAAAAATGTGGGATCAACGCATCCCTTTGGTACTGAAATGGATGTTTACTCTGAGGGTTATGAGTTTATTACTCACTCCATGTACCCGAAAAAAGTCACGGAAGAACCTCGCGTTATCATTGGACAAGACCAATGCTCAAAGCCTTACTCGGCATCACTTTATAACATCTCTGCAATGTCTTTTGGCTCCATGTCAAAAAATGCTGTGCTCGCCATGAACAAAGGTGCCGAAAAAGGAAATTTTTATCATAATACGGGAGAGGGAGGTATATCACCTTATCATCTGGTAGGTGGAAACTTGAGCTGGCAAATAGGAACTGGCTATTTCGGATGCAGAAATGAAGACGGTACGTTTAATGAGGAAATGTTTCAGAAAAATGCAACGCATGAAAATGTTAAAATGATTGAAGTCAAGCTTTCTCAGGGAGCAAAACCAGGAAAAGGGGGGATTTTACCCGGGAAAAAAGTGACTCCGGAAATTGCCAAGATCAGAGCAGTGCCTGTAGGTCAAGATGTGCTTTCGCCAGCCCATCACACAGCCTTCTCTGACCCAAAGGGATTATTGAACTTCTGTGATCGATTAAGAGAATTATCTGGTGGCAAACCAGTAGGATTTAAACTGTGCATTGGTAAGGTAGAAGAGTTTGAAGAAATATGCAAAGCTATGCAAGAGACTGGCCAGTACCCAGACTTTATCGGTATTGATGGCGCAGAAGGTGGTACCGGTGCTGCACCTCTTGAATTTGCTAATCATGTTGGACTACCTTTGTATGTTGGTCTTGTTATGGCTGATACATTACTAAAAAAGTATGGCGTTAGAGACAAAATCAAAGTCATTGCTTCAGGAAAAGTGTTCTCAGGCTTTGGTATGTTTAAAGCCTTATCCATGGGAGCAGATTTAACACAATCAGCAAGAGCTTTCATGTTATCAATAGGATGTATTCACGCACAGCTTTGTAACACCAATACTTGTCCTGTAGGAATAGCTACTCAGAATAAAAAGCTCATGAAAGGATTGAATGTAGAAGACAAGTACGTCAGATGCTACAATTACCACAAGAACACCGTAAAAGCATTCTTAGAATTGATGGGGGCTACTGGTGCTGAGCATCCAAGCGAACTGCGTCCAAGTAATTTGAAACGAATGGCTGAAGATGGTGATGTTTGGACTTATGAAGACATTATTGATTCATGGCATATGATTGCCAAATTAAAAGGTGTTGAAGCCAAACCAAAAGCAGGAGTATCGGTTTAATATGAGAAAAGTTTTCATTGGCGGAGTGCTTTGCTTCTTCGCATCCTGCGGTCAAGAAACTGCAACAACTGAACAAACTACAACTAAAACTGAAGAAAAACTTCATTTGGTACACGACATTAATCCAAGCAATGAGGATGGTTCAGTAAATGCTGTCATTGAGATTCCAACTGGGACCAGCGAAAAGTGGGAAATTAATAAAGAGAGTGGACAAGCAGAGTGGCAAGAGGAAGATGGCAAGCCACGAATCGTGAATTACCTTAGCTATCCTGGAAATTATGGCATGATTCCGCAAACGTACTTATCTAAAGAAAGTGGTGGAGACGGCGATCCTCTTGATATTTTAGTAATCGGCCCTTCAGTTGAACGAGAATCAATTCTAAGCTGTGAGGTAATTGGTGTTTTACTGCTCCGTGATCGTGGAGAACAAGATGACAAACTGATTGCAATAGGTGAAAACGCACCCATTCAGGATGTTCATTCCATAACTGAGCTTGATTCAAACTATGCCGGAATCAGCACAATCATTGAAACTTGGTTTAGCAATTATAAAGGTGTTGGAAAAATGGAATCATTGGGATGGGGATCAAAAGATACAGCCTTATACATCCTAGACCAAGCCAAGATCGAATATCAAATTTCCAAGCATTAAGAATTGAATAAGATGAAGACCATTCATGATTTGCCACAGCCCAAAGGTAAACTTGTACTGGGTAACTTAGCTGAGTTTAAAGACAACAACAAACACCGAGTCATTCAAAGATGGAGTGATACTTGCGGACCTATTTTCAAAATACGGCTTGCAAACCAACATTTTATTGTCAGTACAGATCCAGACTTTAATGGACAGGTTCTAAAAAACAGACCTGATGGTTTTAGTCGATTTAATAAAATCAATGAAATCTTTCAGGAACTTGGCATTAAAGGAGTTTTTAATGCAGAAGGAAGTGATTGGAAACGTCACAGAAAAGTTTCGGCAGAAGCCCTGAATGCGAAGAAAATTAGTGCCTACTATCCACACATTCAACAAACCACTGAAAACCTGATTCAACTGATTGAATCTAAAAAACAACCAGTTGATTTTTTGGAGCTTTGTATGCGATACACTATTGACATTACTACACGCATAGCTTTCGGTCACGAATTGAATACATTGCAAGACGGGGAAAATAGCTTTCAACGACATCTTGAAAAAGTATTTCCTGCCATTAATAAGCGAATCACCGCTCCATTTCCGAGCTGGCGATACATTAAAAGTAAGTCTGATAAAGAACTTGAAAACTCATTAAAAGAGGTTCAAAACGTGATCCATGAGTTTATTGAGAATGCTCAGCAACAATTGAAAGCGAATGACAATCAAGCGAGTAATTTTCTAGAAGTGTTACTGCAAGAATCAGCCTCTGAGAATTTTACAACTGAAGAAGTTTTCGGTAATATTTTTACCATGCTTTTAGCGGGTGAAGACACCACAGCTAACTCCATTGCATGGGCCACTTATTTTTTATGCGAGCATCCTGAATGGATAGTAGCGCTTAGAAACGAAGCGAATGAGGTCTATCAAGCAAATAAAGTGTTACCTCATTTTGAATTAATACAACAACTACCTATAGCAAAGGCCATTGCCGAAGAAGCGATTCGATTAAAACCAACTACTCCTCAGCTCTTTATGCAAGCCAATGAAGATGTCACCATCAATGATGTAGCAATTAAAAAAGATCAGGTGGTCATGCTACAAAACATGCATGCTCAGCTGTCTGAGAATTATTTTCTGGATGCAGCTGATTTTCAACCTGAGCGTTGGCTAAAAGCTGCTTGCCCCTATCATGCAAAGCATCATCCAGAAGTTGTTCGAGCTTTTGGAGCAGGTCCGCGGTTTTGTCCCGGCATGTATTTAGCTATGAATGAAATGGTCGTTTGTCTATCGGCTCTTGCTAAAAACTTTGATCTCAGGCTTGACAATGGCAATAAGCAAGTTGACGAGCACTTTGCATTTACCATGCATCCAACAAACTTGAGCATACAATTTCAATCCCTTGTGAATTGATTCAGATAACTACTGGTCTCTCCTATTAAAGAACATTCTAAAAAGAAAAAGGCCAACACTGAACGTGTTAGCCTTTTATTAATATTTAACGAAGCCTCATCCGGCATTGGATGAGGCTATCCATAACTAAAATAACCTTATTTTATTTATAAATCTATCGTTATCATTTGTTAGTTCAATTAAGTAGTATCCACTTGCTAAATCTCTCAAATCCAATAACTCTTTGGTTGAGTTCAACGGCTGCTGTAAAAGGATTTTTCCATCCATTGAAAGCACCGTTAATGTGAATTCTTCTTCAGAACCAATCAATTCTACCCATACTTCACCGTTTGAAGGGTTTGGATAAATAGTCGCCTGCACTTCACCAACATTTGCTATGCTCAACACTTCTGTTGTCGTTTCACAAGCTGAAGTATCAACACATCCGTTCTCTGTGATTTCTACAGCATATGAACCTGTTGAAGTAGGACTAAATGATTGAGAAGTTGCTCCAGTAACAACTGCATATCCATTATCACAATCTAACCATTGGTAAGCTGCTCCAGCAACTCCTGCCGTCAAGGTTGCCGCATCATTTGTCACCGTCAAGTCTACTGTGTTAATTGTCAGATCTATTGTAATAATCGAATCGCATCCTCCAATACTCGGAATTGTGTCATTGTAAATTCCACTCACGGTATAGGTTTCATCTCCTGAAGGAACAGTGTACGTGAAACATGCAGTTTCAGAGATATTTGATGGAGAAGCTCCAATCGTTACGTCAATCGTCATAATACTATCGCATCCAGCCATGTTCGGAATTGTATCCATGTAGATACCACTCACTGTATAGGTTTCATCTCCTGAAGGAACCGTATAAGATACACAATCACCTGCATTGAAAGAAGAAGTAGTTGGTTGCGCAACAGTAATTGTTGGAACTGTAGTCATTTCAAGCGTACAAGCTGTTTCACAAAGATCATTTGCAGTGATCCAACTTGAATTGGTCATGTTTACTGAAAACTCAGCGTTGTCACCAATTGACGCAGTAGCCGTAGTACCCGAATTGTTATTGATTTTGTTATAGTAAACTAATCCAGGTTCATTTCCAACAAGACAAGAATTCATTGCCGCCGCTATTTCAGCTTCAGATTTTGCGACATTCCACACCCTCACCTCTGAGATACCATATGCACCATGACGCCCAACATCATTAGGATATCTTACATCATTTCCAATATGCATAGTTGCATTAGGTGAAGATTGTATTCCAGTTGAAATTCCACCCGAGTTAGATACATCAAGAACACCGTCTATATAAATGTTCACACCATTAGCATCCGCAGTGGTTGTAATGTGATGCCATCCAGTCAATGTTCCAATATTAGGAGAAACCACACTTCTCCATGTTCCATTATCATTGACGAAGAAAGTCATACCTGCTCCTGCAGGCTCCCATAAAAACACATTAGTACTCATGTTGTCTGACCCTAACAAACCTTGAGTTAACCACAGCTGGTCATCAGTAGTTGCGTTGTCCACATTAACCCATGCTTCAATTGTCATTTGATCTGAAAATTCAGTGTATGGATTTGCAATTTCTAATCTGTCCATGTTTTGGTCATTGAAAGTTACACCGAAGTCATTTTGACTTTCTGCATAAACATTGAATGTTGTAGTTGCAGTTAAAGTACCTGCATCAAATGTCAATCCATTTCCGTCACCAACTAGTGGACCGTCAACGATAGAATTATCTGAATCATCTCTTAAGTAATAAGTAACACCGTTGTCACTTGATCCGGTTGAGATCGTTGCGGTTCCTGAAGCTCCACAAATTAAAGATGTAGAAGGTGTTACTGAAAGGTCTGATAAATTTGTGATTGTTAAATGTAACGAGACAATACTGTCACATCCATTTTGATTCGTTAAGGTATCAACTGCAGTGTAGTTTGATGCTGTATAAGTTACACCATCAATCCAAGTGTAGTCACCACAAGCGGCAATTACATCAGTTTTGAAATCTGTACAGTTCTTCCAATTAAATTGGAAAATATCATTACCACCCACAACAGTAGCTGACTCGTCACCAATCCCTGGATCAAAATCTACCGTGTTCTGGAAATATCCTGTTACATTGATTCCATCTTCTGAATCAACAGCAATTTTGTAAGCATGTTCGTACCCTGCACCACCAACATTATATGCCCATTGGTAGTCACCATCTTCAGAAACTTTAATTACGAATACATCTGAGTTTCCGTTTGATGTTAAGTTAGCAGTTCCTGACCCTGAATCAAAATCAGCCGTACCTCTGAAGAATCCTGTTCCATATACATTGTTTTCAGAATCTACATCTACCCCAAAACCTTCATCACCTAATGTGCTACCCATAACAGTTGACCACACAAACTGGCCAGTTGGGTCTAATTTCAGGATGAACTGATCATTAGCTCCTGCAGCGGTGTGCGCATCAACTCCAACTCCTGGATCTAAGTCAGTGGTCCCGTTGTATGCACCTGTGATGATAATCATATCTGCATTATCAATAACCATATCCCACGGCGCCTCATTACCTGTTCCACCATAAGCTACTGCAAAATCAAAAACACCTGCATTCGAAAATTTAACCAACACTCCATCTGAGCCTCCAACTGTAGTCAATGACTGAACTCCCGCTCCTGGGTCAAAATCTACAGTTCCATTGAAATACCCACTCAAGTAGACATCTCCAGCAGCATCAACTGCTAATGTTCTAGCGTCATCATTGTTGGTAGCACCGTAAGAGTATGACCAATCATAGTTTCCTGAAGCGTCTAACTTCAACAAGAAGCCGTCTGCACCACCATTTGATGTATGAGTCGCAACTCCAGCTCCTGGATCAAAATCAGCCGATCCATAGAAAAAACCAGATACAAAAACATTTCCTGCGTTATCTGTATCCAAGGTTATACCAGTGTCTCCACCTGTTGAACCAAAATTGTGCGCCCACACGTAGTTTCCATTGGCATCCAACTTAACTACGTAAATATCACTTGAACCATTAGAGGTTAAGTTGGCCGTTCCAGCTCCTGGATCGAAGTCTGCAGTACCACTAAAATATCCGGTAACAAAAACGTTACCAAAAGCATCCACATGAACGTCTTGTGGAACGTCATCTTGGGTACCACCCATACTCACTGCCCACTGAAAGTTACCATCAACATCTGTTTTCTTCACAAAAATATCAGCACCGGCTACAGCAGTGAGATTCGCTGTACCTACGCTGTTGTCAAAATCAACAGTCGCTCTATAAAAACCAGTAGAGTAAACGTTTCCGTTATCATCAGTACAAATGCTTCTACCATCTTCATTTTGACCTGAGCCCAATGGCTGCGACCAATTAAAATTATGGCTTTGGGCCATAGCATTGTTAGTTAAAAAACCACTCACACAAAGTGCTCCAACTAACCATTTAGTAATTTTCATATTAATAAAATTAAGGTTATGAGGCGCCAAGGTAATTTGGAAATGAGGCACTTATGATTGATTTGTTCTGAACTGCATTTTTTTGTTCTGAACTGCACTCTTTAACTCGAGGTTAAAGTTCTTTTAACACTGACCTATATGTTCTTGCAACAGGAATCTCATGACTTCCGATTACAACATGAGTGGATTTAAAAGCGTCTATTTTTGATTTATTCACCAAATATGATCTATGCACACGAACAAAATTTTCTGAAAGCTTTTCATCTAGATCTTTTAGTTTAATTCTTTGGGTGATTACTTTCGTATTCGTTTGAATATTCGAGTAAACACCATCTGCTTCACAAAAGAGTATATCACTTTCAGCTATTAACTCATTTCCCTTAGGGGTAATGATGGTCAGCTTTTTATCTGCTTGCTTTTTAAGGGCATGTAATTGGACAGCAGCAACCACATCTTTCTCGTTGAAGGGTTTGGTGATGTAAGCTTCAGGCTGAGTGATTACTGCTTTTCGCATAACCTCAAGTTCATTGTTCGCCGTCACATATATGAACGGAATTCCTTTTTCTTGCAAAAACTTTCCAAATTCAATTCCATTCTCATTTTCTCCCAAGCGAATATCTACAAAGAATAAATCTGGCTTTAACGCCACCACTTCCTTGGCATCAGCAATATTTTCTGACATAGCAAGTGTTGTAAAACCATTTTTTTCAATGATGGTACTCAGCATGTCTGACACTAAAATCTCATCTTCTAGAATCGCTATTTTCATAATGACTTAAACGTTATGGTGTAATGAAATCCATCCAAATTTTTGATGTAGTACTCCCCTTTCATTTGGCGTGACATCATGTCAACCAATTTTGGTGTTTTATTCGCCTCAATACCTGCTCCGTTGTCTCTGTAAACAATCTGAAGTTGTTTACCCATTGGAGAGCAGCTCACCTCAATTATTCTGTTTTCTTGATCTTCGAGAAATGCATGTTTAATAGAGTTGATAACCAGCTCGTTAAACAACAGCCCTACATAAAGTGATTTGGTCACATTACACAGCAAACCACTTTCAACATTTAAACGCAAATCTACTCCACTATTATTCAGGAGCTCATTTAAATTTAATTGTAGTTTTTCTAAATACGATTTGATATCAATTGCGTCTTTCTCTTCATTGACATATAATTGCTGATGCAGGCTCGATATAGATTCTATTTTTGAAGCAATATTCTTCAATGAGTCTACATCTTTTGAATCTCCATCATGCTTAATCATCTCGCGAGAAACAAGAGAAACAATGATTTGAAGGTTGTTTTTAATTCTGTGATTTGCTTCTCCCACCAAAAATTCATTTTCTTTCACCAATTGCTTGAGCCTATTGTTGGTTCTTCTAATCACGAAGAACAAGAAGATTAAAATTAGCAAGATGACAAATGCACTAACTAACAACCAAGTTAATCTAGTAGAGTTTTCTTTTTCTTTTTTGATTTGGAATTGTTGCTCTTTGATTTCCGCATTCTTCTCTTCTGTTTCAAATGCGATATTTAAATCACTCAATTTCTGCTCGTTGTATTTTCTAAGTATTTCTACTTCGTAATTGAGGCGACTGACTTCAGTTCTCGCACTCTTCAAACTATCTCCCATTTCAAGATGACTAATAGCTTTGAAATGACTCGCAGCAGCCTTAATACCAAGCCAATCAGAAGAGTCTACCATCTTCAGAAGGTTTTCTAGGTAAATAACAGCAGAATCAAAATCGTGAGAGTGGTAATAAGTTCTTGACTTATTTAAAACGGCATTTGCATAATCAAATGAGTTTTTCTCAAAAGTTGTACTCGCTAAGTCATAGTAATACCTTGAACTATCATAGACTCGGGCTTTTTCATAAATGTTACCAAGCTCATTGTAAATTGTGCCTTTAGATTCATCCAAATCAAATTTATTGGCAATGCTGAGCGCATTAAAAGAGAAAAAACGCGCTGAATCGGCAACACCAATTTGATTATAATAAAAAGCGAGACGGTGATGGTACTTACACCTGGATTCAGGCATATACCTGATTGAAGGAGAAATCTTCAAAAACTCATCTTTAGCCTTATGAATCGATCCAGTTATTATATGGAAATTCGCAAGTTCAATTGTTGTTAAAAAATGGATTTCATCTAGCTCAAACTTTTCCGCATAATTCTGACAGGCAAAAAACTTTTTGAATGCAATGTCTTCTTGACCTGATTCAAAATTTAACTTGGCCTCTTTCAAATATCCATAAATGGTATTACCAGGCTCACCCCAGTCTTTATCTGGCAATTGAGCATATCCTCCAACCGAAAGGCAGAACAAGATCAGTATTAAAATTTGTGGTTTCACCTGTAAATAATTAACACTCGAAATTAAAAATTAAATGGAGCCCTGCTCCTTCCTTGAACATTTATAACTTTGAATAGACTGAAATTTTTCACTATGATCACTCCCGAACATCCAAAAAAACTATTCCTTTTAGACGCTTTTGCCTTGATTTACAGAGCATACTATGCTTTTATCAAAAATCCAAGAAGAAATTCACAAGGGCAAAACACCTCTGCAGCGTTTGGTTTTACAACTGCCATGCTTGACATTATTAATCGGGAGAAACCCACTCATATTGCGGTGGTTTTTGATGCACCTGAAGAAACAAATAGACAAGTTGAATTCACTGATTACAAAGCAAATAGAGAAGCAATGCCTGAAGATATTGCTGCTATGCTTGAACCAATTAAGGAAATTATTCATGCCTTTAAAATACCCCTGCTGATATCTCCGGGTTATGAAGCAGATGACATCATTGGAACCTTAGCCAAGAAAGCTGAAAAAGAGGGGTACTTAACTTACATGATGACACCAGATAAAGACTATGCCCAATTGGTCTCTGAAAACATCTTTATGTATAAGCCAGGACGTGGCGGAAAACCAGCTGAGATATGGGGAATTCCAGAAGTGCAAGAAAAATTTGAAGTAGAAACCCCTGAACAAGTCATTGATATTTTAGGATTGTGGGGGGATGCAGTTGACAACATTCCAGGTATACCAGGAATTGGTGAAAAAACAGCGAAAAAACTAGTGAAACAATATGGATCAGTTGAAGGATTGATTGCACATTCTCATGAGCTGAAAGGAAAACAAAAGGAAAACGTTGAAACGTATGCTCAACAAGGAATCACGTCTAAGATGTTGGCAACCATCATTTTGGATGTTCCAGTTGAATTTGAACCAGAGAAATTGATTTTAGAGGATCCAGATCCAGACAAAATCAAAGAGGTATTTACGAAACTTGAGTTTAAAACACTTGCGAAGCGAGTGCTTGGTGAAGAAATAATTGTTGGGCAAGCTGCTGAAGGACAGCTCGATTTATTTGGAGGACCAGCTATAGAAACTGCAGCCACCGAAGCTTCAGACCCTACCAATATTCAAACAATTGCCGATAAAAAGGTAGATTATCAAATTGTAGTTTCAAAAGAGAAACGTCAGCAATTGTTGGAACTACTTTTACAACAAAAATCAGTTTGCTTTGACACGGAAACTACAGGAATTGACGCTATGGAAGCTGAAATGGTGGGAATTGCATTTTCTTTCAAGAAAGACTCCGCTTTTTATGTAGTAGCCAATGACAATGCACAAGAAGTGGTAAATGATTTCAAACCATTTTTTGAAAATGAATCCATAGAAAAAATTGCCCACAACATTAAGTACGATCTTAAGATTGTGGAGAAATACGGAATTGTAGTCAAAGGTCCTTTATTTGATACTATGATTGCTCATTACCTGATTACACCAGAGGGCAAACACAACATGGATCATCTTGCCGAATTGTACTTAAATTATCGACCAATTTCAATTGAAACGCTAATTGGAAAGAAAGGTAAGAAACAAGGTAACATGAAAGATGTTGATCCTGAACAAGTCGTAGATTATGCTTGTGAAGATGCAGACGTGACACTCCAATTAAAAGAATTGTTTGAGCCAGAAGTTCAAAAAGAGCACCTCAAAGATTTGTTTTACGAAATGGAAATGCCTCTAGTACGTGTGCTCAAAGACATGGAGTCAAATGGTATTAATCTGGATGTTCCTGCACTGCACAAGTTCTCAGAAGAATTGGATGCTGAAATCATCAAATTAGATAAAGAAATTAAAGACTTGGCGGGCAATTATGACTTTAACTTAGACTCTCCTAGACAATTGGGTGAGGTGTTGTTTGACCAGATGCAGATTGATACGAAAGCTAAAAAGACCAAAACTGGTCAATACTCAACTTCAGAAGATACCCTTAAAAAGCTTGAAGGAAAGCACGAAATCATTCCGCTAATTTTGAACTACAGATCTCTAAGAAAACTGAAAAGTACTTATGTAGATACTTTACCCAACATGGTATCCCCATCAACAAATCGTGTCCATACCAGCTATATGCAAACAGTAGCGGCTACGGGAAGATTAGCGTCCAATAATCCGAATCTTCAAAACATTCCGATTAGAACCGAAAAAGGACGCGAGATTCGCAAAGCCTTTATTGCAGCGGATGAACAACATGATTTATTAGCGGCAGATTACTCTCAAATAGAATTGAGAATTATTGCAGCGCTTAGTGGAGACAAAAATATGATTGAAGCTTTCCAAAAAGGGTATGACATCCATGCCGCAACAGCTGCAAAAGTATACGGGGTAGACAAGATCGAAGATGTCAGCAGAGAGCAACGTTCAGCAGCTAAAGCGGTGAACTTTGGAATCATTTATGGTCAATCTGCCTTTGGATTATCACAGAACTTAGGAATTTCAAGAAAAGAGGCCAAAGCGCTCATTGATAGTTACTGGGAACAATATCCTGACATTAAGAATTATATGTCAGAAGCTGTAGAGTTCGCTCGTAAACATGGATACGTAGAAACCGTCAAGAAAAGAAGACGCTATTTGAAGGATATCCAATCTGCTAACGCTATTGTTCGTGGATTTGCAGAACGAAATGCAGTTAATGCACCGATTCAGGGCTCTGCGGCTGATATTATAAAATTGGCCATGATTCGTATTCATGAAGAAATGAAAAATCAAAAACTTCAATCAAAAATGCTCTTGCAAGTGCATGATGAATTGGTGTTTGATGTGGCAAAAGGCGAAGAAAAAATCATGGAATCCTTAGTTAAAGAAGGCATGGAAAACGCCTTCAAAATGGAGGTTCCATTGGATATAGACTACAAATTTGCTGACAATTGGTTAGCTGCGCATTAGTCATTTAGCATATGAAGCTAAGTTATTCGTCATCAGCTGTTCAGCAGTATACTTAATGTCATGAGATTTATTCTACTTTTTATCACTTTCATCATTATTGGCGGATTACTTGAATGGTACGTGTACAGTGCCTTGAGTTCTCGCTGGGGAAGCTGGAGCGCTTGGTTGAGAAATACAGCAAAAGTCACTTACTTCTTCTTGTTGGGATTATCAGTGCTTTCATTGTGCATGATGTTTTTCTTCAATAAGTTTCAACCAAGATCTGTACTTAATTTTTGGTTTTCATTTGTCATACTCAACCTAATCGTTAAAACGGGTTTTGCCATTTTCTTAATCATTGATGACCTCATTCGATTAGGGATTTTTACCAAACATAAAATCAACGGAACTACCCCGGTTGAAGGAGGAATCTCAAGATCAGATTTTCTTGTAAAAGCTGGAATGGCAGCAGCAACTGTTCCGCTTGTATCATTAAGTTGGGGCATGATTGCCGGACCCTATCGCTACAAAGTATTTTCAGAAAAGGTAAAAGTACCCAACCTCCCAAAAGCATTTGAAGGTCTTAAAATCGCACAGATTTCCGACATACATTCTGGAAGTTTTTATGATAAAGAAGCTGTTCAGAAAGGTATCGATTTATTAAATGCTCAAGGCGCAGATGTAGTGTTCTTCACAGGAGACATTGTCAATGACCAAGCCAAAGAAATGGAGCCTTACGTTGAGATGTTCTCTCAAGTTCAAGCACCCATGGGAGTTTACTCTATTCTCGGAAATCATGATTATGGTGATTATGTCAGCTGGGAATCTGAAGAAGCCAAAGAAGCAAATAATATTGCGGTGAGAGAATTGCATGGGAGAATGGGATGGCGTCTGCTTCTTAATGAGCATGTCTACCTTGAAAAAGACGGAGAAAAAATTGGGTTAATTGGGGTAGAAAATTGGGGTAAAGGATTTCATCAAGAAGGTGATTTAGCTAAAGCCTATGAAGGTATAGAGGCACCAGTAAAACTACTTTTATCTCACGATCCTACTCATTTTGATGAGGTTGTCAAAAAAGATTACAAAGACATTAACATTACCTTTTCAGGCCACACACATGGTGCTCAAATGGGAATAGAAACGGCAGGATTTAAATGGAGCCCAATCTCATTGAGATACCGAAAGTGGGCAGGGCTCTATGAGGAGAACGGTCAGTACCTATACATCAATAGAGGGTTTGGGTTCTTAGGATACGCAGGTCGACTCGGAATTATGCCAGAAATAACCGTGATGGAATTAGAAAGTGCCTGATAGTTGCGTTGAATTGCTTTTTTTATTATCTTTTTGCTAATTTTATTAGTTAACATGCAAGAAGATCTTATTGACAACACTCATATTTCTGAACACCGTCCAGAAATCTCCTTTAGAAATGGATACTCCTTTACCAGCTTTGTGCGGGGAATTTCACTGGTTTTCGTTGTGTTTGGAATTGCCATTTTACTCACACTTACGATTCCGGCCATTCTAATTGGTACAATAATCATTTTTGCTGCCCTATTCGTTTTCTCCTCAGAATATGGCACTGATATCAGTACGTCAACAAATTATATTAGAGAATATCATAAACGTTTTTTCTTTTTGAAAACTGGACCAAAATGGGTTCCAATGTCTCCTTTTTCAGATGTATGCATTTTGAAACTAGGCAAATCACGTCAGCTTAGCGATATGTATGGTGTCTCATCCAACAGCCTTGACGCATCTAAAAATGAAGTATACTTAATGACTTACGATCACAGAAGGCGCTTTTTAGTCAAAATATGCGCCTCTAAACAAGAGGCAGTAGAGTTCGCCACCTCATTTGCTAAAAAATTTGATAAGACCCTCAAAGAGTTCAATCCAACCATTTCTCAAGCTACCAAAAGAAGAATAGCATCCAGACGCTAAATTCTGCGATAATCGCAACAAAATAAAGTCAGACTGCGTAAATCAATTTAGCAATCCACTGATTTGGAATCATATTTGTACTGTAATCAATGGAAAAAAACGACTTTATGAAAAAGATGATTGAAAGATGGGTAGCAAAGAATAGAGAAAAGCGCTTGCACAATTTAATTGGCAAATGGGAAGGTCAAAAAACAAAATTAATCTCTACGCAAGAAGATGAAAAAGTCGTGCGCCTCAATCATAAATTAGAAATTGACCCTGATTTATCTTACAATTGGACGCTTTGCAAAGCTGGCCTAGTAAAGTTTAAAAACGACTATTCTAAGTTGGTATTTCAAACTCAAAAGGCCTTAGGAATTAATACCGACTGGCAAATTAAAAAATTGACTTTCAACAAATTAATTATCCTCCAAAAAGAAAGTGACTCAACCGTTGTTGAACACCACTTTGTAAAAGATTTTCGCTACAAACATTAAGCAAAAAACGCTTGGTTCCATACTAAAATGAGTTCTAACGGGTTATTAGATAAACCCCGAACTTATGAAAGTCATTTTCATTCTTTTTTTCCTATTCATTGGAATGGGCTCAACCGCTCAACACTCCATTAATCTACAAGCCGGCCCTAATTTTTCTAACCTCTATAATCCCAATGGGTTTTTCTTCGAAATGGGGACAGGATATCAGTTGGGTCTGAATTATCAATATTCTTCAAATGGATTCGGAATAGAATCTGGTATTAACCTTACCAAGAAAACATATAAGTCAAGTGTATTTTTCTCTGACCAATTTGGTTTCGTTTGGGATCAAGGACAAATTGATTATACCTATTTCTACACCTCAATTCCTGTTCTATTCTCGTACAGCTTTGGAACAACATTCAAGTCTACTCCTTTCTTAGGAGCAAACTTTGAACTACTCAATTCTGCCTTGATTGAGTTTCCGGATGTCTGGAGTGTTTTACCCATGAACTTTAAAGAAAGCTGTCAACCACTTTTGCTTTCACCAATTGTTGGAATCGAGTTTGCCTACAGCTTTAAGAGAATTGATGTCTTTAGTCGTTTGAATGGACAATTCAGTTTGAATCCTGTGTTCAGAAATGATGCCTCTGAATTTGATAACGAACGATTCTATAGTATTGGAAATCAATTTGGATGTCGATTCAAATTCAATAAATGATAGGATTATTTCAATGATTCCCTTTCTCTTCATTACTAGATAGTTTAGATTTGAGTCTATGCTTGAAACTACCTATTATCTTCTCAGTGCTTTTGCGGTGATTTTCGTTTTCTTCATCCTTTTTAAGGCAGAGAAATCTACCACATCTCATCATAAATTGTCTGGCCTAGTTTTGAGTTTTTCTGCTGCCTGGCTCCTGTATTGTTTTGCACTAATTGAATCTGGAACTTTATTGGATTATAGCCTACCTCCAAAATTTCCATTGCTCATTATCTTACCATTCAGTATTGCCTGTGTGTTTCTGTATCGCTTAGTTAAAAAATCGGCTGTAATTGAAACAGTAAAGATGGAATACCTTGTTTTATTTCAAGGATTTAGAATTGCGGTGGAGATTATGCTGTACTACACTTTTGTTATAGGTGTGATTCCTGAAACAGCCACTTTTGATGGATACAATTTTGACATCATAATGGGTATATCTGCGCCATTGTTGCTTCTGCTTATGAAAAGAGGTAAAGTATCCAATCTTTTTCTCAAAATCTGGAACATATTCGGAATCGTTATGATTCTTTTCGTAGCTATTATAATTGGTTCATCCATGTATTTCCCTCAATTATGGAACTACAAATCGATTGTCAGTGAAGACTTTCTGTCATTTCCATATTTTTTGATTGCGGCCTGTATAGCTCCGTGGGCAATAGCGGTACATGTGATTGCTTTGGCAAAATTGAGCAAAAAAAATCCCGACTCATATCTGAATCGGGATCTTAATATTATTGGTTTGGATTACTCACCCATGTGAGACATCTCTTCATTAACCATAGCTTCTTCGTCAATGATTCCTCCAATTTCGAATCCGTTAGCAGCAGCATACTCATATTGGAAATCTACCCACTCGTTATCGATTTCATAGAATCCTTTGTAAGCCTCAGAGTACTCAGTGTAGAAGTCAATTTCTTCATCAGTCCAAGTTTCGTCAGCTCTTGACATTGGCTCAGCTAAGTCATACAAGTAATCATTGATCAAACCTTCAACTGAAGCAAACCATTTGATAGTTAAATCATGGAACTCAGCTCTTTTTGGCCAATCTTTACCTTCATATAAATCCAATGCTTTTCTTCCTTCTTCAATCAAAGAGATAGCAGAATCTAAAACAGCAGTGATATCAGCTTCTGATCCATCAATCTCGTCTAAAGCTTCAACTTCTCTAAACTTAACATCAACCTTAACAACCTCAGCTAAAAGTCCGTCAAAGTATGATCTTCCATCATATGCTCCACCTTCGTTAAAACTAGCAACAGCATTGTTGATATCTTCAACACCAGCATCACCTGTAAGTTCAGGAGCTTCCGTTTCATTTCCTTCACCACATGACATCATCAATACCGCCATTGGTAAAACATAAAATAATCTTTTCATTCTTAAATTTTTAATTGGTTTCATAATTCCAAACCCCGTGAGGTTCTGTAGTAACGGCACAAAGATGCTTCTTTTTTTCTTATTTTATGTACATTGAAACAAAAAAATGAAGGTGGAAACATTCATTTTAACATTTTTAAACTTCTTGTTAACCTTTGCATGTCAATGGGTTAGTGAAGCATTAAACTGAAGTTCATTCTATGAAAAAGCTACTATCTCTCTTGTTTGTTAGCACCATTGTGGCCAACAGCTTCGCTCAATTAACTCCTACTTTAGATGACATTTACATCCCCATGAGGGATGGTGATTCTTTACAGGCTGATGTCTACATTCCAGCGGGCGTAGATTCTTCTGAAGTCATATTAATTCAAACTCCTTATAACAAAGATCTCTTCGCTTTTAATCTTCCTATGGGAGTAGGTCAAAACATAGATGCTCAAGCTTACATTTGGGTAATTGTTGATTGGAGAGGTTTTTACGGTTCTAATCAAGCTGATGTGTCAAATACCAATCGCGGGGAAGATGGCTATGATGTTTGCGATTGGATAGTCAGTCAAAGCTGGCACAAAGACCGTATTGGAACCTGGGGACCTTCTGCTTTAGGAGGGGTTCAGTACTCACTTGCTGCTGAAAACCACCCCAATCATACCTGTGCTGTGCCTATGGTAGCAACTGGCTCACAGGGCTATGACCAGTACTTTTATGGGGGTGTGTTAGAAGAAGCTAGACTTTATCAACTTGATGCACTGGGCTATGGATTATCGCCTTTCGTTTTAGCCAATCACTACGACAGTTGGATTTGGCAAGCAGCTGCCAACTCAACCTGGTATGCAGACGACTTGGACATTCCCACACTACAAATTGGAGGATGGTATGATCATGCAATTACTAAAATGATGGAGTTTTACACTGATTCTCGAAACCTAGCAGGTGCAACCGTTCAAGATGAACAGTACCTTTTGGTTGGACCATGGGTACATGGCGGAACAGGAGCAGCTTACGTAGGCTCTGCAATTCAGGGAGAGCTTACCTACCCTGATGCCGAATTTAAAAGTGACTCTATGGCCTGGGACTTTTTTAATTATTACTTACTTGATTCGGCAAACAATTGGCAAAACACCGCAAAAGTCACTTATTATGACATGGGTAGTAACCAGAGCTGGATAACCACTGATGATGCTTCTATCCAATCCTCTTCTTGGAACACCCTATTCTTGAATCCTGGAGGTAAATTGGAAAGCACAAATTATCCTGGACAAGATAGTAGCTCGTTCATTTCTGATCCTTCTGACCCTAGTCCTACAATAGGGGGAGCAACCCTAAGTACAGGACTAGACCAAGGTCCTCACGACCAAAGTAGTTTAGACAACAGGTCAGACGTCATAAGTTTCGAGACGGCAACATTGCAAGAAGCAGTTAGTATTACAGGCCAAATCTTGGTTAATCTTTCATTTTCTTTAGATCAACCAGATTGCGATATTGCAATCAGACTTGTTGATGTTTACCCAACAGGCGAAAACATGTTAATTACAGATGGTATTCAACGCATGCGATTCAGAGATGGAGATTACACCGTTGCAGGAGAATCTTTTATGAATGCAGGAGAATTGTATACCGGAACCATTACTATGCCTTTCTGCAGATACACCTGGCAAAGTGGGCACAAAATAAAAATTTATGTTTCAGCCAATCATGATTCCAGATTCAATGTGAATTTACAAGACGGTGGTTCCATGTATCAAGCTGGTGTCGGCAATACTGCTAACATCCAAATACATCATGGAACAGCTTCACCTTCGAGCATCTTACTGCCTGGAAATAATCCAAGTTTGCAAATAACTGAAGAGCACTCACAACTGCAAAACTTGATTTATCCAAACCCAGCTAATGACTGGTTCTCATTAAAGCAAATTGATGAAATTGAAGAGGTAAGAATTACAAACCTTGAAGGTCAAGAGGTTTTGCTGCTAAAAATCCCAAGTAAAACGGTCAATATTGAACACTTAAGCTCCGGTGTTTATCAAGCTGAAATACGCTTTAAAAATCAACAAAAAATAACACAACAATTCATAAAGAATTGATAGATTCGTTCAAAAATTAAGAAGATGCATAAAGGTAGACTAACAGTAGCTGTTCTTGCCGGATTAGGAGTAATCACCGTACTTTTTCCATGGGCTGAAGTTCAGAAGAAAGGAATGGAAATGGGCTTTGCCTATGACTTTGGAATTGACAATGTATACGGTTTTCAAACTTGGATGGGATATACTGCGATTATCCTGTTTGTTTTAATTGCAGCCTTTGCTCTGATTGGAAAAAAGGATAAAATGATTGCCAAAGGCTTTCCAAAAATGGCCATTTTGATTTTTAGTGGACTCATTTTCTTAGAGGGATTATTAATTCTATTGGCCTTTTTATTCATGCCGTTGATGGATGCTAAAATAGGAGTCTACCTCATTATGTTGGTTTCATTGCTCACAGCCGTTGCTCCCTATTTCTTCAAAGCTGACGGAACAGTTGCTGTTCCTGAGGTAGAAGATGTCATGGACGACATTGAAGACAGTGCTGAAATTGTTGAAGATCGTGTAGAAGAAATCGCAGATCAAGTTGAAGACAAAATTGAAGACGTTTTTGACAAAGATGACAATGAAAAGAAGGAAGAAAATGGTGATGGTCTTGAAAAAGACGAAGCTAAAAGCGATTCATAATCTCTCTGCTTGAACCATTTCTGTACTCGACCATCAATTGATCGAATAATTTATAGCCTGCAATTTCATCCCAGCTTTTTATGAGTTGAGCAAAGTTGGTGTCTTGATTGCGCCCAACTATTTGGTACTCTTGCAAGAGTTCTTCAAAGCGCATATTTGAATTTTTCTGTAGTTCTTTATCTGCCCAATAAAAGAATCCCGCTCCAGCCCAATAAACAGTTGAATAACGATATTCTTCAAACAATTCAGCAGAGCGATCACTAAACGAATAATCTACCTCATAAAAAGGTTTCGTAGCAGCTATTTTAGTCGCATACATTTCTTCAAATTCCGCTTCTGAATAATACCCTAATCGAATCATTATTCTTCTTGAAAGGTAAGTAGCAAACCCTTCAGCAAACCACTTGTTATTTCTACCCACAGGACGTATTGCCAAATGGCTCATCTCATGGGGAGCAATCCAATCTGATATCAAGGATTCATAAGAGGATTGATCGATAACATACAAGTGTAATCCTCTGGTTGAAGGTGCGCGATCAGTGTGTCCAAAAGTCACCCCTTCTTTTTGCCGACTATCACTCTTGTGGAAGAAGATATTCATGGTGAACGGGTAATCACCTAAAGTCTCAAAACAAGCCTCTTTTACAGTATTCACCCATAGCTTTAATGTGTCCTTGAACTCAGGTTCAAATTCACTTTCAAAATGCCAGATGAGATCAGTAGATACTGTAGAATCAGCAATTTGCATTGTTGAATCAGTTGCAACATCTGAAGCAGAACTCTGTTCATTGGATGATTGACAGGCTTGCAGCAGTAACAGTAGTATGAACCAACTGCAATTCCTCAAAACATTAATCCTTGAACTATGGCGCCAAGCATATAAGGTAAAATGGCCAACGGAAGTGCCCAATGCCATTCGATTTTCTTTTTATAAGTGACGTAAATAACAAAACCAAGATGCAATGGAACAATAAAGTAAATTAGACTAGTAATCAGGGGAATATTTTCATAACCTGCCCAATACTCCATCAACGTTTCAGGGATGTTGGTATACCAAACTAACAAAGCTTGAATATAAATAGTGGTATAGGCGGCTACCACCAGGCCAATTAAAATTAAAATGTTTCTCATTCAATTACTTTGTTGTAATAATCATAGGTTTCTAAACACTTTGCAAAAATAGTATTCCACGCCGACTTAGAAGGCGTCAAGATATATGTTTTATAATCAGTCGAAAGGTTTTCATCTACCTCTTTCTTCTCAACTAATTCAATAGAAGTTGGACCTTCACTAGCAAAGCTGATTTCTTTTAGTTCTATGGTGCCTGTTCCAAACTCCACCACAATCACCGAGTAATGACCAACATCTTCGAAACTAAACAAGGCATAGCGCGTTTTACTGACCTGCATCATTCTATTTGCCCCACCTTTACTCTCGAACAAATACGTTTTTGAAGGAACCAAGAAGTAGTAATTCTCTCCTTCTAAAGCAACAGGAACTGAATCATTCTCC
>Ga0189274_100217_pt1 | contig 25725 bp, 29 predicted proteins | sample N5B1minimetaG_FD_130323 | JGI IMG/M metagenome (GOLD analysis project Ga0189274, IMG submission 130323) | Marine microbial communities from the Costa Rica Dome - N5 B1 mini metaG | ecosystem: Environmental > Aquatic > Marine > Oceanic > Photic zone | place: Costa Rica: the Eastern Pacific...
CCAGCGCCTTCTGGACGAGCCAGAGCTGCAGCGCATAAGCGATCGTGAAAGGCAGGCCGGCCATCACGAAACGTGACCAATGGCCGATCAACAAGGCATAGGCCTTGGCCACGCTGGGCAGGACGGGAATGGGCTGGCTCGACATGACGGCTCCGATCACTTCGACGCCAGAGATACCGCCCTGCCGTCAAGGATCAAGCGCGACGCGCGGTCGCGCTAGCGCGCCATGCGGAAGTCGAAGCGGGTTTCCACGCCCTCGCGCCGCACCGGTTCACCGTCGCGCGTCGCCGGTTCGTAGACCCAGTCCTCAATCGCGTCGATCGAGGCCTCGTCGAAGATTTCCGGCGGGAAGGAGCCTGTCACCTCGATCGCGTCGGTCCGCCCTTCCTCGGTGACCGCGAAAGTCACGTAGACCACACCATCAATATCCGAGTAAGCGGCGTCTCTCGGGTAGTCCGGGTTCCGGCGGCGGATTGGAGCCGCATCACAACAGACCGTCTCCGCGTCTGCTTCATCGGCCAGCGCATCATCGGCTGCGGCCTCGACCTCCCGGTCCAGATAGCGATCGCTATGAAAGGGGTTGGCCGCGAGCCGCGCGTCCAGCCGCGCGAACGCCGCCGCTTCCCGATCAGCGTCATCCTCATCATACAGGTTGAGACGTGCCGATGTGGTCGCAGCCTGCAAGGTTCGCAGATCCGGATGCTCCGGCGCGACCTCTTCCATGACATCCAGCGCCACATGCAGCGAATAGGTCGCGCGCTCGAAATCCTGATCGAGCGTCTGGGCCACACCGGCATAGAACAAGGCCAGCGCGTAGCTGACATTGGGCGCCTCCAGCTCGGCTTCAAAGGCTTCGGCCGATTGTATGGCCGCATCTCCGGCATCGCCGATACGTCCCCGCCCCATGGCGAGAGCCGCACGCGTCAGGAAGGCGACACCGGCGAAATCCGACGCAGCGCCGAGGTTGCCATCCAGCTCTTCAAGCGCATTCGCGGCGCGGCGCGCGCACGCAAAGGCGTCATCGCGATCCTCGATTTGCAGTGCGAACAAGGCCGCGTTATGCCACCGCCACGCGCGCTCCACGGCACTTCCGCCCGCCCTGTCAGAGAGCCGTGCCGCCTCTCGCCAGGCGCTCTGGGCTGTCTCGAAATCCTGGTTGAGGGCCGCGCCATAGCCGTAATTCTCGGCCAGCGTCGCGAGCGTGGTCAGGTCGATATCCGCGGCTGTCCCGGCCTCATAGGCCCGACGCGCATTCTCCAGCACCGCTGCCGCGTCGCCCGCCCGCATCGCGGCCTCGAAGGCGAGATAGGGCTCGGTCACGGACTCTGGCAAATTCTGGGCAAGCGCATCAGCACTCAAGACGAGCGCAGCCAGCGCACCAATCAACCACTTCATGAAACAACCCCCTGTTGCAGGAATTTATCCTTCCCGACGCCAGACCCGTCAACCCGCTCGCCCGCGATTATCCCGCCCCTGCCCCAGCCCGCTTGACTTCAACGCGCCCGGGTTCGATATGCCGCGCATGACAGATCAAGCGATGAAACCCGTTCACGTCATCGGCGGCGGCATGGCCGGTTCCGAGGCCACCTGGCAGCTCGTGTCCAAGGGCGTGCCCGTCATCCTGCATGAGATGCGCGGCGTAAAGGGCACCGATGCCCACCACACGGACGGGCTGGCCGAGCTGGTCTGCTCCAACTCCTTCCGCTCGGATGATCACCGCACCAATGCGGTCGGCCTCCTTCACGAGGAGATGCGCCGTCTCGACTCGATCATCCTGCGCCAGGGCGATGCCGCGCGCCTGCCCGCTGGCGGCGCACTGGCGGTGGATCGCGACGTCTTCTCGCAGGCCGTCACGAAAGAGCTCTCCGAGCATCCGCTGGTCACGATCAATCGCGAGGAAGTTCCCGCCCTGCCGCCGGAAGACTGGGACAGCGTCATCATCGCCACCGGCCCACTGACCTCGGAAAGCCTGTCCGAAGCGATCCTCAAGCAGACGGGCGAAGGCGAGCTGGCCTTCTTCGATGCCATCGCGCCCGTCGTCTATCGCGACAGCGTCAACACCGAGAAAGCCTGGTTCCAGTCGCGTTATGACAAGGGCGAGACCGAGGCCGAGCGCAAGGCCTATCTCAACTGCCCGATGGACAAGGACCAGTATGAGGCCTTCATCGACGCCCTGATCTCGGCCGAGAAGACCGAGTTCAAGGAATGGGAGGCCAATACCCCCTATTTCGACGGCTGCCTGCCGATCGAGGTGATGGCCGAGCGCGGTCGCGAGACGCTGCGCCACGGCCCGATGAAACCGGTCGGCCTGACCAATCCGCACAATCCGACCGTGAAGCCGTGGGCCATCGTCCAGCTGCGCCAGGACAATGCGCTGGGAACGCTGTTCAACCTCGTCGGTTTCCAGACCAAGATGAAATACGGCGCCCAGGGCGAAGTCCTGCGCATGATCCCGGGCCTGGAGGAGGCGCGCTTTGCCCGTCTCGGCGGCATTCACCGCAACACCTTCCTCAATTCGCCGAAACTGCTTGATGCCCAGTTGCGCCTGAAGAGCCAGCCACGCCTGCGCTTTGCTGGCCAGCTGATCGGGGTGGAAGGCTATGTCGAGAGCGCCGCCATGGGCTTGCTCGCGGGACGCTATGCGGCTGCGGAACGCCTCGGCGGCAGCCTGACCCCGCCACCGGCAACGACCGCGCTGGGCGCGCTGATCGGCCATGTCACGGGTGGCCATCTGGATGCCGGCAAGGGCTCTTTCCAGCCGATGAATGTCAATTTCGGCCTCTTCCCGCCCATCGAACAGCCCACCGTCGATGCCGAGGGTAACCGCATCAAGGGCAAGGCCAAGACCCCGGCCCGCAAGATGGCGATGTCGGAGCGAGCCTTGAATGATCTTGAAGCCTGGAAGGCGGGCTAGGCCGGATAGCCGGTCTTGCTACCAGGGCAAGTCCTGGCCGGAGACGTGGTAAAAGCGTCCACTCATCACCGGATTGCCATAGGCGCGGGCGATGAGATCGAGCTGCCCGGAGACGGATTCCGGCACGGTCAGCTGTCCGTTGGGACCGCCCATATCCGTTTTCACCCAGCCGGGATGCAGGATGAGCACGACAATGCCCTTATCCTTCAGATCGATGCTGAGTGATTTGCCGACCGCGTTGAGCGCCGCCTTGGAACTGCGATAGCCATAGCCGCCGCCGCTCTCATTATCGCGCACCGAGCCCATGCGTGAGGATTGCAGCGCGATCACCTTCATCTCCGAGGCCTCGACCTGGCCAACGAAGGCCTCGACCAGCGCCAGCGGCGCGATCGTGTTGACCCGGAATTCCTGCAGCATCGCCTCGCCGGCCGCCTGGCCGAATTTGCGCGTTTCCGGCGCCATCATGCCGGCATTGGCGAAGAGGAGATCGATCGGCCCGGTCACCTCTTTCGCAAGCGCTTCGGCACTCGCCGGATCGGCGGCATCATAGGCATGGATGTCCAGCTTGCCCTCGCCCACCGGAAGGGCTGCCAGCTCCGTGGCCGCGTCCGGATTGCGGACGGCGGCGCTGACATGCCAGCCGCGCTCGAGCAATTGCCGGGCATGTTCCAGCCCGAGTCCGCGATTGGCTCCGGTGATGAGCGCATGATGCATAGGTCGTCTCCCTGGTTGGCGCCATGTTGGACGCGAGGCGGGTCTGAGTGCAAGAGGCTGACGCGGTCTATCGACCGGTCAATGCCAGCCAGGTCAGTCGCAGGCGACGGCTCAGCGGATTGATGTCCGGCGCCAGCGCATAGGGATTAACCGGCAGACGCGCGAGATGGGTTGCGGCGAGGCGGCAATAGCCGATAGCCGGCACCGCTTCGGCGGGGACGGGCCCGGCCTTGGCGAGAGCCTCGCACGCCGCCCGCGCAGCGCCGATCACGCCCTGACGCGCTTCGGCGACCTTTGCCTCGCCAAGCCCCTGCGCGAGCATGGCCGGCGTCGCCCCCACAGCCCCCAGGGCGTCACCGCCGACCGGTGCCCGACCGATGCGGGCCCGAATGGGAAAGGCCCGCAGCAGGCCGGTCAGTCCCCAGGCACGCCCGGCGGCTGTCACGGTGTCGTCGGACAGGCTGCCTTGGGCATCGAGCGCTTTCAGAGCCAGTCGCGCCAGGCACCCTGCCGTGTTGTCGACATAGGCGAGAATGTCATCGAGATCGGTAAAGGGACGCGCCGCGATATCGTCGAAACGCGCCTCGATCAGCGGTGAGATATCATCCAGGCTGATCCGGCCAATCAATGGCGCCAGCCCTTCGGTCACGTCATGGCGCCGCACTTTCTGTGGCGAGGCATAGAGATCCGCAACGGCATCCCGCCACCAGGTCAGTTTCATCTCCCCGATAAGGCTTTCCGAACTGCTGTCGGCAATCCGGCCCAGCTCGAGATTGAGCCCGTACAGTGCCAGGAGGCCGGCCCGCTGCTCCGGCTGCGCAAAGAGCGCGCACAAATAGCGGTCCGGGTCCGCGCTGTGCAGCAAGCTGTCGATTTCTTTGCCTGTCATGCGTCTCCCCGGTGGACATGGCCGCAATCCACACCATATGACCGGTCATGAAAACGGCCCAACCGGCCCCCATCCTTCCCGACTTCGTCACTGCAAGAGGTACTCATGGCTTTCACCCTGCCCGATCTTCCCTACGCCAAGGACGCGCTGGCTCCCCATATCTCCTCCCAGACGCTCGATTTCCACCATGGGAAGCATCACAACGCCTATGTCGGCAAGCTCAACGGCCTCGTGGATGGCACCGATCTGGCCGCCTTGTCACTGGAAGACGTGATCAAGGCCACGGCGGGTGACGCCAGCAAGGCGGGCATTTTCAACAATGCTGCCCAGATCTGGAACCACACCTTTTACTGGCAGTCCATGCGTCCCAATGGCGGCGGCACGCCGACCGGCGACCTGGCGGCCATGATCGACCGCGATTTTGGTTCGCTGGACGCTTTCAAGACGGCCTTCGCCGATGCCGGTGCGACCCAGTTCGGGTCCGGCTGGGCCTGGCTGGTCCTGGCCAATGGCAAGCTGGAAGTCCGCAAGACGCTGAACGCCGAAACCCCGCTGACCGAAGAGGGCGTCACCCCGCTTCTGACCATGGATGTCTGGGAGCACGCCTATTATCTCGACTTCCAGAACCGTCGCCCGGATTACATCTCGACCTTCCTCGACAATCTGGTGAACTGGGAATTTGCGGCTGAAAACCTCGCCGCCGCCCAATAAGGCTCTCGTCAGAGCGCCGCTCGCGTCCTAACCTTCCCCTCGGTCGATAAACACTATCCCGAAGGGAAGGTTAGATGGCGTTCAAACAAGCCATGGCAGCGTTCGCGCTGGCCACGACGGCACTCATCCCCGTCACCGCGCCGCTTCTGGCGCAAGACATCCACACAGTCGAAAATCCTGCCGCACTGGGCTTTGACCCGCACGCGCTCTCCTTGCTGGACGCGCGGCTCGACGCGCTCGCCGCAGAAGGCGCGCGTCCGGGCTATGCTGCGATCATCGCGCGGGGCGAGCAGATCGCCTTTGTCTCCGAAGCCGGAGAGGCCGACCTGGAGGCCCACACGCCCTTCACCGTCGACACGCCGGTGCGCATTGCGTCGATGACCAAGCCGGTCACGGCCTTCGCCATCATGATGCTGGTCGAACGGGGCGAAATCGCGCTGGGCGATCCGGTCAGCGACTATATCCCGGCCTTTGCCGATGTCCGCGTCGCCAGCTCCCCGATGGCCAATGAGGCTGGCGAGATCGAGACCCGGGCACCGGATACGGTGATGACGATCGAACACCTGCTCACCCACACGGCCGGGCTGGGCTATATCTTCGAAGCCGAAAGCGATCTCGGCCAGCTCTATCTGGAAAACTCCATGTATGAGGGCGACGGCGATCTCGCCGTCCGGGTCGATCGCCTCGCCGAACTCCCGCTCTACGCAGACCCCGGCGACCGCTGGATATACTCCTACAGTCTCGACGTTGCCGGCCGGGTGATCGAAGTTGTCTCCGGACAGCCGCTCAACACCTTTCTCGACACTGAGATTTTTGCGCCGCTGGGCATGGATGATACCGGCTTCTTCTTTGACGATGTCGACTTTAGCGAAGCCGAGCTGGCTCCGCTCTATATCCATGACGAAAGCGGCGAGATGGTGCCTTACGAATTCGGCAATCCGACCTGGCCGTCGGGCGGTGGCGGCCTGGTTTCCACCGCATCGGACTATATTCGCTTCGGTATGATGCTGGCCAATGGTGGCACGCTCGGCGACGTTCAGCTGATCGCGCCGGAGACGTTCGCCGTCTTCTCACGCCCGCACACGACGGCGGACCAGCTTGGCGAAGGCTGGACCGGTCGCGCCTTCGCCCTGGGCATGGACATTGTCCTGCCTCCCGCCGAGGGCCAGCGGCCTGCCGGCGTGCCCGGCGATCTGAGCTGGGGTGGCTTCTTTGATACGGACTTTTTCGTTAGCCCACAGACGCGCACCGCAGCCGTGATCATGACCCAGATCCAGCCGTCCCAATACCGGCCCGAGCCGCGCACCCTGCGCGAGTTCCGCCCCCGCGTTTACGCCAGCTTCGCCTTCGACTGAGGGCGATGGACAATCACGCAATCTGTGGCGACGGAAATCCCGGGTGAATGGCGTTGGACAGGGGCAACGGGTCGCAATCCCTCCCTGTCTCGCCGACCCGGCGCTCACGTACCCCCGAACGTGAACAGGGCCCGCCATGTCCCGGCGGGCCCTGAATCTTTCCGACTTACCTGTCAAAGATGCGTCAGCCGAACACCGTCTGTGCCATGGCCATCGCGATCAGCATCGGGAAGGACAATAGCGTGTTGGTGCGCGAGAAGAGCATCGCCGTACGGGCGGCCTTCGGCTTGGCGTCGGCATCGGCCTCGACCATGCCCAGCGCGATCTTCTGATTGGGCCAGATCACGAACCAGACATTGATCGCCATGATAATGGCCAGCCACATGCCAATTCCGACAAAGGAATATTGCGGCGTGTAGACATCGGAGACGAGGCCCAGGCTGAGCACTTCCATGGAATAGCCGCGCAGCCCGGCCACGGTGAGGCCGGTGAGAACCGTAAAGGCCGCGCCCCAGCGGAACCAGAACAGGGCCGCCGGTGCGATCACCTTGCCGATCGCCGGCTTCTGCTCGTCCGGGATGTTCGGCATGTTCGGGATCTGTACGAAGTTGAAATACCAGAGCAGACCGATCCACATGATACCGGCGACGACATGCGTCCAGCGCGCAAAAGCCTGCCAGAAAGCGCCGTCCAGCGCGATCGCACCGGACATTACATAAGCGCCAAGATAGATTGCGGTGAGCACGAAGGAGACGATTACCGTCGTGCGCAGATTGCTGAGAATTCCAGCCATTTTTCCCTCCCCTTTGGCAGAATCACCCTGCCTGTGGGGAGAAATTACACCAGAACTCGCGTCTCACGATAGGGCGCCGGCCTCAATACCCGGTCAGCTCTCACTGCTGTCCCGTTGGACATTGGTGAAGAGCAGGATCGGAGCCGCCACGAAAATGGACGAGAAGGTCCCGATCAGCACCCCCCAGATCATGGCGAAGGCAAAGCCCTTCAGGGCCGTGCCGCCGATCAGGTAGAGCGAGATCAGGGCAACCAGCGTGGTCACCGAGGTCAGGATGGTGCGCGACAGCGTGTCATTGATCGACAGGTCGAGCACTTCCTGCAAGGGCTTGCGCTTGTACTTGCGCAAATTCTCGCGGATCCGGTCATAGACCACCACGGTGTCATTCATCGAGTAGCCGACAATGGTCAGGATGGCGGCAACGGTGGCGAGGTCGAAGGTCATCTGGGTCAGCGAGAACATGCCGACTGTGGCGATGACGTCATGGGTCAGGGCCAGGATGGCACCGACCGAATACTGCCACTCGAAGCGGAACCAGATATAGACCAGCATCAGGAAAAGCGCGACGCCGATGGCGGTAAAGCCGGTCACGATCAGCTCACCGGACACCGCACCACCAATGACGGTCGTGCCACGCATGTCGATGGTCGGATAGGTCGCCTCGAGCGCGGTTTCCAGCGCCTCGCGGGCGTCATTCTGGGCGGCCTCGCCTTCAAGGCCCTCGCCTTCCTGAAGTGGCAGGGAGATAAGGTAGGTGGTCAGACCATCACCGGCGCCGCCGGCCCCCTGAACGCGCGCCTCACCCAGATTGAGCGCGTTGGCGGTGGCCCGCAAATCCTCGATCGAGGTCGTTTCATCCGCGACCACTTCGGTCTGGATACCACCGCGGAAGTCGATACCGAAATTGATGCCAACGGTCGCGAACTCGAACATCGAAAACACGATGAAGAGCGCAGAGAGACCAAGCGCGATGAAGCGACCCCGGATGAAGGGGACGGTGCCCGAAGTGGGGAGATATTTGACGAGTGCGAGGGACATGTCGGTTTCCTCCCCTTAAATCGGCAGCTTGGCGGGCTTGACGGCCCGCAGCCAGAGAACCGCCAGCAGGCGGGAGACGACGAAGGCGGTAAAGACCGAGGTCAAAATGCCGACGCCCAGGGTCACCGCGAAGCCGCGCACCGGACCGGCTCCGAGCATGTAGAGCACGGCCGCGGCGATGAAGGTGGTGATATTGGCGTCGAGAATGGCCGCAAGCGCCCGTTCATAGCCGGCCTGGAGGGCTTGCACAGGCGTTCGGTTATTCTTCGCCTCCTCCCGTATGCGCTCATAGATGAGCACATTGGCGTCGACCGCCATACCGATGGTCAGGATGATGCCGGCGATCCCCGGCAGGGTCAGCGTCATGCCGAGGCCGGACAGACCGCCCAGGATCAACACCACATTGACGAGCAAGGCTGTGGTGGAGAAGATCCCGAACACGCCATACATGGCGATCATGAAAATGATGACGAGCGCAAAGCCGATCATAACGGCCAGCTGGCCGCTCTCGATCTGATCGCGACCGAGCGAAGCGGTTACCACGCGTTGTTCAACCGGCGTCAACGAAGCCGGAAGCGCACCCGCATTGAGCAGGATGACCAGCTGATTGGCCGTCTCATAGGTATATCCGCCACCGATGACACCGGACCCGGACAGGATGGGCTCATTGATGGTCGGCGCGGTGATGATCTCGTCATCCAGCACGATGGCAAAGCGTCGGCCGCGATTGCTTCGGGTCAGTTCGCCAAAAACCAGAGCGCCCTGGGTATCGAGACGGAAGCCAACGACCGGGCCAGCATAATTCGGGTGGCTGGTGACATAGGCTTGGTTGAGATTCTCACCCGTCAGCCGCTGACGGGTCTCGACGGCGAGCCACGCGGTTCCGCCGGAATCCGCCATCGCGAAAACGCTGACGCCTGGCGGCGTGCGGCCCTGGCCATTCGGTCCCGGATCAACATTCTCGTCAACCATGTGGAAGCTCATCGCCGCCTGGGTACCGACCAGATCGATGATGACCTGCGGATCATCCGCGCCCGGCACCTGAACCAGCACGCGACGATCACCGGAGCGGGCAATGGTCGGGTCTGTCGTCCCGAGCCCGTCGAGACGGCGACGGATCACCGTGATCGATTGTTCCAGCGTCCGGTTCCGGATCGCTTCATACTGTTCGTCAGTGACGGAGATGCGAATGGCGGACGGGTCGGTCTGATCCGCTGCAATCTCATACATGTTGGCAAAGCCGGCCTGCCCCGAACCGGTTGTTACCGGCGCGTTGAGCGCACGGATACGCTCGAGCGCTGTCTCACGCTCTTCCGGACGCAGCATCAGGACGACGACCTCATCGCCGATCACGGAGACCGAGCGGGCAAGGACGGGCGGCGCATTGCGCAGCGAAGTTCGGATGTCGGAGGCCAGCGCTTCCAGCTGGGCATCGCGGACCTCGTCCATATCGACTTCAAAGACGATATGGGAACCGCCTTGAAGGTCGAGGCCGAGATTGATCGTGCCGGACGGTATGAAGCGCCAGATGCCGTTGGGCGTTCGCGTGCCATCCGCCTCGTTGATCGTATACCGGTCAGTCTCCGGCACGAAATTGGGGATGGTGTACATCACGCCAAGAAGCGTGATGAAGAAGATGGAAAACAGTTTCCAACGCCCGAAATGCAGCATGACAGCGCGGCCTCTTGGTCAGGGACGATCAAAGATGCAAGTCAATCGGTTCAACCGATTTCCTTGTCATCCTTCTTGTCGTCTTTCTTGGCATCATTGGCCGGCTTGGGGGCAGGACGCCCCTTCACGTCAGCGATCGTGGAGCGGACGATCCGGACCTTCACGCCCTCGCCGACATCCAGGGTCACTTCTTCATCAGCGACCTTGGAAATCTTGCCGATCATGCCGCCCTGCGTGATGACCTCATCACCGCGCTTCAGTCCCTCGATCAGGGCCTTGTGCTCCTTCATCCGCTTTTGCTGTGGACGAATGAGCAGGAAATAGAAAACCAGGCCCATGAGAACAAGCATGGGAATGGGGGATTGCAGAAACTGTTCCATGAGGTAGCGCGCTCCGCGGCTTGTGGGCGTGTGACGCAACCAAACTGCGTGAACGCCCGGAAATTCGAATGCGCGGGACTATATCGGGACCGGCCTTGGTTGCAACAAGGGTCGGCTGTTGGAAAGCGGTACGATTGTGTGGCTTTCGCCACAGGCAGGCTTGTCCGGACCCTAGTTGAGATAGGACATCGGATCGACCGGGTTCACACCCGACCGGATCTCGAAATGCACCTGGGGACGATCCACCGTCCCGGTCGCTCCGGCCTGGGCGATGATCTGGCCGCGGGATATCTGGTCGCCCTCGCGCACAAGAAGACGCGAATTATGAGCATAGGCAGTAACATAACCGCCGGAGTGGCGGATCAGGACAAGCTGCCCATAGCCAGCGAGTTCGCTGCCGGCATAGACGACCTGGCCCGGTGCGGCAGCCCGCACCTCCGCCCCGGACGGCGCTTCGATATTGATGCCGTCATTACGCTCGCCATTGGGACGGCGTCCGAAGCTGGACAAGACCTGACCTCGGATTGGCCAGTCAAAGCGCGGGGCACCCGCCTCGGCCGGCGGCGGCGTATAACGATCCCGGTTAGACGCGGTCGTCGACGCGCGCGAAGAACCACCGGATGTGGTGCTGGCGATCCGGGTCCCGGCCGGCAGGTTGATCTGTTGACCCACCTCGATCTCATATGGGGCCCGGATCCCGTTATGGTTGGCAAGCTGCTGGAAGGGCACACCATAGCGCAAGCCGATCCGGTAGAGGTTTTCGCCACGCTGAACCACATGGACCGGCGGGCGCGGCATCGAGATCGTCTGGCCGACGCGCAGCGTATAAGGCGCACTGAGACCATTCGTGCTGGCCAGGTCCGCCATGCTGACGCCACACCGCTCGGCGATTTCCGACAGCGTATCATTGGTGCGCACGGTATAGCCGGATCCGCAATTCATGCTGGCACGGCGCGGCGAGGACGGCGATGACGTCGTGGCTGAGGACGATCCGCTGCCGAAACTGCGATAGTCGACCCGCGCCGGCTCACGCGGATTGGACGCGCAAGCCGCAAGGCTCGCACTCACCACCGCAACGAGGCAGATCAGGGACATTCGACGCATTTCGGGCTCGACCTCCGACAGGAATAGCCGGGCCATCAAGCCAGAGAAGGTTTAACCGGCGGTTATCCATGGCGACGCTTCCCGAATGCGGGGCATTTTTAATGTAACCGCCCGGACCGGCCGCTATTCCCCTTTGAGCATAGCCAGTTTGGCGAGACACCAGGCCCGCCCCTCGGACTCGGAGCCGACCACGCGAAAACAGCTGCCCCACTCCGCAAGCAGCGCCGAGATCATGGCCTGGCGTTCGGGGCTGTCATGCCCCTGCGGCGGGATATAGGCGAAAGGGCGTGCGTCCAGCACGCCAAGAAAATCTTCCCAGATCTCCCGCGATATACTTGGATTGGGTGGCAACTCGGCTTCACTGGCATCAATGAGGATCGCCCGGAGGCGCCCCGCGCGCACATCTTCTCGCGCCCGCTCTTCGGCCACTGCATGTTCGGTGCGCGTCGCCAAGCCGGTCAAGGTGACGCAGGCCAGCCCATCCTCGCCCGGATCAATATACGTTATCCCCATACCGTCACCTTAGCACATTCCGGCTTGAACATCTGCTAGAGTGCCCGCGCCTCGCCCTTCACCAGTGGAACAAAACGCACATCCATGATGTCCGTTTCAGTAATGCTGTCGCCCTCACGCACATAGCGCACCAGGACCTGACGGGTCTCACGGTCCACCGGCGCGACGGCGATCCCGCCATCCTTGAGCTGTTCGAGAATGGCGTCGGGCCGGGTCGGGGCCGAGGCCGTCAGGATGATGCGGTCAAAGGGGGCCTGCTCCGGCCAGCCGACCGAGCCATCACCGATGCGGGTCACGATATTGGTCAGACGCATGGCTTCGAAGCGGGCCTCGGCTTCACGCGACAAGGTGCGATAACGCTCCACCGAATAGACCCGTCGCGCCAGCCGCGCCAGGACAGCCGCCTGATAACCGGAGCCGGTGCCGATCTCGAGCACTTTGCAACGATCATCCAGCTTCAGCGCCTGGGTCATCAAGGCGACGATCAGCGGCTGCGAGATGGTCTGGCCGCAATCGATCGGCAGCGCCCGGTCATCATAGGCCTGATCGCCAAAGCGTTGCGGCACGAAAAGATGGCGCGGCGTGCGTTCGAGCGCACCCATGACCTTGGCATCGGTCACACCGCCGCCACGCAGGCTCATCACGAGCTGGATCATGCGGGGATCAGGCATTTGCATGCGAGGCAACCTTCTTCGCGCGTCAGTCGACCGCCAGTGGCGGGATCAGGATTTGGGCGGAACGCCGCCGAGCATGCTTTTCAGATTGCCCAGCGTCTCGCCATGGGTGAGGTCCATATGCAGCGGCGTAACGGAGATCTTGCCATCATAGATCGCCCGCAGATCGACCCCGTCCGGCGGATTGGACAACAGACCCTTGAAGGCGAGCCAGTAATAATCCATGCCGCGCGGATCCGTGCGGTGCTCAGCATGCAGGATATGCTGGTCGCGGCGCCCCTGGCGTGTGACTTCGACTTCCTCGACATCATCCGGCTTGCGGTCGGGGAAGTTGATATTGATCAACACATCCTCGGGCCATTTCAGGTCGAACAGGCGGCGCAGGATGGGCGCGCCATACATTTCCGCCGTCTCCCACTGGATCGGGTCATCCTTGCCGAAACCATAGGCCTGGGAGAGCGCTACCGAGGGAATGCCCAACTGCATGCCCTGCATGGCGCCAGCGACCGTGCCGGAGAAGGTCACATCCTCGGCGATATTCTGACCGCGATTAACGCCGGACAGGACGAGATCGGGCTGCTTGCCCGGGATCAGGTCCTGCACGCCCATCAGCACGCAATCGGTCGGCGTTCCAGACACCGACATGCGGCGCTCATCAAAATGCCGGACCCGCAAGGGCGAATGGAGGGAGAGCGACCGCCCGGCCCCGGACTGTTCCTCGGCGGGCGCCACGATCCACACATCGTCCGACAGCTGGCGCGCAATTTTCTCCAGCACTTTGAGCCCGTGGGCTCGGATGCCGTCATCATTGGTCAGGAGTATGCGGGGATTGTCTGGGATCATGATCAACCGGTCGCTTGCTGTGTTCGCCAGCGCCTGCTTCTAAAGCAATTCGTGCCGACCGCCAGTCCCCGGACGCGGTCACAATCATGCCAGACAAGCATCAGGCGGCCCCTTGTAGAGGGCCGCCTGAGCCTAAAACCAAGCTTGTAAAAACAGCGAATAGCGAGCCAAGCAGGTCAGGCTGAAATTGTCTCCACCCCACCCATATAGGGACGCAAGGCCGCCGGAATGGCGATCGAGCCATCGGCATTCTGGTGATTTTCCAGCACGGCTACGAGGGCGCGGCCGACGGCGACGCCGGATCCGTTCAGCGTGTGCAGGAAGGCCGGACGCTTCTCGCCGTCCTTGCGGTAGCGGGCATCCATGCGACGCGCCTGGAAGTCGCCACAGGTCGAGCAGGACGAGATTTCGCGATAGCAATCCTGGCTCGGCATCCAGACTTCAAGGTCATAGGTACGGCGGGCGGCAAAGCCCATATCGCCGGTGCACAGTTTCATGACCCGGTAGGGAAGCTCGAGCAGCTGCAGGACCTTTTCGGCGCAACCGGTCATGCGTTCCAGCTCGGCATCGCTTTCGTCCGGCGTGACGATCGACACCATCTCGACCTTCTGGAATTGATGCAGGCGGATCATGCCACGCGTATCGCGACCGGCCGAGCCGGCTTCCGAACGGAAACAGGGCGTGTAGGCTGTCATGCGCATGGGCAGATCGCTCTCGGGATGGATGGTCTCGCGCGCCAGATTGGTCAGCGGCACTTCTGAAGTGGGGATCAGCCAGCGACCATCGGTCGTGCGGAACGAGTCTTCCGTGAATTTCGGCAGTTGACCGGTCCCGAACATGGCTTCGTCGCGCACCATGTAGGGCGGGCTGACTTCTTCATAGCCGTGCTCGGTGGTGTGCAGATCGAGCATGAACTGCGCCAGCGCACGTTCCATGCGGGCCAAACCGCCGCGCAGCGCCACAAATCGCGACCCGGAGATCTCAGCGGCGGCCTTGAAGTCCATCTGGCCGAGACCTTCACCCAAGTCGACATGGTCGCGCGGCTTGAAGTCCATGGCCCGGGGATCGCCCCAGCGACGCATTTCCTCATTGTCTGCCTCGTCGGCGCCCTGCGGCACGTCATCATAAGGCAGGTTCGGCAGGGCGGCGAGATGCTGGTTCAAGGCTTCGTCGAAATGGCGCGCCTGCTGACCGGCCTCTTCCAGCACGGATTTGAGACGGTCGACCTCGCTTCGCAAACGGTTGAACTCGGCTTCGTCGCCGCTCGCCTTGGCCTTGCCGATCTGCTTGGACAGCGCATTGCGCTCGGTCTCGGCGTCCTGTTGCTTGCCCAGCGCATCGCGGCGGGAGGCATCAAGCTCGATCAGGGTCGCGGATTGCGGCGTCAGGCCACGCTTGGCGAGGCCAGCGTCGAATGCGTCGGGATTGTCGCGGATGAGCTTGATGTCATGCATGGGTCTGATCCGGTTGGAATGAAATAACGAGGCCGGGCTATAGCCCTGCCCGCGCGCGCCGTAAACCGGATCAGTCCTCTTCAGCCTCGTCGGCCTCGGCCTTGGAAGACTGCATCAGATGCATGCCGCCAATCGAGATGAAGTAGAGCAGCATCAGCGCACCGCCCAGCATAACCTGGGAAATCGGATCCGGCGGTGTCGCGAAGGCGGCAAACAGGGCAATCCCGACAACCGCAAAGCGCCAGCCCTTGAGCAGGGTCTTCGCCTTGAGGATGCCGGCCTTGGCCAGCAGCATGAGGAAGACCGGCATCTGGAAGGAAATGCCAAAGACCAGCATCAGCGTGGTGATGAGGTTCATGTAGTCGGAGACGTTGAGCAAAAGCTCGATGCGTGTCCCGACCAGCTCGGCCGACTGTTCCTGGCCCAGCGAGAAACGCATCACCATCGGCAGGACGAAGAAATAGACGAAGCTCACACCCGCGCCGAACAGGATCGGCGACATGGCCAGGAAAGGCGCGAAGGCGCCGCGCTCATTCTTGTAAAGGCCCGGCGCGACAAAGCCGTAAATCTGCCAGGCAATGACCGGGAAGGTGATGATGATTGCGCCCACCAAAGACAGTTTCAGCCGGACAAAGAAGAATTCCAGCGGCGCAAAGAAATTGGCCGTCAGGTCCAGCTCTTCAACGGGCACGCCGCGCACAATCGAGGCGGCGTCACGATAGGGCAGAAGCAGCCATTGATAGAGCGTCTCTGAAACCAAGAAACAGCCGATGAAGCCGACCAGGAGAAAGCCCATGATCAGCACCAGCCGCGAGCGCAGCTCGATCAGGTGTTCGACCAATGGAGCGCGGCTCGCCTCGACTTCGTCATGCTCGATTTCGGCCATTCGGCTCAGCGTCCCTTGATTTCGTCGGCCGGCTTGGCCGGTGCGGGTTCGGCACGCTCAGCCGTCTCTGCCGCATCATCGCTCGCAGCGGCGTCGGCCTGTGCATCGCTTTCCGGTGTTTTGCTTTCGAGGGCGGCCTGCTTCTCCGCCTTCGCCGCTTCGGCCTCAGCCTGGCTCTTCTCGACATGCTTCATCTTGAGGGCGCGGATATCATCGTCTTGCGCGCCGCGTGTGGCCTTGTCCAACTCGCCATGGATCTGATTGACGGGATTCGCGTCCTTGAGCGCCTCAATCTCGCGGCGCAGTTCGGACAGCTCGGTCTCACGACCGATTTCCTCGAAACTGTTCTGGAAATCCTTCGCCATGGCGCGGGCCTGGGCCATCATCTGACCGACCTTGCGCATCATGACCGGCAATTGCTGCGGCCCGACCACGACAAGCGCGAGGACCAGGACTACCAGCAATTCCGGCATGCCAATGCCGGGGCTCATCGCCTAGCTCCCGGTTTTTTCGTCTTCGCGGGTCTCGGTGTTGAGCGAGCCGGCCGGCGTTTCACTGTCAGCCGCGTCGCCCTCGCCCTCATCATCCTTCAGTCCCTTGCGGAAGCTGGTGATGCCTTTGGCGAAGTCACCCATGACCGATGCGATCTTCCCGCGGCCGCCGAACAGCAGGACGGCCAGAAGAACCACAAGAAGAATTTGCCACATACCGGGAGCCATGTGCCCCTCCGTCTGAACCGAGTTAACTGGGTCTACTGCGTTTGCCGGGCCTCGTCCAACCCGTCAATCAGGCAGCGGGACGATTGATCGCACTCCCGCCGCTATGCCGCACCGTCCGGCTCGTCATCCCCGTCCATGAAGTCGACATGAAAGGCATGCGCCTCCTCATCGCTGAGCGGGTCTTCCAGCAGGTCCGGTTCCACGCTGCGCGTCGGATCCGGAACCGAGAAATCCGGCGGCAGGCGCGCATCCAGCAGGCCGGCCGCCTTGAGGTCGGACATGCCGGGCAGATCGCCGATCGACTGCAGGGAGAAATACTCCATGAAAGCCTGTGTCGTGCCGTAGGTAACCGGGCGGCCCGGCGTTCGGCGACGCCCGCGCGGGCGAACCCAGCGCAGCTCGAACAACAGGTCCAGCGTGCCGCGCGAAACCGCGACACCCCGGATTTCCTCGATCTCGGCACGGGTAACCGGCTGGTGATAGGCGATGATGGACAAGGTTTCCAGCGCCGCCTGGGACAGTTTGCGCGGTTCCTGTTTCACTTCAACCAGGACGTCAGCCAGATCGGGTGCCGTTTCGAAACGCCAGCGCCCGCCCACTTCTGTGAGGCGCACGCCGCGTTCGGCGTATTCCCCCTGCAACTTGCCGAGCAGGTCCTGGATATTGGCTTCGAGCGGCAGTCGCCCGATCAGGGTTTCTTCGTCCAGCGGCTCCGCAGCGGCAAAGAGCAAGGCTTCCAGCACGCGCAGATTCTGGCGTTCGGTATTCACAGCGAGATGGACGCCCAGCGCTTCGGACGCTTCGGCGTCGGCCGCCACGCTCGGCCCCTGGTGCGCCGCGCGTTCGCGCAGCGCGGAGATCGCGCTGGAGATCGCGTCGGTCTTGTCATCGGTCGTTGTGTCATCAGTCATCGGTCGCGCCCTCTTCCCCGGACTGCGCCCTCACGAAGAGCGGCGCATAGGCTTCACGCTGACGCAATCGTGCATGGCCCTCCTTGGTGATTTCAAGTGCGGCCAGCATCGAACTGGCCCGCACTGACCGCATCGGAGGTGGATTGGCGCCCAACTCCCCGGCCCCGGGAAGCAGGCTATCCAGTTCTCGCCATTCACTGATTTGCGGCATCAGTGTCTCAAGGCGATCTCTTGCAGTTTCCAGGCCATAAACCTTGGGAGTTGGCGGGCGGTAGACCGAGCGCGCCTGTTTCACGCGGCGACTGGCATAGGCCGAAAGCAGGTCATGCAGGTCAGCTTCATAGACCACTGAGCGCGTCGCGCGCACCCCTTCCGGCATGCCGCGCGCATGGATGTCCACCGCGAGCAGTGGCCGGGCGAACAGCGCTTCGCCAGCCGCGCGCATGGCTTCGAGACGCCGCAGCCGGAATGCCAAGGCCGCTGCCAACGCTTCCGCCGGCTGTTCCTCCTCATCCTTCTGCGGCTTCGGCAGGAGGAGTTTGGACTTCAGATAGGCCAGCCAGGCCGCCATCACCAGATAGTCAGCGGCAAGGTCGAGCCGCTTCTGGCGCGCCACTTCCATGAATTGCAGATATTGCTCGGCCAGTTCGAGGATCGAAATCTTTGCCAGATCGATCTTGCGCTTGCGGGCCAGGGCGAGGAGAAGGTGAAGCGGTCCCTCGAATCCGTCGAGATCCACAACGAGCGCATCCGTCTCGGCGTTCTCAGCGGCTTCAAACCGGACGTCTTCCTCGAAATCCTCGCTCACAACGCTCCCACTTCAGGGCTCCCGCTCCAAGGCTCCCGCTTCAGGCGGCTGACCGTCTCCGGATCAGGCCGAAAGCCTGTCCAGACAGTCATTGAGACGCGATTCGGCATCTTCCGGGTCAAAATCCTCGATGACATCACGAGCGCTCTCGGCGGTTGCCGCGCGTTCAAGCGCCTTGCCGGACAGGGCGGCCGTGCCTTCGGCGACGGCGATCATCTCGCCCATCTGGCCATTGCAGTGCAAAAGCATGTCGCAACCGGCCTTGAGCGATCGCTCACCACGTTCGCGGAACGTCCCTGTCAGCGCCTTCATTGACAGATCATCCGTCATCAGGAGGCCGTCAAACCCGATCTCACCGCGAATGACCTTGCCAACCAGCTCGGCGGACTGGGTCGCAGGATGATCGGAATCGATATCGGCATAGACAATATGGGCCGTCATCGCCATCGGCGCGTCGTTCAAGCCCTTGAAGGGCGCGAAATCGGTTTCCGACAGCAGGCCGTGCTCTTCCGGAACGACCGGCAATTCCAGATGACTGTCGGCCAGGGCGCGTCCATGACCGGGGATATGCTTGATAATCGGGGCGACACCGCCGGCCATCAGGCCTTCCATCGCCGCACGCCCCAGATGGATGACCGGTTCCGGCGTCCGTCCGAACGCCCGGTCGCCGACAATGTCATCCGCGCCGTCAATGCGCAGGTCGGCCACCGGCGCACAATCGACATCAACGCCGATCGTGCGCAATTCGTGGGCCAGCAGGCGATGATTGATGCGCGTGGCCTCGATCGCCATTTCCTCATCGATCTTCCACAGATCGGCAAACCGTTCGGCCGCCGGCGCGGCACGCCAGGTCGGCGGACGCAGGCGGGCGACGCGGCCGCCCTCCTGGTCGATCAGGATCGGCACATCCCGGCCAACGCAATCACGCAATTCCAGCGTCAGCCGCGAGACCTGACGAATACCCTCGATATTGCGGGCAAACAGAATGAAGCCCCACGGATCGATGTCGCGAAAGAAGGCTTTCTCGTCCGGGCTCAACCTGGTCCCGGCGAGCCCGTAAATCACCGACGCAATCGTCATCGACGCGCCACCAGGCAGTCTTGCCCGCGCGATTGCAGGGTCGAGCAGAAACTGACCGCGTCACCGCGATCGGCAAAGGCGGCGATGCGCAGGCGATGATACGTGCCGCGCCCCTCGATCTCGACCGAGGCCACATCCGGCGCCATGCCGGCGGAGATATCGGCGAAGCGCGTCCGGAACGCGACCCAGGCCGCCTCGGCATCCGCTTCAGTCCGGAACGAGGCGATCTGCACCACCCAGCTGCCTGACACGTCGACGCCCGGCGTCGCCGCCGCGGTTTCAGCCGGGGCCGGATCGGGTTCGCGGGCCGGTGCCTGTGGTTCGGGTTCCGGATCGGGCTGGCGCGCCGGGCGCTCCGGTGCCGGGCGCGGGGTCGCGTCCGGCAGGGCCTCGGTCTCGACCGTCGGATCAGCGGCCTCATCGGCATCCACCTGTTCGACCCGCAGGCCCGGGCGGCTCGAATCTTCCAGAGGCTCTTCCGGTGCCGGACGCAGCGAGACGGTGTCATCACCCGCATCATCACCGGTCAGGCGGTCATAGACTTCCAGCTCCGTATCCGGCGTCTCGGCGCCACCGGGATCAACCGGGCGCTCGCGATAGGGTTCTTCATTGGGGACAAGACGTGGCGCGCCATCCCGACCGCTGTCGCGCAGGCCCTGATTATAGGCGCTCCAGACCACGCCGAGAAACAGGACAAAAGCGGCCAGGGCCGTGGTCAGCAGAAGCAGGCCGCGACGGGCATCCTCGTCACGGGCGTCAAAGGTGGCAAACTCGTCCGCCGGTGGGGCATAGGCGCCGATCCGGCTTTCCTCGTCCTGGTCTGTCATGAATTCCGGTTCTCACCTCAGGTCCGGCGGCCGCGCGAATCGCGACAGGTCGCCATACGATAACACTGCGGCCTGAATGACCTTACCGCCGCGACAGTTTAGAAATACCCCTGCACGGTGAAAAGCCGTCTGTGCTCTTCCACTGCAAAGCGATCTGTCATCCCGGCGATATAGTCGCAAACCGCCCGCGCTGTCTGCGCTGTTCCGGCACCCGACATGCTGGCCTGCACATCATTGGGCAAGACACCGGGGTCGCTCAAATACAGGTCAAACAAATCACTGGCGACCCGGCGTGCCTGGCTCATCATTCTGTTGACCTTGTAGTGGCGATACATGTGGGCAAAGAGATGGCGACGCAGCGCGGCCAGATGCAGAACCATCTCTTCGGAGAAGGCAACAACCGGGTGATCAAGCGCCCGCAGGGCCTCCGCACTCTCAGGTTTTGCCAAGTCCAGACGGCGGCGCGTTTCGGTCAAGACATCCTCGACCATCACACCGATCAGTTCCCGCACGGCCTCGTGGACGATGATCGCCTGTGGCTTGTCCGGCCAATTTTCGCGGGCACGCCTGAAAATGTCGCCGACCAGCGGCAATTCGAGCAGCGGCTCGACTTCGAGCAGACCAGACCGAAGCCCGTCATCAATGTCATGATTATTATAGGCGATATCGTCGGCCAGTGCGGCGATCTGTGCCTCGAGGCCGGCATGGGTCTCGAATTCCAGCGCCCGCCAGCCATCATAGTCGGTGAAGGCCCAGGGCAGGCTGGCCTCATCCTGGCCAGCTCCCAGAAGGGGGCCATTATGTTTGACGACGCCCTCAAGCGTCTCCCAGGTCAGATTCAGGCCGTCAAATTCCGGGTAACGCACTTCCAGCTTGGTGATCACGCGCAGGGTCTGGGCGTTGTGGTCGAAGCCGCCAAAATCCTTCATCTTCTGGGCCAGTACCCGCTCGCCCTCATGACCGAAGGGGGGGTGTCCGAGATCATGGGCCAGCGCGAGGGCTTCGGCGAGGTCCTCATCGCCGCGCAAGGCCCGGGCCAGCGTCCGGGCGATCTGCGAGACTTCCAGTGAATGGGTCAGGCGTGTACGATATTGATCGCCTTCATGGGCCACGAAAACCTGGGTCTTCTCCTTCAGGCGCCGAAAGGCCGCGGAGTGGATGATCCGGTCGCGATCGCGCTGGAAGGCGTTACGCATGGCACTGTTGGGCTGGGCAAAGCGGCGGCCGCGCGACTCCGCCGGATGACAGGCATAGGGCGCACGGGTTCGGTCGGTCGCGGCGATGATCATGTCAGGGGGGCCTTTTATCCGCGCAAGGGTGGGTCCATATAGGATGATACAGGCAGAAACCAAAGGCCCGCCGGGTCAAGTATCAGGCTCTACCATGTCCGTTAATGTCTCGCTCTCCGCGTCCGCCGCGAAACAGATCAACACCATTATCGCCGCCCAAGCCTCAACCGGCCTGCTGCGCATCGGTGTGGTCGGCGGTGGCTGCTCGGGCTTTTCCTACACGTTCGACCTCGACGAAACGGTCAATGAGGACGATCAGGTGATTGAACGCGACGGCGCCAAAGTGGTCATCGACGAAGCCTCCCTGCCCTTTCTGGAAGGTTCGGAAATCGATTATGTCGACGAACTGATCGGTGCCAGCTTCAAGATCCACAATCCCAATGCCACAGCGGCCTGCGGTTGCGGCACAAGTTTCTCAATCTAGCTATCGCGAACGACGTCTTGCTGGCCTATCCTCGGCTGACACACCGGGAGGAAAAAATCATGGCCTATGTTCAAGGATATGTCGCAGCCGTGCCTGACGCCAATCGCGAGGCCTTCATCGAAAGCAGCGAAGTGATGTGCGCGATGATGAAGGAATACGGCGCGCTTCAGGCCGTCGATTGCTGGGGCGCGGATGTACCGGAGGGCGAGCTGACCTCCTTCCCCAAGGCGGTGAAGAAACAGGACGGCGAAACCGTGACCTTTTCCTGGGCCGTCTGGCCCGACAAGGCGACAGCCGACGCCGCGATGGAAAAAATGATGGCAGATCCGCGCATGAAAGCCGATGAAATGCCGTTCGACGGAAAGCGCCTCATCTTCGGTGGCTTCGAACCGCTCGTGGGGCTTTGAGCATCCATGACTGCCACTTTCTCCGACATCGCCCGGCGACGCATCTCGACGCGCGCCTTTCTCGACACGCCAGTCAGCGAGGCCGAGATCCGCGATATCCTCGACACGGCGCGCTGGGCGGCCTCGGGCGGCAATGTTCAGCCCTGGACTGTGCATGTCGTCACGGGCAAGGCGCGCCAGCGCGTGATCGATACGGTCCGCATGCGCCTCGAGGTCGATCCGTTTGGCGACGAGAATGATTTCGGCGCCTACCCGCAATCGCTCTGGGAACCCTTCCGCACGCGTCGGCACCAGCTGGGCGAGCAGATGTATGAGACGATGGGGATTGATCGCGACAACAAGCCGGCGCGGCTCAATCACCTGCTCAAGAATTTCGAGTTCTTCGGCGCCCCGGTCGGCCTTTTCTTCAGCCTCGACGCGCGCATGAACCCCAATCAATGGGGTCATCTGGGGATGTTCATCATGTGCGTCATGCTGGCAGCCGAGGAAAAGGGCCTGGCGACCTGCGCCCAGGAAGCCTGGATGACACGCTGGAAAACCGTCGGCGCCGCTATCGGCCTGTCACCGGAGGAACGGATCTGGTGCGGCATGGCGCTGGGCCATGCCGACCCGGATGCCCCGGTGAACACGCTACGCTCAGAGCGGGCGGAGGTGGACAATTTCACGACCTTTCTGGAGCACTGATCCTATTCGGCCAGTATCGCCTCGAACTGCGCGCGCGCCTCGGCACCGCCCACGGTTTCGAACACGTCCAGCATTTGCGGTGTCGTCGCGACCCGCGCTTGCATCGCGGCCTGGATGAAGCGGGCAAAGGCCTCGCGGCCAATGAGCGCCTCGGCCCGTGCCAGGGCGAGCGGTCCCTTGCGGTAAGCGACCAGATAGGGCGGACGCTCGGTGGTCTCCGGCGTCCACACCGGCGGCAAGTCTGCCGACGCATTGTCGATCTGGCGCTGATAGCGGGCCAGCCGCTCCTCGAAGACTGTCTCGCCCAGCGCGTCACGCATGCCCATGATGGCGACATAGTCGGCAAAACTCTCATTGAGCCAGTTCTCGACCGTCATGGCATTGCCATGGCTCCAATAGTGGCTGAGCTCATGACAGACAAACTGGGTCAGGCTGGCCTCCGAGCTCTCGGCGATATCGGTGAGCGCGATCAGCGTCCCGCGTGAATACCCGCCCTCATGGCGGCTGGTCACGACGATGGAGGCGTTCGGCAAGGGGCCTGCCGCACCGGACAGGGCGTTGAGATAGGTCGTGCAATGGTCGAGTGCGGCCACTGCCAACTCGATGCCCGCCCCTGCCGGATCACGCGTGTCATAGATCGCATAGCCGGGCGCGGCGTGGCGCTCGAAGTCCGACATCAGTGTGAAGGCCAGATCCAGCGCGGGATTGTCCTGGTCGATATGGAAACCGCCGGGCGTCCGTATGATCGACTGCATGGTGACGCCGTCCCACGCGCCGGGCAGCCAGATGTCCAGATCCGCTGTGATCAAAGACGAGAAGCGCGCATCGAAGGGCATCCAGAAACTGTCGACCGTGAGCTCGATCTTGTCGGGGTCGAGCGTATTGATCGGCACGGCTGGCGGTTCCGGGAAGAGCGCGCCCGCGTAGCGCATCTCGATGACCCGGTCCGCGCCATCGACCGAGGGCGCCAGCGCTATCGTGTAGGCGCGCATCTGACCGTTGAAGCCTTCGGCAAGATCGCTCGTCGCCCCGGTGACGCCCGAGCCGCCAATCCACGCCTCGCCGAGTGCTGTGTTGAGAAAGAAGGTAACTTCCGTGAGGTCGTCATCCGTGACGGTCAGTGACCAGTCGGCTGCCAGCCTGCCGGTCTGCGGGCTCAGCCGCAAATCCCCGTCATAGTGAAAGACTGCCTCCTGCGCGGCGGCGCCGGATGTCAGAATGGTCGCGGCCGTGAGGGCCGCCAGTGCCGGTTTTGAAATCCACATGATAATCCCCTGTGTGCCTGGCCTTCAGATGCCGCGACACACGGGATCGGATGCAATCGACCCCGCCGCTCTGGTCGGACGGGGCGCCGCGCCTCAAGCGCTGCAGTCGAATGTGTCGCCACAGACGGCGGTCGCGAACACCAGCCATCCGACGAGGCCGGCAATCCACAGAAGCGGGATGACCAGCATCCATTTGAGGCCGGAACCGCGCTGCTTCATGATGACCCGGACCCAGCCGATGATGACGGCCAGTATCGCCACCACGGGGCCGGCGCTGGAATAGAGCGCGAACGCCACCAATGCCTGGTTCTCGGTCGATCCCGGTGCGTCGAACATCATCAGGGCCGGCAACCACAGGCCCATGCTGACAAAGCCGAAGCCCAGCACGGCGATGGTCGCCAGGCTGGGCCAGATCAGGGAAAGGCGTTTGGGTGTTTCGCTCATAATCCCCCCGGAATCAGCTCATCGGCCTCCTGACGCGAAATGCGCTGGAAATTGACCTGCATGACGACCGCGTCGTTCTCGCGTGTGACAACCGAATAGCCGTCCGGCCCGGTGATCTCCATGACCGTCGAGAAGACCCGTTCCTCACCATCCTGCCCGCGATGGGTTTCGTCAGGGAAGAGCAGGCGGTCTCCATCCGGGGTTATGGTGCCATCGGAGACACCGCCGATGGAGTTGTAATAGCGATAGGTAATCACCTCCGCCTCGGCGTCCCAGTGATACAGCGTCTCGCCACGATAGATCGTGGCTCCCTGCGGCACGGCATGGACATCACGCAGATACTGGCCGTCATAGACCGGCTCGTAACAATGCACATCGAAGGTTTCCGAGCCCTGGAAAACCCCGGTCCAGCAAGAGCCGGCAAGGAAGGCGAGCGGCATCAATTCCTCACGCAGAACCGGCGCTTCGTCCTGCGCCTGACACGCCCCGGCCAGCGCGAGGGCTCCCAGCCCGGCGATAACACCCTGTCTCTGCATCATGCCGCGCTCCGCGTCTTTTCTCGTTTGCGAAACGGGTTAGGCTGGACATATCTCGCCCACCCGGACCCCGTGACCCATCATGACCCTGACTGTTGCCTCCTGGAACGTCAATTCCATCAAGGCCCGCCTGCCCAATGTGCTCGACTGGCTCCGCGAGGCCCAGCCGGATGTCGCCTGCCTGCAGGAGATCAAGACGGTTGATGAGGGTTTCCCGCGGATGGAGATCGAGGATCTCGGCTATAATGTCGAAACCCACGGCCAGAAGTCCTATAATGGCGTTGCCATCCTCTCGAAACACCCGATCGAGGAGATCCGTTGCGGCCTGCCCGGCGATGAGAGCGATGAACAAGCGCGCTATATCGAGGCGGTCATCTCGGCCAGCAGCGGTC
>Ga0189274_100218_pt1 | contig 25492 bp, 23 predicted proteins | sample N5B1minimetaG_FD_130323 | JGI IMG/M metagenome (GOLD analysis project Ga0189274, IMG submission 130323) | Marine microbial communities from the Costa Rica Dome - N5 B1 mini metaG | ecosystem: Environmental > Aquatic > Marine > Oceanic > Photic zone | place: Costa Rica: the Eastern Pacific...
AAAAGTCTATTTGTTGTGTTGGGATGAGTGGACATTGATAAGATAACAACTACTTCCTCAATTCTTTGAGGGGGGTAGAAGTATCAAGATTAGACATGTATACAATAGTAGTTCTTTGCTAAAATCTAAAACGCGAAGGATTAAGCGTCTTTGTATATTGGGGTTAACTCAAAACAATCAACTTATGAAAGTATTTACATTACTCATTGCTGGTTTAGCTTTTCAAGGAGTCTTCGGTCAAAGTACAGAGCTGATAGAAGGAAACAACATTAGAGCATTAATTGTTGATGATGGTTACTTCTTCTATGACAGAGATAACAATTTGTCTGCTTTGGAATTTCCAAAAGACAGTGGAACTTACCCCTTATTTGGGATGAATTATTGGATGGGCGGAAAAGATGTCAATGATCAGTTGCACCTGGCAGCTCAAATTAAGCCTTACGAAGGTAGTCAAGATTATTTTCCGGGGCCAATTGCGAATAACTATAACTCTGATTATTATCTGGACAATTTTTCATCTTCCATTTGGAAGATAGATCGTGATCAAATCAATTATCATGTCACCAATTATTTGGAGAACAATTATGTTATGGATTCTGCCATTGAGAATTGGCCAGGTAATGGAAATATTTCAGAGGGAATCGCACCGCAGCTAGCACCTTATGTAGATGTCAATAACAACGCGACTTATGACCCAGAAAATGGAGACTATCCATACATTCAGGGAGATTTTGCTGTGTTCACTATTATGAATGATGCGGCTGGAATTCATACTGCCTCTGGAGGAGAACCTATAGGTGTTGAAGTGCATAGTATGTTTTATGGCTTCGAAACTGATGACGACCTTAATAACACGCTCTTTTTGAATGTCAAGTTATTTAACAGATCTAACCAAGACTATGTTGACTTTAGTCATACCATTTGGGTTGACCCCACGCTTTACAATGGAACTAGTGAGTACTTAGGCTGCGATACACTTCGAAATCTAGGTTACGCCTATTCTAGTAAAGCACCCAACAGTTTTACTCCCGACCACATGTCAATAGGTACGGTTTATCTGAATAAGCAAATGGATGTATTCATGTGGCATGATAATTCTGGAGGAATTATTTCCCAACCAAATAATAGTAATCAGTTTTACAATCTCATGAATGCAAATTGGTTAAACAATGTTCCATTAACTTATGGCGGTTTGGGCTTGTTTGGAACTATACCTACCAATTATTGTTTTAGTGGTGATCCAGTTACCAATACTGGTTGGTCAGAATATGGTTTGCAAGAACCGGCTTCTTATTATAAACGTTACTTGAGTTCAGTAAAATTTGATGATTTTCAAGCTCAAACTGAAAAATGCATTGATGTTGCTTTTGTGTTCAATGATGATACAGCTGATCATGTTTTAAACGTTGCTAACTTGTTCCAGAGCGTTGACTTTGTGCAAGACTATTATGATAATAATATACAGCCATGCAGTCAAATATTTTTGGGAGATAATAAGCACGAATTTCAAGCTCTGGATATAAAGTTGTATCCAAACCCAGCGAATTCAGAAATTTCAATTGAAAGCAATTCAAGTTTTAGGTATGAGATCATGAGCATCAATGGAACATCAATTATTAGTGGTTATTCAGAGTCTCACATAGCCCAATTGAAACTTGAACTGAGTCCGGGTATTTATCTAGTAAAAATAGATGACACACAAGGAACGAAAATCGAGAAGTTGATTGTTGAGTAGTACTCAACAAACCACTACTTCCTCAATTCTTTGAGAGGTTGTTCCATCACCATAAATAAACCTAGGAAAATCAGGATCAAGAAGGCGCTTAGAATGCTATCTGCAATGAGGGATTCAAAATCAATGAGGTACCCTATCGTGAATAGCAAAAGAGAACTAATGAGGTAGAGACCAGCTTTTCTAAGATTGTATTTGATGGGATATATTTTTTGACCAATGATGTGTGAAGCCATCATCATGCCCGCGTAGACCACCAAGGTTGTCCAGGCAGAAGCCATGTAGCCAATTTGCGGAATCAAGATAATGTTAAGCACCAAAGTGAGCGTAGCGCCACCTATTGCAATGTAGGCACCGTAAATTGTTTTGTTAGCCAACTTATACCAGATGGATTGGTTGTAATAAATTCCAAGACAGATGTTGGCTAATAAAAGTATTGGAACCACTTTTAAACCCTCATGATAAGTCGGGTCTGGAATAAACCATTTGAACAGTTCAAGATTGAGTGAGATGACCAAAAACATCAAACAAACCACTGCAATAAAATAGGTCATGACTTTTGCGTATACCTTGTTTTTGTCTTCATTTTTTTCTTGCGCAAAAAAGAAAGGTTCGGCTGCGTATCTGAAAGCCTGTATAAAAATGGTAATGAGGATAGAGAGTTTGTAATTTGCCGAATAGATTCCGACCTGACTTTGTGCAAATTTTAGCGCCTCTTCACTTCCATCTCCCATCAAAAGACGTTTGATCAAAATACGATCAATGGTCTCGTTAATGATTCCGGCAAAACCTGCTATTGCTAAAGGAAAAGCGAACAAAAACATAGCTTTTGACATGGCTTTGTCCCAAATGAAACGATAGGTGCTGACTTCTTTGAAGAGGAGTGCTGGTTTGATTAAGCTTGCGAAAAGATTAGCGAGAAAGATGTATCCTATTCCCAGACCAACGGCTGGATTTTCGGAGTCATGCAATCCCCAGATAAAAATAAGGTTGAGTAAAATGTTTACTCCAATTGAGCTCAGCTGAACTACGGCAAATTTTTTCGCTTCATTGCGGTAGCGCAGTTTGGCTAGAAACAAGGAGGTGACTGCATCCACTGCTAATATTGCTCCAAACCAAATCACATATTTTGTCATGGTTGGATAACCCATCCAGTCTGCAATACTTTGCGAGAAGATCACAATCAAGATGAGAAACAAACCACTTAACAAAATCACGAATGAAGCGGCTTGGTTAAAGGTTTTCTCTTTGTCTTCTGATTGGTTGACAAACCTGAAAAAGGTTGTTTCCATGCCAAATGTCAACAAGACGATAAAGAAAGCGACATAGGCGTAGAACTCGCTAACCACACCATATTCATCAGTGCTGAACGCGGCCGTATGAAGCGGAACCAATAAATAATTAAGCAAACGCCCCAAGATAGAGGAGAGGCCGTAAATAGCCGTTTGGCCTGCTAATTTTTTTATTGCGCTCATATAAAGTTTGACTTCGAAACCTCAGTCATCCATAAAGAGTTCTCCAAAGGGAGAGAAGGAGTCTGAGGTTCTAGAAGCCTCAATCCATTCTCTACTTTCTAAACTCTGCTTTTCTTTTTTCGATAAAAGCAGTGGTTCCCTCAACAAATTCAGGGGTACCAAAACACTTCCCAAACTCTTCAATTTCAACTTGCATTCCGTTTACACCGTCAACATAGTTGGCGTTAATTGCAGTGATAGCCGCTCCTATTGCCATAGGTGAGTTTTTCAATATTTTAGAAGCGATTTTGTTAGCTAAATCCATGAGCTCGGCTTGCGGTACAACATGATTAACGAGTCCCCAAGATTGCGCCTCTTCTGCTGAAATCATACCTGCCGTGGTCACCATTTCCATTGCTTTTCCTCTTCCAACCAATTGCGCTAAACGTTGCGTTCCACCATATCCAGGAATAACCCCTAAAGACACTTCTGGAAGTCCCAATTTGGCATTATCAGAAGCAACTCTGATATGCGCAGACATTGCTAATTCTAATCCACCACCCAAAGCAAATCCATTTACTGCGGCAATTACAGGCGTAGTCATGTTCTCTACAAAATTGAACAACAACTCATGTCCTTTGGCACTCAATTCTTTTCCTTTTTCAACTGAAAAATCTGCAAATTCTTTAATATCTGCCCCAGCAACAAATGCTTTTTCTCCAGATCCAGTTAAGATGACAACACCCACTTCTTTGTCATCATTTGCAGCAGAAAGTGCTTGATTCAATTCAGAGATGGTCTCTTTGTTTAATGCGTTTAATTGTGAAGGACGATTGATTGTAATGGTCAATATGTGTCCGTTTTTTTCAGTTAAAATATTATTCATTTTTTAAAATTAATTCGGGGCTTCGAGTGCCTCAGCCACCTCCCAATTTGTAAATACTATTGAAGCGTTTCAAAAACAAATTAAATCGGAGAGGACACTGAGGCTCTCGAAGTGCCCTCGTTCGAAAAATGTAAAATTAAAGAATGTTGTGCGCTCTACTCAGAATCAAGCACCTTTTTATAAACAGTTTTTTGTGCGCTGGAAGATGTTGATTATTTGTGATCACAATCAATCAGGTAAGAAAGAATTACTTTTTGCTTTCTCTGATTCTTTTGTAAAGCTTGATGGCTATCATCAACAGCAAGGCGAAGGCAATAAAGCCGGCTGTAGCGTACATCCAGTTGATCGCACTTTTCATAATGATGATAAAGATGATGGCTACTAGGAATAGTGTAGCCACTTCATTCCAGATTCGGTAGAAATTACCTGATTTTGTATCAATATCCAGCTGTAGTTTTTGGTAGAAGGAATGGCAAACGAAATGATAGATAATTAATCCTACTACAAAGCCCATCTTAATCTGCATATAACTCACCTGAAGCATGGCCGGATTATCCAGTAGCATCCAAACGCCAAAAGTTGTAGCTAAAATCATGGAAGGCCAAGTGATGCCAAACCAGAGTCTTTTTGCCATCAACTTGAATTGTGGAACCAGCACCTCTTTTTCATTTGCTGGTCTGTCTTTCGCTTCTGCCTGATAAACAAACAACCGCACGATATAAAACAATCCAGCGAACCAAGTCACAATAAAAATGACGTGCAATGCTTTTATGGCGAATAGCGTACTCATTTATAAAAATTCATTTCGTCCAAATATTCGTGTACCTTTTCAGTGAGCAGGTATTTGACATCTTTCTTGCCCGCTACAGATTTACGAATAAAAGAGGAAGAAATTTTCATCATTGGCACATCTTTCAACAAATGCACACGTTGATGTAAAGCTAAAGCATTTTCTTCTCTACTTTCTTGATCTAATTCTTGAACGGTCAAAACTCTTGGATACACATAAATGTCATGATGATCTAGAATGTATTCATAGTTCTTCCATTTATGAAAAGACCTCAAATTATCTTCACCCATGATCAATACAAAAGTGTGGTCAGGATAATCTTCTTTTAATTTTTGTAACGTGAATACTGTGTATGAGGGTTTTGGAAGGTTAAATTCAATATCAGCAGCTTTGAGTTTTGGATTGTCTTCGCAAGCAATGCGCACCATGGCTAAACGGTGATGATCTTCTAATAAATTCGCCTTTTTTTTATGAGGATTATGTGGAGAAACCACCATCCAAACTTCATCTAAATCAGTGTTTTGCGTCAAATGGTTGGCTAAGATCATGTGTCCGACATGAACTGGGTTGAATGATCCGAAAAACAAACCAACCTTTTTACTCATCAGCTATGAATTTGGTGACTAAATCTTTTGCTTCATGACACGCTTTTTCAAGATTATCGTTCAGCAGTACGTAGTCAAAATGTACAGCTTTGTCTAATTCAGCCTGTGCTTTACCTAGCCTTTTTTGAATGCTCTCTTCTGTTTCAGTTCGGCGATCTCTTAAGCGTTGCTCTAATACAAACAAAGAAGGCGGTTTGATGAAAATAGACAAGGCTTGTTTGCCAAAAATCTTTTTCAAATTAATTCCACCTTCAGCATCTACATCAAACACTACTGTTTTGCCTTGTTTCCAAGCGCGTTGAACTTCAGATTTCAGTGTGCCATAAAACATGTCTTCATAAACTTCTTCCCATTCAATAAAGGCATCTTCTTCAATCCCCTTTTTAAAGTCTTCTAACGATAAAAAATGATAATCAATGCCGTTCTCTTCGCGTCCTCTTGGGTCTCTACTCGTAGCTGAAACAGAGAATTCGAGGGCATCTACATTTCTTAATAGATAATGAACCAAGGTGGTTTTACCAGCACCAGAGGGGGCAGAAAATATTAAGCATTTACCGCTCAATTGAAATGATGTATTCGGATTTCTAGGTGCCATTATTAGAGGGTGTTGAGTACTTGCTCTTTTATTTTTTCAAGTTCATCTTTCATCTCCACCACCAGTTTTTGCATCTCTGAGTGATAAGATTTAGAACCCAATGTGTTGATTTCACGACCAATTTCTTGAGAGATAAACCCTAATTTTTTTCCTTGAGATTTGGGTTGATTCATGATCTCTAAAAAGTAGTCTAAGTGCTTTGCAAGGCGTTGTTTTTCTTCAGCAATATCGATCTTTTCAATGTAGTAAATGAGTTCTTGCTCGAATCTATTTTTGTCTACTTTGGAGCCGCCAATGAATTCTTCTAAATTGTTCTCAATTCGATTTTTGATGTCTTCAATTCTCGCTTTTTCGTATTGAGGAACTTGGTCAAATGCGTTTTTAATATTGTTGATACGGCTTTCGAATTCTTTGTATAATCCAGCACCTTCTTCTGCTCTGAAAGCTTTATGTTTCTCAACGGCTTGTTTCACCAAACTCATTACAAATTGCCACTCTTCAGGATTTTCTTCTTCAGCTTCTGCTGAGAAAATCTCTGGCATTTTCAAGAGGGTAGGTAATACGTCAGTAGTTGGAATTTCTAAAAAGTGACCCAAATCAACCAATTCTGAATAGTACTTGCCAGCAAGTTCTTTGTTGATACTGTAAGATTTGGACTCTCCATTTGTTTCTACTTGAATGTTACATTCAATTTTACCTCTGTCCAGTTCGTTTGCCAAGTATTTTCTGAGATCTATCTCGTGCTCTTTGTATTGTGGGAGCATACGTACATAAAGATCCAGGTTTTTACTGTTGAGAGATTTAAGCTCTACGGTAATTTTTTTGTTCTGAAACGTTCCGGTGGCTTTTCCAAAGCCAGTCATTGAGTGTAACATTCGACAAAAATACGATTTTATGCGCAAAGGCAGATAAAAAAAGGCTTTCACCATAGATGAAAGCCTTTTCTTGCCATTGTTTGTAGATTTTAGAAATACAACAAACTTATCATGTGCAGGTTGCTTGGGTTGGTGTAGTCATATTGATACACGCCCTCTTCTGCGATCATAATAGCAGTGCCGTTATTTAAAATTATATCTGATGTTTGAATTGCTGGAAAGTTGTACAAAAGGTTATCGCCAACATCAAGTGGGTCTGAATTGTCATATACTTTCAAGCCGTCATTTCCATCACAAATGAATAGTAAATTGTTTTCAACTGCTAATCCGTGTGGATCAGTCATGTCGTACTGTCTTTTCAATTTAGGCCACCATTTTTTTGAGATGTCAATTACTTGTAGCTCATTTTCAACACCACCGCACTCAGATCCTGATCTTAAGGTGACATAGGCGTAATCTCCTTGAACAACAACCGGATCACAAGATTCAACATGCTCCACTTCTCCAGTTTCGTTTGGTCTTTCAGGATTTGAAGAAGCATCATAAATCTTCATACCTGTTGTGGTACCCATGTACAAGTATTCGCCATCTGGGAACAATGTTTCAGGCTCAGACCACGTTGCTTGAGAGTACCCAAAGGTTGGATTAGATTGATTAGAGATATTGAAAGACATCAATTCATCTTGATCTAAGACATAGAGGTAATCATCAATAATGGTCATTTTACTCCTTGATCCACCCAGGTTAACCCTTACGCTAGACATAGATTTTGTCTGCATTTCAGTCTGTTCACATTCTTCACAGTCTGCAACAAACCACTTTGATCCAAAACCAGAAACATCAGTTGTTTTTTCGATAGTCCAGTCAATCACTACCCCTTTATCTTTGTAGATATCAGCAACTGGATATTTATCATTTGTTGCTGGTGTTGAATAGGTGAATACATCTTCTAATCTATTCACCAACTGAGGATTTGTAATGTTCGAGATATCAATTGTCAGCAAGTCAATAAAGCTGTTAGCGTATAAAATAGATCCGTCCATTGAAATCTGAGTAACACCTGGGATGTTCATGAATCCAATAAAATAAGGTGCTGTTTGATCTGTGTTATCAAGAATATGGATTCCTCTGTCTTCATCACAAACTAAGATATACTGATTGTGAATATAGATGTTGCCTGGTGTTTCCATTTGAACTTGCCCTTCTTCAAAGGCAAAAGAATTTCTAAAGCTTTCGTAATCCTGATACACAGGTACGTTGGCATATACTTCTTTGTTTTTATACTTTTTACATGAAGAAAAGAATCCGGCGCTGAGCGCAACGAATCCTAGAAAAAGTAGCGATCGTTTCATAATTCGTGTTTTTGTAGTTTCCTTTCAAAACACAAATTTCAGGCCAAAAACAGCTTAATCCATCTAACACGGTTTAGGCAGGTTTAACTGTTGATTTCGTTTTTACAAGTTCGAATCATTTTGATTCTCAGTAAATTAAAAATCATCAATATGAACATGATTTAGTGTTTCGTGTTCAAGAGGAAACGTGTAGTCTGAAGAATCTACCACACCATTTCTTTTGGTTATGACCCTGGTTTTAAGTTGACCATTAGTTGTGTATACCGTGCCTGTGGGAGATACAATTGAGTCGCTAAAGCAACCTGTCAATGCTTCACTAGGTGTACTCCAATTATATTGTCTGTAAATTTTAATCCATACGGAGTCCGTTTGGTCAAAACAGTTGAGGTTACTCATTTTCAGTTCGGTTTCATACCATAAGGGTTCTAGGATCACATTAAAACTGTTTTTTGAGCTCATTGAAAGTTGGTAAGTTCTACCTCCTGGCCAGTAAGGTGGTGTTCCTCCATATGCAAAAGGAAGTGTTGAAACTAACTCCAGAGAATGAACTCTTTTGTTTAATTGAATCTCTTTTCGAAAGACACCATTTGAACTTTGACCCAGATTTCTATACACCAGCTGATCTTCTCCTAAAGGTAAAGCAGTGCCTTGTCTGTACCATAGCTCGAATGATCCATCAACAGGCAGCCCCGTAGAAGCACTTGACATTGTAATATCAATTACTAACCACTTCTTACTTTTTTCTTTTGAGCATGAAACTAGAACTAGTACTGTTAAAAGTGGTAAGATAATTTTAGTCATAACTATTGCAACGAAAAAACTAAAAGATAAGTTGGATTTAACTGTTGATTTTCTGGCAACTAACCTTGCGATCAATGTACACTTTTGCGTGGTGTTCTTTGCTGTATTTTACCTGATAAGTATAGGTCTGTAAGCCTGTAATCCGTTTCGGGCTGCTCAACACATTAATTTGGTGAGCAATTCCGCGTTGAACAATGAAGCCATTGTGTTCGAAACGAATATTTCCGAAGTAATCTTCAGAGGGATAATCGTGTTTGTACGTGACGTCTACTGGAATCCAACCATAGTGTTGTAAATAAAAATCGGCCCACACATGTAACGAACCATCAGGCCTGAACCCCATAAGATGTCTCGCCGGAATACCTTGCATGCGCAACAAAGTGATAAAAACAGAGCTTAAATTACCGCAGTCACCTTTTAAGTTGGCGAGTGTGTAGTAGATGGATTTGAATCCAGATTCGCGCTCTCCATATTGAAAGCGACTCGCAACGAATAAATAGCAACGCTCAGCATAGTCTAGCAAGTTATCGCTCTCTGCCATGATGGATTGGGATATTTTAAATAATTGAGGTTGCTCAACATCAATAAACGGTTTGTTTGACCCAAGAAAATTACTCACGTTTGGATCACATGGGTCATAATCATAGATTGAATCGATTTCATTAAAATCAACAGAAACGTCATAACCTTCAATTTCATACGATTGGCAGAACTGTACCTTTTTACCGTTTGGTAATTTACGCCCTAATGGAATATCGTAAAAAAGACAACTGTCGCCATGTTGACCCAGTGGAGTGAGCACTGCCTTATCACAAACGATTTGGTTAGCTGCCTCTTGGTATTCATTAGATTGCAGATAAGCCAAGAACAGGTCGGTTTGTGAATTACCCATTCCCCAATGCTCGACAGTGGTATTAATGGTCAGTTGATACTTTACAGGATTTTCTTTTTTTAGAATTTGATAAGAAAAGCCCATCATTGGTATACTCAACAATATGCTGGTCAGTAACTTCACGAATTCAATTTACATTAGATAATCAAACCAAACTTCAGTTTTTGCTGAAGTGTTCGCATTATTGATTCAATGGAGTCTAATAATCCATAAAATTGGAGAGAAAAATTGTTGAATGACTTTAAAATTGGATGCCGATTACGCAAATATCATCCAGTTGTTCTAAGTCTCCTTTCCAGTTATGGAGCTCATTTTGAATGTTCTCGGCTTGCTTCTCAGCCGTGTTTACATGCTCTCGAAGTAGGAGTTTTTTGAAATTAGAGTATTTGAATTTCTTTCCTTTCTCACCGCCGAATTGATCCGGAAATCCATCTGAAAACAGATAAACCCAATCTCCTTCTTGCATTTTAAGTTGATGCCCTTCAAACGGAACAACGTTTTCTGAATACCCTATAGGTTGCTTGTTCGCCTTAATTTCATGGAGTTCATTCTCCCGGATGTAATACAAAGGGTTATTGGCTCCTGCCCAAATGATTTCTTTAGTTGTCAAGTCTATTCTGATTAGTGACATGTCCATTCCATCTTTTGATTCTCCTTTTTCTCCAGTTTGACTCAACTCAGTAGTCACCTTTTGTTTGAGCAGATTTAATATTTCATCAGGAGGCAAACCATCCTGGTTTGAGCAAATTTCATTCAAAAAAGCAGTACCCAACATAGTAAGCATGGCTCCGGGTACACCATGTCCGGTGCAGTCAGCTGCAGCTACATACCAATAGTTTTCGTGACGGTGCGTCCAGTAAAAATCTCCAGAAACAATATCTTTTGGTTCAAAATAAATGAAATGATTCGGTAAATCGCTATACTCTTGATTAGATTGTAAGAGTGCCAATTGAATGCGTTTTGCGTATTTGATAGAGTCTGTCAGTTCGGTGTTCTTTTCTTCTATTTCAGCCTTTGCATTTTGAACAAGCTCTTTCTGTTCCCTAGTCATACGTAATGACTTGATGAGCATGTAAACAAAAAAGAGAATAACCAGGAGCACAGCCACCGTGAAATAAATAATGATCGATTGTCTATTTCGTTTCGCTTCTTCTTGCTGTAGCTTTAATTTGTTGCGCTCTTTTTCCTTCAGTATTTTTTCATTGAAATCGGCTTCAGCCTCTAGCTTACCTATTTCAGTGCTATTACTTTCTTGATTAAGGGTGTCTCTATGCTGATAGAGTTCAGTAAGGTACTCAACGGCTAATTCGAAATTACCGCTCTCTTTCTCAATTTTCGAAAGATTGTCTAATGAAGCTGCAATATCATGTCTTCGGTTGATCTCTCGAGCAATATCGAGTCCTTTTTGGTAATAAAAGCGGGCAGAATCTAGCCTTCCCATTTTGTAAAATATCGACCCCCTAATTCTATAATCTGTACCCAGGCCTTCTTTGTCATCCAGTTGATGATCAACCTCTATGCCCTTATCTGAATAGACCAAAGCTGAATCATACTGTCCCATATCTGCATAGGCCTCACCTATATTTGTGATACTGTGCCCCATGCTTCGAAGACTTCCCGTGTTTTTCATTAATTGATAAGACTGCTGATAGAAATCAATGGCGGTTTCATAATCTTGCCTGAAGTGGTAAATGATTCCAATGTTCATTTTTGCACTGGAGGCTTTAATGGTATCTCCTAGTGCAAAATACAATCGATAAGATTCTTTAAAACAATCTTCTGCTTTTTCGAGCTCAGAGGTGTATAAATAACTAATGCCGAGATTGTTATATGCAACACCAAGACCGTCAAGATTACCAATGGCTTCAAAAATGTTTTTGGCTTTGAGGTAGTATTTGATAGCGTTGCTGTATTCGCTTGAATAATCATAGGCCGTTCCCATACGATTGTATATTCTTCCCAGAAGCTTTGATACGTGCGTTTCATTTTCGTGATAGTTGACCGTATCGGCATTTAGCACCTTTAAGGCTGCGCTTGAGTATAAGAGACTTTCTTTGTAGTTTCCATCTTTGGTTGAAAGGGAAGATTTTTCAACGAGTGCTCGAGCAATGTAGTATGGGTAGCTACATCTTTGTGATAAGTCAAATGCTCGTTCGGTGAAATCTCGCGATTCATCTAGGCTATAGGCAGATGAGGTAACTGCTAGTTGGCACAAAATGTTAATTCGTGCTGTATCTGTTTTTGCCTGTTCTAATTTTACCTCCAGATCGGTGACACTTTGCTCAGTGTACTGCCCAAAAGCATAGCAAGATGTCATTGCTAAAAGAATGATATAGAAGGATTTCCTCATTGAGGGATCAATATAATAAATCTCAGATGAATTTAAAGGGCTATGTCTCTGACAATTCGCCTCCTAAATGTTGATTTTGCCGTTAATCAATCTTTGAGTTGCTATGTAAGCATAACATTGTATACTTGAGAAAAATCTCGCATCATGAAAAAGTTATTGATAACTGCTTTGGCTTTGTACACTACTTACACCTATGCTCAAGTTCACAAATGCTACACGCATGAGTTGATGCAACACCAAGAAGAACTCACCCCTGGTTATTTAAATTCAGTAGAAGAAACCTTTTATCGCGCGAAACAAACTTTCTCGCAAGATAGGTCTACGGTATACACGATTCCTGTCGTTGTTCATATCGTGTATAATGATCCTTCTGAAAACCTTGAAGACAGTGTTATTTTTAATCAGATTGAGGTGTTGAATCAATCGTTTAGAAGAACCAACCCTGATACGGTTAATATGAGACCTGTGTTTGACCCGATTGTTGGTGATGCCTACATAGAGTTTGAATTAGCTCAGATTGATCCTAATGGTCAGCCAACAACAGGTATTACCAGAACTTCAACCACGCAAACTTCTTTTTTGGGAGTTGGTGGCTTTCCTGCTGAAGGAGTAAAAAGTTCTACAGATGGCGGAATCGATCCTTGGGATCAGTCGCATTACTTAAATATTTGGGTATGTAATATGTCTTTTGCTGGCACACCGTTTATCTTAGGATATGCCACACCTCCAAATAACTTGTCACACTGGCCTCCAGGTTCAGCAGATAACATGAGTGATGGAGTGGTTATCCAATATGAAGCTTTTGGAGCAAATAATCCAAACGCCTTAGATCTTGGTCAAGGAGCTATGGATGTGATGGGAAAAACGACTGTACATGAAGTTGGCCATTACTTGGGATTACGTCATATTTGGGCGGATGGTGATTGTAATGAGGAAGATGGTATTGATGATACACCAAATGCTTTAGATCAATCTGATTTCGATTGTGATACCACAAAAAACACTTGTACAGATAATATCTTGACATATGGAGACTTACCTGACATGATTGAGAACTACATGGATTATTCATCAGAAACCTGCCAGAACTCCTTTACACAGGGTCAAGTGGATATGATGAGAGCAATACTTGAAAATGAAAGAATTGACTTAATAAGTGGAAATCCTGCTACAATTGGTGAAAACCAAGCCTTGAATTTTCAGCTTTTCCCAAATCCATCATCTTCTAATACAACCATTGCAGGGCTAGAGCAAGATGTAACAATATGGGTCTATAATGAGAGTGGTCAAGTAGTTTTTGAGACTAAAGCATCTCATCAGTTAAGCTTGCCAGTTTTTGATGCTGGTATTTACTTCATCAAGGTGGTGAGCGATAATGAAGTTGGAACCAAGCGATTCATCCAACTTTAAATCTTTACCAAAAAATCTTCAGTTGACCTCCTGACTTTAGCATTGCTAAAGTTAGGGTCGTCATCTGCCCGCACCCCGATTGGTAGCACCAAAACAGAAGCCAAATTCATTGAATCTAACCCCAGGATACGATCATATTCTTCCGGAATAAATCCCTCCATTGGACAAGAATCAACCCCAAGAATGGCACAAGTGTTGAGTAAATTTCCAAGCACAATATAGCATTGCTTCTCCATCCACAGCACTTGTTCTTCTTCAGATTTAGTCAGAATAGAATTCACCATCATATTCTTGAAACCATCAAGCTTTTCAAGGGCAACACCTCTAGTTTTAGAAACGTTTTCAACATACTTTTCAAAGTGAATTAAGTCTAAATCACGTTCTCGACAAATGATTAATAAATCAGAAGCATCTGCCACTTGTCTCTGACCAAAAGAACAATTGACGAGTTTCTCTCTAAATTCTGTGTTTTCGACCTTGACAATTTTTAGGAGCTGTGCACCATATGATGTTGCTGTTAATCTTCCAGCTTCGATAATTTGATCGACTGTCTCAGCCGATAATTTTTTGTCTGGATTAAATTTTTTGGTAGCGTAACGCTTATTTAGTGCTTCTATAACATTCATGGTACAAAGTTAACGATTGTCAAACACCCATGAAACAGGTATTTTTTGAAATTTTATAAAGGGTGTAAATCCTATATGGTTTTCGATTATATTTGTTTCCATTCAAAAATTGAAGATCATGGCAGAGTTAGTTAGATATTCAGATAAAGACCTAGCAGAATTTAGAGAGATTATTGAATCTAAATTGAAAGAAGCAAAGGAAGATCTTAAGTTGTTAAAAGGGCAATTAGATCATAGTGACGATCATGGAACAGATGATACTGGTAGATCATTCAATATGATGGAAGATGGGTCTGAAACTATGTCTAGAGAAGAAATGGCTCAGTTAGCCGCTCGTCAAGAAAAGTTCATTCAGAACTTGCAGAATGCATTGATAAGAATTCAAAATAAGACTTACGGGATTTGCAGAGTGACTGGAAAACTCATCCAAAAACAACGTTTGAAGTTAGTTCCACACGCTACATTGAGTATTGAAGCGAAAAACGCCCAAGGATAATAGATTTTGGGTAAGCGCGTAATCATTTTAATTACTGCGATTTTAATCATAGACCAAATTGTGAAGGTCTTGGTGAAAACGCAAATGTATCCGCATGAGCAGATAGGTATCATTGACGGATTTTTCCAATTGTATTACATTGAGAATAAGGGGATGGCTTTTGGTACCACTTTGGGCAACGGAGTCATTGGGAAATACGCATTGAGTATTTTCAGACTAATTGCCATTGTGGGTATTGGCTATTACATCAGCAAGTTATTGAAGGAAAAGGGAACCCCGAAAGGAATGATTTACGCTGTGGGCTTGATATTTGCTGGGGCAGCCGGTAATTTAATTGATGGTGCGGTCTACGATTACATTTGGGAATTAGATCCGAACATAGCTTGGAATTATGCTGAAGATGCCAACGGAAGTTGGATGATTGGTGAAGATGGTACTCCAGTTTTGCGAAATTCAGGATTTCTATTAGGTAGTGTCGTGGATATGTTTCAGTTTACTGCTCGCTGGCCTTCATGGATGCCATTTGGATTAGGAGGAGAAGAAATATTTGCTGCCATATGGAACATTGCAGATGCTGCTATTACCATTGGTGTTGCAATGATTATTTTGAATTACAGAAAGTTTTTCAAAAAGGAAAATACCGAAGAGCAAGAAACAACAACTAATCCAGACGAGCCTGCTTCATCAGAGTATTCAGCAGCTCAATAACTGACTCTTCAGTCGCACTTTCTGCCTGGTAGATTTCATTAGTTACATTTAGAGATTCGAAATGTTTTTTTGAAGTCTTTCCCAGCACAATAAACTTGATTCCAGAAGGATCGTTTTCAAGTAAAAAACCATCAATATTTGAAGGAGAAGTCAGAATTGCAAAATCAACTTTAGGCACTTCTTGTCCTTCTTTTGAAGTTTCATAGATGATACGTTGATGACAACGATTCTCCTTATTTGCGCTAACAATACTTTCTTTTGAAAGTTGACTTTGAGGAAAAAGCACACTTTCATTGGGGTGTAATTGACTAAAAAACTCATTTCCGATTTCAACGGGGTCTTTTTTAGTATCACCGACAAAGTCAGCTTGAATATTTAATAGGTTAAGCCGCGCAGCAGTTCCTTTGCCGTATACGCCAATTTTTTTTGCTAAAAGTGGGTAGTTTTCAAAGTAGATGTCTAGACCGTTAGGTGAAGAAAAAAATACCCAATCAGTGGCCGGAATATCGACATCTTTGACCGGGTCAATTCGGATGAATGGCACTTCAATTAACGCATGCTCATGTTGATCGCACCAATTTCTTAATGCAGAACCCATTTTCAGGTTTCGCGAAACCAATATGGTTTTTTGCCTAAGCATTTTTTAATTCATCAATGACAACATCAATCAATACGTCTGGGTCTTCTGATTGAAAAAGGTGCACCTCAGCTACTCCTTCCTTATGATCTGCATATCCAACGTGCACGGCAAATTCATGCTCATCTTTTATGCAATATACACCTAAAGGAAGCTGACAGCCACCATCCATCTTTTTTAGAATACTTCGTTCAATATGAATGAGCTGAGCAACATCTTCATTATGTAAACATGAAAGCGCCTGTTCGACTTGGTCATCTCCTTCTCGAATTTGAAGACCTAAAACTCCTTGTGCAGGAGCTGGAATAAAACTCTCAGGGATTAACTCAACGACCTTAAGATCAGATAAATCGAGTTGAAGCCTTTCAATACCCGCCGCGGCTAGTATAATTCCGTCATATTGTCCCTCTCTCAGCTTATTGATTCGAGTAGGTACGTTACCTCTCAGTTCGTTCAGTGTGACATCAGGTCTCAAGCGGCGAACTTGAGTTTGTCTTCTGGCGCTTGATGTGCCAATAACAGCTCCTTCTTTTATTTCTAAAACATTGATTTCAGAAACAGATTCTTTTCTGATAAGCAACACATCTGCCGGATTAGCTCTGTATGAAACAGCTCCAATTTTCAAACCTTGCGGTTGGCTAGTTTCTAAATCTTTGTGAGAGTGCACCGCTAAATCAATTTCATCATTGAGTAGTGCATCTTCTATTTCTTTAGTGAAAAACCCTTTTCCTTCTATTTTGTCAAAGCTGAGGTTTTGGATTTTATCTCCTCTTGTAACAATGATTTTGATTTCGACATCATGGCCATTTTTTGTCAATTCATCTTTTACAAAGTTGGCTTGCCATAGTGCCAGGTCGCTCCCTCGAGAGCCAATTCTAATTTTCATTGTTGTTGATTTCGTTGTTATCAATCATTTGTTTTGCCATCAGCATAGGAACAGAGACATATTTTTTCTCCATGTAATCCAAAATTTTGGTCACTACCTCAAGTCCATCTTCATCCAAACGCTGCAAATCTTTTTCGAATACCTCTGCTAATGCTTTTTCTTTGATTTCTTTAACTCGCTCAGGAATGCATCTCATTTTGATTTCAATTTGACGCATTTTGAAAATTTGCTTGAATTCCTCAACAGCTTCATAAATAAGCTGACGAACCTGAATCAACTCTTTCTTTCTAGCTTTTAGATTTGATTCTGAAATGGTTTTTAAGTAGCCTACCGAAATGTGGTCAACATCAAAGTGAGTCTTTACTTCTGGATCTAAATCAGCTGGAATTGCCAAATCTACAATCGTTTTTTTAGAAGATTCGCCATTCAATAGATTCGCATAAATCTCTTTATTGATGATAGACGATTTGCTTGAAGTACAGCAAACTAAAATGTCGAAGCCTTCTTTATAATCGCTCAAGTCATCTAAAGATTTAGCCTTTCCAGAAAGCAAGTTAGCGAGCAATTGAGCATTTTCTAATGATCGATTAAAGACCGTAAAATTCTTGTAGCCATGCTTGATGAGAAACCTACCCATGTTGGTATTCGTAACTCCGGCCCCCACAAAAAGAACGCGTGCATCTTCTGAGATATTTCTATTCTTTAGTTCATGGTAAGCGAGTGAAACTACAGAAACTGGTTTGGTAGCAATATTGGTTTGCGTATACACCTTTTTAGCTGTTTCAATAACTTGGCGCATTACTATTCGAATCGTATCTCCTGAAAGTTTCTTTTTTCGAGAGAAATCAAACGCTTGTTTCATTTGAGTGATGATTTCTCTTTCTCCAATCACCATTGAATCAAGAGAACAAGCGACTTCAATTAAGTGATTGACAGCATTGATTCCGTTCCATTGCTTCCTTCCATCAATCAGGTGCTCTAATTGATTTTGATCCCAGTTTTCATTGAATTCGTTCAGAAAATGTAAAACAAAGCTGTCACTTAACTCATGCTTGGAGACGAAGGTGAATTCTACTCGATTGCAAGTAGATAGGTACATGATTTCGTCCAGATTCAATTGTTGCTTCAAGTGCTCCATTCTGTCTTGAACAACTCCTTCTTCTAAGTGAAATTTCCCAATTTCATCTACACCTATTGAATGGTGCGTGAATGCTATGACATGAAAGCGTTTCATTTAGATTGCAAAAATCGCCAATATCTAAAGTCGTTTTGTCACAGAAGTGTCATGAGGCTACTGACAATCGTCATTTTTTAGGCAAACAAATGATATTGTCGTGCTCAGGAAAACCAACATGTTTGAATTTACAGTTCACCAATTTTGAGCTTCTTTCTTTTCCTTTTTCGAAACGAAAGAACTCATACCCTTCGTAAATATTTGACAACCAATGAATCATTTCATTATTTGCTTCGGTATTATTTCTCTGTTGACTGTATTCAAGAATGATAGCGGGATGGTTTTTACGAATGGTTTGTTCGGCTCCTTTGAGTACTTCAAATTCATAGCCCTCCACATCCACTTTTAAAAGATCTACTTTTTCTCCTTCTAAAATGGTATCCAAAGGGCAAATTTGTATGATTTCTTTTTGTTCAGAACGTTGATTTACTATGGATGCGCCGCCCCGATTCTGATCTTCACTGTAAATGACCGCCTCTTCGTTTCGACTTCCGAGCCCTAGTGGATGACAATTTATTTGTGAAAATTCATTGAGCTCAGCATTGTTCTTAAGTAAAGCATAGGTAGATTTCACGGGCTCGAATGCATGAACGAATCCATTTTTACCAACAACAGCCGCCGCGGCTAAACTAAGGTATCCGATATTTGCTCCAGCATCAACAAAGGTGTCTCCGGGTTTTAAATGCTGTTGGATGAATAGTGTTGTCGCCTGCTCATAAACACCCCTCTCATAGATGACATTTTCTATGTTTAAATCAATCGTTGGATGTATCGCTATTTTGAACCCAAAAAGAGTTTTTACGGTCACCGATCCAGATGGTCTTCTCAAAAACCATTTAGGTAATTTCTCGATTAAAAAATCTCTCCCTGGAAATTTGGGAGATTTTAATAACTGTTGGATGATTCGGTGAAGAAGCACTTATCTAATTTCACTTCCTGTTTGAAAGTCAGCATCTGGCGCCACGAAATTCAATTTACCTGTCTCGTCTTCAGCCATAAGAATCATTCCTTGGCTTTCTACTCCGCGAATTTTTCTTGGCGCCAAGTTTAATAAAATGCTTACTTTCTTTCCAACAATCTCTTCAGGTGAATAGTGTTCAGCAATTCCAGAAACAACAGTTCTTTTGTCAACTCCTGTATCTACGGTTAGCTTCAACAATTTGTCTGCTTTTGGCACTCTTTCTGCCGTAAGAATTTCACCTACTCTAATGTCCATCTTCATAAAATCATCAAAAGCAATTTCATCTTTTTGAGGTGGAAAATTCGAAGCATTCATAGCTGCACTATTTTTTAATTTTTCAATCTGTTCTTCAACATACTGATCTTCAACTTTCGAAATCAAAATAGAAGGTTTGTTCAGTTGATGACCTGCTGAAAGCAACTCTGAATTTCCTGCATTTTCCCACTTTCCTTCATGAAAATTCAAAAATTCCCCAATTTTTTGAGCTTTTTTGGGTAAAAATGGAGCAAAAACGATAGATAGATTTGCCGTAATTTGCAGAGCTATGTTCATAATAGTTTCTACACGAGCCATGTCGGTTTTTGCCAGTTTCCACGGTTCTGTTTCGGCTAGATATTTATTACCTAATCGCGCGAGATTCATTGCTTCAGCTTGAGCTTCCCTTAATTTGTAACGCTTAATCAGACCACCAATTTTTTCTGGAAAAGCTTTCATTTGATCAAGAACCTCTTGGTCAACTGTTTCAATCTGCCCTCTCTCTGGCACTTTTCCTTCAAAGTATTTGTTGGTGAGTACCACAGCTCTATTTACGAAGTTTCCTAGAACATCAGCAAGTTCATTGTTGATGCGGGCTTGGAATTCTTTCCAGGTGAACTCACTATCTTTTGATTCAGGAGCAATTGAAGTAAGTACATACTTTAATTCATCAACTTTGTCTGGGTTTTCAGCTATGAATTCATGCAGCCAAACCGCCCAGTTACGTGAGGTTGAAAACTTATCACCTTCTAAGTTCAAAAACTCATAGGCCGGAACATTATCAGGGAGAACAAATCCACCGTGTTCTTTGAGTAGAACCGGGAAAATAATAGCGTGAAATACAATGTTATCTTTTCCGATAAAGTGAACCAATTTGCGGTCACCGGTCCAATAATCTCTCCAGTCTTTGTTATTGTTGGCTGCCCATTCTTTTGTTGCAGAAATGTATCCGATTGGAGCATCCAACCAGACATACAAGACTTTTCCTTCAGCATCTGCCAACGGAACCTTAACTCCCCAGTCAAGGTCGCGTGTCATGGCTCTAGGCATTAATCCGCCATCAATCCAACTCATACACTGACCAACAACTTGGTTTCTCCAATCTTTAGGATCGTGAAGTTGTTTTCCGTCAAATTGTCCTTCTTTTATCCAGCTCTTTAACCAATCTTCATGTTGGTCAAGAGGTAAAAACCAGTGAGTGGTTTCTCTCAAGGTAGGTGTTGCACCTGACAGAGTCGATTTTGGATTGATTAAGTCTGTCGGACTCAAATCAGAACCACATTTCTCACATTGATCACCGTATGCATTTTCATTTTGACATTTTGGACAAGTTCCTGTAATGTATCGGTCAGCTAAAAACTGTTTGAATTCGGCGTCATAATACTGTTCAGTTGTTTTTTGAATGAAGCTACCTTTATCGTTGAGTACTTTAAAGTATTCTTGGGCAGTTTCGTGATGAACTGGTTTAGATGTTCTTGAGTAGATATCAAATGAAATGTCAAAATCTTCAAAAGCTTTACTATTGATGCCATGGTATTTATCTACAATTTCTTGAGGAGTTGTACCTTCTTTTTTAGCTCTCAGAGTAATGGCCGCGCCATGTTCATCACTTCCACAAACGAACAAAACGTCTTCATCATTCATTCTTAAATATCGAACGAAGATATCTGCGGGTAAATAAACTCCTGCCACATGCCCCAAATGTAATGGTCCATTGGCGTAAGGTAATGCTGCGGTTACGGTGTACTTATTTTCTGACATTGTTTACTTAAAGTGTGAGCAAAGATACGTTTTGTTTCTATATTCGTTTTTGAAGGAATCACTTAATTTTAATGAAGCATATCCACATTTTATCACCTGCAAAGTCAATTTCTCCCGACTTAATAGATGCTGCTGAAGAGTTATTAATCAAAGAAGGGTTTAAAGTTTCGATAGGTAAACATGCAAAGGGATCTTTTCATTATTTCTCAGCTGATGTTGAATCTCGTAAATCAGATTTTCAAACTGCGCTGGACGATTCTACCATTGATGTGATTCTGTGCAGCAGAGGAGGCTATGGATGTGTCCAATTTATAGATCAATTAGATTGGAGCGGCTTCGAGCAGCATCCTAAACTCATTGCTGGATATTCAGATGTGACCGTTTTTCATAATCGTATGGCAAAAATGGGTTGTCCATCCATCCATTGCACTGCGCCACTCAACTTTGAGGAAAATACAGCTGCGGCTTTATCTTCTCTTTTTAGCGCATTAAATGATGGTGTTTTGAAGTATGAAATTGAACCGCATCTTCTAAACCATGAAGGGGAAGTAACTGCCCCGGTTGTCGGTGGTAATTTGGCAATTATTGCAACTTTGATAGGAACCAATGACGAATTGGATTTAACAGGAAAGATTCTCTTTATTGAAGAAATTGGGGAGGCCGTCTATGCTGTTGATCGAATGATCTGGCAACTCAAAAAATCAGGACAATTCAATAAAATGAATGGTTTGATAGTGGGTGGAATGACTGCTATGAAGGATTCTGAAGTTCCTTACGGTAAATCTGTGCATGAAGTAATTGCCGAGCACACAAAGACGTTGAACATTCCGGTAGCTTTTGATTTCCCAGCTGGGCATATCCAAGATAATCGTGCAATATTCTTAGGTAAAGAGAGTTCATTGCGTGTTACTGCTAACCAAGTGATTTTCCAGCAAAACTGAATTGAACAATAAATAGCTACTTTTGTCGCTCATGGCGAAACCATCTCTTACCATACTGCTTCCATGCTATAATCCCTCAAAAGGATGGCATAATCAGGTGATTGATTCCATGCATATTTTACGCAAAGAGTTGGCAGCAGAATTTTCGATAATCAACTTGGTAATAGTTAATGATGGTTCAACTTCTGGTATCGATTCTGACTTCAAGAAAGGTATAGTTGATGATGCAGCACCGGTTCATTTTGTCGAATACGAAATAAATAGGGGCAAAGGGTATGCCTTGAGACAGGGAGCAGCTGAGGTAAGTACCGATTATTGTATCTATACGGATATTGATTTTCCATATCAAGAGAAGAGCATGGTTTTGATGGCTAAGAAACTTCTCGAGGGTAATGAGGTGGTTTTAGGTCATAGAGGAAAAGACTATTATGATAAAACGCCTTGGTTCAGAAAAGTGATTTCAAAGACTTTGCGTTGGGTACTCAAGACATTTTTACGCTTACCTACTGATGATTCTCAATGCGGATTAAAAGGCTATGATCAAAAAGGGCTGCAATTGTTTCTCGAGACTAAAATTGATCGATTTTTGTTTGATTTAGAATTCATTAAGATGGCGGCCAAGCGAAAATTGAAAATTACGACATCAGAAGCAGAGCTCAAGCCTAACATTGTTTTTTCAAAAGTCAATCTAAAAATTCTTTTTCGCGAGTCCCTCAATTTTGTGAAGGTGCTATTTCGTAAATGATTCGGCTTTAATCCAATCATTATTGAAGATGATGTAATCATCTCCGCCAATCTTGCCTTGATCAAAGTAATTTGTCCCATCCAATAATCGGATAAACAGTTCATCTACAATGTAAGGTTCTTTCGTATTGTTCCCTGAAAGAACGAGTTTAACATGGTCAGTGTTTTCTGATATTTTAAAGTTCATTTTCACTTGCATGTAATGACCAACAATATGGGAACTCTGCTTAATGTCAAAATAATCCTCCCACAACGGATCTGAACCATCTTTATAAGTGACTTCAACAAACGCTGGAATGTCTGCTCTATCTATCTTATAATTGTACCAGAAGCTGACTTCATAATCCCCACTTTGGAGGCTATCTGCATCAAGTTCTATTAGCGTGTGGTAGTGCTCTTTTATATTACTTAATGCCCCTTTTCCTTTAAGACTCTCTCCTTTCAAATGATTCCAAGATTCATAGTAACACCAACCTCCATTTTTAGTGGCTTTGTGATTGTGCTTAGTGGGATGAATGGCCAGCTTTTTTTGTTTTAAAACCTCCTTAAAATAGTAATCGGTGTTCCAGCTTGAGCGATTAAACTCCGCTATTTTATACATGGAATTCTCAAAAATGACATTTTGCGTATAGGTCATTCTCAACTCGTCAATTGAAAGCGGTTCGTCATTCCAAATCACTGCAATTTTTGCTGTAGAATCAACATCTTCTAACAGTGATTTTTCACAATACTCAGGCCCCCAAAAGTTATTGAACTTAATGGATTCTAATTGAGACATCCTAGAAGAGACTGAATTAAACATGGGCAGACCAGTGTGAAATCCAATCGTGAAAGCCTGATAACTTGCCTTTTCTTCTCCTAGAAGCATCATGTTTTCAGAAGACATGTGCGTGAATGGCATCATAATAAAGGCGTCATAATCCTCTGTGTTGAGATAGTCAATGACATCCTTAGTGTCTTTGTCTACATATTTTGTCTTGAATACATTTTCTTGTAGCACCAACTGTTTGCTTACAAATCGGTGAGCGCCATATGCTTCTAAGAAGTTATATCCGATTCCAATCATCAAAAAGGCGCCAATGATTAAGTTTTTGTTTTGGCGAATATAAATTCGGTACATCACTACAACAGTGGCAACCGTGAACACATAGTAAGGTACCCAGATGAATCTGCCGAGTACTCGAAATTGTTTGAGCGGACCGATATAATCAGTTGACCAGTGCATCCAATCATATTTAAAAGGAAAGCAAAAGGAGAAGACCAACACTACGTATGCACTGATGGCAAATAGCATCAGTTCGTGTTTCATGATGAGTTTGAAGCTCAATTCTTTTCGCTGCTTAATCGTATAAATTAGAATGAATAAGATAAACAGCATGGTCGCAAAGCCAATGTAACCCCATGTTTCCCAGTTGTTTGCACGCATACCCATTGCTTTAGTGACCACTGAAGTTGGTCCGTGATGCGGTATAAACATGCTTCCCCAACCGGCATGATAATTAAAGAACCCCGCTGGAGTATCCATTCTATCATAATGATGATCATTCAAAAAGATGAGCCAACGAAAAAGGAAAAAAGGCAAGACAACATGAGAGAAAGTAAATCCAAGTGCGTTTTTGTAATTGCCTTTGTTCGAGATGAAAGACAAAATCCAATAAAAAATGCAGAGAAAAGAGGCGATAATGCCCAAATAAGGATGTGTAAACATCAACGCGAAAACGAATAAAAAGCCAATAATTGACCACAGAAAAGGTCTGCTGGTATTAGAACTTTTAATGAGAATGTACCACATGGCTGGAATTACAAAAACATAAGCCAATGATAGGTGCCCTGTTAATCTAAACACTTGAGGTGAAAGAAATGCGATAACAATTGCAGCAAAAATTCCTACAGCAGGTTTAATTCTGTAATGCTGAAAGATAAGAAACAAGAAAACTGCAGCAATTGGATAGCTGAGTAACATCAGATAGTTCAAGATTCCAATACCGTATTCAGATAAGCCAAGAAATCGAATTATTGAGGACAAAAAAGGATGTCCATCTGTAAAAACAACGTTTTCAAAGTAAGGATAATTCATTCCTTTGAACTCCCAAAAACTTTGTCCGTGCTCAGCCTGAAAAAGATAGGTGTAGTAATTTTTTAATCCGTCACCTCCTGAGGCAAACAACAGGTCGTTAGGGTTTAGGAGCACTTCATAATAGAAGTAAAAAAGTACTGCAAATGACAGGATGAATGTCAAAGCAGGCAATTTAGATTTTTCTTTTAGTGACTCCCACATGAGAAGGCAAAAGTAAACAAATCAACGTACTTATATAATGACTGATTTTTCAATAGTTCTGAGCACAAAATTATCTGCATCTATTTCTGCTTTAATTCCGATAGGTAAACTAAACTTTGGTGCGATATGCCCAAAACTAGCCCCTTGATACACTGGAAAAGTCGTGTTTTTAAAATGCTGATCAAATACTTCTTGAAGGCTAAAGGATTTTTCGGGCTCCTCT